>Ga0335074_10009515_pt1 | contig 13572 bp, 18 predicted proteins | sample Lox_Sample_23_FD_206715 | JGI IMG/M metagenome (GOLD analysis project Ga0335074, IMG submission 206715) | Soil microbial communities from Loxahatchee National Wildlife Refuge, Florida, United States - Lox_Sample_2.3 | ecosystem: Environmental > Terrestrial > Soil > Wetlands | place: USA...
GTTTGGTGCTCATCGAGCTAACATTCACAGGATTCTGCGCGTGGCGCTGAAGTCCACAAAACTGATGATTTAGCTGCTGCTGTGCCGGCGCACCCAAGCGGTGCCAGCCTCGCGCTCCGGACAATTCTGTCCTGCAATCTAAGTCTCAGGTTTATGGCGGGGACGACGGGGCTCGAACCCGCGACCTCTGCCGTGACAGTTAGGCAAGATCAAGGGAATCAGAGAGATACAGGGTAGGTAATAGGCACAAAAAGAGCCTTTGGGAGCGTTCGGAGCAACCCAAAGTGCCCCGATTGTGCCCTTGTCGTATTTGGCTCTGAGACCTCTGCCGCAGCACTGCAGAGGTCGTGGGACAAGGGTGAACCCTTCACGCTGTATCAGCCGCGCTCGTTCGGGTGGCACCGATAAATGCGCATGGAGCCCTCCCCCATGAACCCCACCGAACTTCACCTGTTTTCTGGTTCCGGACCAGATCAGGGTATGAGGAGTTCGCTTCAATCATCTCGCATTCAGCTCACTGTCACGCGCGACCTCATCGCGACGATTATCAGCGTGCGGCGTCCGCGTAAGAAAAAGCGGCCCATGACCCAGCCTCGGAAGCGCCGCATACGGATTCTCCATCACACGAACCAGCACATCTTTAGCCGCGTCAGCTCCCACCAAGGCGAGCTTCGGGGATTCATTCCCGGCCAGGGGTGGGTACGGCTGCAGAAGCGGGCGGTCTGCCAATTGCTCCGGGAGGCGGGTCGGTCAGCGCCCGCGATCGTGACGCTCACCGTGCGCCAGGGCGTGGGCTACCTGAGGCCGGTCAAAAGTTCACCGGTTTCGGAGTGACGCGCCAGTATGCCTTTAAGGGCAGGAGGAGGGACGGATAACACGAAAGTTGCAGCCCGATAATGCGAGGTCGATGGTGGACCTCGGTACTACCTTAATAGACACTCAGCGCGAAAGCTACGGAATAAGAGAAAGGAAAAGAGGATAACGATGACAACACCAACAAAGAAGAAATCAGCGGAGATCGCACGGGAAAATGCCCTCCAGGAGGCTCTCAGGTTTGTGCGCCGCTATCGATTTGATCTGACGCCACGTACGGATCAGGATCGCGCCCGATTCCGCAAGTTAAAGTCTTTGGTCAAAAGCGGGCGCGGCATCGGCAAAGACCTGGCCGCACATCGCACACTATTCGGGAGCAACATCGAGGGTAAAAGGTCTGTCCGCGCGAAGGCGCAGAAATGAGGGATGCAAACGGATGCAAACGAATGAATATTCAAAACCTGGTGGTGCGCTCGTTGTTCTCTGGCACGAGGAAAATGAGGGCAACCACCCTGATGATTTAATTGGCTACCTGCACGCGAACTTGTTCTGGCGTACCCTCACCGTCGATGAAGCACGTGCGATGCTCACCGATAAGGATGAGTTGACGACACGGCTCCATGATTCTGAAGCGGCCAACTCGTCCTTCACTGAGCCTCTCTACTTGTCCGACCCGGAAGAGGAGAATGGCGATGATGATCCGGTCACGGCGGAGTTGGCTGCATACGATGAGACAACCGCAGTTCACGAAGAGCAGAAGAGGAAGTTGCGCGAAGACGTTCGGAACGCTGTCCGCCAGGCAGGTCTTGACAGGTTCATCTACATCGATGAGTTGAAGAACCCACCAGCGGCTGGGACTGTCTATTTGACGCCAGATGATCGGCCTCCTGTTGGCTGATCGTTGCGGCGGCGCGGTCCTTTCGGGCCTGACCCGAACGTGGCATAGGCAGTCCCTGGCGGTCGGGCTACGTTGACCACACTGATTCACTTCTCTATGCGATATAAAGCTCCCTCGGTGGGATAGCGAAAAAGCCCCGGCTCAGCGCCGGGGCTTTTCGTTTGGCGCTGGAATCCCCTTGACGTACCGTCCGAAGTGGAGCACCCTCTAATCACCAAGGAGGTCCCCCCAGTGCTCTTCAACGTCCGGATTCAACTCCGCCAACACGACAATTACCATCTGCTTTATCGATACGCAGATGACCTGCACCTGCAACGTACCGCCGTCGATACTGAGACTGGGGTCGAAAAACATTTGCTGGATGGCGAGTACGTCACTGAGTTCTATGCGACCGCCAAGATGGCGAAGCTGGCTGCGATGACTGCCGCGATGATGGTTGATTCTCAGGCAAAGATCACTGTTTCAGGCGGCGGCGAGTTCCTGACGCACAACTGCGACGACGTCGAAATGAAGCCGACCCTTGCAGACATGATCGCAGAGATTTCGCGCTCGACGCCGGTGCCGACGCCCGACTGGAGCTTTTTCAGCTCCATCCACACCGATCAGCAAAAGGGTGGGGTGGTCCCGATGCCCATCAGCAGCGCCCAGGGGAGTTCGCTTTGGGAGGCTTTCCTTAAAGCGAAGTGAGTGCCCGCGAGCCTCTCGCAGGAATTGAAGCCCCGGCATCGTGTCGGGGCTTTTCTGCTTTTCGGATCACTTTTTGCATGGCCACGCATGCGTGACCGCGTTGATGACCAAAATTCCTTCGTGCAGGTGAAGCTCCTCGGGGTGATCGTCCAGATATTTTGCGACCACGGCGGCCTGCTCTCCGTTGCTGACTTCCTCTGGCTTGCATAGATGACCACCAGCCAGAATCCAGCCATCGAGGACGCCCTCGACGTAGGCCATACAACGCGTCGCCTTCCACCTGTCGAAGTCGCTCATCGAGTCAGAGTCCTTCGTCGCAATACGGCAATTGTCTCGTAAGGTGAGTCCCCCTCCGCTGTCGGCTAAGCCAGTCACAGGGGCGAGCACCAGGAGCAACATCGTCAGTCCGAACAAGGCTCTCATGGTCGCCATGGTACTCCGCACCGCTGTGGATGACTTTCGCCTCACCTTCGCCTATGCTGTCGGGATGGGGGAGATGAAGCGCCAGATTGCTTGGGAAAATGAGCACAGTGCCAGGTACGCGAGTACCGTGGCAATCTGCGCAGCGATCATCGCCGCCGTGCGGCTGGCCCGCGACGATGTCAATGCGCCGACGCCGAAGCTGGTCGCGGCTATCGCGGACAGCGTTGGGTTGGCGCGGCTGATTTTGAAGCGGGTGGTGGCGAGATGATGCTGTGGCACTGGCTTACCTACGGACAAAATGCAGCGGGGCTGCAGACAATCACGGGAGTTCTCGCGTTTATCGGGCTAATCGCTTACACGATCTACACGCGTCGCATGAAGAATCTGCAGGAGCAGACACGCAGGGGTGAACTGTTCCCTACTCTCGCCGTTTCCAGCTATAGGGAGGAAGGGGCGAGAGTGATCGTGGGCATCAGAAACGTCGGTCGTGGCGCAGCATTGAACGTGAAATTCTGGCATCAGCCGGTAAGCAATGAATTTGAACTCGACGAGTTCATGCTTGTGCGAAAAGAGCCCTTTCTATTTGGAACAGTTTTTCTCGGTGCACTGATGGAAGGTGAATCCAGAGAGCTAGAAGTGCCCGTGTCCACCTATCTCAGATCAAAGTATCTCTTCGTCGTAGATTGCCACGATGTGCTCGGCGGACGCCATCAGTTCCGCATTTTGCGAACGGGAGAACCGGGTCGCCAGATTCATGATCTGCAAGCATGGATGGTTGGTGATACAACATTTTTGCCTTGGTGGACGCGAATGAGAAAGCGGCGGGAAGAAAAACGGCGTCGAAAAGAGGCGAATGTTCCCCTTAGTTGACATCCACACAGGCGGCCATCGCGGGGAAGACATGCTGCCGCTGCGACGGCACCGGCATAGGCCGCCGTCAGAAACTCTTTTTCAGTTGAGGTCGTCATTTAGAATTGCCTTCGGAGGGAATCAATGGAAGTGAGTCAGATAGTTGCGGGGATCGACGAAGAGATACAGAAGCTAAAACAGGTTCGCGCCTTGCTGGCCGGTCGTGATGGTCAGATCGCCACGGTTCGTGGTCCCAGGAAGAAACACACTATGAGCGCTGAGGGCCGCGCGAAGATCGCCGCCGCGCAGCGGGCGCGTTGGGCCAAACAGAAGAAGGCAGCGAAGAAGTGATTCCAGCAGTCTTCTGGGTGGCCGCGCCGACGATCATCGCTTTTGCAGCGGTGTGCGCCACCTTCTACGGCATCCACTACACCAACAAGATCAACCGCCGGATGCAGGACGATAGACTGCGAACGGAAGATCACAGGCAAAATCGCGAGATGCTTCGCTCCAAGGGGGAGGAACTATACGCCCTCATCAATCTCTATTTCGTGGAATTTAGGAACGCAGCAGTAACGCTAACCGAACGAGTTCATCAAGCTGGAATTATCGGGCTCGCCGATTCCGTCGATTTGAATCAGAACAACGCCCGCCTTCTACGAATAAAGATGTTAGCGAGCGTCTATTTTCCAGATTGCGGGTCGAAGCTCGATTTGATCGACAAATGTACCGAGCATCTCGGCTCTGTCATCACGGACTTGCTAAAAAATCCCGGAGACGGACGCGTTGACAGGATGATTAAGGGAGTTTTCTTGTCAACGACGGCCCTTGAAGGAGCATGTCAGGACCTACAAAAAATGATCATCACCGAGATGCAGGAACTCCATGCGGATGTGATCCGCAAGCACAATGCGTCCAGCTTAATCTCCTAGCCCTTCAGCAGTAGCGCCACGGTGGTCACGATCCCGGACACGACCGTCGCGACGCCGGTTGCGATGCCAGCCACACGCCACCGCCATCGCTGCAGGTCTTTCACGTCGTCGAGCAGCCCGCTGAACAGTCCCGGTTGACCATCACCGCCGACCAGCAGCGTCACCTTCGTCTCGACGGACGCGAGCCGCTCACCGAACTTTCCGAAGGCCGCATTCAGCTCCCGCTGCTGCGAGACGATGAGTTCGAGGAGATCCTGCATGTTAGTAGGTCACCCACCCATAGCTGGTTCCGTCGTAGCTGCAAACCACCGGCGCTGTGATCCCACCGCCGCTCGTGTATGCCCCGAAATACGTCGGGCTGGTCGCGTCACTGACCACGAGGGTCTGGCCGTTAATGCCTGATGCACAGGTCGGAAGAGGCGTGCCCGCTGCGCTGTAAAGCAAGCTGGGAAGGACGCCACCCTTGGTCGTCAGAGAGCCCTGAAGATTCAGATCGCCAGCGCTGTCGAGAGAGGTGTTCTCTGCACTCCACTCCAGCGGACCGCTTGCGGTCATATCAATGATGCCGCTGAGGCTGGAGTTGGCGTCATCTGCAGAGATGAGAACGCTTCCCGACTGCGGGAAGGAATCATTCGCCTGTGACTCGGCCTCGATGGCGATCTGACCGCCGTAGCCGCCTGTGCCGCCGTTGTTCGTTGTCGTCAGGTCGATGTCGCCTCCCGCCGGTGCGACGGTGTCGAGAGAGATGCTGGCGTCTACTGTTCCAAATCCTGTCCCGGTGGACTGCGCCAGAAGACCGATATTCGCCGCGCTCTCATGCGAACCGCATCCATTGCATTGCGTGGTCACGTTGATGTTGTCGCCGTCTCCAGACGTGCCGTTGGTGGAAAGATTCAGGTCACCACCTGTCACACCGTTCGAGTTGGTTGCAATATTGATGTCATTTCCGACGGAGTTCGCACCCAGCGTCTCGATGTTGATGGAACCGGAATTCCAGTTGCCATAAGCCGCGTTGATGTTCGTCTCGATGTCGATGCTGCCGCCACCGGTCGTTGTCGAAGTGCCAGCGGTGTAGAGACCGATGGAGGCCAGATATGCTCCGGCATTCACAACGAACATCGCCGGGCCGAGAGAGGCAGCACCGCTGCCACCGCTGATACTTCCGCTGCATGAGGTTGCGGACTCAAGAATCTCAAACTGTGAAGACGACAGACCCGTGCTCAGAACATTTGTCAGAGCCCCGTTGAGGCAAGTCTCGCCACCGAACCCGCTCGTGAGTACCTGTTGCCCCGCGAGATAAGTATTGGTCGCCGTGAAGGTGCAGTTGGTGCCATCGCAATTGGACGCCGTGACGCTGACCGGCTGCGTCAGCCCAAATTGAAAGGCGTTGGCGGTGAGGGTGTTCCAGTCGGCGTTCGCTCCGCCGAAGACACCGTCATCGTTATATTGCAGGGAGCCCAGCGGCGCTGCAGCGGGAACGTTTCCCCACTGTGCGACACCGCCCAGGGTCTCCAGCACGTTACCGTTGGTGCCGGGCTTAATCTGGCCGGGGTTGACCGATTGCGCAGCCACCGTCGTCAGGCCGGTCAAAAACATCATCAGAACAAGCAGCTTTTTCATTGAATTGCCCACCTACAACGGGCGTGGTATACCCAAAACCCGAATTTTGTGTTCCATTTAGGACATGCAAGAGTTCGTTTTCATAGGTTGCGTCTTGGGCGGGTTGTTCGGGGCGCTCCTTACTAATGGCTCGCGTCCCAAACAGTCTTAGCAATTTCGCCGCCCACCGCCGTCCCTACCGTCGCTCCTCCGACCCACTTCCCCAGCGTCTTCGCAAGTTGCTGCCTGGTCATCGCCGTCTTTCCCGTCCTCTGTGCGTCATAGAGCGACTGTTTCAACGCCTTCGCGCCGTCCTCACCAAACATTTGCTGCAGCCGAGTGGGTGTTCCCCTGGGGGCAAATTTGGATGGTTTATCGAGGTTCTCTACCTGCCGGATCGCGCTGTCGATGTTGATCGTCTCCGGTGCCCCGTGCGCCTGATTTCCGTTGATGACGGATTCGTTGCTGCATAACTTCCTCGCTCCCTCTTCCATGGCGTAACGCTGCTGCGTCGCCGCCTTCGCTTGCTGGATCAGATCGGGAGCGTTTTTTCCCAGGGCATTCGTTACGTTTGCCTCGCCCGTATCGATGAGCTTCTGATTAGTGGCCAGCTCCTTCTGCAGCGCCACCTTGTTTGCGACCTGTGTGGGATCATCCAAAGCATCCTGCAATTCTTCACGCCGGTCATAGAGGGATTTCATATCTGTCTCGGCGGCTTTGTTCAGGGTGCCGTACAGGTTGTCTTCTGCCTTCGAGACCTGGGAGATCGGCTCGTCAAGCAGAGTGCGGATGCTCCCACCGCCGCTTCCACCCGCGACTCCAGCGTCCTCCGCCGAGGCCCGCGCGGCGGTTTCGAGAGCCGCCTTCGCCGGGGCCTGCGCTACCTTCTCCCCCTTCACCGCACCAGTCACAAAATTCTTCACCTTACCGACCGCACCGCCACCGCTGGCAATCGTCCCACCGGTGCCACCGGCCTCCTCGCCAGCGGCCAGATCGCCGCCGCCCGCGTAGGCCGCGCCCACCACACCAAGAATGTCGGTGAGAGCACGCGTGGTCTCGCGAGTTGGGTTAGCCTTCCACTCGGCCATGCGCTTCTGTGCTTCCTGCAGGATGGCATCGTGGTCTTTCTGGTACTGTCCCGCCGCCTGCATGGCATCGGTGACTGACGCACCCTGACTCCTGGCGTGCTCGTACGCACCGATCATCGGAATCATCTGATGGATCGCCTGGACACCAGGAAACATATCGGCTGCGTTCCAGAGCGCGGATTTGATGTCTCCGTGCGTGATGAGAGGCTCGACGATGTTCTCGCCCGGAACCATGGAGCCGAGGTCGGCGGCACCTTTGAGGGCACCTTTGCCGACATTACCGGCTGCGCTGGAATCACGGTCAATCCAAAGTGGCTTCTGTACGGGCTTCGCGTCCTCATAACCAGGAGGCAACTGAATTTGTGAAGCCTGTTGCGCTGGTTGCGACTGAACCGGCTTCGCGTCTTCGTAACCGGGAGGAAGCTGAATTGTAGGAGCGCTGCTCACTTATTGCCTCCCCGTCACAGGCTGGCCGGTGTGGTCATACCAGGTGCGGCCATCGTCGGAATAGATGTCACCCTTCGCACCCGACAGATGATGTGCAAAGTCGTTGAGGCTCTGATGGAGGCGATAGGCCGGTGCGAGCGGAGCACGCCCCGGAGCCGATTGCCCCGGAGTGGTATCAGCAGCGCCCGTTTCCGTTGCGGGGCCGGGATACAGTACCTGAAGGGTTGGGTTGTCTCCCACCATGGCCGAACGCCTGGCGACGATGTCCTGGTTCATAACCTCGATGGCACCGGCCAACTGCCCTTTCGAATATCCCGCCTTGAGGATGTCGAGAGCCTGTTGGCGGCCCGTGTCGCTGCTTACGCCGCCGCCCATTACCTTGCTGTACTCATCGGCCAGGCCGAGCATCGCGGTGTGGAAGTTAGTGGCCTCGGGAGAACCGAACTGTGTCGCAGTGGCGTTCCAGACTTCGTTGCCCAGTTTGGAGTTGATTTGCGGCAACTGCTGTGCGGCACCACGAGCGATGTCGATAGAGCCACCCTTCTCACTCATCGCGTTGATCATGTTGAGCGTGTTGAGGGTCTGCGGGTTCGAAGCGTACTTGTACTGTGCTTCAGCCTTCATCATGTTGAAGGCTCCGCCCGGCGTTGCTTCGTTTGCGGCCTGGAGCACCCTGCTGTAGAAGGCTTTGCTCATTGAGCGGCTGCTGATGACCTGCGAGGGAGCCACCAGACCATGAGCGAGAGCCTGACCCACGACAACGGGATCTCCCTCCTCAATGCTCTGCTCCACTGCTTTGGTCTGCCCCGCTTGCCAGGTGTCGAACGTTTCTGTGGGAGAGCCGCTCTTGTCCTTTGGGACCGACTTCAGGTAGGCGGTCTGCCCCGCCGCTTGCTGCTGCGTTTTGATTTGCTCCGCAAGCAACTTACCTGCTCGGCATTTGGCGCGGCCGGGCGCATCGGGATCGCGCTGGCCGGGGCCGATTTTTTGTTGCCACGCAATAAGCTCGAAAGGTTGACAAGGCCGATGAGGCCGATAATCACTACCAGCGCGATGACCACCGGCATACTCTTGCGCAGCGGGGGTTTGGACTCAGGCTGCTCGGGAACGGTCGCGGGCGTATTTGTGTTCGGCTCCGGCATGGCTACCTGCCTTCCCCGGTGCGATGAAATTCCACCTTTTCCTTGCCGATCTCCAAATATCCGCTGTCCAATTCTTTCGGAACGGTATAGAGGCCATTCGAGAAATCGAAGTTGATGAGCGAGGGTTTCTTGTCTTTCACTTCATAGAGAGCCGGAGTCTCCTGGAACTGTCCGCGCAGATAGGTGAATTTGTCATCCCGCCATATCTGCTCAAGCCCAAGTGCCTTGCCCTTTGCGAGGTCCCATGTGTAGTCGAAGTGCAATGTGCCGGGATATTGGCTGCGGTACTCTTCTTCTTTCGTCGCTTGGGCCTTCTGCATGGCGGCCTGAGCAGCCTGGGCTGCTGCCGCCTCCTGCTTCACCCTGTCCAGCTCGGACGCAGGCACAAAGACGGGCAGTTCCGTCAATCTTTCGTTTGCGGCCTTGTCGCCAGGAACGATGAAGACTTTGGAATCGAAGTGGGGATCTCCGTCGCCGGAGATTTCCCGCAACTCAAGCGTGTATTCGTTGCCGTGGTCGGAGACGATATGAATATCGGTCGTCGCGTTTGGCACCTTCGGCTTGATACTGATGAACCGGCTGGGAATATGTCCGCCATCGAAAACCCAATCGACTGTATCCCCGGCGAAGACGTTCGCAACCTTTTCCTCGGTGGGCAGAAGAATCAGCGTCGATTGCAACAGGCCGGCGCGGACCACAGGCGGCGTGTCCGTCTCGGACACGGTGATGGTGCGCGGCGCGCTCAGCTCAAGGGGTTTTGGCTCCGTAGCTGCGTGGGCCGTCATGCCGTTGACAGCAAGCAAAAGTCCAATGGTTAAGAAAGTGGGAACAGGCGGTTTCATATCACTGATCCTTTCGGTTAAACGGCATCACCCTGGGCGAAGCGGGTGATGCCCTCGGTGAGCCCGTATTTTTCGATGAGCCTGGAGCGGCGCACCCGGTCTTTCGGCTTGGTTGAGAACGCGGCGTAACTGCGGCTGTCGAGATTGAGCTGGACAACTTTCGTCAGGCCGTCGCGCCGCATGTACAGACCTTCGCGGTCCTGTAAGCTCTCGAACAATGCGATCTGCTGTTCGCTCATCTTGAACAGCTCGGCGTATCTCTTCCGATTGAATGTCGCGTCCTTGAGAAACAAGAACGAGGTGCATGAGTTCACAATCGAGTCGGCGTTCTCGCCAAGATCCTCGGCGGACTGGCCGATCATGGTCACGCCGCCGAGATTCTTGCGCACGGTCTTGATCGAGGCCAGCGCGCCTTCGAGCAACTGCCGATTCTTCATTGAGGAGAAAATCTCCTCGATCAAGATGTGCTTGGGAACGCCGAGATTCGCCGGGTCATAGAGCACGTCGTTGATGCGCCGCAGCAGCCACACCATCAGCGGCTCGATCAGGTCGGCATACTGCGCATTGTTTACGCCCTGGAAGTCGAAGCATTGCAGGCGGGATAGGGAAAGGCTGTCCTCCACGTTGTCGAAGATGGCGTTGTAAAGGCCCCTGCCAACCCATTTCGAGAGATACCTGTCGAGCTTCTTGGGAAGGAAAAGATTCGAGAGGCGGCGGTTCTCCCGGTCGAGCAGGTACATATCCTGCACGGCCTTATGAATCACATCGTCGTCCTCCGGCTCCAATTCCGCGCCGCCGTTCGTGAGCAGGAGCTTGATGAAGGAGTACAGGAATTTGATGTTGCTCTCGGTCGGCTCTAAGGCAAAAGGATTCACACGCGGCCCGTCTTTGCCGATGCGGTCCACGCGCCCGCCGTAAAGTTCGACGACGCTCTCGTAGCTGGCCCCGATGTCGAAAACGTAACTGAAGCCGCCGTATTTTTGCTCCAGTGCGATGATCTGGTTCCCGTGCACCGATTTCCCGGTCCCCGTTGGCCCGATAATGAGCATGACGCGCACGCCGTCCACGTACACGTCCTGAAAGAACGGCGTCCGCGTGCGCGTCTCGAAGATGTTGAGGTACTCCGCATCCAAATCCTCGCAATGTGGATGACCGAGATGCGGAGCGAACACGGAAGACAGGCGCGCATGGTGGTCTTCCGAGAGCCACAGCGGAAAGACATTGAACTTATGATTGCCGGGGAACATGGCATAGAACGCCGAAAGATTCCCAAGCGTCTCTTCGACCACCTGCGCACGCGCATCGACAAAGATCCGATGGACTGCCGGAATCGCGTTACGCAACTGCTCTGCGCTGTTGGCGGTAAGCAGCAGACGAAGCGAATATTCGCCTTGCGCCTTTTTATCGAGTGAGCGGATGACATCGCTTAAGTCATCGACGCTACTGTTGGCTGCCCGCGCCCCTGCGCCGGTTCCAATCGCGGCGGTATCGCGCGCATTCATCACGCGCGCCAATACGCCGACTTTGAAAAAGGAGATGAATTTTTCCTGCGCATCAATCTCGCTGCGCGCCGCGGCGGTGGACTTTGGCCGCCATGTCGAGCACAGGATGCTGTCGTAGTCGAGTGTCAGCAGGCCGGAAAAGAGGCACGGTCTCGATGCTTCGGGCGTCGCCTTGAGCGAGAACATCTGCACATGGCGCTTGCCGACCTGAATATGGTCGCTGTGCCATTCAACTGGAGCCTTCACGATCCGCCTGTCCACGCCGGCATCGCTGCTGAGCTGGCCTGCGGCGGCCCATTCCTCAAGATTGAACAGGTAGCTGAAAAAATGAAATACACTGTGCTTGTCCAGTAGCCGCAATCCCAACAGACTGCCGAGATGAGCTTCGAGAATCGTGGCTGTTTTCTGGAGCTCGACCAGCAGCCGCGATGTCTCGGCCGCATTCGTTTTTGGCCTGAGTTCAAACGCTTTTACCTTCGGCGGCTCCAACGTGAGGCACCAGTGCAGGTCGATTCGCCGGAAGCCCGCCGTCTTTTCCAGGAATGCGAGGCGGTCATCGGCGAAAACCTGTGTGATTGGGTTTGCGTATTTCCGCTGCCGGGGAAGATCACACCCAGACATGACGCGGGTGTATTGGTAAAGGCATGACCCTTCCGGGAGTCCGAGCACGCGGCGCGCGGAATTGAATTCGCTCGGACGAATTGAACACTAACCGAATGAGATCCTCAAGACAAGAGTTCCAACTGAACTGGCTCTGGCGCTTTGCTGCGTTGCTCTGGCTTGCGAGGCCGCTGGTTTCCCGTCTTCCGCAGATGTCGGGCGAGCAGTGGTAGCGCTAGATGGTTTGCATCGCAGTGCTGAACGAATGCGGTGTCCGCAGTCCATGTGACTCCTGCGACGCCTCGTGTGGTCAGCGATGGTTCCAGTTTCACTTGCCCGTCGATGAGCGCCAGTCCGAAGCCCTTCCGCACCATCCATTGCACGTCCGCGGGTGTCGCCGCCGCGCAGGACACTTGGGGACGAACGCCGCATTCTGCAAGCATTTCAAGCAGCCGCTTGTGCGCTGAGGGGTGGCTCTCCGGGTCACGAAATATTCTGAGCCGGTCGCCCATTTCGACTGGGCGAATCTCGGTAAGCTGTGCAAGAGGATCGTCGGTTCTCATACAAACAACCAGGGGCGTGCTGCCAATCTGCAGCACTGCGAAGTCTTCGGCGGTAACCGGCATGGGAAGCAGCGCGCAGTCCAGCGTCTTTCGCCTTAGCCGCTCCACGATTTGGGCTGGATTGCCTCCGGCCAAATGCACGGGACTCGCGGGGAAAACGCTCTCGTAGAGTCGCTGAAATTCCTCAAGAACCACAGTGGGCACAAAGCAGGAAAAGCCGAGACGCAACGGCGGCACTTCGCCCTGATGAATGGCGCGGGCGGCTTTGACAGTTTCGTTGCGCGTGCGAACGGCTTCTTTGGCGTAATTCACAAGAATCAGGCCGGCAGGCGTGGGTTCCACTCTGTTCCGGCCGCGCTCGAAGATCTCGATACCGAGCCCCTCTTCGAGGTTTTTGATCTGCTCGCTCAGCGAAGGCTGGGCAAGGTAAAGCTTCTCCGCGGCGCGCGTGAAATTGCCGGTCTCGGCGATCATGGCGATGTACTTCAGCAAACGGAACTCCAGCAAGTCAGACATGCTCTGTGACCTCCGGGGAAACCAGGGCAGAGAGTCTCAAAGGGGCCTTGCTGTACTCCGTTCGTGCATACGTGTCGATCTCAGATTCCGTTGATGGACCATCGGCGTCAATAGGTCACTTTTTGGTGACCTGAACGTGTCGCGCTCAAATCGGCCATCGGTGCGACCTATGGCGCTATAGGTGAGAAGTCTTGGACGGATCACCTTGGTGCGGGCCACGATGATTTTGATCGACGCCCACGCGGAGGTTGCAATGGCTCATCAAACGTCTCTCTCCATTTACGAAGTACCCGACTCTGGCCCAATTGACCGTGGCCCGCGCAATGGCAAGCTCCTGGCCTTTGTTCCCGAGCAGTTGTTAGAAACGCCAGAGGCCGCCGCCGCAATGAAGATTCATCCGAAAACGCTTCAAAAGATGGCACGGAGAAAAGAGATCCATGGCATCCGCGTTGGGAAGCACTGGCGTTTCCGAGCTGCCGACATCCAGGAGTGGATTGACCGCCAATAGCGGTGTGGAAAAACAGTCATCGACCTCTGCCCAGCGAAACGGTACGCTGATGACAGCCATCCGTTTCCGCCTGGGACAGGAGAAGTCATGTTCAGGCGAACACGGTATCAGCAAGGAAGCGTGCAACGCGAGAAGCGGCGAAGCGGCCCGGATGTTTGGGTGT
>Ga0335074_10009516_pt1 | contig 13572 bp, 12 predicted proteins | sample Lox_Sample_23_FD_206715 | JGI IMG/M metagenome (GOLD analysis project Ga0335074, IMG submission 206715) | Soil microbial communities from Loxahatchee National Wildlife Refuge, Florida, United States - Lox_Sample_2.3 | ecosystem: Environmental > Terrestrial > Soil > Wetlands | place: USA...
GCCAAGCCGTCGCTACACATCGCCCACGCGCCTTGACCACCCACTCCCCGTCCGCTCATTCTCCGCCCAGCTCACCGGCCGCCGCGCGGACCGGCTCACAACGCGCAAGACGAAGGGGAACGCGATGCCTCAGGTAGCCCTGACGGTGAACGGCAAGCAGCACACGGTCGAGGTCGAGAACCGCACCCTCCTGGTCGAATTGCTGCGCGAGAAGCTCAGCCTCACCGGCACTCATGTCGGCTGCGACACCAGCCAGTGCGGTGCCTGCGTCGTCCACGTAGACGGCACATCGGTGAAGTCCTGCACCATGCTCGCCCTGCAGGCTGAAGGCGCCAACGTCCTGACGATCGAGGGCCTCGCCAAACCCGACGGCACGCTCCACCCGATGCAGGAGATGTTCCGCGAGCACCACGCGCTGCAGTGCGGCTTCTGTACCCCCGGCATGGTCATGAGCGCCATCGACCTTGTGCAAAGCCACCCCGATGGGCTGACCGACCGGCAGATCCGCGAAGGCCTGGAAGGCAACCTCTGTCGCTGCACCGGCTACCACAACATCGTCAAGGCGATCGCCGCCGCCTGGCCGCTGATGCACGGCAAAACCATGCCGCAAGCCGCGGAATAGGGGGGACGCAGCATGGCCTACGAAGGGATCGGCGCCGCCGTCCGCCGCCGCGAGGACGCACGGTTCCTCAACGGTCGCGGCACCTACACCGACGACATCAACCGCCCCGGCCAGCTCTACGCTTACATCGTTCGCTCCGACCGGCCGCATGCGAAGCTGGGCCGCATCGACACCGCCGCCGCGCTGGCAGCGCCCGGCGTTGTTGCGGTGTTCACCGGCGCCGACATGCAGGCGGACAATGTTGGCGGCCTGCCCTGTGGCTGGCAGATCCACAACAAGGACGGCTCGCCCATGGCCGAGCCGCCGCACCCCGTGCTCGCGGTCGGCAAGGTGCGCCATGTCGGCGATCCCATCGCTGTGGTAATCGCCGAAACCAAACAGCAGGCCAAGGACGCCGTCGAGAAGCTCGACACCGAGCTCACCGACCTCCCCGCCGCCGCGACCATGCGCGAAGCCCTGGCCGCCAACGCCGCCCGTGTGCACGATGATGTCGCCGGAAACCTCTGTTACGACTGGCAGCTGGGCGACAAGGCGGCGGTCGATGCCGCCTTCGCCAGGGCCGCCAGGACGGTGAAGCTAGAGCTCACCAACAACCGCCTGATCCCGAACGCGATGGAGCCCCGCGCCGCCATTGGCGATTTCGACCCCACCTCCGGCGACCACACCCTCCACACCACCAGCCAGAACCCGCACGTCATCCGCCTGCTGATGGGCGCCTTCGTCCTGCACATCCCCGAGAACCACCTGCGCGTCGTCGCCCCCGACGTAGGCGGAGGCTTCGGTTCCAAAATCTACCACTACGCGGAGGAGGCCATCGTCACCTGGGCCGCCGGCAAGCTTCGTCGCCCGGTGAAATGGACCGCCGAGCGCACCGAAAGCTTCATGTCCGACGCCCACGGCCGAGACCACGAAACCACCGCCGAGATGGCGCTTGACGCCGACGGCAACTTCCTGGCCCTGCGCGTCTCCACGCTTGCCAACATGGGCGCCTATCTCTCCACCTTCGCGACCTCGATCCCCACCTATTTGTACGCCACGCTGCTTGCCGGCGTGTATAAGACGCCGGCCGTCTATGCCGAGGTAAAAGCGGTGTTCACCAACACTGTCCCGGTCGATGCCTATCGCGGCGCCGGCCGGCCGGAGGCAACGTTCCTTCTGGAACGACTGGTCGACGTGATCGCCCACGACACCGGAACGGACCGCGTCGAGCTCCGCCGCCGCAACTTCATCCCGGCAGACGCTTTCCCCTACCAGACCCCCGTCGCGCTGCAATACGACAGCGGTAACTACCAGGCGACGCTGGATACCGCGTTGAAAGCCGCCGACTACGCCGGCTTCGAATCCCGCCGCCGCGCCGCCGCCGCCCGCGGCAAGCTGCGCGGCATCGGTGTTTCCACCTATATTGAAGCCTGCGGTATCGCCCCCTCGGCGGTCGTGGGCTCGCTGGGCGCCCGCGCCGGCCTCTATGAATGTGCCAACGTCCGCGTCCACCCCACCGGCAGCGTCACCGTCTTCACCGGCACGCACAGCCACGGCCAGGGCCACGAAACCACCTTCGCCCAGCTCGTGCACGAGCAGCTCGGCGTGCCGCTCGACCAGATTGAGGTAGTGCACGGCGACACCGCCAAGATCCCGTTCGGCATGGGCACCTACGGCAGCCGCAGCCTCGCCGTCGGCGGCAGCGCGATGGTCAAGGCAATGGACAAGATTGTCGCCAAAGGAAAGAAGATCGCCGCCCACCTGCTGGAAACCGACGTCGATGACATCGAGTTCAAGGACGGAAAATTCTCCATCGCCGGTACCGACCGCTCGAAGACGCTGACCGACATCTCCCTCGCCGCTTACATCCCACACAACTACCCGATCGAAGAACTCGAACCCGGACTCGAGGAAACCGCCTACTACGACCCCAAGAACTTCACCTTCCCCGGCGGTTGCCACGTGACCGAAGTCGAGATCGACCGCGACACCGGGACGGTCGATGTGGTCAACTTCGTCGCCGTCGACGACGTAGGCCGCGTGATCAACCCGATGATCGTCGAAGGCCAGGTTCAGGGCGGTGTCGCGCAGGGCATCGGCCAGGCGCTGCTGGAGCACGCCGTGTACGACGAATCAGGCCAACTGCTCAGCGGCTCGATGATGGACTACACGATGCCGCGCGCGGACAACGTCCCCAACATCGCCGTCTCCAACGAAACCACCCTCTGCACCCACAACCCGCTCGGCGTGAAGGGCTGCGGCGAAGTCGGCGCCATCGGCAGTCCGCCGGCGGTCATCAACGCCGTCGTCGACGCCCTGCGCGATTATGGTGTGCGCCACATCGACATGCCCGCCACGCCGCAGAAGCTTTGGTCCATCATCCAGGGCGCACAGCCGAGGATGGCCGCGGAATAAGAGGACATCACCATGTACGATTTCGCGTATCAGAAGCCCGCCAGCGTCGACGCAGCCGCCAAGCTGCTGGGTACCGACCCCGAGGCCAAGGCGCTGGCCGGCGGCATGACGCTGATCCCGGTGCTCAAGCAGCGGCTGAACCGCCCATCCACCCTGGTCGATCTCGCAAAGACCGGCATGGTCGGCATCACCGTCGCCGCCGACGCGGTCACCATTGGCGCCATGACCACCCACGCCGCGGTCGCCCATTCGGCCGAGCTGCGGGCAAAGATCACGGGATTGGCCGACCTCGCCTCCTGGATCGGCGACGACCAGGTGCGTCATCGCGGCACCATCGGCGGCAGCCTGGCGAACAACGACCCCTCCGCCTGCTACCCGGCCGCCGCCCTCGCGCTGAACGCGACCATTAAAACGAACAAGCGCGAGATCAAGGCCGACGATTTCTTCAAGGGCATGTTCACCACCGCGCTGGAGCAGGATGAGCTGATCACGTCGGTAACCTTCCCGGTCCCGCAGAAATCGGCCTACGAGAAATTCCGCAACCCGGCCTCTCGCTATGCCATCGTCGGCGTCTTCGTCGCCCGCTTCCCCGCCGGCGTCCGCTTGGCGATAACCGGCGCCGGCCAGGACGGCGTGTTCCGTCACCAACAGATGGAGCAGGCGCTGTCAGCGAATTTCTCCCCCGACGCGATCGCCAACGTCACCACCCCCGCGGATGGCCTGAACAGCGACATCCACGCCAGCGCCGAGTATCGCGCTCACCTGATCGGCGTCATGTCCCGCCGCGCCGTCGCCAAAGCAGCGTGAGACGCCGCCGCCCACTTCACCTCTCCCGCTCTGCGGGAGAGAGCCTGCCCCGGACTGGATCCGGGGTCGCCGCGCAAAGCGCGGAGGGTGAGGGTGCCGCCCGCGGCTTCTTCCCCGCCCTCGGCCACAACAACGGCCCCCCTCTGGACCCCGACGAAGACCCCGGCGTTCTCTCCTGGCGCCATTGGTGCTGGAAGCGGGCCCACAAACGCGCGTGGAAGACTCCACCCCGCGAGATCGCCCTCCGCCGCCTCGCGCGCGCCGAGGCTCTCGGTATCACCTACCACGCCTACACACTCGAGATCCTTGAACGCGGCGTCTATCTGTAACGCATGCCCAACCACGTCGTTGTCATTGGCGCAGGCATTATCGGCGCCGCCAGCGCCGCCGAACTCCTGCGCGACGGCCACCGCGTCACCATCCTGGACCCCGGCCCTCCCGGCGGCGAGCAGGCCGCCAGTTACGGCAACGGCTGCTGGCTCAGCCCCAGCTCGGTAGTCCCCCTGTCTCTCCCGGGCATTTGGCGCAACGTTCCCGGCTGGCTGGCCGACCCTCTCGGCCCGCTGACCATCCGCTGGCGCTATCTCCCCCGCCTCGCCCCCTGGCTGTGGCAGTTCCTGCGCGCCGGCGCCACAGAGGCGCGCGTCGCAGCAACCGCTCGCGCCCTGCGCCCCCTCCTCGCAGACGCCCCCGAACGGCACCGCCGCCTCGCGGAGGAAGCCGGCGTCGGCTCCCTCATCCAGCGCCAGGGTCAGCTCTACGTCTTCCCCGACCGCGCCGCCTTCGAAGCCGAGTCAGCTGCCTGGCGCCTGCGTCGCGACAATGGCGTGCAATGGCTCGAGCTCTCTCAGGATGAGCTGCGCCAGCGCGAACCCGCCCTCGATCGTCGTTACAGCTTCGGCGTGTTCGTCGAGGATGGCGGCCACTGTCTCGATCCCGGCGCTTACGTCGCGGCGTTGATCGAAGCCGCCTGTGCCCGCGGCGCCGACCTTCGACAGGCCCACGCGATCGGCTTTCGCATCGAGGACCGGCAACTCCGGGCAGTCCGGACCGACCGCGGCGAAACCGCCTGCGACCGAGCCGTGATCGCCGCTGGCGCGCGATCCCGCGCTCTGGCTGCTGCTGCTGGAGACCGCGTGCCACTGGAGACCGAGCGGGGCTATCACGCCGTCATCGAGCATCCCGAAAGCGGCCCCCGCCACCCGGTGATGCCGAGCGACGGCAAGATGTCCGTCACCATGACGGCACATGGCCTGCGCATCGCCGGACAGGTGGAGTTGGCCGGACTTGAAGCGGCGCCGAACTGGCGGCGCGCGGAGATCCTCCGCGACTTCGCGCTGCGCATGTGGCCGGGCCTGCCCTGCGATATGCCGACGGAGAGGGTCAAGTTCTGGATGGGCCATCGTCCATCGACCCCGGACGGGCTACCTTGCATCGGTCCGGCCTCGGGTTGCCCTGATGTCGTGCACGCATACGGGCACGGCCATATCGGCCTCGCCGCCGGCGCCCTCACCGGCCGCCTGGTGGCGGATCTGCTCGGCAGCCGCTCGCCGGTCGTGGACCCCGTCCCCTATTCGCCACAGCGATTCAGCTAGCCGAACCGGCAGAGACGCAATCATCCGGAGGGTTGGGCGCCGGGATCCCAGTCGGTCAAATGACGTATCGACGAGGCCCATCATCCTCATGGTCGGGCTTGGCCAGGCGAAGGCTGGCCATCCGCTCTTGCTTTCCCCCAGCGGCACGCTCGTGGGTGCCCAGCTCTTCGAGGGCATGTCGGCAAGTGGCACCCGAGGGCCGACGTCAAGGACGGTCGATCGGGGCGGCTCGCACCGGCGGCAGCAGGCCAACCGCAGGCCGTTGTTGCCGGTCAAACCCGTCCAGCAAGCGCGACCCGAACGCTGAAGGGGAGGTCCACGACCCACTCAAAGAAAAAAGTCATTATGCCCACCAGATTCCGCTTGCAATAGGATGGCGTTCGGACTATAGTCCAACCTAATGCCAATCGCGCTCCACACCGCAGGCCTCGCCTTCCAATCCCCCCAAGGGGTTGGTGCGCGCCTCGTCCGCCGCCTTGGCGGCGCGGTGCGCAGCGCCATTGTCCGCGGCATCACCCTTGCCGGCTCCCTGCGCCGCCCGGCCGCCTCGCAAACCAGCCACCACCGCACCGCGGCGCAACAACCGCAAGCCCCCGCGCCCAGGCGGTTGCCTCTTCCGCGCCCGCCACGCGCCCCGTCCACTTCCACCTCCACCTCTCCCGCTCCGCGGGCTTGGGCTGCGAAGCAGACCAAGGCGCCCGCGAAGCGGGCGGGTGAGGGTGCAGCCCCGCTCCCACCGCCCTGGCTCGCGCATCTGCTCGCTGCCCGCCATCACCGCCGCCCTGCGGCCACCAGCCGCCCCGCATGTCTCAACCAGCGCGAGATACACTTCACCCCGCGGGCCTTCCCCCAACTCAGCGCCAAAGCCTGTGCGGTTCTCAACACACCGGTCAAGGACTGCGATCCCAAGACCCTGAAACTGCTGGTCTCCACATTCACCCAGCACATCAATCAGGTCCTGTCGCCCGAAGCGGGCATCGCGGATCCCGCGGCAGTATTTCCCAACCTGTTGCACCGCCTGAACGCCGCACTCGCTGACACCAAAGCCGCTCCGAGTTTATCCACCACGCCGCAGGCAGTACCAGCCACCCCCGCGGACACCGTCCCGGATGCGCCGATCGCATCCCCCGATCCGCCGGCGCTGGTCTCCGCATTCACCCAGCACATCAATCAGGTCATGTTGCCCGAAGCGGGCATCGCGGATCCCGCGGCAGCGTTTCCCAGCCTGTGGCACCGACTGAACGCCGCACTCGCCGATACCAACGCCGGTGCGAGTTTGTCCACCACGCCGCAGCCCGTGCCAGCCACCTCCACGGACGCCGTGCCGGATGCGCCGATCGCATCGCCCGGTCCGCCGGCGCAGGCACCGACGACCGGCCCCACCACGCTGTCGGCAAAAGACGCGCCGAGCGTCTCGCCGCTACCGCTGTCCGGCCCGCCGGCGTCCGACCCGCCGACCCACGCCACGATCACCCCCGCCGCACCGCGAAGCACGCCACACATCCCCACCCCGTCCGCACCTGTCGTGCGCCGAAGCCGATCGTGCCGATACCGCACCAGGTCTTTTGCCCGCTGGCGTCGACGCCGCGTCCGCTGCCACCGCGCGCTCTTCCCTCGAAGCCTCCGCGCCAGCCTGCAATGCCCACAGCCGCCGCCGCACAGACTGTATTACGCCGCCTGTACCGGCCCGCCTCGACAGATCGCGCGCCGAATCCGGCGCATCTTCCCAAGCCAAATGAACGGGGCCACCGCATGGGGGTCCCGCCATCCCGATTCGTGCCAGGCGAACCTCGCCGAACCGCACCGCCACTTGCATCGCTGCCAGCCTCGTTTCAAAGGCAGCCACGACTGGTTTCAACTGTTGTCCCCCGGCGAGCACCGGTGCTGATCAAATGGCAGCAAGAGAATGGCACCACAGAACCTGGGCATCTCCGACCGAGCCCATCGACGGCCGCATGCCGGCCCCGCGGCAACGAGGTGTATTGGCCGATGAGGGCAGCCAAGGTTGGCGTGCCCACCCGCCTGGAGGTCGCCGGGCGCCCCCCGCTTCGGCGACCCGCATCGTCAGGACGCGTGGATCGCCTGATCAGCACGCACAGATAGTATCTTAAGAAACGAGAATTACGATACGACAAGACGAGGCTGGCCCCATCACCGTCATGACGGGGCTTGCCCCGACCATATGCACATATCTCGTTGGCCCGTCGAGACGGATAGCTTGGAAAAGCGGCCAACTGATACCAACCGCCCAAACGATCGACTCTTCGGCACTCGCGGCCCCCAACGTCATGGCCGGCCTTGTGCCGGCCATCTCCGGCCAGTCCCAGCACGTCGGCGACGGCGGTAGAGCGTCATTCTTTCGGGCTCCTGGTATGAGTCTTGCGGAAGTAATCGGAAGTACAGAAGGGCGAATGGTCGTGGCGGTAACGGTTCGAGCCTGGGGCCGCAACCAACTGAAAAAGCTTGTGAATTAGAGATGTATAAATTTGGTAAGGCTTGGCCCGGCCATCCACGTCTTTTCGTTAAGACAACGGTAAGTGCCATCGTCAACCGGCTGACCGGTTGGTATGATATGATATGCGGTCTGACGCACCATCGGATCACAAACGGTGCACACCTGACCAATTGGAGGAAATGCCGGATCACAAATTGGCTGCGTTTGGAATCTCGAATCTCGCGAGGGTCCGAGAACGGCCAGACGGAACGACGGCTACATTCGGGATGGAGGTAAGCATGTCGCCGACTACGACAAATTCATCGGTCTCATCGTTACTCGATGCCGTCCATCAGATTGAGCCGGTGATCCGCACACACGCAGCGGATGCTGAACACGAACGCCGCCTGTCCGATAGCGTCACAGACGCGGTGCGCGCGTGCGGGTTGTATCGCCTGTGGTGTCCGCAGGCCTTCGGCGGGCTCGAAGTTGATCCGATGACAGCGTTTCGGGTGGTCGAGGCGGTCTCGCAGATCGACAGCGCGGCGGGACGGAACCTGCAGCTTTCGACCGGCATTGATGCGATCGCACCGTTGCCCGGCCCGACCGACGCTTCGCGTCGCCCTCAGGCCTGCCAGGAAAGTGCAGTCTGATCCCTACGCAGTCGGCGGAACATCAGGGTAATGCTCGCCCCGCAGACAGCCATCCCGCTCGCTGATCAGCTCGCCGTTCCCAGCCGTGGCGGAGTGGTAAGAGGCGACCTCCTCGCGCAAGGACGCGACCTGGCCAGCAAGGCCGTCCAGACGATACCCAAGCTCCGCATGCAGCGCCTGGATGTCTTTCTTCAGGTCCAGCGCCAGATCGGTCAAGTCCAGCCGGATCTTGCGCTGCATCGCCAGCACTTCGTTCAGCAACACCAGCACCTGACCAAGATCAGGCCGGTTGCTATCGACGCGGGCTGCCTTTCCATGCACGCCCAGCGGGTCACGCTGCACTGGGGCGGTGAACAAGCGCTCAACGGATGCGATCATGGCGACCTCATTGCCAACCTGCTAATCTACCGCATCACTGCGCAGACGGTCCAGAGGCACCAACCCCCCACCTTGCTCGATGTGCCAGAATAACCAGCCGTTGCATGACGGCGCGTTCTGCACCGCCGCACCAACCTGATGGATCGACCCGCGCGCCTTGCCGGCAACGATCGTGCCGTCCGCGGCAACGGTAGCAACCACCCGGCGAAGCCGGTCCATAAGCCGTGTCCCCGGCGGCACCACGCCGCGCTCGACCAGGCTGCCGAACGGCACCCGAGGCGCATCGCGCTTCGATGGTGACGTCACCACGCCGTCGGGCGGCGCCGGCCGGGTTCGCCGGATGCGCCCGAGTGCCGCCTCGACATAGGCCGGGTGCCGCTCGATCCCGATGAAATGCCGATGCAGCCGCTTGGCAACCACCGCCGTCGTCCCGGTGCCGAGGAACGGATCCAGCACGATGTCCTCGGGTGCGGTGGCGGCCAGCAGCACCCGGTGCAACAGCGCCTCGGGCTTTTGCGTCGGGTGCAACTTCAGCCCGTGCTGGTTGCGCAGCCGCTCCGCACCGGTGCAGAGCGGGATCCACCAGTCGCTGCGCATCTGCACATCGTCGTTCAGCGCCTTCATCGCCTGATAATTGAACCGATGTCGCGAATCCCGCTGTCGCGCCGCCCAGATCAGCGTCTCATGCGCATTGGTGAAGCGCCGCCCACGAAAGTTCGGCATCGGATTGGCCTTGCGCCAGATCACGTCGTTCAGCACCCAGAAGCCCATGTCCTGCAGGATCGCACCGATCCGGAAGATGTTGTGATATGCGCCGATCACCCACAGCGTGCCGTCCTTGCGCAACAGCCGCCGGCATTCGGCCAGCCACTCGCGGGTAAACGCGTCGTAAGTGGCGAAGTCGGTGAACCGGTCCCACTCCTCATCGACCGCATCGACAAGGCTGTCGTCGGGCCGGCGCAGCTCACCGCGAAGCTGTAAGTTGTACGGCGGGTCGGCGAAGACGCAGTGCACCGACGCCGGCGGCAGCATGCGCATCAAGGTGATGCAGTCGCCCAGCAGGACCTGGTTCAGGGGCAGTTCACGGACGACTTCCAACGTCTCTCCTGCCGGGCAGCGACTTCCAGCATCGTGACCGCGGCATCGAAGTCGCGTCAATCGGCCTGATCGAGCAGCAGCGAAAGCTGGCGCACGGCGCCGAATTCCGGTCGATGGTGGATTGTCGGGCCGAGCGCGGCCAGTGCCGCACGATGCGCCGGTGTGGAATACCCAGCGTTCTCATTCCACCCATACCCGGGGAACCGCACCGAAAGCCGCGCCATGGCACGATCCCGCAGCACCTTCGCAATGATCGAGGCCGCGGCGATCGACAACGAAAGCCCGTCCCCACCGACCACACAGCGCACCGGACAGCCGAGCACGGGCGGCTGATTGCCATCCACCAACACCAGGTCCGGTGTGGTGGGCAGGCGCGCCACCGCCCGCCGCATCGCCAACAATGCCGCGTGCAGGATATTAAGCCGCCCGATCTCTGTCACCGAGGCAGCGCCGACCGCGATCTCGGCGCGGCCGGAGGCGCGGATCGCTTCGAACGCGACCAGCCGTTCCTCGGCGCTAAGCTTTTTCGAATCGTCGATCAGCGCGGCGAGCCGGCGCGGCACACCGATCGGGAACACCACGGCCGCGGCAAGCACCGGCCCTGCCAGAGGCCCGCGCCCCACTTCGTCAACCCCGGCGACACGTCCGCCAGCCTGCTTTTCCAACCGGAACGTCGGCACCCAGGCGGGATAGCAGACCCCCACCCGAGTCGGCCAGCACCGGCACTCGTTCGGCACCGTTCGCCGGCCGCGGTTTGGGCCGTACGATCTACAGGATATCGTTCCTGATGCAGGCGGTTGCGTGACCGTTGCCGACAGGGCGAAGCGGCGGGACGGCTTGCGCGCAGGCCGGCAACGCATAGCGGCAGCGGGTCCGGAAGACGCAGCCGGAGGGCGGATTGGCCGGACTTGGCGGGTCGCCTTCCAGCAGGATGCGCCGGCCGGTGGCGCCGACGCCGGGTTCCAGCACCGCAGACAGCAGCGCCTCGGTGTAGGGATGTCGGGGGCGGCGATACAGATCATGCGCTGCCGCGCTTTCCATCACGCGACCCAGATACAGCACGATCACGCGGTCGGAGAGATACTCCACCACCGCCAGGTCGTGTGCGATGAACAGCATCGCCAAGCCGAGCTTCTGTTGCAGCTCGCATAGCAGATTGACAATCTGCGCCTGCAGCGAAACGTCCAGCGCAGAGACCGCTTCATCCGCAACGATCAGCTCGGGTTCCAGCGCCAGGGCGCGGGCAATGCCGATGCGCTGGCGCTGGCCGCCGGAAAACTGATGCGGATAGCGGGCCAGCGCGTCCGGCGGCAGCCCGACCAGTCGCAGCAGCGCCGCTGCCCTTTCGGCCCGGTCGGACCGACCGCGCCCAACCCCGTGGATGATGAGCGGCTCCGTCAGGATCGCCTCGACGGTCATACGAGGATCGAGCGAGCCGAACGGGTCCTGGAAGATAGGCTGGACACGGCGGCGAAACGGCTTCAACCGCCGTTCCGGTACTGTGGTGACGTCCTCGGCCGCGAACAGGATGCGCCCCGAGGTCGGCTGAAGCAGGCGCAGCACCGCATTGCCGATCGTGGTCTTGCCGGAGCCTGATTCGCCCACCAGCCCGACGACCTCGTTCGGCGCGATCGAGAACGACACGTCATCGACCGCGCGCACCGGATGCGCCCGAGATAGCAGGCCGGGGCGGTGGAAATGCACCGACAGGTGCTGGATGTCCAAGAGCGGGTTGGTCATTCGGCGACGATGTCCCGCCAGCGCAGGCAGCGCACCTGATGCCCCTCGCCGCATGGTTCCAGCTCGGGATCGCGCGCATCGCACAGGGCGGGGCGGAAGAAGGTGCAACGCGGATGGAAGGCGCAGCCGCGCGGCAAATGCGCCAGATCGGGTACACTGCCTGGTATCGTCGCCAACGGTCCGGCCGCGCGGTCCAGCCCGAGCCTCGGCACCGCGCGCAGCAGGCCCATCGTGTAGGGCAGGCGCGGCGTGGCGAAGACCGATTCGCGCGGGCCAGCCTCGGCGCACTGGCCGGCATACATCACCAGCACATTGTCAGCGATCTCGCCGGCGACGCCGAGATTGTGGGTGACGAAGATCATCGCCATGCCCAGCTCGCGTTGCAGTCGGTGCAGAAGATCGAGGATCTGCGCCTGTACTGTCACATCCAGCGCGGTGGTTGGCTCGTCGGCGATCAGCAGCGCCGGCCGGCACGCGAGCGCCATGCCGATCATCGCCCGCTGGCGCATCCCGCCGGACAGCTCATGCGGGTAAGAATCGAGCCGGGCGGCCGGATCGGGGATGCCGAGCAGCGCCAGCATCTCAGCCGCACGAACGCGCGCCGCCCGTGCCGAAACGGCATCATGGAACCGCACCGCTTCGACGATCTGCTCGCCGATCGTGTACACCGGGTTCAGCGAGGTCATCGGCTCCTGAAAGATCATCGCGATCTCGGCGCCGCGAATTTGCTGCATGTCCGACGGTTCCAGCTGCGCGATGTCGCGCACTGTCCCGTCCTTGCAGGCAAGCCGCATGGAGCCGGCAAGCACGCGCCCCGCCGGTCGCGCCAGCAGTCCCATCAGCGCGAGACAAGTCACCGATTTGCCGGACCCGGACTCGCCGACGATCACCAGCGTCTTGCCACGATCCAGTTGAAACGACAGATCGCGCACCACCGGCACCCCACGGCCGCCGGTCGCAAACCCGACCGTGAGGCCGGAGACTTCGAGCAGCGGCGCGCTCATTCCCGGCGTCGCGGATCGGAGTAGTCACCAAGCGCATCGCCGATCAGGTTGAAGCCCAATACCACGACGAAGATCGCCAGCCCGGGAAAGGTGGCGATCCACCAGGCAGACAGGAAATAATCATGCCCGTCTGCCAGCATCGCACCCCAATCGGCCGCCGGTGGCTGTGCACCCAGTCCGAGAAACGCGAGGCCCGCCGTTTCCACCACCACCGAGCCCGCCTGCAACGTCGCCAACACCAGCACTGGCGTAAAGCAGTTGGGCAGCACGTGGCGCAGCATCAGCCGCCGCCGGCTGCTGCCCAGCGCGCGGGCGGCGCGCACATAGTCGGCAGTGCGTACCGATAGCACCTGCCCGCGCATCAGCCGTGCGTATTGCGGCGTATAGACGATGCCGATCGCGATCAGCGCGTTGGTCAGGCTCGCCCCCAGCGCGGCGACGATGATCAGCGCGAGCAGAAGATACGGGAAAGCCAGCAGCACATCGACGAAGCGCATGACCACCGCATCGACCGCACCGCCGACGAAGCCGGCCACCAGCCCCATCACCCCACCCGCGACCAGCGCGATGCCGTCGGCAACGACGATCGCCAGCAGCGCGTCTCGGGTGCCATACAGCACCCGGCTGAGCACGTCGCGGCCGTATTGGTCGGCGCCGAAAAGATGATCGAGCGACGGTGCCGACAGTGCGTTGGACAGATCCTGATCGGTCGGATCATACGGCGAGATCAGCGGCGCCAGGACCGTCAGTGCCAGGAACGCAAGCACAATCGCCAGGCCGATACGCACGCTGCCACGGCGCAGCAGCGCACGAGCGGCCTGCCGCCCTGGGCTCTGGACAACGCGAC
>Ga0335074_10009517_pt1 | contig 13571 bp, 14 predicted proteins | sample Lox_Sample_23_FD_206715 | JGI IMG/M metagenome (GOLD analysis project Ga0335074, IMG submission 206715) | Soil microbial communities from Loxahatchee National Wildlife Refuge, Florida, United States - Lox_Sample_2.3 | ecosystem: Environmental > Terrestrial > Soil > Wetlands | place: USA...
CTTCAGCTCGGCTGGCTGCTCGATCACGATCAGCCGTTCGTGGAGCGGGATGTGGTCGAGTAGCGCCTTCATCAGAGTCGTTTTGCCCGATCCCGTTCCGCCGCTGATCAGGCCGTTCTTGCGGTCCACAATAAAGCGGACAATGGTGTTCCGAATCGACGCCGGCAAGCTGCCGGAATGGATTAGTTCCTCTGACGTAAACCAGCGGTTGAATTTGCGAACGGTAAAAGTCGGGCCGCTGATCGAAGAGGGTGCGCCAACGACGGCGACGCGGGAACCGTCCGGCAGACGCGTATTGAGGACCGGATTCTGGCTGGTAAGGTCCTGCCCCAGGATGCGCGCTACGCGCTCGATAGCGGCCTGCAGGCGCTCGTTGCTATACGGCGTCGTCAGAGCGATTTTCTCGATGCTGCCGCCGCGATCGGCGTACACGCCGCTCGTGCCATTGATCATCAAATCGGAGATCGACGGGTCGAGCAGGAGCGCCCGTAGTTCCTCGGGAAAGAACGGAAGTATCAGCTCGAAGCTCACCGCACGCCTCCAGGTGGAATCGAAGCAGCCGAACCTGGCGCCATCGGATCGACGGAGACCCGATTTTCGTGGAACTCGGTGATCGTCAGGCCCAGTGGATTGATGGTCTCGAACTGGGGGAAGATCTTTGCCTGATCGCTGACCTGTTTGGGATTCAGGTAGTAGGTGACACTGAGCATCCAGTGTTCGGTTCTCGGCTGGTGCGAATGATCCGGCGAATACACGCGATCGATAGCCACCAGCGCGGTTCCGCGGGCAATGTTTGCCGCCTGAATTTTCTGGACGGACATCGAAGTGATGGTGACATCTTTGACCTCGACATCGCTTTGCTCAACCTGTCCGGCGATCACCTGCGAGACCAGGTGATTCTCGTTGTCCTCGCCCATCAGCTGCGAGGCCAGCGACTGCGAGAGGAAATAGTAGTTCAACGGGTACTTGGTCGCGATGGTGTCCCGGTTGATGGTGTAACGGTAATTTGCCCAGTCAGTGAGATACGTGCGGACCTCTCCCTCCCGCGGAGTGTAGTCAAGATCGCTGTACTGAATGGCCTGCGCCCGGCCCATCTCGTCGATGCGGATATATCGGTTCACAATCGGACGATGGGCCAGCGAGAAGTTCAGCCACATCGAGCCGCACAGCAGGACCGTTCCACAGCCGAGGATGAGGCGGTATGCCTTCCGCTCGGCGTAGTGGGAAGCATAGACTTCGTTGCCGATCTGATCAGTGAGGAGAGCCTGCTCCTGGGTCAGAGGATGCTCAATGGGTACTGTGCGCGTGGACATGGGGAGGCTGGCTCCTTTCCTCAACTGCATGGAAAACGACGAAGGCATAGATACAGCCTGCTATCAGCACTCCAAGTAACGTGAGCACAAGGAGTGGGCGAACGAACCGTGAGATACCCGTAGCCCGCGCGAACAGAAATCCAAGTATGAAGTTCCACATATGCTCATGCTCCTGATCGGATTGCTAAGGCGGTGATCCCACCAGCGATCTGCGCCGCACCTGCAGCCAGACCAGCCGCACCGCCAAAGATGGCCTGTGTCATGCTCGGAATGAAGAGCATATTCACAATGAAGGCCACAAAGACCATGATGCAGGGAATGAGGTTTGCAAGCCACATTTCAATTGAGTAATTTCCATTGAAGGTCTGCTGAAGAAAGCCGTTCATAAAGCCGGCCCAAACGAAGATGAAGGCCGCGGCCACAGCGCGGATCATCGCGAAACTGATGAGCACATCCAGGAAGTGCAGGAACTTCGAGCGAAAGGTCCTCGTCATCAAGAGTGGTATGAAGACCGGTCCGAATAGCGCCGTCACCCCATAGAGGATGAAGGCACTGCAATTGATGACGAACAGGATCGCGGAGGCGATGCCCAAGAGGGCCTGAACGACGAAATAGCAGAGGATCTGGGTCGGCGCCATGATCGACGGCATGGCCGTGTTGTCACCGGCCGTTTTCATGAGCTGCAGCAGCTGGTTGAGCGAATTCTGATCGAAGGCTGCAACCATCGCCTGGGCGATGTAACTGAAGAAGTGATTTATGCCGAAGCTCGCGCCGGGGAACGGGTTCACCCAGTAGTTCAAGAGCAGCGAGCAGACGATGAGCCGAAGTATGAAGTTCGTCAGATCGCCTGCCCGGACGGGATGCGTGTGGAAGCGTAGCGTCATCCCGGACGTATTCCAGTTGATGACCATGCTGATGAGCGTAAAGAGCGCGATGCAGCTCAATTCCGTCAACCCGAACTGCGTCAACGCGCCGCCGTTTTGCGTGGTGAGATTGGTCAGGTTGTTGGTGAACTGGTACAGCCAATCGACGCCTGAACTCGCGCTCGGTAGTGCCTGTGCCAGCAAGGTCACGGAATTCATGTCCCAATCTCCCGACCCTTTTCAGGGAACGTATTTCTGCCAGGTCTTGCCTTCATTCGCAGCGGCGGAGTTGTGCTTCTTCTTGTCTTTCTCCACCTGCTGGCGCAATAACTCGTATTGACGCTGGCGTTCTAAGACGGCCTTCGACGTTTCGTGACGCTGGTAGGTCATGACTCCAGCGACCGCCAACAGCGCCGCCAGAATCGCCAGCAGAATCTTCGTTTGCAATGCCTGGAGCATCGTGTTTCCGGTCATGGCAGGTAGCTGTCCCAGGTATTGCTTTCGTTTGCCGCGCTCGTATCGTTCGCGCTGCGCTGCTGCGTTACGTCGGCCGCCGTGTCGAGATCAAGGGCCGCCGTATTGCGCTGCTGCATGTTCGAGACGGCCATTTCGGACGCAAGACACGCCTGCAGCACGCCCTGCGACTGCATCTCGGACATCTTCTGGGCTTCGGCTGCATTCAGCAGATTCAATTGCTCCACTTCGCTGTTCGTGGCCGTGCCGCCGTCAAGCTGCTCGGAGGCAAGGCTGCCATTGGGCGTCGCGTTCTGCGTCCTGGCTCCCCGGTACTGGCCTACCGCGGTCAAGCAGTCGGGCGAGACCGAGTCCGATGCTTCGACCATCGCGAGTTCCGAAAGCTGCGAGCTTCCCGGTGCTTGTCCAGCCAGGTACGTCGTGGTCGTTCCGTTCACCGGCACGGTCGCGGCTGTCCACGCCGACGAAGATGCCGCCGGCGAGTTCGTATTCAAAGCGATCGTCATGCCGTTCGTCTCGCCAAACATGTTCCGGACGTTGGCATTCTTCATCGTGTTGAGCGCCGTCTGCCACTGTTGTTTGAAGGAGAAGTGTTCGATGTTGTTCCTGAGCATGTTGTACTGCGTCTCCAGCGTCGTGAGCTGGGAGACGAGGCTGGCGTAGCTGGTCGGATCGAACACGATGTCGCCGATGCCGAAGAGCGCGAAGCTCGGCGTAGCCGTGAGCAACAGCGCCGTGCCACCGATAATCCACTTTTGACGAGCCTTCATTTTAGAGACCTCCTCCTGGCTGTTGGTTACATCGTTGGGTCCACACGGTGTTCTGCGTAGGACGGAATCAGGATGTCGCGCCCCACATAGATGCGAGCGCGAGAGCCCTCTTTGAGCGTGATGACAGGCAACCGATCGAGAAAATGGTTCAATACCTGCTCGCCTTCCACGGCTGACTGTTCGGAAATACCGTTCTGAATTTCTGTGGACGGAGAGAGGATGCTGCCGCTGTTACCGATCTGGGCGAGACCTCCCAGCCCTCCGATCGCTGCTGCGGCGGCAAATGCCTGGAAATAGCCGTGACTGACTTTGGTGGCAAGACCAGTCGTACCGATCTGATCGAGGCCCACATATTTGTCGAAGTCGAGCGAAAATCCATCCGGGCAGATGGCGCGATGAAACGTGACGAACATCTTGCGCTGCTGAGCATTCCCGACGCTTTGCACGGTTCCAATCAAGCGCGTGCCCTGCGGCATCAGGAGTTCCTGATGGTCGTGCGAGTAGTAGTCCGTCGTCAGCATGACCAGGATCGGCCCGCTGAAGCCGCCGTCGATGTGGTTGGTTACGACGCCCTCCAGCACCGTCCCCTCGAAGACGCGGTAGAGACGGCCCTGATATTGGTCGAAGGCATACGGGCCCATCGGATCGGTACTGCCGGCATCTTTGGCCGGTTGCGTGGGTGTCGGTGCCGAGCTGGTCGCTTCGGGCTTCGTTGCCGGCAAAGCTGTCAGCGCAGGTGCTACAGCTCTGGTGTGCTCAAAGTCAATCGCCACCGTATCGCTGTCGATGGCATCCTGTTGCAGCTTCTGTTTGGCCAACTCCCGTTGTTTGGCTTCCGCCGCGGCCTGTGAAACACCCGAGGTGATGATGGGTGCGTTGGGGCTCTCGCCATAGATGGCTGCGCGCTGTGCTGCGGTCATCGGCGGCGCATTGGCGTCTTCCGGCCCCGGCACTCCCTGTGCAGCCTCAAGCTGCTGCATTGCCGCAGCCACCTCCTGCTGGTGCCGACGCTCCTGGGCATCCCGTTCGGCCTGCAACTGCTGCTGTGTCTCGAAGCTCGTTACCTGTTGGGCATTGGGCGCGGCAGGACGCGTGATCGGCAGGGTACCGGCCGTTGCGGGCCGCCTGCCGCCCCGGAGCAGGCTCGAAAGGTTTGCCATTCCGATGAGTCCCATGATGACTACGAGCGCGATGACCACCGGCATCGTCTTCCGCACCGGCGCCTTTGCTTCAGGCTGGTCCGGAACAGTCGCGGGCGTATTGTCGTTCGGTTCCGGCATGGCTAGTTCCCTTCGTCTGTGCGGTGAAACTCGACCTTCTGCTTGCCGATGGCGAGATAGCCGCGGTTAAGCTCCTTCGGTACGGTGTAGAGGCCGTTGCTGAAATCGAAATTGATGAGGGATGACTTGCCGTCCTTGACTTCGTAAAGCGCAGGCGTCTCCTCGAACTGCCCGCGCAGATAGGTGAACTTGTCGTCATGCCAGATTTGCTTCAGGCCCAGCTCTTTGCCCTTCGATTCGTCCCAGGTGAAGTCGAACTGGAGAGTTCCGGGATACTGGCTGCGGTATTCTTCCTCCTTCGTTTGCTCGGCCTTGAGCGCGGCGGCCTCGATAGCCTTAGCTGCGGCGATCTGCTGTTTTGCCTGGTCAAGCTCCGACGCGGGCACGAAGACGGGCAGCTGGATCAGCTTTTCCTTAGCCGCCTGATCGCCCGGCGTGATGAACACCTTGGAATCAAAGTGGGGATCGGGATCGGAAGAGATCTCCTGAAGCTCCAGGGTGTACTCGTTACCGTGATCGGAAATGATGTGAACGTCGGTCGTGCTGTTCGCGAGTTTCGGCTTGATGCTGATAAAGCGGCTGGCAACGTGGCCCCCGTCAAAGACCCAGTCCACCGTGTCTCCGGCAAACACGTTCGCGACCTTCTCTTCCGGGGGAAGCTCAATCAGCGTCGATTGCAGGAGCGCCGCCCGGACCACAGGAGGAACGGAGCTCTGGGACACTTCGATGGTGCGCGGTGCGCTCGACTCCAGGTGTTTCGGGGCCGGCTGCGCATGAGTGGTGGACGCGGCGGATAAGGCAATGCCAAAAATCACGGTGACAGGGATGAGCGGTTTCACGGCCAGTCCTTTCGGGTTACACGGCTTCGCCCTGGGCAAAACGTTCGATGCCCTCGATGAGTCCGTATTTGGCGATCAGCTTCGACCGGCGCACCCGGTCTTTGGGTTTGGTGGAGAAGATCGCATAGCTGCGGCTGTCGAGATTGAGGATTACGACCTTTGTCAGACCATCCCGCCGGATGTAGAGTGCCTCTCGATCTTGCAGGCTCTCGAACAATGCGATCTGCTGCTCGTTCATTTTGAACAGCTCGGCATAACGTTTCCGATTGAAGGTCGCGTCCTTCAGAAACAGAAACGACGTGCAGGAATTCACAATCGAGTCAGCATTTTCGCCAAGGTCTTCCGCAGACTGGCCGATCAAAGTGACGCCGCCAAGGTTCTTGCGGACGGTCTTGATGGACGTGAGCGCAGCTTCCAGCAACTGCCGGTTCTTCATCGAAGAGAAAATCTCCTCGATCAAAATGTGCTTGGGCACTCCGAGATTGGCCGGGTCGTATAGGACATCGTTAATACACCGCAGGAGCCAGACCATCAGCGGCTCAATCAGGTCGGCGTACTGTTCGTTGTTGACGCCCTGGAAGTCGAAACACTGCAACCTCGAAAGCGAGAGGCTGTCTTCCACGTTGTCGAAGATCGCGTGGTAAACGCCATCCCGGACCCATTTTGAGAGATAACGGTCGAGCTTCTTTGGCAGGTAGAGATTGGAGAGTCGGCGGTTCTCCCGGTCGAGCAGGTACATATCCTGCACGGCCTTGTGGATCACATCGTCATCTTCCGGCTCCAGTTCGGCTCCGCCATTGGCGAGCAGGAGCCGAACGAAAGAGTACAGAAATTTGAGATTGCTCTCGGTCGGCTCAAGAGCGAAGGGATTGACACGCGGGCCATCCTTGCCGATCCGATCGACGCGGCCGCCGTAGAGTTCGACGACACTTTCATAGCTGCCGCCGATGTCGAAGATGTAGCTGAAGCCGCCATACTTCTGTTCGAGTGCAATGAGCTGATTCCCATGCACCGATTTGCCGGTACCTGTGGGCCCAAGGATGAGCATGACGCGCACGCCGTCCACGTACACGTCCTGGAAGAATGGCGTGCGCGTGCGCGTGTCGAAGATGTTCAGGTACTCCGCGTCGAGATCCTCGGAGCGCGGATGTCCTAGATGCGGCGCGAAGACGGAAGAGAGGCGGGCGTTATGCTCCTCGGACAGCCATAGCGGGAAGACATTGAATTTTCCGTTACCGGGGAACATGGCATAGAACGCGGAGAGATTGCCCAGCGTTTCCTCGATCACCTGTGCCCGCGCATCGACGAAGATCCGGTGAACGGAAGGAATCGTGTCGCGCAACTGTCCCGGGCTGTCGGCCGCGAGCAGTAGTCGCAGCGAATATTCCCCCTGTGCCTGCTTATCCAACGAGCGGATGACTTCACTCAGGTCGTCCACGCTGCTGTTGGCGGCTCTGGCGCCCGCCCCGGCATCAAGCGACGCGAAATCGCGCCCGCTCATGACCCGCGTCAGCACGCCGACCTTGAAGAAGGAGATGAACTTCTCCTGCGCGTCGATCTCACTGCGAGCGGCGGTAGTGGATTTAGGTCGCCATGTCGAGCAAAGAACGCTGTCGCAATCGAGCGAAAACAGACCCGAAAAGAGGCATGGCCGCGAGGCTTCGGGAGTCGTCTTGAGCGAAAACATCTGAACATGACGCTTGCCCACACGCAGGTGGTCGCTGTGCCAGGCGACAGGGTTCCTGACGATCTGCCGGTCTACGCCTTCGTCGCCGCGGAGCTCGCCGGCAGCGACCCACTCTTCAAGATTGAAAAGGTAGCTGAAGAAATGGAACGTGGCACTCTTGTCGAGCAGGCGCAGCCCGAACAACGCTCCAAGGTGTCCCACCAAGATCGTGGCCGTCTTTTCAAGGTCGGCCAGCATTCGAGAGGTGGTGGCGGTGTGGTCTTTCGGCTTCTGCTCGAGCGCTTTGATCTTTGGTGGCTCGATGGTGAGGCACCAGCGGAGGTCTATCCGCCGGAAGCCCGCGGTCTGCTCAAGGTGTGAGAGCCGATCGCTCGCAAACACCTGCATAACGGGGCTCTTGTACAGCATCTGCCGGGGCAGTTCGAAGCCCGACATGACGCGAACGTACTGGTAAAGGCAGGAGCCTTCCGGCAGACCGTGCAGCGCGCCTTCCACAGAGCGCATCCGCGCTTCCAACTCCTGATCCGTCAGCCCCTCATCATCGATGCCGTCCAGTGCAAACAGGCATCCGTAGCCGCCGCCTTTGAGGGCGAAGATGTAGGGACTGACAAAGCGCGCAATCGGAACGATGCTGCACGCGGCACCTGCCTTCGCGAACCACGGAACGGATTTTGCCTGCTCAGTATTTGCGCGGGTCATAGTAGGACTTCTGACTGAGGCTCAGGCCCCAGAGCTGAAACATCTTTGGGTGCTTGCGAACGATGAGCCATGCCGCCACTGCGAGCGTGGGAAACGCCAGCATCGCCACCAGGCGAAAACCAACGAGGAAAACCGTTACGCAGACGAATACGATCGCCATCCATGCTGAGAGGTCGAGACCGAGCTTGGCCCTCGGACGATTCAGCGCCTGATTGATCGGTAACGGTTCTCCTCGCCGGGCCATGGACGCGCCTCACATTGACTGGCCTGTGAGACTGCCGATCCAGCCCGCTCCCCAGCCCAGAACTCCGGCGCCGAAGAGGGCACCGAAGAGGCCGGGAATGGCGTCCTGAAACCTTCCCGTCATCATGCGGATTCCGGCAAAGATCAGGCCGCCCAAACAAATGACAGCGCCCGCATACATCGCGAACGTTTTGAAGGTTCCCATCAGGGTTTGCGCTCCAGAGAAATCCATCGTCCCCTGGGCATGGGCAACGGCGCTGCTGGCGCTCATGAAGAGCAGGGCAGTCAACGTTGGACTCATCACATGAGCTGCACGGAGAAGGGGTTCTTTGGTGAGGAGTTTTCTCAGCCTTCGGACAGGCTGAATGGACAGCCGAACGAGAGCTTTATACGATCGGCGCGGGCGGGGGATTCCATTCACTTTGCACCTCCGCTGACTTGGCGTCAGCTATGGCGCAAAGGTAGGGCGCTCTTGTCAATGAAGTCCAATGAATTGGCGGGAGAGCATTATGCCATCGAGGAATAAGCGCCATCAGAAGCGTGACGAAATCGGCGTTTTTTGCGTATCCAAATCCCGACACGGAGTTCTAATATGCAAACTGCTCTTGGGAAGCAGATAAAGCCAAGTGAGATCCATAGTCGTGGCGTCGAAGCACTTGAAGAAATGACCCTGCGCTTTCCATGGCAGCTTCCAAGAGACCATTTTCTCTAAGCGCGAAAAACAACGCGACAGAACGTGCTTGGCAATTGATTGACCGTTCTGGATTGAATTCGATGTCTGTGAAACCCACGAACTTGCTAAGACGCGAAAGCCATTCACGATGAGGGAAAATTGCCCCTATGTAGAGCCAGTCGTAGAAGGCGGTTCTCGGCTCGATCGGGAAGCGCATTGCTTGAAATTCAAACGCGACAAGTCGGCCAGATTCCCGTAGCCGCGAATCCCGCTTTGCGGTGCGTGGATCGACATCAAATAATTCCGTATATGGACCGCCTCTCTCAAAGACTTTGCTTCCCTGAAAAGCACACTCCAGCGGAATTTCCCCAACCGGGCTCTTAACTCTCAGATGAAAAGCACTGAGATGTTGTCCTACCTTGTCTTCAGATTTGGTCGAAACCTCTAGTAGAGGAGAGTAGCCCAAACGAGCTGCCGCCTCGTGAAGCGCTTGGATGTTCCTCTTTTTCTGAATCTCTGCAAATCCAGAATGCCAGGTCAACTTGACAGAGACTTCCTTGACCAATTCGTCCTGTGCCGGCGTCGGGAGAAAGATGGGCCGCTGAGCCATCAGGGCAGATTCCTTATGTACTTCATTGGAACATGATCTGGAACCAGCAATTCATATTTTTCAGCCTGCCGAAGACGCTGCTGTACCTCCGCATCGCTCCAGTCCGTTCGAGTGTACAAGACTTTGAAATCAATGATTTCCCGTGCCGCAGCGAGAGTGATGATCTCGACACCAGATTTATTTGATACATCCGCGGTGAACATGACTCCGTTGATGCGGAGGATGTCCGGATGGATTTGAAGGTAAACGGAATCGGCGATCCGACCGTCTTGTCGGGCGACGTACTCCATCGGGTGGTTCGGCCTGAAACAAAGGTGAACGTATTGGTCCAACCCCTTCATTCCGTCGGCGTCATGGCTCCACTCATTTCCGCCAGGCGCAGGGATCTCAACTCCCATCGCTCGCAGCGCTGCCAAGGAAAACAGTCCTCCGCGATCCCGGATGGACGCCGCATTTCGCCGATCGGTGAAGTGGTAAAAGGACGTAACCGCGTATTGGGCAAACGGATCTTGCGTGGTCATGGTCGGACCCGGCTTTCCTACTTCCGAGTCTAAAAGATCGAGTTCCGGAGGAGTCAATTTCCAATTGGGGGGGGCGGAAATCACTGGTTGATAGAAGCAGTTGCGGGGACCGCCGTCTGCAACAAACGAATACCTAATTCCTTGCCCGCCCTGCCGGGGTTTCCCCCTCTCCTTCGCCGACAGAGTTACGGTGCGGATCGAACGCAACACGTATTCTTGGTCTCCTTGACGGGATAGGAGAGAGGGGCGTAGTCTCCTTTTTCAGATAGGAGAGTGCGATGCCGGAAGCCGTGGAACTGCCGCAGGGAGCGCTGGAGATGCTGATCCTCAAGGCAGTGTCGCTCGGACCCCAGCACGGATACGGAGTCCTCCTGAGGATTCAGCAGATCTCGGGTGAACGGCTGGAGATCCTGCAGGGTTCGTTCTACACGGCGGTCTATCGGCTGGAGCGGCGCGGCTGGATCGCGGGACAGTGGGGTGAGTCGGAGAACAACCGGAAGGCAAAGTTCTATCGCCTGACCGCCGCAGGCCGAAAGAAACTGAGAGCAGAAACCGAGAAGTGGACGGATATGGCGGGAGTCGTAGCGGCCATCCTGCGCACAAAGCCGGAGGAGATATGAGCCTGAGGGCGACTCTCCGGTGCTGGTGGCGAGCCGTGATTCACCGCGGGCGCGTGGCGGCCGAGGCAGAAGCGGAGTTGCGTTTCCATGAAGAAGTCTACGCGGCGGATCTGGTCCGGCAGGGAGTGGCGCCTGGGGAGGCTGCACGTCGGGCGCGCCTCCAAATGGGACAGCCGGATACGCACGGAGAGCGCTATCGCAACGCGGTGGGATTAACTGCGTTCGATGAGTTGGGCGGCGATGTGCGCTTCGGACTCCGGTCGCTGGTGCGGAATCCAGGATACGCGGCGGTGAGCGTGTTGTCGCTAGCGCTGGGGATTGGCGCGACGACGGCGATGTTCAGCCTGATGTATGCAGTGCTGCTGCATCCGTTTCCGTATGCGGGGGCGGACCGGATCATGAATCCGGCGATCATCAACGAAGAGGAGCCGTCGCAACTGCGATGGTTTGCTTTATGGAAGCCGCAGTTTGCGGAGTTCGGAAAGGCGCCATGCATCGAAAGCCTCCTGGGGTTCCGTACCAAGAGCGAGGTGCTGACGGGCGAGGGGCTGCCGGAAGATGCACTGGCGGTGTACCTGACGGAAAATGCCGACCAGTTTTTTGGCGTGCGTCCGGTGCTGGGGCGAATGATCGAGCCGAGCGATGCCGCCGGTGGAGGGCGGTCGGTGGCCGTGCTGAACTACCGATTCTGGCAGCAGCATTTCCAGGGTGCGCGGAACATCATTGGCAAAACGATCGAACTCGATCATGTTCTGTTCACCATTGTGGGCGTGATGCCGCGCAGCTTCGCCTTCGATGACACGACGGGCGTGGGCGATGTGTATTTGCCCGGGAGTATGCTGCGCGAGACCGCCGCGGGACCGCGGTTCTTCATCCCGTGGGTGAAGCTGAAGTCTGTCGTATCCGTGGCGCAGGGAAACGCTGAGCTTGACCCTCTGGTGCATGCCTTTGCGCGGCAGAATCCGCAGGTGTATCCGGAGAAGTTCCATCTCGGTTTGCAGCCGATTGTGGCGCCCTACGCGCGGAGCACGGGGCGGGCGCTCGATTTGCTGCTGGCAGGAGTGGTACTGCTGCTGCTGATCGGCTGCGCCAACTGCTCGATCCTGCTGCTGGCACGAGGAACCGCAAGGCAGCAGGAGCTGGCGGTGCGGACCGCGCTGGGAGCCAGCCGGTGGCGGATTGCACGGCAGCTGCTGGTGGAGGCGATGACCATTGCCGTGGCCGGAGCGGCGCTCGGCGCCGCTGCTTCGTGCTGGCTGGCTCGTCTATCGCTGGATCTGGAAAGAGGCGTCTTTCCCGCGGAGTCGGTGATCCGTGTGAATCTGCCGGTGCTCGGTTTTTCTGTGGGGCTCGCGCTACTGACGGGGCTGCTCTTCGGGCTGACGCCGGCGTTGCGACTCTCGCAGGTCGATGCGGCGGGACGAGCCCTGCACAGCTGGCGAAGAATCGTCGGCCGAGGAACTGGGCGGCGGCTGCAAACGCTGATCGCTGCGCAGATTGCTCTGACGCTTCTTCTGCTGGCGACGGCGGGGATGGCGGCCGATGGTTTTCTCGCGGTGATGCATGCGCCGCTGGGCTATCAGCCGAAGAATGTCCTGTCGGCGGGTATTTTGATGCACTACGAGAACGCGAAGGACTGGAACTCGATCAGCCCGCTGGAGAAGCGCGTCGCCTTTGTGGTGCGGGTGCGGCAGAAGATTGCGGCGGTGCCCGGTGTGCTCTCGGTTGCGGTGAGCAACGACGCGACGCCTCCTTATAGCGGCCAGGAGTACAAGTTTCAGGTGGAAGACCAGCCAGCGCTGCCCCAGGGCGGGCCTAATATTCGAGTGCAGTTTGTCAGTCCGGGATACTTTGCCACACTCGGAATTCCTCTGCTCCAGGGTCGTGTTTGGGATGAGGCGGAGAATGCGAGGGGCGATGGCGTGGCAATGGTCAATGCCGCCTTCGCACGTGAGTATCTGAATGGAAGGGCGGCGGTGGGACAGCAGGTTCGAATGCCCGATCTCGCGTCGCATGCGCCGCTGGTCGCGGCTTCGGCCCAGAGTGCCGGATGGCGGCAGATCGTGGGCATCGTTGGCGATGCGCGAGATGATGGCGTGGACCGGCCCGTGATCCCTGCGGTGTACGTGCCGTTCTCAACCTTCCTGGCGCCGTATGCGCAATACGTGATCCGTACCCAGGGCGAGCCGATGACCTATCTGCATGCGATTCGCGCGGCGGTGGCGTCGGTGGAGGCCGACGAGCAGGTGAGCAACGGGAGCGACGACCTGGAGGCTTCGATCGAGCGCGATGCGCTGTGGAGCCGGGAGCGGCTGTTCTCCATTCTCTTCGGATTCTTTGCTGGGCTGGCGCTGATTTTAGCGCTGGTTGGCCTATTCAGCGTGGTGGCCTGGACCGTGACGCAGCGAACCGCGGAGTTTGGCTTACGGCTGGCACTGGGGGCCTCGCGCGGACACATACTGTGGGTTGCGGTGCGGGCGGTTGCCGTCAGTGTTGCTCTCGGGATCGCACTTGGAGGCGTAGCGGACTTCGTGTTGGGCGGAATCTTGGCCACTTGGATGAACAATCGGCGCAGCGGATGGGGAAGCAGTGAGGAGGCGGCTCTTCTCCTGATCCTGTGCTCAGCGGTCGCCTGCTGGGCGGCGGCCCGGAGAGCCGCTGGGCTTCATCCCACCGAGGCACTTCGCCACGAGTAACGAGAACAAGCAACTCGATTTCATCGGCTGTCAATGGACACCAGTTCTCTGACGGCATTACATTCACTGAGGCTGGTCGCGTCTCGGGACTGGGCTCAAGTTTGGACGCAGGATTCATTCCTAGCAAAATGCACTCCCAACAGACTCCCAACAGGGTGTCCAGAGGGTACTTTTCCATACTTCCGGGTAGCCATAAGTGCCGCAAAGTCTGTTAGATACCAGAGCGCCCGGACGCTCATAACCCAAAGGTCGCTGGTTCAAATCCAGCCCCCGCAACCAAATC
>Ga0335074_10009518_pt1 | contig 13570 bp, 13 predicted proteins | sample Lox_Sample_23_FD_206715 | JGI IMG/M metagenome (GOLD analysis project Ga0335074, IMG submission 206715) | Soil microbial communities from Loxahatchee National Wildlife Refuge, Florida, United States - Lox_Sample_2.3 | ecosystem: Environmental > Terrestrial > Soil > Wetlands | place: USA...
TCGTGACGAGGACGTTGCCCATCCACGACGCCACCGCCACGTCGTACGACGCGGTGTGCGCGAATGCCCGGGCCGCCAGCCGCTGGCGTTCCTCGAGGGTGAAGCCGCCGGCGGCGAGTGCCTCGGCGACCTCCGGGTACGCGGCCGGGTCGACGACGACCGCCACCGAAGGGTGGTTCTTCGCGGCCGCGCGCACCATCGTGGGGCCACCGATGTCGATCTGCTCGACGCACTCGTCCGGAGCAGCACCGGAGGCGACGGTGTCGCGGAACGGGTAGAGGTTGACGACCACGAGATCGAACGCCTCGACGCCGAGCGCCTCGAGCTGGGCGGCATGCTCGGGTTTGCGCAGGTCGGCCAAGATGCCGGCGTGCACCTTCGGGTGCAGCGTCTTCACCCGCCCGTCGAGGCACTCGGGAAATCCGGTGAGCTCCTCGACCGCGGTCACCGGCACACCTGCGTCGCGCAGCCGCGCCGCGGTCGAACCGGTCGACACGATCTCGACGCCGGCGGCGGCGAGCACACGCCCGAGGTCATCGAGCCCGGTCTTGTCGTAGACGCTGACCAGCGCGCGGGTGATGCGACGCCTGCTCATCCGATCGTGACCTTTCTGTCGGTGACCTGCCAGCCCTCGCGCGCCATCCGTCCGATCGTCTCGATCAGCATCGCCCGCTCCGCGGTCTTGATCCGCTCGTGCAAGCTCGCTTCGTCGTCGTCGGGCGCCACGTCGACGGCGCGCTGCGCGATGATCGGGCCGGTGTCGACCCCGCGGTCGACCATGAACAGTGTGCAACCGGTGATCGTGACGCCCTGCGCCAGCGCGTCCCTGACGCCGTGCGTTCCGGGGAACGACGGCAGCAGCGCCGGATGGGTGTTGACGTAGCGGCCACCGAAGCGATCCAGGAAGGCCGCTCCGGCAAGCTTCATGAAACCGGCGGAGACAATCTCATCGGCGAAGGCGGCGTCCCACGCCTCCCGGTCCGGAAAGTCGGGCACCCGCAGCACGAAGGTCGGGACGCCGGCCCGTTCGGCCCGGGCGAGTGCCTCGATGCCGTCCCGGTCGGCTCCGACCGCGACCACCGTCGCGCCGTACGCCGGGTCGCCGGTCGCGTCCAGGAGCGCGGCGAGGTTCGTGCCGGTGCCGGAGACCAGCACAACGAGCCGGGCGGACAGGCTGACTCCCCGGTAGTCGGTCGGATGGACGGGGGACGCAGGGAACGGGGAAGAGTGCTCAGGATACCGTCCGGGCGCACCTCGATCTGCCATGCTGCCCGCGTGAGCGCCGCGGTTGCCCCTCATGCCTGCTCCGACCACGCGCGGCGACCGGCGGTACGCGTCGGCGGCCGCTATCTCGCGGTCGCCTCGGTCGCGATCGTCGTCGCGGCGCTGCACATCCCGCACCGGCCGGCGACGCTGTGCCTGTTCCGGGAGCTCACCGGCCTGCCGTGCCCGTTCTGCGGCGGCACGACCGCCGCGGTGCGGCTCGGGCACGGTGACGTGCTCGGCGCGCTGCGCACTTCGCCGCTCGCGGTCGGCCTGCTGGCCGGCTGGCCGCTGTACGACGTGATCCGGCCACCGCGATGGTGGCGCGAGTCGAAACGCAACCGGGTACTGGTGATCGCCGCCGTACTCATCGCGTCGGAGATCTGGCAGCTCGTGCGGTTCGGCGTGATCTCGCTGTGATGGCACCAATCCCGCCGCGCGCCCCTCGCGGCCCCTATTGTCCGCACTGAGGCTGTTCGCAGCACCGACCGGAAGGGCACGAGATGACCACACCGGAAGACCCGGGCCAGCCGCCGTCGGAAGGCACGCCGCCGCCCCCGCCGCCCCCGGACTACGGAACGCCGCCTCCGGCCTATGGAACACCGCCGCCCGAGTACAGCGCCCCGCCGCCGCAGTACGGCGCCCCTCCGGCCTACGGCGGTGGTGGCAACTACGAGCAGCCGGTCGGCTACTCGGGCCCGCCGCTCGCCTCGTGGATCCAGCGCGTCGGCGGTTTCCTCATCGACTTCCTGATCGTGTTCATCCCTTCGGCGATCCTTGGCATCGCGACCGGCAGCAGGGTCGTCGACAACATCGTCGGGTTGGTGATCGGGATCGTCATCGCCTACATGAACGGCGCGACCGGACAGTCTCCGGGCAAGCGCCTGGTCGGCTTGAAGCTGATCAAGGCGCAGGACGGCCAGCTGCTCGGCGGCGGCATGGGAATCGTGCGTTGGATCTGCCACATCCTCGACTCGCTGGCCTGCCTGATCGGCTGGTTCTGGCCGCTGTGGGACTCGAAGCGCCAGACGTTCGCCGACAAGATCGTCGGCACCGTGGTCGTGAAGCTCTGAGTCGATGACGACCCCCGACGATCCGGGCACGTCGTCCGGTGAGGGCTCGGCGCCGGAGGATCCGTATCAGGCGCCGCAGTTCGGCAACCCCGACTACGGCGCACCGCGGCCGAACTCGCCGTCGTTCGGCGCCCAGCCGCCGCCGTACTACGGCGGGGCGACGCCCGGGGCCCAGCCGCCACCGGGCGGATCTCCGCCGCCGTACGGACAGCCGCCGCCTTATGGCCAGCCTCCGCCTTATGGCCAGCCGCCGCCCTACGGCCAGCCGCCGCCGGCGTACGGGCAGCAACCGCCGTACGGACAACCGCCGCCCTACGGCTACACCCAGCCGGCCTATGGGTACGGCGCGCCGCAGGGCTACGGGCCGCCGCTCGGCACCGGCGTCGGATGCATCGCGTCGATGGGCAACCGGCTCGGCGCCCGGATCATCGACGGCCTGCTGATCGGTGCGGTCGTCGTGGCCATCGCGATCCCGTTGGGCATCAGCATCGTCCACAACTCGCACACCGTGACGAACCCGGACGGCACCACCACGGTGACGACGAGTCACGCTGACATCGGTGCGCTGTTCGCGGTGCTGGCGATCTTCGCGATCATCGGCATCCTCTACGAGGTGGGGATGATCGCGGTCCGGGGCGCGACGCTGGGCAAGATGGCGGCCGGGGTGAAGGTGATCCGAGCCGACAACGGTCAGGTGCCCGGGTGGGGCTCGTCGTTCGTCCGGTGGATCATCCCGACCGCGGCGGGGTTCCTCTGCAGCCTGCTCACGCTGCTGGTCTACATCTCTCCGTTCTTCGACGGCGCGCACCGCAACCAGGGCTGGCACGACAAGGCGGCCAGCACCTTCGTGGTCAGGACGCGCTGACCTCGCCGTCGGGCTGAGCCTCGGCGGCCACCAGATCGATAGTGGGTTCGCCGCTTCGTCGACGAAGGGCGTACACGGCAAGCACCACCGCGCAGACGACCGCCGTCTCGGCCGCCGCGGCGAGGCCGGTCTGCCACGGCGAAGGCCCGAACGCACGCAGCCGGCCGGGACCGGCCGGGCCGCCGGAGAAACCCAGCGCGAGCGCGACGCCGACGCCGAGCACGGCGCTCGTGATCGCGACGCCGCGCGCGCGGGTCGCCAGGTCTGAGGCCTCGACGCAGGCCAGTCGCCGCCCGGCGACCACTCCGGCCGCGATGACGGCCACGACGCAGTACGCCACCACCGGGAGTGGCGCCCGGCCGGTGGGTGCCGTCGCCACCAGCGGCAGGGCGGGCAGCGCCCCGAGATGCGCGCCACCGAGGGCTACCGACGTACCGGTGCCGAGCCCGAAACCCGGCCCGAGAAGGTACCCGAGCGCGAACAGCACGGTGTTCGGCAGCAGGACCACCGACAGCAGCAGCATCGAGACCTTCCCCGGCCCGCCGGAGTAGTGGTCGAGGACGCCGGTGAAGCGGTGCAGGTGCACCAGGACGTCTGCCGCCGCGAGCAGCGCCGCTGCGCCGAGCAGAACCGCCCCGGCGACTCCGGCGGCCTGCAGCGGCACCCGCGCGGCGCCCGGGGTCCACTCCCACAGCCCGCGCCCGAGCCCGCAGCCGCGGACGGCGCCGAGGCCGGCGAACCCGGTCCCGACGATGCCGGTGCAGACGACCGAGGCACCGATCGACGGGTGGATGGTCCAGCTACCGGAGAACCCGGCGAGCACGCCGCCGATGACGGCATAGGGCAGGGCGACCGAGGCGATAACCGGACCGAGGTCGCGCACCTCGGTACACCGGCTGGCGCGAGCCACCAGCGAGCTTGCTCTGGCCAGCATCAGGCCGAGGCCGACGGTCAGCACCAGGGGCGGGATCGCGATCGCGCCGCCATCGACCCGCAAGGGGCTTCGGTGTGCGACCAGCCAGAGCTGGCCGGCCAGCCGCAGCGCGGCACCCGCGCTGGCGCTGGAGCGGGAGTCGGCGGCCCAGATGATGAGCGCCACGACGTAGAGCGAGCCGATGCCGAGCGCGGCCGCCCAGGCGGCACCGAACGCGCCGCGGATCCACACGGAGGCGGCCAGCTCCGGCTCCGGGTGGTCCGGGCGACGCGGGCGCGAGGGACGCGACGAAGCGGGTGGGCGGTCCTTGGTCGCGGTGGCCGATCCGCGGCCGGCTGGAACGCGGCTGGGGCGGAGCTTGCCGTGGGTGAGGTCGGCCACCCCGCGATGGTGACAGCCGGCAACGCCTGAGGCGGGTGTTACACGCCGCAGCCGTACATAACGTCACCAATGGCCCACCGGGGACGGCGCAAGGCAGCGACACCGGGCCCAGCGGCACCGGACGATCCGTGGCCGCAGTCCGTTCAGCGGCCGCGGGTCAGCGGCCGACGATCTCCGCCATCAGCCGGGCGGTCTCGCTCGGCGTCTTGCCGACCCGCACGCCGACCGCCTCGAGCGCTGCCGCCTTCGCCGCCGCAGTCCCCGAGGAGCCGGAGACGATCGCGCCGGCGTGGCCCATCGTCTTGCCCTCGGGCGCCGTGAACCCGGCGACATACCCCACGACCGGCTTGGTGACGTTGGCCTTGATGAAGTCGGCCGCTCGCTCCTCGGCGTCGCCGCCGATCTCGCCGATCATCACGATCGCCTCGGTGTCGGGGTCGTCCTGGAAGGCGGCCAGGCAGTCGATGTGCGTCGTACCGATCACCGGGTCGCCGCCGATGCCGACCCCGGTCGAGAAGCCGATGCTGCTCAGCTCGTACATCATCTGGTAGGTCAGCGTGCCGGACTTCGAGACCAGCCCGATCGGGCCCGGGCCGGTGATGTCGGCGGGGATGATGCCCGCGTTGGCCTGGCCGGGCGAGATCAGGCCGGGGCAGTTCGGTCCGATGATGCTGGTCGTGCCGCGCTCGCGGGCGTAGGCGAAGAAGTACGCCGTGTCCTGGACCGGCACCCCCTCGGTGATGACGACGAGCAGCGGAATGCCCGCGTCGACCGCCTCGAGCGCCGCGTCCTTGGTGAACGCGGCCGGCACGAACCCGACCGAAACATCCGCACCGGTCTCGGCCATGGCTTCGGCAACCGTCGCGAAAACGGGAATCCCGTCGACGTCGGTGCCGGCCTTGCGGGCGTTGACACCACCCACGATGTTGGTGCCGGCAGCCACCATCCGACGGGTGTGCTTGGTCCCCTCGGAGCCGGTGATGCCCTGGACGATGACCCTGCTGTCCTTCGTGAGCCAGATCGCCATCAGGCCGCCCCTCCGACGCTCGCGAGCTCGGCCGCGCGTTGCGCGGCGCCGTCCATCGTGTCGACCTGCTCGACCATGGGATGTGCTGCCTCGGTGAGAATCCGCCGGCCCTCCTCGGCGTTGTTGCCATCGAGCCGGACGACCAGCGGACGGGTCACCTGCTCACCTCGGCCCTCGAGCAACGACAGCGCCTGGACGATGCCGTTGGCGACCGCGTCGCAGGACGTGATGCCGCCGAACACGTTGACGAACACCGAGCGCACCGATGGGTCGGACATGATCACGTCGAGCCCGTTGGCCATGACCTCGGCGGATGCGCCGCCGCCGATGTCGAGGAAGTTGGCGGGACGCACCCCGCCGAAGCTCTCGCCTGCATACGCGACGACATCGAGCGTCGACCTCACCAGGCCCGCGCCGTTGCCGATGATCCCGACCTCTCCGTCGAGCTTCACGTAGTTGAGATGCAACTCCTTCGCCCGCACTTCGAGCGGGTCGGTCGACGAGACGTCGCGATACGCGTCGTGAACCGCTTCATGCCGGAACGCCGCGTTGTCGTCGAGCGTGACCTTTCCGTCGAGCGCGAGGATCTCGTCGTCAGGGGTACGCACCAACGGGTTGACCTCGACCAGCGTGGCTTCTTCCCCGACGAAGACCCGCCACAGCTGTTCGATGACCGCGGCGGCCCGGTCGCGAACCTCCTCGGGGATGTTGCCGGCCGACGCGATCTCCATGGCCTTGGTCGCGCTGACGCCTTCGACCGGGTCGATCGGCACCCGCGCGAGCGCGTCCGGGCGCTCGACGGCGAGCTCCTCGATCTCCATCCCGCCCTCGGCCGAGCACATCGCCAGGTAGTTGCGGCTGCCGCGGTCGAGCAAGAACGAGAAGTAGTACTCGGTGCCGATGTCGGCCGCCTGCGAGATCAGCAGCGTGCGGACTTCGTGCCCCTTGATGTCCATCCCGAGGATTGCGCCGGCCTTCTCGACCGCGTCGTCGGCGGACGGCGCGAACTTCACACCGCCGGCCTTGCCGCGGCCGCCGGTCTTCACCTGCGCCTTCACCATCACCGGGCCGCCACCGAGCTCCTCGACCGCCGGCCGTACCTCGTCGACGCTCGTGACCACGACCTGCCGGGTCGTCGGTACGCCGTACTTGGCGAACAGCTCCTTGGCCTGCCACTCGAACAGGTCCACGCTCACTCCTTCACCGCAGCGTCGGGCGAGCGGTGCGCTGCGCCCGGCCTGGCTACCGTATCGACCGCCGGTACGGCGCCTGCGCGGGTCCCGAGCCGAGGCGGGTCAGGCGCCGCCGCTGACCGTCACGTGGTCGCTCACCCACTCGACGATCGCCGCCGTCGGCGTACCCGGTGTGAAGATCTGGGCCACGCCGATCTCCTTCAACGGCGCGATGTCCGCGTCCGGGATGATCCCGCCGCCGAAGACGACGATGTCGCGAGCGTCTGCCTCGTCGAGCAGCTCGATGACCCGCTTGAACAGGGTCATGTGGGCGCCGGAGAGCACCGAGAGCCCGATCGCGTGCGCATCCTCCTGGATCGCGGTGGCAACGATCTGTTCCGGCGTCTGGTGCAGGCCGGTGTAGATGACCTCCATGCCGGCGTCCCGTAGCGCGCGGGCGACCACCTTCGCGCCGCGGTCGTGCCCGTCGAGGCCCGGTTTCGCCACCACAACGCGGATCGGCATCGACGTCCTCCTCGACCGGCGGAGGTCGCCGGGCCTGCCGCAAGGATATTCGGCGCCCGCTCGCGGGCCCGAGGTAACGTTTCCAGCATGCAGCGGGGGGCGGCTCTCGGGCGCGCGGTCAAGGGCACCGCAGTCGAAGCCGCCTGGATCGCGACCCATCTGGTGAGCTACCCGTTCGGCGTGGCCCAAGAGCGGATCAGGCCGGCTGCCGAGCGGTACTCCCTCGGCAAGCTCTCACCGGTGCACCGAGGGCTGTTCATCGGCGACGTCGAGGCGGCCGGCACGCCGATCCTGCTGGTACACGGCCTGGTCGACAACCGCTCGATCTTCACCCTGCTCCGCCGGCACCTGCGCCGGCGCGGCTTCGGGCGGGTCTGGACGATGAACTACCGGATCTGGACCGCCGATCTGCGCGACGCCGCCCACCGGCTCGCCTCGTCGGTGGAGTCGATCTGCGAGCTGACCGGCTACGAGCGGATCCACGTCGTCGGCCACTCGATGGGCGGGCTGGTGGCGCGGTACTACGTCCAGCGGCTCGGCGGCGACTCCCGGGTGCACACGCTGGTCACGCTCGGTACGCCGCACCACGGCACCCGGACCGCCCGGTTGTTCCCGCGCGGCGTGTGCCAGCAGCTGGCTCCCGACAGCACGATCGTGGAGGAGCTGGGGGAGCCGGCCCCCGAGTGCCAGACCCGCTTCGTCTCGTTCTGGAGCGACATCGATGCGCTGATCTCACCGAAGCGGGCCGCCGCGATCGACCATCCGGACCTGTCGGCGCGCAACATCCTGGTGCGCGGCGTCGGCCACATGTCACTGCCGATCGACCGGCGGATCGTCCGCGAGATCACCCACACGCTCGCCCACCTCAACTCGCACGGCGCGACGCTGACCGCGGGCGTGACCCGGCTGGGCTCGCCCGGCCAGCCTCAGGTGGCGCCGTACGCCGTGAAGGACGTCGACAGCGCCTGAATGCTGGCCGGGCAGGCGCTGGCCGGCTGGTCGTGGGTCAGAGTGCAGATCGCCGCGGTGATGTAGTTGGCCGCGCCGAGGATCGCCTTCGCCACCGCGGAGGTCGGATCGGACAGAGCAGCGGAGATCTGCGACCACGTCTTGCCGACCAGCACGCCGGGATCGACCATGCCGGACGTGCTGACGTACTTCCCGTCGAAGTACAGGAACGGGTAGCCCGGGCCGTTGGACCCCGGCGCGACGTATTTCGAGAACTGGGCGTTCTCGAACGACGTCAGTGCCTGGAGCTTGCCGCCGGTCTGGTCCTCTTGTTCCTTCGGGTCGAAGCTCAGGTACTTGCTGGTGTACCTCGCGTGCAGGAACGTGAAGGTCGCGATGTCGTCCTCGTGCGAGCGGATCTGCTCGAGACCGGAGAAGGTGCCGAACCGCGAGAGCGCCTGGATCAGCGCCCAACGCTCGGCTGCGCAGTACGGGCAGAACTCGGCGCCGATGTAGAGCACGGTGGGCTTTCCCGCGGAGGCGAGCGGCTGACCGCCCCGGATGGTCTCGGGCAGGCCGCCGGCCAGGATGCCGCTGCCCCCGGCGCCCACCGCGGAGATGGTCGATGCCGGCACCGAGGTCAGCCGGCTCACCACGGCCGCCGATGCGGTCGTCGCCGAGCCGGACTTGCCCTTGTGGTTGATCGCCACCACCGCACCGATGACGGCAACGATGGCCAGGACGACGACCACGCCGATGACGGTCAGTGCCCGCCGGCGCTGGCGCAGCCGCTCCTCCTCGACCCGAGCCGCCGCGGCCTTCTCGCGGGCGGACGCCGCCTGTCCCTGCCGGCGGCTTCGGTTGGTCTCCCGCCCCATGTCGAGCGCTACTCCCGGATCGGGTCCAACGGCCGCAACAGGTACGCCGCCAGGATCGTGAGGAACAGCAAGAACGTCACGATGTGTACGCCCGTGCAGTAGATGCAGATCGACTTGATCTTCACGACCTCGGCGTAGACCAGGTAGGAGACCATCCCGATCCCGGCGACCCCGGCTGCGAGGCGGAGCCGGTCGAGCCAGATGTTGGCGACCCGCCAGGCCCACGGGCTCACGAGCGCGACCATGACGACGTAGTAGATGAGCCCGGCGAGCGCGACCGGGATGTGCCCGAACAGCTCCGACCAGGAGCTCGTCGTCACCTTGGCGCAGTCGATCTTCCCCGAAGCCGGGCAGCCGGCGAAGCTGGTCGAGCCGCTGAAGTGCTGGATGGTCAGGTAGATCGAGAGGCCGAGCCCGATCAACGACAGCGGGAACGTGACCGGTGCGGCCCAGCGGACGTTGGGCCCGCTCGGGACGGAGCGAACCGGCGCGGCCGCCGTGGCCGGAGCCGGTCTCGAGGTCCGGGTCTTGGTAGCGGCGCCGCCGCGGGACCTAGCCACCGAGCTGACTCTGGATGGTGGTGATCATCGGCGACAGGCAGACGCTGGCCGGCTGGTTGTTGGTCATCGAGCAGATCGTCGCTGTCGTCACGTTGGCCTCACCGTCGATCGCCTTCGCGATCTTGCTGTTCGGGTTGTTGAGCTGCGCGGCCACCTGGCTCTGGGTCAGGCCGGCGAGCAGGCCCGGGTCGTAGCTCTGCGAGGTCTGGACGTACTTCCCACCGTAATCGATGAACGGGAACGCGGGTGGGTTGCCGGTGTACTTCTCCCACAGCGCCGCCTCGGCGTTCGTCGGGTTCACCAGCGTGGCCTTCGTCCGCGTCTCGTTCTCGATCGGGACGAAGGTCAGGTACTTGCTGGAGTAGCTCGACTTGTAGAAGCTCCAGGTCGGCGTGTTGGGATCGACGTCGGTGCTGGACGAGCTGATCTCGTTCAGGTGCTTGAAGGTGCCGAACCGTGACAGTGCCTGGATCAGCGGCCAGCGCTCGGCCCCGCAGTACGGGCAGAACTCGGCGCCGATGAACAGCACCTCGGGCTTGCCGCCGGACGTGAGCGCCGGGTCGCTCACCTTCTTCGGCGCGAGCTTGTCCGACCCGAGTGCCACCTTGTTCAAGGTCGCCGCGCTGACCGACGTAAGGGTCTGCAGCGTGGCGGCATTCGCGGCCACCCGGTTGCCGGCAGCGCTCTGCTTGCCTTTGTGGTTGATCGCCACGACCGCCACCACGACCGCGGCGACCGCGATCACGACCACCGTGCTGATGACTGCCATGGCGCGGCGACGCTGGGCGTCACGCTGGTGCTGCTGGCGCGCGAGGGCCGCCTTCTCCCTGGCGGTCGTCGCCTGGTTCTGGCGACGCTGCTTGTTCGTTGTGCGACCCACGGCAGCCCTTTCGTGATCACCGGAAACTCCAGCCTAACGGGACATACGGGCGGAACCTGAGGAGCCGTTCAGGGTCAACCTTGGGGTTATCGGCCTGTTATCGACCGTTCTTCACAGCTTCACCACGGGGGCGTAGCGCAGCAACAGGCGCTTACGCCCCACCTCGGCGCCGAAGTCGACCTCCGCCTCGGCCGAGGAGTCCACCCCACGGACCGCCACGACAACGCCCATGCCGAAGGCATCGTGGGTGACCCGGTCGCCCGGCTGCAGCGATGGCACCGGCCGCAACCCCGGGCCGGCCGACCGACCGCGCCGGTTGGCACGCTCGATCGCCAGCGCGGAGGTGTTCGCGGTGGCCGAGCCATGCCACTCGACAAGCTCCGGAGGCAGGTCGTCGAGGAACCGCGATGGCGGGTTGTACGACGGCGAGCCCCACGCCGACCGGATGTTCGCGCGACTGACATAGAGGCGCTTCTCCGCCCGGGTGATCCCGACATAGGCCAGCCGGCGCTCCTCCTCGAGCTCGGTCGCGTTGCCGAGCGAGCGGATGTGCGGGAAGACGCCGTCCTCCATGCCGGAGAGGAAGACGACCGGGAACTCCAGCCCCTTCGCGGTGTGAAGGGTCATCAGCGTCACCACGCCGTCCGAGCCGTCCGAGTCGGGCACCTGGTCGGCGTCGGCGATCAGCGCGACCTGTTCCAGGAAGTCGCCGAGGGTGCCTTCGGGCCGGGTCTGCTCGAACTCCCGCGCGACCGAGACGAGCTCCTCGAGGTTCTCCACGCGCCCTTCGTCCTGCGGGTCCGAGCTGGCACGAAGCTCGGCGAGGTAGCCGCTGCGGTCGAGCACCGCCTCGAGGACGTCGCCGGGCGCTGCATCCGCCATCGACACCAGCTCGTCGATCAGCGCAACGAACGCCTGGATGGCATTCAACGAGCGCGACGCGAGGTTGGCATCGGCGGCCCGATGCAGCGCCTCGAAGAACGTGATCCGTTCGCGCTCGGCGAGAGTGGCGATCGCCCCTTCGGAGGTGTCGCCGATGCCGCGCTTGGGGGTGTTGAGGATCCGTCGTAGCGAGACGGTGTCGGACGGGTTGAAGACCACGCGGAGATAAGCGAGCGCGTCGCGAATCTCGCGCCGCTCATAGAAGCGGACTCCGCCGACGACCTTGTAGGGCAGCCCGACCCGGATAAACACTTCCTCGAACACGCGGCTCTGGGCATTGGTGCGGTAGAACACCGCGACGTCGCAGGGCCGAATGCCTTCGTTGTCGGCCAGCCGGTCGATCTCGGTGGCGATCCAGGCCGCCTCGTCGTGTTCGTTGTCAGCGACGTACCCGACGATCTTCTCGCCGGCACCGGCGTCGGACCACAGCCGCTTCGGCTTGCGGTCCGGGTTGCGTGCGATCACCGCGTTGGCGGCGTTCAGGATGGTCTGCGTCGAACGGTAGTTCTGCTCGAGCAGGATCACCCGCGCGTCGGGGTAGTCCGCCTCGAACTGGAGGATGTTGCGGATCGTTGCGCCCCGGAACGCGTAGACCGACTGGTCCGCATCGCCGACGACGCACAGCTCGGCGGCATCCTCGCCCTCGCCGACCAGCTCGCGGACGAGGACGTACTGCGCGTGGTTCGTGTCCTGGTACTCATCGACCAGCACGTGCCGGAACCGCCGCCGATAGTGCTCCGCGACCTCCGGGAAGAGCTGAAGGATGCTCACCGTCGTCATGATCAGGTCGTCGAAGTCCAGCGCGTTCGACTGGGCCAGCCGGCGCTGGTAGACCTCGTAGGCGTCCGCGACCATCCGCTCCAGATGGTTGGTCGCCTGGGCCTTGGCGGACTCGTAGTCGACCAGCTCGTTCTTGAGGTTGGAGACCTGGGCGCTGACCGAGCGCGGCGAGAGCCGCTTCGGGTCCAGGTCGAGGTCACGGCACACCGTGGTCATCAGCCGGCGGGAGTCATCCGCGTCGTAGATCGAGAACGAGCTGGTGAAGCCGAGCCGCTTGACCTCTGCGCGCAGGATCCGCACGCAGGCGGAGTGAAAGGTCGACACCCACATCGCGCGAGCCCGGTTGCCGACCAGCTTGGCAACCCGCTCCTTCATCTCGCCGGCCGCTTTGTTGGTGAAGGTGATCGCAAGCACCTGCCCGGGCTGGACACTGCGCTCGGCGAGCAGCCAGGCGACCCGGTGGGTGAGCACCCGCGTCTTGCCCGAGCCGGCGCCCGCGACGATCAGCAGCGGAGCGCCTTCGTGGACGACGGCGGCCCGCTGCTGCGGGTTCAGTCCTTCGAGCAGGGTCTCGGGGTCGACGACGGCTCGCGGGCGGGGCCGCTCGTGGTCGGGCTCAGCAGGGTCCGCGGGGTCCCCGCGCTCGTCGAAAAGGGTCGTCATCGGCGTACCGAGCCTATGTCCGGAGTCGGTCATCCCGGCGGGGTCCCACGCGCCGGTCCGCCCGGCGGATTAATGTCCAGCAGGTGATCGAGGACAGCAGTATCGAACGGATCCTGATCGTCACCGCGCATCCCGACGACGTCGACTTCGGGCTCGGGGGCACGGTTGCGCTCTGGACCAAGGCGGGGATCGACGTCACCTACTGCGTCGTGACGAACGGGGACGCGGGCGGATTCGACCCGAGCGTGCCGCGCAGCGCGATCGCCGGGATCCGCCAGGCCGAGCAGCGCGCCGCCGCGGCCGAGGTCGGCGTCAGCGACGTTCGGTTCCTCGGCTATCCGGACGGCCAGGTCGAGGTCAGCCTGGCTCTGCGGCGCGACATAGCCCGCGTGATCCGTGAGGTGCGGCCGCAGCGGCTCGTGGCCCAGTCCCCGGAGCGCCACATGGTGCGGATCCCGCCGTCGCATCCCGACCATCGTGCGGTCGGTGCGGCCACCCTCGATGCGCTCTACCCAGACGCCCGCAACCCGTTCGCCTTCGCCGAAGCGCTCGGCGACCTCGAGGCCTGGACCGTGCCCGAGACCTGGATCATGGGCATGGAGCGGGTCAACCACCACGTCGACGTCACCGACGTCTTCGAGCGCAAGAAGGCGGCCCTGCTCCAGCACAAGAGCCAGAT
>Ga0335074_10009519_pt1 | contig 13569 bp, 13 predicted proteins | sample Lox_Sample_23_FD_206715 | JGI IMG/M metagenome (GOLD analysis project Ga0335074, IMG submission 206715) | Soil microbial communities from Loxahatchee National Wildlife Refuge, Florida, United States - Lox_Sample_2.3 | ecosystem: Environmental > Terrestrial > Soil > Wetlands | place: USA...
AAGGTGGGCACAGAGTTCTTCTACGACCTGGCAAGGACCGCAATGACCAGGAAATCAGGCCTTACAAGATATTACTACAAGGGCATGCCCATGTTTACTGTTGTTAAATGAGCCTATCATCAGTAGCGGGCGACCAAGGCGGCTATAAAAAGTATAATAAATTTTGCATGTTATGTTTAATCTACTCATTATTGAGTTTTATGCCTAGTTAGGGCACAAGTTGATCGTATGTTCTTTGGTAACAATGCTGAAAATAGCCTGAATTTCGGGATAAACGGGAGCAAGGTAGACGAGCACTTCATGCAGATACCTTTCATATTCAAGCACATCGGTGCGGCGGCAAAGGTGGTTGACATCGGGTGCACGGGAAGCCCTGTCGCACTGCAGCTTGCAACCATGAGGTACAACGTCACCGGGGTTGACTACAACGATTACGGAAGGCAGCATGCCAACATGAAGTTCATAAAGGGCGACTTCGCGGCCCATAACTTCGGCAAGGAGAAGTTCGACATAGCGCTAGCGATAAACTCCATAGAGCATTTCGGCCTGCAATATTACAACAAGTCAGAATACCTGGACAAGCAGGCTGACGTAAAGGCCATGACAAAGGTAAAGGAAGTGGTAAACAAGGGAGGGCAGCTCATATTTTCTGCAAAATACGGCATATCGGAGCTTGTGACGCAGTCGGGAAAGCCATTTGTAAGGGTTTATGACGACAAGCAGCTTGACGTCCTTCTCAGCACTTTCGACATAAAGGCCATTGAGTACTACATGATCAGCGATTCGAAGAACATAAGGCAGGTGCCAAGGGAGGAGGCCGCAGCAAGCAGGTATTACGCAAGCAGCGGAAGCTATGCGTTCGTCTGCGTAAGCGCCATAAAGCAATAGCTACTTCTCGACGAATTCCATAAGCATCCTTGCAATCTTTTCCGGGCTAGTATAGTGCGGCGTATGCTTGTCATTCTCAAGTATCACAAGCCTGCTGTGCGGTATTGACTCCTTGAATGTCTGCGAATACTTTACCTTCACCATCGGGTCCTGCTTTCCCCATATAAGTAGCGTCCTGCATTTGATGTCGCCAAGCTTTGTAGGGGTCAGTACGGCTTCAGAGTTGTCTGCATCAAGCATGCTCCTTATCACATTCACCCTTGGGTTAAGGGCCAGGGCCTTTTTGACCATCGCCTTCCTGTCATCCGGGTTTTCAATGTATTTATCCTCGGAAAGCTCGTTGAGGCCTGCAGGATCCTCGAGTATTATCCCTTCAACATACTCGTGCAGAGCGTAATAGGCAGCAATCCAGCCGCCGTACGAATGGCCGAATATGTAAATGTCCCTTAGGTTCTCTACCTGCACCAGGTGCTTTAGCGTGTCGTAATGCATCTTAAGCGAGTAGTTTATGTCTGGAGCATCCGATTCCCCATGCCCGAGCAGGTCCAGTGCATATATGTTCAGCTTATCAGAAAGATACTCCACCATCCTGGTCCATGTCCTTGTGCTTCCCGCAAGCCCGTGTATCAGTATAACCAAAGGGCCTGAGCCTGCATGGTGCACATAATGCAGCTTCCCATATCCCGTGTCAAGATACCTGTCCTCAAAGTCAGTCTTGATATCCATGAATACCTAAAGCCAAGACAATTAATAAATACATTAAATACGAAAATAACTTATGAAATACAAAAGGCTAGGCAGGAGCGGCGAAAAGATACCTGCGATTGGTATAGGTACGTGGAAGCTAGGAAGGAATCCTGGCGATGACATGAAGGCAATAAGGATGGGAGTAAGCCTCGGGATGCGCTTCATAGACACTGCAGAGATGTACGGTACCGAGGAGCTTGTGGGAAAGGCGATCAAGGGAGAGCAGGGCATATTCATAGCCACAAAGGTCTCTCCGCACCACTTCGGCCACGATGACCTAATAAGGGCGTGCGACGAGAGCCTCAAGAACCTTGGAATAAAGACCATAGACTTATACCAACTGCACTGGCCTAATGAGCAGGTGCCAATAGCCGAGACGATGGGCGCTATGGAGGAGCTTGTAAAGGCCGGGAAGATAAGGCATATAGGCGTATGCAACTTCTCTGCACGGGAACTTCAAGCCGCAAGGGAGGCACTTAAGGATAATGATATTGTATCGGACCAGATAGAATACAGCGTGTTTGTAAGGGATCCTATAGAGGATGTTGGCCCCTACTGCGCAAAGGAGGGGATTACAGTGATAGCTTACAGCCCCCTTGCAAGGGGCATGATGTTTGAAAGCGAGCGCCACAAGGCGCTGGCAAAGCTAAATGATATAGGCGCAAAATACGGCAGGACGGCTGCCCAGGTGGCGCTGGGCTGGCTGCTATCGAAGGAAGGGGTCGTTGCTATACCCAAAGCCGCAAGCATTGCGCACATGAGGGAGAATGCACAGGCCGTCGATCTAAAGCTGGGCACGAAGGACCTGGCCGCAATAGATGCGATGGACAATAGCGGCATAAGGTCCATATCATCAAGGATGAACCAGTTTACAAGGAAGACCACGTCCCTATGGTCCAATCTGATGCAAAAAAGGGAGAGATTGCGCGTAAAGCACGGAATTTGATGCCGTCTTGTAGCAAATTTATATAAATCAAAGGAGCATACAGTATAAGACATTGGTTTGGGATATGAGGATAACTGAGGTAATAACCTACTCTGCCGCAGTCATGGCAGTACTAGCTTTTGGCATAATAGGCACCTATCTGATCGGGCAGAGCGGCGGATTCAACGTAAAGATCAACAGCCTTCTTGACGCCGTATATTTCACCGTTGTCACAGTGTCTACGATCGGTTACGGTGATATCTACCCTGTGTCTGCAACTGCAAAGATATTTGTAATTATCCTTATAATATTTGGAATAGGTGTGTTTTTCAGCACCATTGTGGCTGTGTCAGGTGAGTTCATGAACGATAGGATAGAAATCTTTACTGGAAGGGTCAACAGGTTTGAAAAGAGACTCCTCAACAAACACGTCATACTCATAGGCTCTGACGTGACCAACCTTTACCTGGCAGAGAAGCTCGCAGAAAAAGGGGAAAGGTTCATAATAATAACGTCGGATCCAACCAATGCCGACCACCTCAAGAGGCTTGGTTACAGGGCCTATATTGCAGATGCGACTTCTGATGACGAAATGGAAGAATTCGAACTAAAGAAGGCAAAGGCCATAGTCATAGACGTGAAGGACAGCTCGCGTGCAATATACGCGCTTCTTGTGGCAAAGGACCTTGCGTCATCAGTAAAGATAGTGGTTGTCGCCCCTACAAAGGATGCAGAGCACCATCTTAGGAACATAGCGGCAGGGAAGGCCGTGATAATCAATCCCGCAGACATAGCCGCAAGCACCATAAGCGACTCAATATTCAAATAACAAGGAAATTGCATGACACTTATTCTACAAGTTGCTAGAGGCAGGGATAACCGTTCAGGCATCAGGAAGGCTGCAAAGATCATAAGGAACGGCGGAATAGTTGTGTTCCCCACCGAGACCGTTTACGGAATAGGCGCCAACGCACTTGATGCAAACGCTTCAAGAAAGATATACAAGATCAAGGGAAGAAAGCAGGACAACCCGCTGATAGTCCATGTTTCCGATATGAGGATGGCGCAGAGGGTAGCAATAATACCTGATAAATACATCGGGATATTGGGGCGTATATGGCCTGCCCCGCTCACCATAATAGTCAAGGCAAGAAGTATCGTGCCAAAGGTCGTTACGGCCGGACTAAGTACCGTTGCCATAAGGGTGCCTGACAATGCGATTGCGCTAAGCCTCATAAGGCAGAGCGCTCTGCCAATAGCCGCCCCGAGCGCAAACATGTCAAAGAAGCCATCGTCTACAGACGCGAGCCATGTAAAGAAATACTTCGATGGGAAGGTCGATGCCATAATAGACGGCGGAAGGTCAAGGCTCGGGATAGAGTCTACAGTAATAGATCTTGACAAATTCATGCTGCTAAGGCCAGGTTCCTATCCGGTAGAGGAGATAGAAAAGGCATTCAATAGGAAGATAAAGGTGACAAGATCTGCAAGGGGGCTGTCAAAGCAAGAGGCGAGGCCGCTCAGCCCTGGAATGAAGTACAGGCATTATTCGCCCGACACCCCTATCTTCCTGTTCACTGGAAAAATGGGCAGCCTGCCATCCATAACTAAGGGAACTGGGGCATTTGCATTTATAGGCTCAGCCGAGGCATGCAAGCTGATGAAAGGGCATGCCCATGCAATGATGAACCTTGGCAGCAGGTCAAAGCCAGGGAAAATAGCGTCAAATCTCTTCGGCTCGCTCATAGCACTGGATTCGAAGAAGGCCGACTTTGCCATAATAGAGGGATTCAAGGAGGAGGGAATAGGCCTTGCAGTGATGAATAGGATAAGGAAGGCATGCGCAAATAAATACTTTTCAGATAAAAGAGGATTAGAAAGAATATTGAGGGTGCAAAGGCTTGGTAACTAGAGCGACTTTATGCCACATCATAAGCAATGACAGCCTACTTCTAAAGATGGCCAACAGGGGTATAAGCAAGGGCAAATGGAACGGGCCAGGGGGGAAATTCGAGAAGGGCGAGACCCCAAAGCAGTGCGCTGTAAGGGAGACGCTCGAAGAAACCGGATTGCTGATGAAGAACCCGTTTTACCACGGAAGGCTTCTCTTCTTCATGGACGGGAAAAGAAAGCTCGAGATAATCGGATACCTATTCTCCGCAAGAAAATTCACAGGAAAGATAAGGCCTAGCGAGGAGGGCGAAGTTAGGTGGTTCAAGATCGGTTCATTGCCTTACGAAAGGATGTGGGATGACGACAAGGCATGGATAAACCTGATGGTGGCTGGGAAGAGATTTGACGCCTACTTCTACTACGGCAAGGGCAATAAGAAGGTTAAAGAGTGCATAATAAAGATGAGAAAATGATCGGATGAGGTACAAGATACAAATATACGGATGGTTCGCTGCTGGTGTCGCCTATCTTGCAATAGGGTTCTGGAAGAGCACGCCATACGATATAAGCTCCCTTGTATACTGCGGGGTTGCTGCGCTGTTCAGCTCGGTATTCATATGGTACATGACAAACAGGACCGACCTTGTTGAAAGGCTAATCGCAAAAAGCCGCAAGAGGAATGCGCAGAAGCAATAGATTACAACGGCTCGAACTTGTACTGGTAGTAGATAAGTCCCTCATCGTCCTCGGTGTACATCTTTCGAAAGACCATCTTTACCTTGGTGCCTATCTTTAGTTCCTTCCCTGTGTCAATGACGTGGCCTTCTACCATCGGCCCCTCGTCAAGCTTTATCACTCCTATGTTGTATGGGGCTTCCTCCTTGAACGTGTCAGGAGGCACCCTTATCCTTGTAAACGAGTATACCGTCCCGTCTCCCTTGAACTGCTTTTCGACCATCTTGGACTTCCTTCCGCACTTCCTGCACACTATCCTTGGCGGGAAATAAGCAGTGCCGCAATTCTCGCAAAGGTTGCCGATAAGGTTGTACCTTGACCTTATCTTTCTCCAAAGACTTGCTGATGATCTCTCCATTTAGTCGGCCCTCTTGTAAATATGAACCACGGCAGTCGCGCCGCTTCCTCCAACATTGTGGGTCATCCCTATCTCCGCTCCCTTTACCTGCCTGTCCTTCGCATCCCCCCTTAGCTGCCATACTATCTCTGCAGCCTGCTTTACACCAGTCGCTCCGACAGGGTGTCCGCATCCCTTGAGACCTCCGCTTGTGTTTACAGATATCTTTCCATTCAGCGCCGTCTCGCCATCTGCTATCGCCTTTGCCGCTGTCCCCTTCTTGTAGAATCCTATGTCCTCCATTGCAAGTATCTCCGCTATAGTGAAGCAGTCGTGCACCTCAACAACGTCAATGTCCTTTGGGGCAAGCTTCGCATGCCTAAATGCCTTATCCGCAGCGAGCTGTGTTGCCTTTATTGCAGTAAGGCTCTCCCTTTCTGCAAGCCTAAGAGTATCGCTGGACTGCTCGCTTGCCATTATCTTTATCGGCGTGTCATGGTACTTCTTGGCCTTGTCCATTGATGCAAGAACCACTACCGCAGCGCCGTCTGATATCGGCGAGCAGTCAAGGAGCTTGAGCGGATCCGATACCACCTTTGACCTCATTACCTCATCAATTGTTATCCTCTTCCTGAACTGGGCAAACTCGTTCTTGCACGCATTCTCGTGGTTCTTCACCGCAACGCTTGCCATCTGCTCCTCTGTAGTGCCGTATTCGTACATGTGCCTTTTTGCCATGAGCGCATAAAGTCCCGGGAAAGTTATTCCCTGGAAGAGCTCCCATTCCTGGTCTCCTGCTCCTCCAAGCGCGGTTGTAGCCTCGCTTGCTGTTACGTCTGTCATCTTCTCCACTCCTCCTACTACGACAATGTCATGTATGCCGCTTGCAATCGCCATGTATCCTTGCCTGAGCGCACTGCCACCGCTTGCGCAAGCGTTCTCTATCCTTACTGCCGGGACATTGTGGAATCCGAGCTGGTCTGCCATGAGCGCCGCCACGTGCTCCTGCCCCGAGAATCTCCCTGATGCCATAGTGCCACCGTAAAGCATCTCGATCTCATGGCTCGTTATCTTTGCATCCTCAAGCGCCATTATCCCTGCTTCAGCCATGAGCTCCTTTATTCCCGAGTTCCATCTCTCCCCGAACTTTGAAAGCCCTGCCCCTATAATAGCTACATCTCTCATGGTATCAAGTCTTCTTTATCGAACCCCTGTTCTTGAGGTATACAGAATAATCAACGTATGTCTTGTTCTTCTTGACTATGTCCATCACCGGAGTCGAATTCTTCCTCTTTGAGGTTATGTTCTCAGTCACTTCAATTGCAAACGAGTCGCTTCCAGCCCCTGATCCGAAGCTAGTAACCATTATCTTCTGCCCCGGTTTTGCAACGTCAAGGGTAGCTGCAAGCCCTATGAGCGATGAGCCTGAATAAGTGTTTCCTATTATGGGCGTCATGAGCCCCTTCTCTATCTGCTTGTCGGTGAACCCGAGCTGCGCCGCCACGTTTACCGGGAACTTCCCGTTTGGCTGGTGGAATACCGCATAATCAAAATCGGCCGGCTTGAACCCCGTCTCCTTGAAGAGCAGCTTTGTTGCGTTAGTTATGTGCCTAAAGTACCCCGGCTCCCCAGTGAATCTTCCGCCGTGCGAAGGGAAGCTCGCCCCCTCTCTTCTCCAGAAATCAGGGGTGTCAGAGGTGTAGCTTACGGTCTTTATTATATTTGCGATTATGTCCTTCTTCTCCTTGCCTACAATGAATGAAGCGCCACCTGCGCTTGCCGTGTACTCAAGCGCATCGCCCGGCCTTCCCTGCGAGGTGTCGCTGCCAACCGTCATGCCGTATTTTATCATGTTGCTGTCAACAAGTCCCATTACCATCTGAAGTCCCGCAGTGCCAGCCTTGCATGCAAACTCAAGGTCTGCGCACATAACGTTGTTCCCTGCTTCGATTGCCTGCGTCACCACTGTTGCAGTGGGCTTCACCGCATAAGGATGCGACTCCGATCCGACGTAAACAGCCCCGAGTTCGTGCGCGTCTATCCCGGCGTGCTTTATGGCCCTTCGTGCCGCCTCAACTGCTATGGTAGCCGCGTCCTCGTCCTTGCTAGGCACGCTCTTCTCCTGGATGTTGAGCCCCTTCTTTATGCTCTCTGCATCCTCGTTCCAGACCTTTGCTATGTCCTCTACCTTTATCCTGTAGAATGGCACATGCACTCCGTATCCAACTATTCCAGCCATCGTTTCACATTATTTGTATTCTTCAAGTATGTCCATTACCTGCTTCTTGTCAGGCATGGGCTGCTTTATGAGCGGCCCTTTTTGCAGTGTCATGTCAAGCTGGCTGTATGAAGGCCTCTCGACCTTGTAGAACAGGCCTATGGGTATCTTCTCCCAGTTGTTCTTCTCGGTCTCTATCGATCTTTCAAGCGCCGCGCTCAGGCTTGTCGCATCATGGCCTATGCTCTCGAGCTTGTACACCCTTTGCCTGAACCAGTCATAAGTATTTACGTTGTTGAATGTAACGCATGGGCTGAACACGTCTATTATAGCAAAGCCCTTGTGCTGTATCCCTCCCTTGATCATCTCTGCCATGTGCATCGGATCCCCTGAGAATGCCCTTGCAACGTATGTGGCTCCTGCAGATATCGCTATTCCGATGGGGTTTTCCGGATTCTCTATTGATCCAAATGGAGTCGACTTTGTCTTTGCGCCGAAAAGGCTTGTTGGCGAGGTCTGTCCAGTCGTAAGCCCGTATATCTCATTATTCATTACTACATATGTGATGTCGACGTTTCTTCTTGCGTTGTGGATAAGGTGTCCCACTCCTATCCCGTATCCGTCTCCGTCCCCTCCTGCGCCTATCACTGTAAGATCGTCATTTGCAAGCTTGGCTCCTGCAGCTACGGGAAGAAGCCTTCCGTGAAGGCTGTGCACGCCGTAAGTGCCGAACGGGTGAGGCATTGAGGAGCTGCACCCTATTCCAGATACAAGCATAACATTCTCCTTCTCTATGCCCAGATCGGTAAGGGCCTTGAGTATTCCCGCCTGCACCCCGAAATCTCCACAGTTTCCCGATGCAGTCACATTAGTTACGAAAGTATGATCTGCATCATCCATTGTCAGATCGTATACGGGTCCTTCATAATCAAAAGTCTCTATCGAAGATATTGGAAGATACACCCTCCCATCTTTTATTATGGATGACCTCTTGTTTCTGAGAGAAGTCCTGTGCAATTGCACTCCTACAATCTCTGCAAGGTGGTTATAGTCCTCACAGTCCTTAACATATGTTCTGTATGCTTTCTTGTGCATTCCATGGGCAGGTTCGGTATAGACTATTGGAACAATGCCTTGCCTAAGTAGCAGCATCTTAAGCTGCTCTGTAAGTACTACTGATATGGTTGCATATCCTGCCTTTGAGTCATCGAAATAGCCATCCCCTCTCCACATGCCTCTGATAAGTCCTGCCTGTTTTTGCACCGGCAGGAACATGAAGTCGTGCGGTATCTGCTTGTTTTCTGCACAGTCACCGAATAATTGAGATAATATCTGTGCTAGATAAGAAGAATCGAATACAATGTCTATGCCATTATCGTTCTTGTGAGTATCTTCTCTGCATTTCAATCCAAAGAACTGTGCCATAAGTCTCTTTACATCGGATATGAACTCTAGCTCATCTCTGCTGAAACTGAAGATTACCGAGCTATTATGCGTACTGCCCTCTGCAATATAATAACCAAACAGGCACATCAGATCCTTATCAACATTCAATGAAGCAGGCAATTCCTTGCTTCTTGTGTCTTTTATCTTTTTAGTGTACACTAAAGGCATTCTTTCGATGTCTTTAACTTCGTTCATTATCGGGAATACTAAGTAGTCACCTACCTTGAGATCTCTGGCCTCTATCTTTTTTTCTGCAAAGACGTGATTGTGCTCATGTCTGCCATTCAATCTTGCTACTGCTACGAACGGATGTTCAGGCGTTGCGCTTATCGCGCCGAAACATTTTGCACGTACCTTATACATAATGCCATTATGCTGATGCACAATGGTATCTGCAACATGCCTGTATTTGCCCTTGGCGGTAAGTATTTTGTCACCCACCTTTACGTCCTGTATCTGCTTTACTGAAGGGTTCGAAACTACCAGCGTGTCTCCAAGAACGCATCCCGGACACCATATTGGTTTCACTCCTGACGTGAGTACCTGTTTTGGCTTTGCAGCCGGCGCCTGCGTTTGAGTCGTGTCTGGCATAATATCATTGTTTTATTAGGTTAATGGCACTGTTTGCAATCCCTTCCCCTGTGAATGCCTCTCCGTCATACTTGAGTATCGAGCTGTTTATCTCTACTCCTGTCTCCATCTTTATTACCTTTGCAAGCTGTCCTGTGAAGTTTCCCTCAACGTTTATCAGCTTCTTTCCTTCAAGCATCTTTCTTGTCCTCTCCTTGTCAAGCGGCAGCAGGTAGCTGAATGATATCAGCCCAAAGTTCTTGCCCTGCGACTTTAGTATGTCTATCGCCTCCATTGCAGGCCCGGTAGTCGAACCGAACGTAACGAAGAAATAATCGGCAGTATCGTTAAGCACTTCAGGGACGAATATTTTCTCGTTCTTGAGCATGGTGTTTATCTTCCTCATCCTCTTTGCGTGCATCTGGCTGCGCATGTCTATGGCCCAGTCCAGCCCCGCATACATATCCGTAACAAGATCACCGAATTCATTATGCTCGTCGCTTCCTGCGACGAATTCAAGTCCCTTCGTGCCAGGGACCGATCTTGGCGAGACTCCATCCTCAGTAAGCAGATATCTCTTGAACCTTCCTGCTTCCTTGTTCTCCATTGCGATCTTTCCCCTGTCTATGGTTACCCCATCCACGTCGAAAGCATCAACTGTCTCAACATGCTCCGAAAGGTAAAGATCCATCATTATAATTACAGGAACCTGGTACCTGTCTGCCAGGTTGAATGCATCTGCAGCAAGCTTGAAACTCTCCTCAATGCTTCTTGGCGCAACCACTATCCTCGGGAATTCTCCCTGCGAAGCATGCATCACGAAAAGTATGTCTCCCTGCTCCGTCTTTGTAGGCACTCCTGTGCTAGGCCCAGATCTTTGCGACTCTACCACTACTAGAGGGGTCTCGAGCATCCCTGCAAGTCCAAGCCCCTCTACCATGAGCGAGAAGCCCCCGCCGCTTGTTCCGCACATTGCGCGCACTCCTGCTGCCGATGCGCCTATCGCCATGTTTATTGCTGCTATCTCATCCTCCACTTGCTTTGGCATCACTCCCTTGTTCTCGTGCGAGGCGAACCAGTGCAGTATGCTGCTTGCCGGAGTCATGGGATATGCAGAGTAGAACTTGCATCCAGCTGCATACGCACCTACAGAAAGCGCTGTGTTGCCGTCAAGTGCATATCTTTGCTTTCCGTCCCCCTTCAATGAATAGAGCGTTTCCACTCCCTGATAATTATAACCTCCGCTCGCCGCCTTTACGTTCTGGCTTACCACTTCGTCTCCCTTTCTTCCAAACTGCGCCTTAAGCACGTCGCTGAAGTTTGAGATGTCTATCCCTACGAACTTTAGGACTGCGCCAAGTGCCACCGTGTTCCTCATTATAGGGTCTCCGCTCGCTGAAAGCGCTATGTCTATAAGCGGTATGGGCACAAGTCTGTACTTGCTCGCATCAAGCGTATCTACCTTTACCTTTGAGGGGTCGTATATTACCACTGCCTTGTCGTTGAGATGGCTCTTCTGGTTTGCTATTGAATCCTGATTTAGCGCAATAAGTATGTCTATTCCCTCCCCGTAGCTCCTGACCTGCGAATCGCCTATCCTTACCTGGTACCAGCAGTGCCCTCCCCTGATTATCGACCCGTACCCCCTGTACGCGAATACGTGAAGGCCTATCCTTGCGGCTACCTTTATGACCAGCGCGCCGCTTGACTCCACTCCGTCACCGTGGGCTCCTGCGATTCTTATCGATACATCTACCATGGAAAACAGCTAGACTAATAATGTGCGAAAATTTATACGCCTATCTCTAATGATTGGCCCATAGGCTATTTTAATTGATCGCTGCTGGTTAGACAATAGCCAAAGTACCATACTCTCTTTTAAAATATCTAACCTAATTATGAGCAGGATAAGATGAACAGCGAGGAGAAAGAGGACTTGATAAGAAAGATAGTCAACGGGGAAGTGGCCATACACCAGATAGAGAAGTTCGCCGAGCCCAATGATGCTGTGGAGGTAAGGCGCAGGTCTCTTGAGATAATCACAAAATCGACGCTTGAGAACATAGGCTCATCAAAAATGGATTACTCCGCGATCCGCGGCAAGAATGCAGAGAACGTTATAGGCGCTATAAGCGTTCCTGTAGGCGTGGTGGGCCCGATCAAGGTAAAGGGAGGTAGCTTTGACGGATCCGTCTATGTGCCTATGGCAACCACCGAAGGCGCCCTCATAGCAAGCATAGGCAGGGGCATAAAGGCCATAAACTTGTCCGGCGGCGCAGTGGCAAGGGTAATTGACGACGGCATGACGCGAGGGCCTGTGTTCAAGTTCGATTCGATAGTGGATGCGCACAGATTCGTAAAATGGCTCCATGAAAACTTCCCGAAGATAAAGGCCGTTGCTGAGGCTACAACCCACCATGGAAAGCTCGAGAGGATAACGCACTACATAACCGGCAACAACGTGTTTCTAAGGCTTAGGTACAAGACGGGAGATGCCATGGGCATGAACATGGCCACCGTTGCCACCGAGGCTGCATGCACTTACATGGAGAAGAACTTCAAGGGGGCAACCCTCGTCGGTGTGAGCGGCAACATGTGCTCTGACAAGAAGCCTTCGATGGTGAACATGCTCGAGGGAAGGGGAAAGACGGTGATAGCCGAGATAGTCGTCAAGGGCAAGGTTCTAAAGGATGTTTTCGGGGCAGACGCCGCAACCATAAACGACATAAACTTCAGGAAGAACTGGGCAGGAAGCATAAGGGCCGGAAGTGCAACCCACCTGAACGCACACTTTGCCAACATGGTCGCAGCAATATTCCTTGCAACGGGCCAGGACATAGCGCAGGTGGTGGAGAGCAGCAGCGGGTACACATGGACAGAACTAAGGGGCAGGGACCTTTACATATCCGTAACCATGCCATCACTTGAGATAGGCACGAAGGGCGGAGGTACTGGGCTGCCAACGCAGAATGAGTCATTGTCAATAATGAAGCTTAACGGCTCTGGCGAGCCCCTGGGAAGCAACTCGATGAAGCTTGCGGAGGTAATAGCGTCTATAGTGATGGCTGGCGAATTGAACCTACTTTCAGCGCTTGCAACCAGGGATCTTGGAAAAGCGCACCAGAAACTGGGCAGGAGCAAGTAGAATGCTAAGAACACAGATAGCGTTATAAATGTTGATTTTCATACTCTAATTCATCTTGTGATTTAAATGGTAGAGAAGACGATAATTGCAGTTGTTGTTGTAATAGTTGCAGTGATTGTAGTGGTCGCTGCGGCGGCACTTTTGACAGGTAAGCCAGCGGCATCGAGCACCACGACAGCGGCGCAGGCCATAACATTGCCATCAAACCAGAACGTAAGCGTGACGACCAGCATAAATCCAAAGTCGCTTCCAACCCAGGTAGGCGCGAATGCATCAGCATACTTCATCACTCCAGCTGAGGCGGCAAACATAATAGGCCCGGGAAACAGCACGGCTTATGAAGCCACGACAGCGGCGCAGCTAAGCTCCGTAGTGCCTCCTGAACTCGCAAACTACAGCATAACAGGGGAATATACAATAATGTACAACAGCACATCAGGGAACGTGTACAGGGCAATCAACCAGCTGGCACTTGCAACATCTCAGCCAAAGCCGCTTTACGGCATAGTGCTGAGCCAGTACAACGACTACTTCAACGACACCTTCCTGACCTCGCAGGGGGCGACGAACATAACTGACGCTGTCAATTCAACTATAGACGGCATGACGTACTCGTACTCAACGATAACACTTGCGGTTCCTGGTACGAATGACACAGGCACGCA
>Ga0335074_10009520_pt1 | contig 13567 bp, 11 predicted proteins | sample Lox_Sample_23_FD_206715 | JGI IMG/M metagenome (GOLD analysis project Ga0335074, IMG submission 206715) | Soil microbial communities from Loxahatchee National Wildlife Refuge, Florida, United States - Lox_Sample_2.3 | ecosystem: Environmental > Terrestrial > Soil > Wetlands | place: USA...
CGGGGGACCCGGCTACGGCGCCCATGGTGAAGGAGGAGGTCGGCCCGGATGACGTCGCGGACGTGGTGTCATCGTGGACCGGCATCCCCGCCGGGCGGCTGCTCGAGGGGGAAACGGCCAAGCTGCTGCGGATGGAGGCCGAGCTCGGCAAGCGGGTGATCGGGCAGGTCCGGGCCGTCCAGGCCGTCTCCGACGCGGTGCGCCGGGCCCGGGCGGGAGTGTCCGACCCGGACCGGCCGACCGGCTCGTTCCTGTTCCTCGGCCCGACCGGCGTCGGCAAGACGGAGCTGGCCAAGGCGCTCGCCGAGTTCCTGTTCGACGACGAGCGGGCCATGATCCGCATCGACATGAGCGAGTACTCCGAGAAGCACTCGGTCGCGCGGCTGATCGGCGCCCCGCCGGGGTACGTCGGCTACGAGGAGGGCGGCCAGCTCACGGAGCGCGTGCGGCGCAGGCCCTACTGCGTCGTGCTGCTCGACGAGGTGGAGAAGGCGCACCCGGAGATCTTCGACGTCCTGCTCCAGGTGCTCGACGACGGCAGGCTGACCGACGGCCAGGGCCGCACGGTGGACTTCAGGAACACGATCCTGGTGCTGACCTCCAACCTCGGCTCCCAGTTCATCGCCGACCCGACGTTCGGCGACGAGACGGCCAAGCGGGATGCGGTGCTGGCCGCGGTCCGGTCCGCGTTCAAGCCCGAGTTCCTGAACCGGCTCGACGACGTGATCGTCTTCGACGCGCTGTCGAACACGGAGCTCGCGCAGATCGTGGACCTGCAGATCGAGCGGCTGGCCGAGCGGCTAGCCGGACGCCGGCTGACCCTGACCGTGACCCCGGCGGCGCGGGAATGGCTGGCCATGACCGGCTTCGACCCGGTATACGGGGCCAGGCCCCTGCGCAGGCTCGTCCAGTCGGCCGTGGGTGACCAGCTCGCCCGCGCGCTGCTGGCCGCCGAGATCGTGGACGGCGACGAGGTGCGGGTCGACGTGGACGCGAACCGGGACGCGCTGACGGTGGCCCGGGTCTAGGGTCCCCTGGCGACCGGGGGCTCAGGTCCCGGCGGCGGGGCCGTCCCGCAGGGCGCGTTCGGTGCTGTCGAGCATCTTGTCGTACTCGTCCTCGGGCAGGCCGAGGTCGACCCGGAGCCGGTACCGGAGGCGGAGCAGCAGCGGCAGCTCGTCGCGGTCGTCGCCCTCCAGGCACGCCTGCACGCCCGCGGTGGCCCAGTCGAGCGCGCTGCTCAGGTCGCCCTGCTCGGTGAGCAGCTCGGCCACCAGGTCACACGTGCGCGGCGGCAGGTGGTCGCCGGAGGCGGTCAGCTCGAGCAGCAGCGAGTCGGCTTCGGCGGGCCGGTCCAGCGCGAACATGGCCCGGGCGAGCGGGACCCTCGGGTCGTCCAGCGTCGGTCCTGCGTCGGCGATCGCCGCGCGGAACTCATCGGCGGCCGCCGCGGGCTCGTCGGCGAGGAGCCACTGCTCGCCCGCACGCACGTGGGCCTCGGCGCGGGACATGCCGCCGGGCGTGGCCTGGACGGCCAGCCGGCTCATGCGCACCGCGGCGCGCTGGTGGTTGCCCGTCCGGGCCGCGTTGACCTCGATGGCGTCGAACAACTCGCCGGACAGCACAACCACGTCCAAGACCTTACCCGCCGAGGTGAGAGACATTCCGGGCGTCTGCGGTTTATTACCGGCGGGTACGCTCGAGCGCGTCCCAGAAGCCGCGGCGCAGCGCGTGCCGGACCTCGTCGTGGAGCAGGTAGTCGATCGGCAGCGCGGAGCCCTGCAGCAGGCGGGCCTCGAGGTCCGATGGCATGCGCGGCTTCCTGGCCAGCACGGCCTCCAGCCACAGCGCGGGTGCGTCCCGGGCGACCGACCCGCCGAACTCCTGGCCCTCCTCGTGCGCGGCCTGCACCGCTTCGGCGAGCGAGATCCCGCCCGTGGCGGCGTAGCCCGGGGGCGGCGAGGTCGCGACCGGCTGCGGGCCGCTGTACGGGGAAGTGCGGGGCCCTCCCTGGCCCGGCGCGGCGTGCTGGCCCGGCTGGGGCATCGTGACGCCGACGGCGCCCATCGGGCCCATGGGCCCCGCGGATCCCTGGGTGCCAGACCGGGAAGGCAGCCGGCGAAGCTGGCCGCCCTGAGCCGGGGCGGGCTCGGGACCCTGTCCCGGTACCCCGGCCAGGCCGGTCACCGTCTCGGCCGCCGCACCCGGCTGCCCGGGGGCGGGGGCGTACGGTGAGGCGTCCTCGGCGGGCCTGGCCCACGCGGCCGGGGATGGCGGCGCGGATTCCTGGCGCTCCGGCCTGGCCCGGCCGGCCGCGGGCGCGGGCGCCGGAGCGGGCGCGGCGTAGACGTCCTGTCGCGGTTGGAGCTGCGGCTGCGCGTCGCCGTTGACGGCCGCAGGCGCGACCCGGTCCTCACGGGCCGGCCGGTCCTCACGGGCCGGCCGGTCTTCGCGGGCCGGGCGGTCTTCGCGGGCCGGGCGGTCTTCGCGGGCCGGGCGCTCCTCGCGGGACCGGTCGGGCGCGGCGACCCTGGGCAGCTGGAGCGAGGGCCGCTGGTACTCCGCCACGACCGGCGCGGTGTAGATCGACGGGGGCGCGTGGTTCCCCGGCGCGGCGGGCATCGGCTGGTAGGAACCCGACCCGCTGGCCGCGTGGCCGTTGGCCAGCGGACGCGCCTGGGCGAGGTCGGCCAGGTCGGGGTCGTCGGACAGGGCGGGCTCGGCGCCGGCGATCAGCTCCACGTAGGGGCGCAGGTGCTCGCCGCCGATCTCGATGATGTCGTCGGATTCCTGGCGGAGGGCCCGGGAGATGGTCCAGTTCCCGTCGACCGCGATGTGCATCAGGGTGACGCGCATGCCGAGGTCCTGCACGTCCGCGATGACCTGGGCCAGGTCCTCTTCCGCGCTGACCACGAGCGCGTCGCTGATCGCGTTGTTGCGCGCCAGCGTGGTCAGGTCGCGGTGGATCTCGGTTTCCACGCCCTCGCGTCGGCCGGGGCGGATCTTCGCCACCCGGAGCTTGATCCCCGGCATGTCGGCGAGCGCATCCTGCTCTGCGGTGCGCCGACCGTCTACGGTGGCCTCATACCAGTAGCAGCGCAGCAGCGGAAGCCCGGTCCGCTCGGTGACCAGGCCGGCGAAGAAGGAGAGGAGTCCCTCGTAGTCCCACGACACTGACTCACCACGGCGCGTCCCGTGTACGGCCATGGCGCCGTCGGCGAGCACGTAGCCAGCATCGACGAACAGCGCGCATCGATCCACGGCCGCACCGCCTTCCTCCGCGTAGCGGGTCTGTCGGACCTAAGCGTAGGTGACGTGCACTCGGCCGGGCTGGCTTTCTGCGCATTTGCGCTGCCTGGAGGCGTAGGATCACCTGCCGTGAGCGATCGGGCCGAACTCCTCGCGGCGATCAGGGCCAAGGCCGTCGTCCGCGGCGACTTCATCCTCTCCTCCGGTCAGCACGCCGACTGGTATATCGACCTGCGCCGGGTCCTGCTCGACGGGCGCGTGGCGCCGCTGGCCGGGCGGGTCATGCTGGACCTGACCCGGGACCTGGAGTACGAGGCGGTCGGCGGCCTGACGCTGGGCGCCGACCCGGTGGCCACGGCGATGATGCACGCCGCGGCGGCGGGCGGCGGAACGCCGATCGACGCGTTCGTGGTGCGTAAGGGGGAGAAGCAGCACGGCCTGCAACGCCGGATCGAGGGCCCCGACGTGGCCGGGCGGCGGGTCCTGGCCGTGGAGGACACCTCGACGACCGGGGCCTCCTCGCTGACCGCGGTCGACGCCCTGCGCGAGGCGGGCGCGGAGGTGGTCGGGGTGGCCGTGGTGGTGGACCGGGGGGCCAGGGAGCGGGTAACCGAGCGCGGCCTGGCGTTCCGCGCGGCCTTTACCCTGTCAGACCTGGGTGTCTGACCGGTGCGCCCGGTGCGCGCCGGGCCGGTGCGGCGGCGGCCCGGGGGAACCGGGCGCCTGGGCGCGGCGTTCGGCGTCTTCACGCCGGAACTGGCGCAGGCGGTACACGACGAACGCGACGATGGCGATGACCACGACGGCGAAGATCGCGTACCCGGCGACGGTCAGGCCGTGGCTGATGCGCTGCCAGGCGCTGCCCAGCCCGTACCCGATCGAGGAGAGCACCGCCGCGTAGATGACCGTGCCGATGAGGCTGAGCACCCCGAAGCGGCCCGCGGGGACCCGGATCAGGCCGGCCACGATCGAGGTGAAGGCGCGGACGAAGGGGAGCATCCGGGCGACGGGGATGGCCCAGGCGCCGCGGCCGGCCAGGAAGCGCTCGGCCCGGTCGACGTCGGACTGGGTGACCAGGACGTAGCGGCCGATCCGGTCCACGAGCGGCCTGCCGCCGATCCGGCCGACCCAGTACGAGGCGTAGGACCCGGCGAGTTCGGCGAGCGAGCCGATGATGATGACCAGGGCCAGGTTGAGATGGCCCTGGTAAGCGAGCACCCCGGCGAACCCGAACGTGATCTCCGACGAGATCGGGATGCACGCCGCCTCGAGGAAGCCGAATAGGATGAGCGCGGCGTACCCCGCCGAGGTGAGATAGCTCTCCATAGGGTTCCTGTTGTACCGCATGCCTGGCCATGCCTGGTGCATCTTAATCCGTGCTTCATGTCTAGAGTTGGGCCCAGGGCCCCCTCCAAGCCCAAGCAAGCTCAGTCACAAAGCTCAAGGGAGTCAGAGTCATGCCTATCGCGACCGCCGAGGTCTACGCCCAGATGCTTGATGCGGCCAAGCAGCACGGCTTCGCGTACCCCTCGATCAACGTCACCTCGAGCCAGACCCTGAACGCCGCGCTGAAGGGCTTCGCGGACGCGGCCAGCGACGGGATCGTGCAGATCTCGACCGGCGGGGCCGAGTACCTGTCGGGCTCGGTCAAGGACATGGTGGTGGGCGCGACCGCGCTGGCCGAGTACGCGCACGTCGTGGCGGCCAGGTACCCGGTCCAGATCGCCCTGCACACGGACCATTGCCCGAAGGACAAGCTCGACGGGTACATGCGCCCGCTGGTGGCGATCTCCCGCGGGCGGGTGGAGCGCGGCGAGGAGCCGCTGTTCCAGTCGCACATGTGGGACGGCTCGGCGGTCCCGCTCGCCGAGAACCTCCAGATCGCCGCCGATCTCCTGGAGGAGTGCTCGGCCGCGCACTGCGTCATGGAGATGGAGATCGGCGTCGTCGGCGGCGAGGAGGACGGGATCGTCGGCGAGATCAACGAGAAGCTGTACAGCACGCCGGAGGACGCGCTGGCCACGGCCGAGGCGCTCGGGCTCGGCGAGCGGGGCCGGTACATCCTGGCCGCGACGTTCGGGAACGTGCACGGGGTCTACGCGCCCGGGCACGTGAAGCTGCGCCCGTCGATCCTCAAGGACATCCAGGACGCGGTGGGGCAGAAGTACGGCAAGGACAAGCCGTTCGACCTGGTCTTCCACGGCGGGTCGGGGTCGGCGCTGGAGGAGATCAGGGAGGCCATCTCCTACGGCGTGGTCAAGATGAACATCGACACCGACACCCAGTACGCGTTCACCAGGCCCATCGCGGGCCACATGTTCGCCCACTACGACGGGGTGCTCAAGGTGGACGGCGACGTCGGCAGCAAGAAGGACTACGACCCGCGCAGCTACGGCAAGGCCGGCGAGGCCGGCATGGCGGCCCGGGTGACCCACGCCTGCGAGGACCTCATGTCCGCCGGGCATCACCTGTCGTAGGGACGGCGATGGAACGAGAGAACCTGCTCGGCGGGCCCGCGCCCACGTACCTGCCGGAGGACGAGGACGCGGCCGTGGCGCTGCGGGAGGCACACGACACGCCCGCCGAGGTGGCGGCGCGGTTCCCTTCGTACTCGGCGGCCTGGGCCGCCCTGGCGGTCCAGGCGCTCTGGCGCGACGACGCGGTCACCGCGTACGCGTACGCGCGGACGGGCTACCACCGCGGCCTGGACCAGCTGCGCCGGGCCGGGTGGCACGGGCACGGCCCGATCCCGTGGGAGCACGAGGCGAACCGCGGGTTCCTGCGATCGCTGCACGCGCTCGGCGCGGCGGCCGCCGCGATCGGCGAGGACGACGAGGCGCGGCGCTGCCACGAGTTCCTGCGCGACAGCAGCGCCAGGGCCGCCGCGGAACTCGACGCCGAGCTCGCGAGCCGCCCGCCCGCCTAGCGGGATGATTCCGCATCCGCCCACGCATCGTTACCCCATCCGTCCCACTCCTCACTTCGGTGCGATGGAGACACATTTTCAGCGGAAATTCCGTGCCTGGCGGAAGAAAGGGCGCCATATTCGGCGCCTTAATTTCCGTCAGGCACCGATCTTCCGTGATCACCGGACGCGCCGGCCGCGCCGGCCGCGCCGGCCGCGCGTGTCGCTATTCGCGAGCACGCCGGGTTTGCGGGTAATCTCGGACCGCAAGAGCCCCTGCCGCGCTTGCGCCTGAGCAGGGGCTTCATCATGCAGTGGCTTTATCGTGCTGGGGCTTTATCGTGCTCGGGCTTTATCAGGCAGGGCCCGCACCGGCAGAAGGGACGCGCCGATGCCCGCGATCGTTCTGGTCGGCGCCCAGTGGGGCGACGAGGGCAAGGGCAAGGCCACCGACCTGCTCGGCGACCGCGTCGATTACGTGGTGCGCTACCAGGGCGGCAACAACGCCGGCCACACGGTCGTCATCGGCGAGGAGAGCTACGCGCTGCACATGCTCCCGTCCGGCGTGCTGTCCCCCGAGGTCGTCCCGGTGATCGGCAACGGCGTGGTCATCGACCCGCAGGTCCTGATCGACGAGATCGACGCGCTGACCGCGCGCGGGGTGGACTGCTCCAAGCTGCTGGTCTCCGCGAACGCGCACCTGATCATGCCCTACCACCGCGCCCTGGACCGGGTGACGGAGCGGTACCTGGGCAGCGCGCGGATCGGCACCACGGGCCGCGGCATCGGCCCCGCCTACGGGGACAAGATGGCCCGGGTCGGGATCCGCGTCCAGGACCTGTTCGACCCCGGCATCCTGGGCCAGAAGCTCGAGCTCGTGCTGCGGGAGAAGAACCAGATCCTGTCGAAGGTCTACAACCGGCGCGGCATCGACGCGCGGGCCGTCGCCGCGGAGTACCTGCAGTACGCCGACCGGCTCCGGCCCTACGTGGCCGACACCGGGCTGGTCCTGGGCCGGGCCCTGGACGACGGGAAGGTCGTCCTGCTCGAGGGCGCCCAGGCCACGATGCTCGACGTGGATCACGGCACGTACCCGTTCGTCACCTCCTCCTCCCCGACGGCCGGCGGCGCCTGCGCGGGCTCGGGGATCGGGCCCGGCAGGATCGCCAAGGTCATCGGGGTGGTCAAGGCGTACACGACGCGCGTCGGCGAGGGCCCCTTCCCCACCGAACTCCGTGACGCCACCGGCGAGTGGCTCCGCCGGACCGGCGCGGAGTACGGCGTGACCACCGGCCGGCCGCGCCGCACCGGCTGGTTCGACGCGGTCATCGCCAGGTACGCCACGCGGGTGAACGGGATCACCGACTTCTTCCTGACCAAGCTGGACGTGCTGTCCGGCCTGGACCAGGTGCCGGTCTGCGTGGCGTACGAGGTGGACGGGACCAGGCACGAGGAGATCCCGATGACCCAGACCGAGTTCCATCATGCCGTGCCGGTCTACGAGTACTTCGACGGGTGGGCGGAGGACGTCTCCAAGGCCAGGACGTTCGCCGAGCTGCCCGCGAACGCGCGGAGTTACGTCTCGGCGGTCGAGCAGATGATCGGCGCGCCGGTCAGCGCGGTCGGCCTGGGCCCGCGCCGCGACCAGACGCTCCAGCTCCGCTCCCTGCTCCCCGGAGAGTGAGCGTGCGCATTCTCGTCATCGGGTCGGGGGGCCGCGAGCACGCGATCGTCCGCGCGCTGAGCGGTGAGGCGGGGAGCCTGCACGCCGCCCCGGGCAACCCGGGCATCGCGGCGCTCGCCGAGACCCACCCGGAGGTGGCCCCGGCGCCCGGCGCGATCCTGGCACTGGCCCGCAAGCTCAGCCCGGACCTGGTGGTGATCGGCCCGGAGGCGCCGCTGGTCGCGGGGGCGGCCGACGCGCTGCGCGAGGATGGCTTCGCGTGCTTCGGGCCGGACGCGCGCGCCGCGCTGATCGAGGGGTCGAAGTCGTTCGCCAAGCAGGTCATGGCGGCCGCGGGCATCCCGACCGCGGCGTCGCGGACGTGCACGACCCGGGCCGAGGCGGACGAGGCGCTCGCGGCGTTCGGCCCGCCGTACGTCGTCAAGGACGACGCCCTGGCGGCCGGCAAGGGCGTGGTCGTCACCACTGACCTGGAGGCCGCGCGGGCGCACGCCGGCGCCTGCGGCACGGTGGTGATCGAGGAGTTCCTCGACGGCCCCGAGGTGTCGCTGTTCGCGGTCACCGACGGCACGACGGCGGTCCCGCTCCTGCCCGCGCAGGACTTCAAGCGCGCCCGCGACGGGGACCTCGGCCCGAACACCGGCGGGATGGGCGCCTACGCCCCGCTCCCCTGGGCGCCTCCCGACCTGGCCGAACGCATGCTGGACACGGTCATCCAGCCCGCCGTGGACGCCCTGGCGAACCAGGGCCGGCCGTACCGCGGCCTGCTGTACGCCGGGCTGTGCCTGACCGCGGCGGGCCCCCGCGTGGTGGAGTTCAACGCGAGGTTCGGCGACCCGGAGACGCAGGTGGTCCTGGACCGGCTCGCCACCCCGCTGGCGCCGCTCCTGTACGCCGCGGCCGCCGGGGACCTGGCCGGCGCGCCCGCCCCTGGCTGGCACGCGGGCGCGGCGGTGACCGTGGTGATCGCCGCCGAGGGCTACCCGGAGGACCCGGCCCGCGGAGACACAATCACAATCCCTTATCCCGAACGAGCGGTGGTGCCCGCCCCGGGCCGTGCCTACGTCCTGCACGCGGGGACGTCCCGGGATGCGGGCGGGGACCTGGTCTCGGCCGGGGGCCGGGTGCTCAACGTCGTCGGGTCCGGCGGCGACGTCGCCGCCGCGCGCGCCGCGGCCTACGAGCTGGCCGGGACGATCGGGATGCGCGGCGGCTGGTACCGCCGCGACATCGCCTCTCGTGCACGACCGTGACCGACCAAGAAGCAGCAGGCGCGGACGCGCCCGGCCCGTCTCGGCGGGGCCGGGGTCTGGCTCGGCGCCGCCGCCGAGATCGCGCTGCTGGCCGGCATCGCGGCGGCGGCGCTCGTGGTCGAGCGGCGCGCATCGGCGGAGGCTCGCCCGCCGGCCGATACGGTGGAGACGTGATCGAGCGGTACACGCTGCCCGAGATGGGGCGCGTCTGGAGCGAGGCGCACAAGTACGAGCTGTGGTGCCGGGTCGAGGTCCTCGTCCTGGAGGCGCAGGCCAGGGCGGGCATCGTGCCCGCGGACGCCGTCGGGCCGGTGCGCTCGGCCGCGCCGCCGACGCCGGAGGCGGTCGCGGCGATCGAGGCGGTGACCGGGCACGACGTCATCGCGTTCCTAACCGCGTGGGCGGACAACACCACCCCCCGCTCGGCCGCCGCGTACGTGCACTACGGCATGACCTCCTCCGACCTGCTCGACACCGCGCTCGCGGTCCAGCTCACCGAGGCGACTGACCTCCTGGCCGCCAAGGCCACCCGGCTGGTCGCGGTGCTGAGGGACCACGCGCTGGCCCACCGGGACACGCTGCGCCCCGGGCGGACGCACGGCGTCCACGCCGAGCCTGACACCTGGGGTCACCGGGTGGCCGATTTCGCGTTCGGGATGGCGCGCGCCCGGGACCGGATCGCGCGGGCCAGGGACGCGGTGGCGGTCGGCACGCTGTCCGGTCCGGTCGGCACCTACTCGACCATCGACCCCGCCCTGGAGGCGCAGGTCATGCCGGCGCTCGGCCTCCGGCCCGCCGACGTGGCCACCCAGGTCGTCATGCGCGACGGCATCGCCGAGTGGGTCGGCGCGCTGGCGCTGGCCGCGACGGTCTGCGAGGCCGTCGCGCTGGAGGTGCGCCACGGCCAGCGCACCGAGGTCCGCGAACTGGCCGAGCCGTTCAGCGAGGGCCAGAAGGGCTCCTCGTCGATGCCGCACAAGAAGAACCCCATCCGTGCCGAGCGGATCGCCGGGCTGGCCCGGGTGATCCGCGGGTACGTGACGCCGGTGACCGAGGGCATCCCGCTGTGGCACGAGCGGGACATCTCGCATTCGAGCGTGGAGCGGATCGCGCTGCCCGACGCCGCCATCGCCACCGACTACGTGCTGCACCTGACCACCGGGCTGGTCGCGGGGCTGACCGTCGACGCCGCCCGGATGCGCGCCAACCTGGACGCCACCGGCGGCCTGATCTACTCTTCGGCGGCGCTGCTCGAGCTGGTGAGCGCCGGGATGAGCCGCGAGGACGCGTACGCGCTGGTGCAGGCGGCGGCCATGGACACCTGGGACAGCGGCGCGCCGTTCCGTGACACGCTGCGCACGTCGGCCGCCTCGCGCGGGCAGCCGATTACCCAGGAAACACTAGACGTCGTATTCCGCCCAGAGCGGTACACAGCCCGACTTGCCCCGGTATTCGAGCGCCTCGCCACGCTAAGCTGACCCGCATGACCTCCGGACCCGAGACGAGCTACCGCGTGCGGGGCGGCACCCCGCTGCACGGCACGGTCTTCGTACAGGGCGCGAAGAACGCGGCGCTGAAGATGATCGCGGCGTCGCTGCTGACCGCCAACGGCCGTACCGTGCTCCGCAACGTGCCGCCGATCGAGGACGTACGCCGCGCCGTCGAGCTGGCCCAGGCGGTCGGTGCCGTGGTCGAGTTCCACGAGACCGAGCGCACGCTCGTCGTCGACGCCTCCCACCTGACCAGCTTCGTGCTCCCGGCCGAGATCGCCCGCAGGTTCCGCAGCTCGGTCCTGTTCGTGCCCGCGCTGCTGCACAGGTTCGGCGAGGCGGTCATCGAGGGCATCGGCGGGTGCAACCTGGGCAGCAGGAACCTGGACTTCCACTACCGGGGGTTCGCCAGGCTCGGGGCCGTCGTGGACGAGACCGAGACGGCCATCCACATCAAGGCCAGCAAGCTGCAGGGCGCGCACCTGTACCTCGACACGCCGTCGCATACCGGGACCGAGAACCTGATCATGGCCGCGTCGCTGGCGCCAGGCCGGACGGTCATCGACAACACCGCGCAAGAGCCCGAGGTGCTCGACGTCATCGCGTTCCTGACCAAGATGGGCGCCCGCATCACCGGCGGCGGCACCGGCTTCATCACCGTGCACGGCGTCGGCGAGCTCACCGCGGTCGAGCACACCGTGATGGCGGACCGGATCGACGCGGGCGTGTTCGCGATGGCCGCGGCGATCACCGGCGGGGAGCTGAACCTGGTCGGCGCCTCCCTCGATCACTTCGGCGTGGTCCGCTGGAAGCTCGAGCAGATGGGCGTGGAGTTCGCCACCAAGGGCGCGGTGGTCTCGGTGCGCATGGACCGCCCGCCGCGCCCGATCAACGTCATCACCAGCCCCTACCCCGGGTTCGCCACCGACCTGCAGTCGCCCATCATGGCGCTAGCCTGCCTCGCCGAGGGCGCGAGCTACATTCGCGAGACGATCTTCGACGGTCGTTACACGCTGGTGGGCGAGCTCAACAAGATGGGCGCCCAGGTCGAGCTCGACGGCACCCGCGTCATCGTGCACGGCCCCACCGCGTTCCGGGGCGCCCGGGTCGTGGCGCACGACCTGCGCACCGGGATCGCGCTGATCCTGGCCGGCCTGGCCGCCGCGGGCGAGACCATGGTCACGCCCTGCTACCCGATCGACCGGGGCCACTCGACCATCGCGCAGCGCTTCAGTGCCCTCGGCGCCGACATCGAGCAGTGCTAGCCCGGGGGGACGACCCCCGGAACCCCCGCTGCGCTTCGCGCCCCGGCTGCGATGCTCGCCGATACCATCACGCGGCCGGAGGGGCCGTTGGCCCCTCGCGACCACGCGATCGCGGGGGGCGCCCCGCGTGCTACTCCCCGTACTGCTAGTTGCGGCCGGGGAAGGCGCCGGCTACGTCGAGGAAGGCGTCGTTGGACTCGGGGTCGCCGATGCTGACCCGGGCGCCCTCGGCGCCGAAGGCCCGCACCGCGATCCCGGCCGCCTGGCAGGCGGCGGCGAACTCACCGGTCCGCTCACCGAGCCTGAGCCAGACGAAATTGGCCTCGGTCGGGGGGACCTCCCACCCTTCGGCGATGAGCGCCTCACGCACCCTGGTCCGCTCCTTGACGGTCAGCTCCACCCGCTCGAATAGCTCCTCCTCCGCCGCCAGAGAGGCGATCGCCGCGGCCTGCGCGATGCTGTTCACGGAGAAGGGGAGCATCGTCTTCCTGGCCGCCTGCGCGACGGGCTCATCCGCGATCATGAACCCGACCCGCAACCCGGCCAGGCCGTAGGCCTTGGAGAAGGTGCGCAGCACCGCGACGTTCGGGCGGTACCGGTACAGGCCGATGCCGTCCGGCACCCCGTCGTCCCTGACGTACTCGCGGTAGGCCTCGTCGATGACCACCAGGCAGTCGCCGGGCACCCGCTCCAGGAACGCGTCGATCCCGGGCGTGTGGACCACCGTGCCGGTCGGGTTGTTGGGGTTGCACAGGAAGATCAGCCTGGTGCGCGGGGTGATCGCGTCCGCCATCGCGGCCAGGTCGTGCGTCTCGTCCCGGAGCGGCACGCGGACCGACGTGACGCCGGCCAGGTCGGCCAGGATCGGGTACGCCTCGAAGGAGCGCCACGCGTAGAGCACCTCGGCGCCGGGTTCCCCTACCGCCTCGAGGAGCTGCTGGGTCACGCCCACCGAGCCGCACCCCACGGCGACGTGCCGCGCGGGTACCCCGAACCGTTCCGCGATCAACTCGGTCAGCGCTCGCGCGGCGTTGTCCGGATACCTGTTGACCGATCGCGCCGCCTCGGCGATGACCTCGACCACCGACGGCAGCGGCCCGTACGGGCACTCGTTGGACGAGAGCTTGTGCGTCTTCCCCGCGGCGCCGGCCGGCGTCCGGCCCGGCTGGTACGCGGGGAAGTGGTCAAGGAGCTTACGGAAACGGGGTGACGCATCGGCCATGCCACCAGTCTGGCACCCCCCGGACCCGGCCGTCAGCCGCGGCCGAGCTGCACCGCCTTGACGATCAGGAGCAGGACGGAGATGACCAGGTAGCCGCGCAGGGTCAGCAGGGCCACCTTCCGGCCCGTTGACCACTCGGCCGGCTTGAGCAGCGCGAGCGGCGGCATGCGCCAGTTCAGCCGCTCGGCCTCGGACATCGTGGCCCGCGGGTGCGGTTTCGCCGGGGGCCGGCGGTTCCTGATCAGCCAGAACCACGCCCCGGCCAGGGCGGCCAGCGCCAGCAGCCCGATGGCGATCCAGATGGCGACCTTCGACGCGTTGAGGCTGGAGAACAGCGTGCTGACGACCAGCGTGCCGGAGAGCACGAGCAGCACGCCGATGATCAGTGTGGCCAGGACGTTCAGCCAGCGCGGGTTCATCCACGGACCGAGCACCTCGCGGTCGTTGCACAGCAGGACCAGGAAGGCGCTCGCGCTCGGCAGCAGGATTCCGGCCAGGG
>Ga0335074_10009521_pt1 | contig 13566 bp, 10 predicted proteins | sample Lox_Sample_23_FD_206715 | JGI IMG/M metagenome (GOLD analysis project Ga0335074, IMG submission 206715) | Soil microbial communities from Loxahatchee National Wildlife Refuge, Florida, United States - Lox_Sample_2.3 | ecosystem: Environmental > Terrestrial > Soil > Wetlands | place: USA...
GTTTCTCGGTCGGCAATGCCTCTTTCAAAGCGAGTTGGGCCAGGCACTCGATCAGGACCAATCACTCCGTGACGACGACAGGGCGAAGCAAGTCATCCTGGACCAATTCCATTTACTCCAGGCTTGTGACAATCTCTCATTGCTTTCCTGCGTGGCGTTCGATCTGCCGAGCCATCTGCTTCACCCGTTGCGTCAGAACGATGGCAGCGCATGTGAAGTGCAGGTGCTTCCAGTCGGAGTCCGTCACTTCCGGCTTGTGCCGTGGCCATTCGTCGAGCCCGAGCTGAACTTTTATTTTCCTGCGCGGAAGATGGAACAGAAGCAGTTTTCATCACCCGCCGATTTGGTTACGGCGTATCACGCGGGCAAGGGAGTCGAGATTACAGTGACTCTGACGCAATAGCTCCGCATGCCTCGAATCCGAGCCGCGATCACTGCAGGGGAAACAGGGTCCGCCGCGGCAGGATTGCCTTACTGATTGCCGCGGTTACGGTGTGCATCGGTTCATTCACCACCTGGCTGAGTTTCAGGCTCATGGCGACGCTGCACAAAATGTAGGCATGGACATCCTGGAAGCCCCACCGCGACACCAGGAGATCGATCATTCGGCCGGTAGCGCGCCGGGCGGTCTCAGCGATATCCCCGCCCGACTCGACCACGATCCACGCCTCCGCAGTACTGTCGCCACGCATGAGATCGCTGGATTCGACCAGGGGAGCGGAAAGCACCTGCTGCGAATGCAGACGGAAGCATAGTGTTGCATCCAGCGCGCATTCGATGCCGTTGACGCACACTTCGCCGTGGCCCTGGGCCGCATGTCCATCGCCGCAACTGAACAACGCGCCGGAATTGAAGACTGGCAGATATAGCTTTGCCCCGGCACTGAGCTCGGGCACATCCATGTTTCCGCCAAATGGTCCCGGGGGCCGCGTACGAAAGCTGCCGGCATCCGCGCGCGCTACTCCCATCACGCCTAGGAACGGGCGCAGCGGGATCACCGCCGGCTCCAGCGAAGCAGACAGATCGTCATCAAGATGCCAGTGAAACAGATACGGGTCCGGGAACCGCTCCTTTAGAAACCCGAGGCCTGACAACACGCTTGACCATCCCCAGCCATGATGACGAAGGGAAAGCACCTCGACCTCGAGTACGTCGCCGGGCTCGGCTCCTTCAATCCAGATTGGCCCTGTCAGTGCATGGATCCGGGTCCGGTCAATGGATTGTAATTCTTCCAGCGTCATTCCAGGCTTGACCTGTCCGCCACTGGCGTCCACGCATTCCACGTGGACCGTCTCGCCGGGCGCGATCCGTAGCCGGGGCTCGAGTGACCGGTCCCAACAGGAGTGTGTAGGCTCTGCGCGCAGCCGATGCACCTTCACTCGGCCTCCACCCGAACCGTCATTTGAATCTCGACCAGCGCATTGCGGGGCAATGCACTCACCCCGATTGCGGCGCGCACGTGCCGCCCCGCCTCGCCAAAGACGCTCACCAGTAAGTCCGAGGCGCCATTGATCGCCGCCGGCGAATCGGTGAATCCGGGCGCGGAATTCACGTATCCGTTCAGCGAGACAATCTCTCTTATGGCAGTTAACGATCCAAGCTGGCGCTTCAAAACCGCAAGCTGCAACAGGGCGCAAGCTCGTGCGGCAGCATAAGCGTCCTCCACGCTTCGGTCCTCGCCCGCCACCCCGGTAATCACGCCGGCGGTCCCAATCGACACAACGCCGGCCAGAAATACGAGGTCGCCCACGCATTTGGCTGAAACATAATTGCCCCCGGCCGGCGGCGGTTCGGGTAAAGTCAGGCCCATGCGCTCAAGAGCGGCCTCAGGATTGAATTCGGTGGTCATTTGCAATCGAATGTAGCACGCCTCCTCGTGTATTTCCGCAGGTGCATTTGCGAATCACGCTACAATGGGCGGAACTCCAGCCGGGCGGGGAACCTCAATGCGCCGCTGGAGTATGTGCCGCGCGTCCCCTTCCTGACGCTAGAAACCGTCGTTTCGGAGCATTCAGACATGATGACTCGAACCGCAAAGTTCGTGCTGGTCGCCGCAGTAGCCGTCTATTGCGGGGTGGTGGTCTTCAACAATGTGACCGATTTCAATTCGAATTATGCCTTTGTACATCATGTTCTTCGCATGGACTCCACCCTTCCCGGGAATCATGGCATGTGGCGCGCCATTACCTCCCCGCAGGTTCACATGTTGTTTTACCTTTCCATCATTGGGTGGGAGGCGATCGCAGGTCTTCTGCTGCTGGTGGGGGCGCTACGCCTCTTTGCTGCGCGGCGCGCTCCGATTGTGGCTTTCGATCAGGCCAAACGCCTCGCTGTGGCCGGTCTCACTCTTGCGCTCCTGATGTGGCTTTTCGCGTTCCTCACCGTCGGCGGGGAGTGGTTCCTCATGTGGCAGTCACAACAGTGGAACGGTCAGCAGGCTGCATTCCGCATGTTCACGGTCGTCGGCATCGTCCTGCTCCTGGTGAACCAGCCGGAACGGGAAACGCAACCATGATCCGTTTTCAATGTGTAAAGCCGGGAGGAACCATTCGTGGGCGCTGTTGAACAGATTCCGCAGAATTCTTCCAAGACCTACGGCCTGCATGCCAACGCGCTGGGGCCGGTGGAGACGCTGGCGCAATCCATTTCGGCGATTGCACCTTCCACATCGTCTTCGCTGACCATTCCGCTGGTGTTTGCGCTGGCGGGAAACGGCGCCTGGCTTGTTTATCTGTTGGCCACCTGCGCTATGCTGCTTGTCGGAGTCAGTATCGGACGATTCGCCCGCACATCCGCTTCACCAGGCTCACTCTATAGCTACGCGGCGCAGGCGCTGCCGCCCGCATTCTCCTCGATTTGCGCCTGGGGGCTCCTGATCGCCTATGTGGCCACGGGTGCTTCCGTTGCAGGTGGCGCGCTCTATTATGTCCTTCTCTTCACACGCGCAATCTTTCACGCGGCGCCTCATCCAGTGCTGGCTCTTGCCGCCGTCTGCGCCTGCGCCGGTTTCGTTGCCTATCGCGATGTCAGGCTTTCCGCCGAGATGATGCTTTGGATCGAGGTCATATCGGTAGCCATGGTGCTCATTGTACTGGCCGTCCTTGTGATCCACTTCGGCGTGCATCTGGATACGGACCAAATGATGCTGCGCGGCGTGCACTTCGCGTCATTTGGCCCGGCCCTGGTGCTCTCAATCTTCAGCTTTGTCGGCTTTGAAAGCGCTACGGCGCTCGGCGCGGAGGCGCGCGATCCGCTTCGCACCATTCCCCGCGCAGTCATCCAGTCCGCCCTTATCGCAGGCGCGTTCTTCATACTTTGTTCGTACTCCGAAGTCCTCGGATTTCGGGGAATCTCCGCCGATCTGAGCCAGTCCACCAGCCCGTTGGACTCGCTCGCGAGGAGGGCCGGCGTTTCTCCGCTGGGCGCGGGTATCGACGCGGGCGCTCTCATCAGTATGTTTGCCTGCGTACTTGCCTGCATAACCGCGGCGGCCCGTGTGCTTCTGCGCATGGCGCACGATGGCATCATGCCCTCTGTATTACGCCGCACCAGTGCGCGCCACGGAACGCCGACCCCAGCCATCGTTACGGTCTCATCCTTGATGTTCATTGCCACCGCTGGCATGGCCTTTGCGGGAAAAGCCGGTTTCGAAATGTACGATCTGGCCGGTTCGCTTTCGGTTTTTGGATTCATCACCGCATACGCGCTGGTTGCCGTCGCGGCTCCGCTTCACAGGCGAGCTGCTGCCGGACGAACCCCGTTCTGGGTTTTGCTCACCAGCGCAGCGACCGTTGTGGTGATCCTGCTCATCGCCGGATTCGATTTGCGCTCGGCGTCGGATCCGGCGCATGCGGACATTCCGTGGTTCTTCGTGACGTTCCTGGCAACCGGTTGCTTGCTCCAGATCATGAATTCGCCGCGCCGTCTTCTCTCTTTCTTTAGGCGATCTTGATTTCCATCAGAATCGCAGGTGGATTCTGTGCCGTCGCAATGAAAGTCCAAATTGCACCAGGCTCCCTGGATTCAGTAGCTCCCTGGCTGGTTCAGGAAAAGCGCCTAAAACGCGCCAATCTTTATACAAAAACTATGGAAATTCGCTGATCTGTAACTATTCTGTAATCACCCCTTCGGTCCGAGTTCTCACCTCAACTGTAGCCAAAAAATAACACAACTTCTGGTACGGCAGATCTTAAATTCCTCCTTTAGGATCGGCGGGAATCCACTCTCTCTGAGGTCAGTCCATTGAGAATTGCCGCGCGTTCGATCTTCTCTTTCCATTCCGGTCTGCTCCTCGCCATCACGCTTTTGGTCACCGCCTTCAGCACAGTCGGCATTTCGCAGGAGACATTCGGCGGAATCACTGGCGAAGTGACTGACTCCACGGGCAATCTGTTGCCTGGTGCAACGGTGACTGTTGTCGATGAGCAAACTTCGCTCACTCGCACGGTTAAAGCGAATGATGCCGGCATCTACACGTTCGTAAACTTGCCCATCGGCAGCTACATGCTGACTTTCAAAGCAGACGGCTTCGCAGTGCAGAAGACCCAGCACATCAGCGTGCAGGCGGACCGGACGGCCACCGTGAGCGCGTCTCTCAAAGTCGGTCAAACCTCCACCACCATCGAAGTAGAAGCGGAACCGCTGATGAATGCTGTGGATACGACGGTTGGCTATGTCATGGACTCCGCGCAGATTCAGTCCGTGCCCTTATCCACCGGAAGCTTCACCGGTCTGGCCATCGAGTCAACCGGCGTGAACGCAGAGCTACCCGGAGGAACCGGAGCCAACTCGGGCCTGGGGAACGCGCCCATCTGGGCCAACGGCCAACGCGATACATCCAACAGCTTTTCGCTGAATGGCGTGGATGCAACAAACCTCTTCAACGGCAAAAGCACCAGCCAGGTTCCTTCCGCGCGCGTGATCAATTCAACCGGCTCCGCTGGCGGCGGCGGCGGCGGCGTGATTGCCTCCGTGGCCTCGATCTATCTCTCTATCGGCAATGCCATTCCCACACCCGCTCCAGAAACACTGGAAGAAGTAAAGGTCAACGCATCCATGTACGACGCCACCCAAGGTTCCACCTCCGGTGCGCACATTGATGTCAACACGGCATCCGGTACGAACGCCTTTCACAGCACCATCTACGCCCATCACGGCACTAACTGGCTCAATGCAGCTCCGTTCTTCTTCAAGCAGTTCACCGGCATTCCGTCCAACCTGGTGAATCCAGAACTGCACCGCACGACACTGGGAGGCACGTTGGGCGGCCCCATCATCAAGGACAAGCTATTTGGCTTCGTCGCCTACCAGCACCTGTCCGTCTCCGATCAGGAAATTGGCGATGGTTTCCTGAACGTTCCTGTGGGTCTCAGCTCCTGCACTGCCCGCAACGCGGAATGTTTCGCCAACATCGATAACGCCCAATTCACAGGCGAGAACTCAGTTGGCGGAGGTGCGCCCTTCAGCGTCACGCAAATCAATCCTCTAGTGTTACAGTTATTCAACCTCCCCGCACTGCCCGGCGAACCATGTAACACGAACGCATCGACGGGGCAGAAGGATTGCTATCTCATTCCTGACGACACTAGCTCCGCCGCGCTGGGCCCGGCGCATGGCTACAATGCCTTTTTGCCGGGGACCGGCCGCTTCAAAGCCGATCTTGCCGTGGCTGACCTCGATTACAACGCCAGCACCAAAGATACCGTGGCGTTCAAGTATTTCTATCAGCACGACCCTACGCTCTCGCCCTATTCCTATTCGAGTGTGCCGGGCTTTACGGAACACCTCGATTCGGGCGCGCAGATCTTCTCCGTCACCAACACCTTTATCGTCAAGTCGAATCTGAGCACGACTCAGACTCTCGGTTTCCTCCGCGAGAAAGACTGGGCCGATAACGTGCAACCCTGGGGACCGAACAACATGCCGTCCACTGCCTACGGCACGCCTTCCATCAATACTTTCGGCTCCGGCTACTTTCCCGGTGTGTCTATCGTCAACGTTCTCGGCGGCGCGGGCTATGCGGCTGGTGTTCCCAGTGCCGAGGACAATGGCATTCTGAACATCGGACCCAATGCCGAGGGCCAGGCCGCGAACACCGGAATGTTTCAGAACCGCATCGCTCCTTCGGGCAACGCCGTTTGGATCCACGGCAAACATCAGATCACCTTTGGAACCAACTATAGCTATACGCAACTGAATACGATCGACCAGCGTACGGGAACCGGCACCATCGCCGCCGATGATTTCAGCGCCTTCTCGCAGGGTTTTGTATCACCCGGCAGCGGTTCTACTGCCTTCTACGTCACGTCGTTCCTGCGCGGAAATGCCAACCGGTACTACCGCGCCAATCAACTCGGCGCTTACCTGCAGGATAAGTATCAAATCACACCCACGCTCTCGCTTACTGCCGGCGTGCGGTATGACTGGGACGGCGGTTTCACTGAAAAATATGGACGTATCTTCAATTTCGATCCCAACCCCACGCCCACCTCGTGCAGCAGCAAAGACCCGAACGAGTACTGTTATGACATCGGCTCCGATACTATCGCAAGCTCCGGCCTCATCATCGCAGGCAACAATGCCAACGGGACCCGCGGCGTCAGTAATACCACTCTCACTGGCCGCCAATGGGGCATTGCTCCTCGCATTGGCGCGGCCTGGCAACCCTCGATATTCCATAGCAAAGTTGTGATCCGCACCGGCGGCGGCATGTATTACGACCGCGGAGAACTGTTCAGTTATTTCTCGCCCGGCTACGCCATTGGCACCGTGACCGGGGGTCCATTTGGCGTGAATCAGCAGTTACCCTTCGTCAATGTGCAGTCCTGCCCATCCGGCACCGGCCAGTCGCTCTATAACTACTACATTCCCACTTGCGGCGGCGGCGGCATCCAGAATGGCATTAACACCGGAACTTATGTTTCCACTCCAGTCGCCCCACCCACCGATCAGGGCGGCGATTTGGCGAACCCTTACGGCACAACGGCGCTTGCCGCTCCTGCGAGTCCCAAGGCCACGGACTTGAAAGGTTATCTTCCGAACGCCAACAGTATCGTGAATTACAATGCCTACCCTGCGGGAACACCAGGCATTATTAACAACGGCCAGCCTATATCGCTCGGAGTTTACGACCGCGATAACAAGCTTCCGTACAGCTTTAATTACACGTTCGACGTACAGTGGCAGCCTCGCAACGATCTTGCCATCGAGATCGGCTACGTCGGCAATCTGGGTCGGCACCAGGTCATCCCTGTGCCATTCAACCAGGCCAACATTGCGTCTCCCACCAGTCCTGCCCTGCCGGGCAGCCCCTATCAACAGAATTACTCCTATGGGTACACGGTCGGGGGCGCAACTCTGCCGGACGGGACCTTTTATCTTGCCAATGACGAAGGCGGCAACGTTGACTTGCGTGTTCCCTATATTGGGTACGCCGCCGAATCCATCGGGTATAAGGCTGCCGGAATCAGCGCGTACAACGCACTGCAGTCTCACCTCGAAAAACGTCTCAGCCATGGGATGCAAGCGGGCGTCTCCTACACCTATTCGCATGCCACCGACGAACAGAGCGGCCTCGGCCTTTTCTACAACGGCAACAATCCTCTCAGCCTGCGCAGCGGTTACGGCCTTGCTGATTTCGATCGCACCCACGTCCTGAACTTTGACTATGTGTTCCAGGAACCGAATCTGGTCAATGAACATACGATGGCGGGAAAAGTGGTCGATGGATGGTCGCTGATCGGACTGACGGTTCTGCAGAGCGGCCAGCCCTACAGCATCATCGACTTCTCGGGCGCAATTGGCAGCATTTACTACTCCACCTTTGACGGGATCACCAACCCAATCGTTCCACTCGCCCCAGGCTGCAACGCCAAGAACGCTGTAACGGGACATACCGGAGCAATGTTTGCGGTGAATGGACAGGCGGCTCTCAACCCGGCCTGCTTTACGCTGCCGGTGCTGCCGGCCGGCGGCCTCGGAGGGGCCATCCCCACGTCCGATCCCTATGAGACGGGCTTTGCCACCGGTCAGCGCAACATCTTCCGTCAATCTTTCCAAAAGCGCGCCGACGCCTCGCTGGTCAAAACAATTTCGGTAAAAGAGAGATACGGCTTCAGGTACAGCTTCGACGTGTTCAATCTGACCAATACCTCCAGCTTCGATATTCCAGGCAACGAGGTTTCACAGAATGCGGGCTACAACGCCTTTCCCATCGGCGGGACGCCGGTCCTTCCCGGAACCTGTAATGCCTCAGGCCAGGGAACCGTGAGCGGCAGCTTCTATAGTTGCCCGTCCGGCCTCGGCATCGTCACGCACACGATCGGCGCTCCGCGCCAGATCCAGATGGCTCTGAGCCTCACGTTCTGATTGAATCCGGCGGGTGCAACGCGGATTCAGAGAAGGTGTAGTTCTATCGTTCGACCGTTGCTTCGATGTAGCCGTGCGGCTCGTCGATAGGCACGAAAATGTGATTCGGATTGTCCTGGCCGAAGACGCTGAGCTCCGCCAGCAGGTGATGTAGATTCGGCATCATGAGGGTAATGCTGGCGATCTCCGGCGCGGCCTGAAGCGCGGCATTCCCCATGTCGAATAGTGTGTGCTGCACGCTCATGCTGGTGTGTGCGGCGAACGTCCTAAGCAGCGCTGCGACAACACGGGAGCGTACCTCGGCGAATTTGGGCGATCCGGTCCCGTATTCCCAGGTGATAGTGGCGCATGTGCCGAAGATGCGATCGGTGGCGGGCTTGAGTGTGGTGAGCTTGTCTTTGATGTAGCCGGTGAAAGCGGACTTCGTAGTCTTGAGGATAGTAAGCCCATCGATTCCCGACCGGATGGACCACTCGCGTCCCTGGTCGCGCACGGCGCGTACAGTGTGCACCTCCGGACCTCCGAGCTTGAAGGTGGTCGGCTCCGGCGCGTTATCGCACTCCAGCCGCTCCCAGGCTTTCTCTTCCACTTCCACCAACGCCCCGCTCAGCTGAGGATTGTTCGAAAGCAGGTAGTCGCCCAGTTCGGTTGCGAACTCTTCGATGGTCGCAGCTTTCGAGCCGCGAGCCACGTAGTAGACCGTATTCTTCATGGTGTCGGTAGGCAGAATCTTGCTATTGTCCGCCTCGGTAAAGCTCGTGTCGAAATCGCCTTCAACCAGAACGCGCACAGTCCACTCGTGGAACAGGTGACGATCTTCGTTGCGCGTGATCCGCGAGAGGCGCACGCGGGACTTTCCGTAGCGATTGTCTCCCAGCTTGGCCATAATGTCAGCTTCCTCGATAGGTTGTGTAACTGTTGTCGCTCAGCAGGAGCGGCAGGTGATAATGCGATGCTCCGTCGCAGTTGAAGGTGATGGAGATTTCAGGATAGATGCTGTCACGCCCCATCCGTCCAAGATACTCATGAGTGTTGAAAGTGATCCGGTAGGTGCCGGCTTCCGCGTCGGGCATAGGGGTGGAGCATCGGCCGTCCGTATCGGTGGCAGTGAGGCAGATTTGCGACCAGCCGCCCTCAGTCATCCGGTCGAGCCGTAGGTTGATGCCGGCAGCCGGTTTTCCAAGAACAGCGTCCAGAACATGCGTTGAGATGCGGGTCATTCGTTGAGCCACTTCCCCAGACGGATTTGTGTGATCTGCCGTTGCTGCTCGGCTGCTTCGCGCAACTCGGTGTCGCGGTCGTTGCTGAGACGCCGGTTGAGGATGCCCAGCATTTCCTTGGCGCTCTTTCCAGTGGCGCACACAATGTAGGTAAAGCCGAATCGCTCTTCATACAATGCATTGCCCCGAGCGAGTTCCGCAAGTACTTCCTGTGCTGCCGCGCCGGTCGACGATTGTTCCTGCGAGGACCATGCGGCAGATTTGCCCGTGGCGTGCGCGGGCTTGCGGCTGCCAATACGAGGATGAGCAGCGAAGGCCTCCATCCAGTCGGGCTCTTCCATGATGCTCCAGACGCGGTCGGCTGCCAGGCCCACTTCCAGAACGCCGGCGATGGGGCGGAGGGCCACCATGATGGATGCCCACCGGCGCGCCGCGCAACAGGCGATCATGGCGTCGATCGCCGCGCCAAGCTCCGCTGTGTTCCAAGCATTGAGAATGGCGTTCACGCGGCAGTCTCCGCCCGCTGCAATTCCTTTAAAAATTCTTCGAGAAGATTGGCGGCCACGCGCATGCGGTACTCCGCCGTAGAGCGGATGTCGTCGATGGGCCGCGCTTCCGCAAGCAGCGCCGTGCGTGCGGACTGGATGGAAAGCGGTCCAACGCGCTGGCCGGCCAGTGCGGATTCGGCCTGATAGAGCCGCGTGGGAAAGGCTGCAAGGCTGGCCGCCGCGAGCCTGATTTCACCGATCGTCCGGTCTTCGACCACTGCCGTGGCAGCCAGTGCCACTTTGGAGATGGCCATTGCCCGCCGTGTCCCCACTTTGCGCAGATACTGGCGGTGACGAGCGAAGCGTAGAGGGAGATGCACGGCGTAGAGCAGTTCGTCGGGCGCGAGGACGTTGCGCTTGTAACCGGTATGGAATTCGGCATAGGGAACGAGCCGCGTTCCGCGTACGGAGATGATCTCGATTTGAGCGTCGTAGACCAGCAACGTGGGTGTTGAGTCGGCTGCGGGCGATCCGTTGACAAGATTCCCGCCGAGGGTGGCACGGCTCTGATTGGCAATGGAGCCGACCCAGCCGGCTGCCTTTGCCAGCAGCGGTAGATGAGTGTCAATCGCGGTGTGATGGCGCAGATCGCGAAACGTTGTAGCCGCGCCGAGAACAACGGTGTCCGGATTCACCGTGATGAATCGCAAGTCGGGAATTCCCCACAGGCTGACCAGTTTGCGCGAGGCCAGTCTGCCCGCTGCATGAGCCACCATAAGCTCCGTGCCTCCGACGATGGGAGTCCACTCCCCGGGCTCGGCGGCAAGGAGCTCAAGCACCGCCGAAAGGCTGCCGGGTGCTATGAGCTGGTGGGAATTTGGGTTACCTCGCATGGCCGGTCTGCTCGTCGAGGTGGGGATGGCCGGAAGCAGCGGCGACAACAGACTCGAAGATGCGCGTGAAGCCGGTGCAACGGCAGAGATTGCCGGCAAGTCCCTCGCGGATTTCGGCCATGGTGGGGTGGGGATGGATGGTGAGCAACTGGATCGCAGCCATGAGCATGCCGGGAGTGCACATGCCGCACTGCGCCCCGCCGCACTCGAGGAAGGCCCTCTGCAGAGGATGCAGCTTCCCGTCGATGGCCAGGCCCTCCACGGTCTGGATGGATGCGCCTTCAGCCTGAAGCACGGGCACCAGGCAGCTATTGACCAGCTCGCCGTTCATTCGCACGGAGCAGGAGCCGCACTCGCCTTCCCCGCATCCTTCCTTTGTGCCGGTCAGGTGCAAATCTTCCCGCAGCACATCCAGGAGCCGCTTCATCGGCGCGGTTTCGACCGCAACGTCGCGCCCGTTCACAGTAAAGCGAGTGGTGTGAGAAGCCACGCTCATACGGGCGCCGCCTCCACTTGCGGTTCGCGCACAGCCAGTTGCAGAAAGAGACTCTCGGGTAGAAGCGGAATGGCGTTGAAGCCGACGCCGGTAGCATCGCGAATCGCGTTGAGAATTGCGGGCGCCGGGCCGTCATGAGGCAATTCACCGATGCCTTTGGCGCCGAAGCCACCATAGCGAAAGGGAATCTGCTCAAAGTAGATGTGAATGGAAGGCACGTCTTCGGCGGTGGGCATAATGTAGTTGGTCATCTGGTTGTTGGCCATATGACCGTTTTCGAGAACCACCTTCTCGTAAAGCGCGTAACCAATTGCCTGGGCAATGCCGCCTTCGATCTGGCCGCCGGCAAGCACGGGATTAAGAACGCGGCCAACCTCTTGAACGGACCAGAAGTCTTCGACCTCCGCGCAGTACGTGACGGTGTCGACGGCCACCTGGGCAACCTGCACCGACCAAACGTAAGCTGGATAGGCTTCTCCGTGATAGGTCTTGTCGTCCCAGTAAATGTTCGGCGGAGGTTCATAGCGGCAAAGAGACTCAACCTTGCCATGAAGATCGCGGTAGCGCTCGCAGGCGGCAAAGAACTCCTGCGCCGTAAATTCCGAACCAAGCTCCACATGCTCCCGGAGCATGGTGAGCAATTGCGCGCCGGCGCGCTCAATCAGATGCCCAATCACCATGGTGGTGCGCGAGGCCACCGTGGGGCCGCTGTTGGGAACAACAAAAGTATCCGGCTGAGCAACAACTATATCGTCATACCCAATCCCGAGGGCTTCGGCAGCAATCTGTGAGAGAACAGTGTTGGTGCCCTGGCCGAATTCGGTGTTGGCGACAAGAATGCGGACTTTGCCTTCGGGAACAACGTCGATTCCGGCGAGTGAGTTGAGATAGCGTTCGCCCGAACCGGTGAAACCCGATCCGTGAAAGAAGGCCGCAATGCCGAGGCCGCGTTTGACTGGATCGGACAGATTCTCCTGCGCGAACTGCTTACGCCGCGCGTAATAATCGCTTTCGGCCAGGGCGCGATCGAGAAGCTGATCGAGGATAACGGGTTCGCGCATCACCTGTTCGGTTGCGGTTGTGTCGCCGTCGTGGAGAAAATTCCTGCGCCGTAGCTCAACTGGGTCCATGCCGATCGCGGCGGCGATCTCATCCATGTGGCGCTCCATGGCGAAGATGGTTTGGGGCGCTCCGAAGCCACGAAAAGCGCCGTAGGGCACCGTGTTCGTGGCCCATGAGTGCGAACGCACGCGAACGTTGGGGCAGACATACGGGCCGGGCGAGTGAAGCGTGGCGCGCGAGAGCACCGTGGAGGAAAGCGTTGCGTACGCGCCCCCATCGGTGTCCACTGCAATATCCATGGCCAGCAATTTGCCGTTGCTATCAAGCGCAGTGCGGTGGCGGACACGGGAGGGATGGCGCTTGGTGGTAGCGGCCAAATCTTCCATGCGATCGTAGACCATCTTGACAGCGTGCCCGGATTTGAATGCTAGCAGCGCGGCGTGCGAAGCGATCGTGGAAGGATAGTCCTCCTTGCCGCCGAATGCCCCGCCGGTCTCGGTCTGAACAACGCGGACTTTGTCTTCAGGCAAATCGAAGACGACAAGCAACGACTTGTGCACGTAGTAAGGACATTGCAGCGAACCCCAGACAGTGATTCCGGTTTCGGCGCTCCATTCGGCGATCATGCCGTTGTTCTCAATATAGAGATGCTCCTGCGCGCCGGTGCGGTATTCGCCTTCAACAATGTAAGCGGCGGAAGACCACGCGGATTCCACGTTGCCCTTTTCCAGCAGGAAGCTCTTGAGCAGATTGTCCGTGCCCCAAACGATGGTCTCCCGGCGCTCGCTCTCCTCGATGGTGAAGACTGGAGGCAGGGCATCGTACTCAATGTGAATGGCGGCTGCTGCTTCGCGCAGCTTGTGCTTATCCGGGTGGGCCAGCAGAAGAATGGCTTCATCGCAATGGTTCACCATGCCGTCAGCCAGAACCGGCTGGTCGGCGATGATGAGATGGATCTGGTTCTTCCCGGGAATATCGGCAGCCGTGACGATTGTGAACTCGCTCCAGTCGATGCGCCGATCGAAGCCGATGGAGCGCAC
>Ga0335074_10009522_pt1 | contig 13565 bp, 6 predicted proteins | sample Lox_Sample_23_FD_206715 | JGI IMG/M metagenome (GOLD analysis project Ga0335074, IMG submission 206715) | Soil microbial communities from Loxahatchee National Wildlife Refuge, Florida, United States - Lox_Sample_2.3 | ecosystem: Environmental > Terrestrial > Soil > Wetlands | place: USA: Florida...
CCCGCGCTACACTGAATGTGAGGCTCTTTGGGTCTATCGCCATATTATCATCATCTTTGATAATTGCCGAAAATCTTCCAATAAAGCCACTGAGCCCAGATTCGAGATCCCGCGGGCCGTCCCAAAACACTCTGATGCTGTCCGCAAGAATGGAGCCAAATGCACTGTGATTGCGCGCTTGCTGTACAGCTGAATCCAAGCACCTGGCGTGTTCGATATCTTCGGAATGTCCAACCTGAAATCGTTCTGCAGCTTCACGCCCGTACTGGCAAATGTGAGTGACCAGCGAGAGTAGAGTGTCTGCATCTGCGTATTCAAGCAGCAGTACATGCTCAAGCAGCGAACCAGCGTTTTCGCTGAGCAAGTCGCCGCATATTCGACTAAGTGCTTCCAGGAGGTCCAATACATCGGCATGAATTTCCGGATCCGTGCGCTTGAAGGCGGCCGTGAGGAGATACGCGGGATTCGCCCTACGGCCACTTCCGACCATCTGCGGTCCAGAGCGGGCAACTGTTTGGGCTGCGGAAAGGAGTTGACTATCCATATCTACGCCCAGTCCGCCTGCCACCTCAAGGATCCGGGCAACCTCCTCTGCTGATTTGTATGCTTTGTTGAGATCCATAGCGTATGCGCCACGGCCTTGAATGCCTATAACAGAGTGAATCGTAATTGTGCGCTCAAGAGCATGACGCAGCAGGAGCAACGCAATAGTGCGCTTGTGGGACTGCAAGTCTGCCGCTATACTTACGCGAATCTGCCTGCCTGTCAGAACGTATGGTGACTGGGCTCCAGGCGATGTCCAAAGGGCGACAGGCGCACCTTCGGCAGCAGTTTCCTGATACCAGACGCTTTCATTGGATGTCGTACGCTGAAGACTTCGTCCTTCCAGTTCGGCGAGAATTGGAAGCCGGAATTGGATCTCCTTCTCTCCAGTCAACTCATTAGCCCATTCCACGAAGGCGATTGCATCACTTGCACGGAGCCCGCGAACCGTATCTGTGCGTCTCCCAGCTGCCGCCGGATTATCGGGAAGGAATGACTCGCCAAGGCCTGACATGTCGGAAACAAAGTGCTGGTAAAGTTCCCAAGAAACGGGTTGGTCAATGAGACCGAAACCCGATTGGCCAGTTCGCCGGGCAGCTTGAACCAATAGGGCCGCGAGTATGAGTCTCCGCCGCCCTACGTCCGCATCGTGGGCAAGTCCAACCTCTATTAGGGAGTCGAGGCTCGCACGGAGGGTTTCATCTAGCTCAGCAGCTTCAAGCGCGCAGTCAAAAGCCAGGGACAACGAGTTTACAGTGTTCTTGGAAAGGCATTCACGCACTACAGAACTAGCGTCGGCTCCTGCCACATACAACAGAATAGTTTCGTGCCACCAGGAATCTCCGATCTGCCTCAATAGGGTTTCTTCTAGATTTCGCGTGCGGATATGAGCTGATGCAAGGTATTCCTGGAACGTAGGGTGTGCAAAGGACCATATCTCAGGCTTTCGCTGGATGAACAAGCCGTTGGCTTCCACCTCCGTCAAGAAATTCTCGGCCGTTATACGCTTCCCAATCCTGCGGAGAACTGGGGCCAGCACTGCAATGGCATCCCCGGATCGTATATCCGGAGTCCGGCGATGCATCATTTCGTAAGCGAGAGTCTGACTGAGTAGTTCTCGCTGGTTTCCAGTATACTCGTCACCGGATTGCATGTCTGGCCGCCGCTGCCAGAGTAGCACTGAGCAAATCTGCCTATATAGTTCGGCTCGGTTCTGCGGCAAGATTCCCCTCTGCAAATGAACGATGGATATCATTGTTAGCAGCAAAGGGTTAACCGTTAGTTCCCGCAATGCCGATGACTTCCGGAGTTGATCCCGCAGGCTGACGGTATCAACCATCGCGAAGCGTTCGAGCGCACCACCTTGAAGGCGGGTGGTGTGGCGCCGGACAGTCAGGAACCATGTGTCGATGAACCGTGAAACCTGTTCTGACGAGAGCGGCTGAGTCCGCACGACGACAGCACCTTCCAACGGCGCACTACGATATGCATATGGTCGGGCGGTCACCACGAAATCATTCCTGGGGTAACGGCGCCTCTGCATGCTCATCCAGTCGGACATGGCACGCCGATCCGAGTCCTTGGCCACACCATCCAACCCATCGAACATGACCAGGCAACGACCGGCTCGCAAATGCCGTTCAAACCAGCCTTTTGGTTCCGCCAACCCGTAGGGATCAAGTGTCGAACGTACCAAGTCTGGGAGTGGAACGGTGTTGTCAACGAGCACCGAGCTGACATGATCGCGAAGTATAAGCAAGATAGGAACATGACGACGGTGCTTTCTTCCCCCTGTCCGGCAAAGTTCATATGCCATGCTGCGAAGCAAGGTTGACTTTCCGCTGCCGGGCGCCCCGATGACTGCCACAGTGCTCGGCTGAGTATGGCCTAGGAAGTCCGTGTAGGTCAGTCGTTGGGCCGGATCAGCAGAATGATCACCGAGATCACTCGCAGGCACGTACCGCGGATTCTGCGTTTGGAGCCCGATGTTGATATAGACATCGCTCAACTCAGGCGTGTAGGACTGGCTGCCCAGTCCCTTGAGATCGACGAGGCGCACGAGTGTGCAGACGTGCTCTCGATAGGCATGGTCAAATCGTGAAAGCCGGATGTCGATCCCCTGTGCGATCCACGTTAGAAAACGTGCCTCATAGGCGTCCTGCCACAGTTTGCGTACGATTCCAACTAGAATGCCCACTGCCGCACAGGAAACAAGGAACGCTACGGTAAGCACAGGGTGACGTGTAAGGACAGTCCACCGGGTGCTGCCGATAACGGCAGCAGGTACCCCGACCATGGTGGCTAGCCACAGCGCCCATCCGGGCCAGTCACTCTTCCGGTCGCCCGCCACTGATGGCCTCTCGGGTGAATACTGGTCACTCAGAACATTGCAAGCCCTAGTCCAGGTACTATGGTAAACGGTACTATCACAAGTGTCCCAGTGCAGCACAAAGGGGACGCCACTTGAAGCGATTCAGGAACGCGACTGCCCAGCACCACGATGCCTCGGTCATGTCAAGAGGGTAGAAGATGAGCTTTTTGGTCGCGGCAGGCATCTCCCTCGCAGCCAGCCTCGTGGTATTGCCGCCGCTGATCACCATGCTGCGACGAAGGAAGCTTGGCTTTGCGGTGCGCTCAGAGGGTCCGCAGGCCCATCTGGGCAAGAGTGGAACCCCTACTATGGGGGGGATATCAATCATCGTCTGCACAGTCCTGGGCTATATTGGGGCGCATCTGGCGCTCGGGACTGGCCCGACTGCCTCGGCGATCTTGATAATTTTTCTAATGGCGGGCCTCGGCATCGTAGGCGCCATTGACGATCTGATTAAGCTCTACATGAGGCGAAGCCTCGGGCTCCGTTCGAGCATGAAATTGGTCCTGCAATGCGCCATCGGCGTTCCCTTTGCGATCATAGGCATGCATTTCGCCAATGCGGACGGGATAATTCCCATTTCGGAACGACTGTCATTTGCGCAGGACATAGGCCCTTCAATCGGCCCGGTGTTTACCGTGATTTGGATCTTGTTGATCGTTGTCTATACATCAAATGCGGTAAATCTAACAGACGGATTGGATGGCCTTGCGACTTGCTCGGTGGCCTTTTTCGCTGCTGCCTATATATTCATAGGCATCTGGGAGTTCAACTTCGCCTGCCGCAGGGAAGCGGTTGCAGGCTGCTACGTGACCCGCGACCCGCTCGACGTAGCTCTTCTGGCTGCCGCCATCCTCGGCGCTTGTCTCGGGTTCCTATGGTGGAATGGTCCGCCTGCGAAGATCTTCATGGGGGATACTGGCTCCCTAGCGCTTGGGGGGGCAATGGCAGGCTTGGCAATAACAACTCATACAGAACTCATTGCTGCTATACTCGCTGGACTAAATGCCATCATTACTCTTTCGGTTGTTAGCCAGGTCGGATATTATAAACTCGCCCATAAACGGCTTTTCAGAATGGCACCGCTGCAACACCACTTTGAGCTCGAAGGGTGGGCTGAGACCACTATCGTAGTGCGCTTTATGATCATACAAGCGGTTTTTATTGGAATCGGCATCGCACTATTTATATCGGCCTTGTCGCCATCTTATTATTGAGCTGACGATATGCGGTCAGTGCAACACGGCAGCCACCACAAGAGATCAGTAACTTCCGCTATTAAGATCGTTAGCTTGCTTGGTGGCCTTCTGCTGGTTCTCGAGGTTGAAGCGCGCTCCCCAGCGGCGGCAATCTGCTGCCCTGCGGCACCACAAGAATCTCCGCCTGCGCGGCCGGTTCTTGCTGCGAGCCGCGGCGGCGCTGCCCGTAGTGTCCTAAGATCTTCCTGATCAGGGCACACGACTTACCACTCGGCCCTTCTGTCTGGCAGTTATAGTACGACCCCAAGATTCCGGCAAGAGGGCCGGGAATTACGCCTGAAGTCGACGCTGGCGCCGAGGCGGAACGACCAGATATGCATGCATCTCCTAGGCGCAGCCAGCGCCTCCACCGGGGTTCATAAGGCGGATATCGCGTGTCAAGCGTAATCAGCACAGATCACAGTCCGTGATGGGTTCGGTGGCTTCCGCGCCGGATCGCTGACCCGCACCAAGATGAAAGTTAGCTATGACGGTGGATATAGGTAAAGATCACCCAGTAGGATCTATCAGAGTGCCCTCGGGGAAGCGTCGTGGTGTGGCTTGAAGTTTCCCTTCCTTCAGACCGAGTAATGGGATTGATCGGTAAGACCGTAAGTGTCGACCGTCTTAGTCGTTCAGTCGTCTGGGATGTCGACTGGCTTGCGGTACCACTGTTCGGCCTCGGCGGTCTTCCTGTGTCCATCTTCTAGGCCTGACATCGCGGGCGTCTGCATGATGTTGGCTGCATTGCGATTGAACTGCGCGGCCTCGGCGATCTTGCCCTGGTCTTTCATTAGGGCCTCCAGTTTGAGCATGGCGCCCGTTTTGCCGGCGTAGGCCGCCTTGCGGTACCACTGCTCGGCCTCCGCCATCCTGCCCTGCCTTTCCAGCAAAGCTCCCAGTTTGAGCATGGCTTCCGTGTCCCCGGCGTGGGCTGCCTTGCGGTACCACTGCTCGGCCTGAGCGCTCTTTCCTTGCCCCAGGAGCATGGCCCCTAGATAGAGGGTGGCACCCGTGTCCCCGGCGTCGGCTGCCTTGCGGTACCACTGTTCGGACTCCGCTGTCTTGCCCTGCCCCCGGAGTAGGGCTCCCAGGTTGGACATGGCGTAGGTGTTCCCGGCGGAAGCCGCCTGGCGGTACCAGTGCTCGGCTTCGTCGGTCTGGCCCTCCCCCCCGAGCAGGGCTCCCAGGTTGGACATGGCGTTCGTGTTCCCGGCGGTAGCTGCCTTGCGGGTGGCCTGCTCGGTAATCGCGGATTGGTGGATGTGGCGTTGCTGATAAGCCGCGTCTGCGATGGACCTGCAGGCGCGCGGAGTCGCACGCTCGATTAGCAGCAGCCAGGTGTATTCAGTGATGTTGTGTCCGGGAGTTGTCCGATCCCGGGTGGAATGTTGTACCAGCACGTCGGATACCTGGTCACCGTCTACGACTCCTGGTGTGGCAGCTTGCGGGGTCAAAGGCGCGGCATCACCGCGCACGGGGGAGCGCGCCCAGCTAAGGGCATTGGCGAACCAGTGGGCTGTCGCCCGGCCACGCTGGGCTCTTGTCAGGACTCCTTCAGCGAGGGGCTGCAGTATGGTGGCGGGCAATGGCTCGGGGTGGCCGCAACGCCGGGCGATGACCGCCGCAGTGATGACGGCGGCGCCGTAGGGATCGGCGGCGTTAAGCCATCGGCTAATCAGGTCCGGGGCGGCGGCTAGGGTCTCTGCAAGGTTGTGGCTAGCGGACTCAGCCAAGGCTTCAGCGATACGCGGGTCTCGGGCGGCCAGGCTGTCAGCACGGTCAAGTTCCGCGGCGCTGAAGCCGGGGAGTAGGTCCTTGCGCTGCGCGAGCATGGTCAAGATCTCACGCGCGTCCTGGGTTGCATGCCCTGGCGTCGTATCCGACGCGCTGGCGAGGGTGTCGTACGATTGCGGCCAGATGGTCCCTATGATGATAACCGGCCAGGGGAGAGCAAGGATGCGGCGCACGGTCTCGATCGTCAGACCGCCGGAGCCGAGGAACTTTTGGGTCTCGTTTAGCCAGACAACGAGCCGGTCTAGCGCCGGATCCGTGCCGAAGTAATCAGTGACCTGGCCAGCCGTAGATGGCATGAAAATAGGCCAGTCGGAAAGCATGTGGTGCACCAGTTCGTAAGCGCACCTCGACTTGCCGGACGCAGCGGGACCGACTAGCAGCAAGAAGCCGCCTGATGCCATGTGAGCCGTTACCCAGGCATACAGATCCGCGTCAACGTCGCGGGGAACGTACAACGGTAGGTCTGGGGCAAGCGATGAATCCGCGTCAGACGGCAGAGGAATGGACGGGTGGATACCTAGCAGCGCCCGATCAACTATCTCCTGCTGCCGGAAGCCCTCTATCACGTCCGCCGACCGCCCGCTCCAACTCGCGAGCACGATCCTGCTGGTCAAGGCCACGTCTTGCTCGCTCTGCCCAGATCTGGGTAAGAACCGCGATGACGGGTCTCGTTATCCCCGCCAGCCAAGTCAGAATTGCTCCCGCAAGCGCTAGTGGCCACGCGGGCCAATGCAGATGCGCCACTTTCAGTGCCGTGGGCGTCGCCGCGAGCAAGGCAGCAAAAATTCCGGCGGCGACAGCCGACCAAATGCCTACCTTCCAGCGCATCTTCCTATCGTGCCAGGAAACTTACAGCTGCTGCTGGATGGTTCGCTATAAAAGAGCGCCAGGGCTCCGAGAGTCTGGCGGAGAATCTAGGCCTCCAAATTCACTTCCAGGTCGATGGTCACCGACCATGGTTGAGAATGGACCGGCAGCTCGCTGACTTTCACGGCGAACGACCTGATCCGGGCGGCGTGTTGGACCGCCATGAAGCAGTCACAGACAACGCAGGTAAGGCGGATCAGGAGCGCCCTGCCCTGTATGCAGTTCATTACCTAATTGCGCTGGCCGCCTCTGGGTGGTTCCTGCGTCAGCGACAGACCTGGCGAGTTCGAAGGCGTCCAGCCTACGGCGAGGTTGACGCGGCGATCAGTGCCGCTGGTCGGGTGGCTGGTTGCGGTGCCACCACGGTACTTCCGGCTGCTCGTCGGGCCATGCTGGCTCGGGCTCGAAGTCACCGGGTTCCTGCCAGCCAGTCTGGTACTGGCCACCCGGAGCGGCTGCGGGCCTGGTCTGGTCCTCGTTGATGAAGATGGGCGGAACGCTGCCGTGGTTGAGGCCGCCCGACAGAGGGAGCGGCGCGGTGCTGGCGCCCGGGAGGTTGATGATCGACGGGTCGCATTCGACCGCGTGAAGTTGCAGGTTCCTGCCGGAGCGGTCGGCGAGCAGGAGTGCGTATTCAGGCAGGTTCTGCAGGAGCGCGGGCTCGACGGCGTACTCGTAGGTCCGCTGCCGGGTTTCCGCGTCGCTCCAGCTAGTGCCGTCGGCTTGAGACCAGTTCGAGGACCAGTTCCGGGAAATGCCGGTTCCGGCGGTGCGGGTCCGGCCGCCGGAGGTGGTGCCACTGCTGAAGAGCCCGCCGTCTTGCCAGCCGCGAGTCCGTGCGTCGCTGCGTGAGTCGCTGGTGCCGTAGCCGTCGCCGCCGCCGCGGGTGCTGGTCTGGTTGCTGCCGCGGGTGGCGGTGAACGACGAGACGACGAAGGTGTGCCGTCGTCCGATGTAGCTGGCGGCCTGCTCGGCCTCGGCGTGGTTGACCAGCCTCATGAACGCGGCGGTGCCGCTGCCGAGGAAGGCCGCCGTGTCATCGCGCAGGTGCCGGAACATCAGCGTGAGCGGCACGCCGCGCCGTTCGCATGCGTCCGCCAGGCGTTCCATGTGAGGGTGGGTGATGTCGTCGGCGCCGGCGATGATCACTGCGGGCGCGTATCCGGCACTGGTGGTCACCTGCACGGTCAGCCACTGGACGATCAGCGAGCTAAGCACCTCCTCGCTCGCGCTGCGGGCAGCCGTGTCCATGGTCAGGCAGGTGTAGCGGGCCTGCTGGGCCGGCCAGCCGTCACCGCCATAGGCGGCTAGGTCAGAGAGCACCGCGTCCAGGCGGATCAGGTTCGCCGTGATCTGCTCGCGATATCCCAAGGGGAAAAGCGCCCCGGCGATGAGCTCGTGTTCTCCTGCGCTCAGCAGCCCGCCCGGCACCGGGTAGCCGAGCACCGTATGCGCTGCGGCGGCCAGCCGCCGTGGCGTCACGCCTCCTCTGGCGAGCGCGCCCGCCAACTGGTGCACCACTCTCGCATCAATCGCCCGATCGCTGCGGGCACCGCCCGGGTCTCCAGCGTGCATCGCCTCGGCGACGGCGTCGGCCAGCTGGGCGGGGGACAGCTCGGTGAGCAGCCCGCACCGGCCCAGGTCGTGCGGCAGGTGATAGGTCACCGAGTCGACCTGGTGTGCCCGGGCGGCCGCGGTCAGCATGTCTGCCGCGTGCTGGCCTGTCAGGTCGACAGCCAGCAGCTGCCGTTCGGCAAGAATCGAGGCGCCGTGCACTACCAGCAGAGCTTGCCAGCCTGCGAGGGTGCCGCCGAAGACGTCCGTCCGGCTGCCCGGGCTGATTACGCTGCCCCATTCTGGCTGGTTGCCGAGGCGGACCAGCTCGGCGGTCTCGTGCTCGGCAGCGCGCTGACCCCATTCGGCCAGCACCTGCTGGTATTCGTCCGCGGGCGTGACGTCGCGAGCCTGGTCGCGCCGCAGCCAGCACCAGCCCGTATACGCCAGCCCGGGGCCGCACAGCACGATAATCGTGACAGCAGTCAGCCCGGGGTTGAAGCTGCCGGAGGCAGACTTCTCGCATCCGGCCAGCACCGCCAGGAGCACAGCCAGCGCGATGCTGGGTCTCCCCACCCAGCGCCAGGCTCGCGCCAGAGCCTGGTCAGCGGTCGCTGCCCGCGTGGCTGCCTGTGACTGGAAGACCTGCGGGCTCGGCTGCGGCTCCGGATAGGGGACGGCGAGCTCGCGGCGGTCCCGGAATACCCAGCCCAGCCGCGGACCCGGCGTGAATAGCAGCTGCTGACGCCCCGGCGGAGCCGGCCCGGGGGCGTGCGGGACCGGCTGGAAACTCATGGCACAGGTGTCCCCTTCCCGATCGGGACGCCCCCAGCACGATGATGCCATGACATTCCGGGCTTAGTTACCGAAAGCTATGAATTCCTAGCAGAACGCAACTGACTGCCAGTATGCTGGCAACCGGCGTCACCGGGAGCGTCATCGTGGCGGCCGTGAGAAAGGCACTGCGGGATGAGCGGTCCGGTATGGCAGGTCCTGAACGGCCTGCCCGCCTGGGAGGTCACCCAGATACCCCGCCGCGACGCGCACGGGGAAACCGTGCGTGGTGACCAGGGCGATCACGGGGCAGCGCAGCGGGTGCAGGCCCTGGCGGCCGCGTACCAGCGCGGCGCGCCGACAGTGTTCGGCTGGATCCGGGAGCAGGCCGGGGGACGCGTGCGGGTCATCGCTGCTGGACCTGGTATAGCGGCCGCCACCGACGGAACTGGGGAAACGGTGCTGACGCTGCCTGCAGGGGCACGGGCCTGGCCGCTGGCCCCGGGCGGCGTCGCGTCACTGTTCACCTCGCTCGGCTGCTGGACATCGATCGGGATCATCGCCGACGCCCTGCTTGCCGAGTCTGGCCAGGAGCCCGGCGCGAGCCGCGCCGCCGGGATGCTGCCGCCGTCCCTGGAGGAGGCGCTGCTGGGGAGTTGGCCGCTTCCGTTCGGATGGCTGGTGATCGCCGAACCCGTCGCGGACGGCCGGCTGCGGGACCTGGTCAGCCAGGTCGCGTTGGCGCAGCTCGGGGCACAGCGGTACGACAATCCGCGCGCTCGCCTGGCGGCCAGACGCGCGGAGGGCAGGCACGCTGAGCTGCGGCGGGCCGCCGCGACCGGGTTGTGGCACATCCGGCTTCTGGCCGGGGGTGACTCGCCGGATGCTGCTGCGCAGGTCGCCGGGTTGGTGTGCGCGTCAGCGGATTTGGAAGGACTCCCGTACGCCCTGGTTCCCGCGCGAGGCTCTGGCGCGCTCGCGGAGATCCTCGGCGGTACCAGCCAGCCTGCCGCGGTCGCCGGGCACAGCGGGAACGGCAACGACCTGCTGCAGGACGTTATGGCGATGCAGCCCGCCGCGGGCACCGCTCCTTACGGGCGGCCCAGCAGTCCGCCGGCCCGACTGTCGACGGCAGATGGGGACGCGAGCCCGTCTCATGAGCAGGATCCTGGCCCGGAGTTTCCGTGCGCCGGGTCGTCACGGCTGCTGGCGGCCCTGGCGCGGCCGCCGTCCCGGGAGGTGCCTGGGATCCGGTTCGTGCTGCGGCCGGACTTCGATGTGACCCCGGAAACCCCGGTTGCCGCGGGCGGGGTTGCGCTCGGAACCGTGCTGGACGGGAGCCGGCTGCCGGCGGGCACGCTGGCCGTTCCGCTGGCGTCGCTGAACCGGCACGTGTTCGTCTGCGGCGCCACTGGCGCCGGGAAGTCACAGACCGTCCGGCACCTGCTGGAGTACGCGACTATGGCGGGTATTCCGTGGCTGGTCGTGGAACCGGCCAAGGCCGAGTACCGGCTGATGGCCGCTCGTCTGCCCGGTACCGAAGTTATCGTGATCCGGCCCGGTGACCTTGGCCAGCCTGCGGCCGGGATCAACCCGCTCGAACCCGCGCCCGGGCCCGGCGGTACCAGGTTCCCGCTACAGACCCACGCCGACCTGCTGCGCGCCCTGTTCCTGGCGGCGTTCCAGGCCGACGAGCCGTTTCCCCAGGTGCTCGCCGCCGCCTTGACCCGATGCTATGAGCAGGCGGGCTGGGACCTGGTCACGGGCCAGCCCTGCGCTCCCGGCGTGCGGCCTGCCTACCCGTCGCTGGAGGATTTGCAGGCCGCCGCGATGACCGTCGTCAACGAGACCGGGTACGGCCGGGAAGTCGCCGACAACGTGCGCGGATTCGTCACCATCCGCGTCGGGTCGTTGCGGCTCGGCACGACCGGCCGGTTTCTCGACGGCGGCCACCCAATCGACTATGCCGCGCTCCTCGAAAGGAACGTGGTGCTGGAGATCGAAGACGCCGGCGACGACCACGACAAGGCGTTCCTGATGGGCGCGGTGCTCATCCGGCTCACCGAGCACCTGCGGCTCCGCCACCGCCACGAAGGCCCTGGCCTGCCACGCCTGCGGCACCTGACCGTAATCGAGGAAGCCCACCGGCTGCTGCGCAACCCCGCCCCCGGCACCGCCAGCGGCCCGGCCGCGCACGCCACCGAGATGTTCGCCGACCTGCTCGCCGAGATCCGTGCCTACGGCGAAGGCCTGATCATCGCCGAGCAGATCCCCGCCAAGCTCATCCCCGACGTGATCAAGAACACCGCGGTCAAGATCGTGCACCGGCTCCCCGCAGCCGACGACCGTGCCACGGTCGGCGCGACTATGAACTTGCACGACGGGCAGTCCGAATACCTGGTCACGCTGCCGCCCGGGGAGGCGGCGGTGCACGCGGACGGGATGGACTACCCGCTGCTGGCCCATATGCCGGACGGCACCAGCCGCGAGGCCGCCGCAGCGGTTCCTGTCGCGTCGCCGGAGGCGGTCATCGCCCGGCGCAGCCTCACCTGCGGCCCTGACTGCGCGGGCGTGCCCTGCACGCTGGGGCAGATGCGCGCCGCGCAGCGCGCCGCCATCACCGACCCCCGGATCACCATGTGGGCTGAGCTGGCCGTGGTGGCGCACCTGACAGGATGGGACATGCCCCGCCCGTCGCCTGCCTTCACCACCAGCCTGCGCGCGATGGATGCCCGGCTGCGGGACTGCGCGATCTCGCACGCCGCCGACACCGCGGTCGCCGCGCGCGCCCCGGCCGTCAGCACGCGGGTCAGCCCTGCCGCGCTTGCCATCCATGTGGTCACCGCCATGCGGCAGACAGTTAGTGACGGGATGCCGGGGTGTGCAGCCGAGGAGCCGGAGTATCTCGCGCCGCCGTATCGCTGGACACTGGTCCGGGACGTGCTGAGATCTGCCATCCCACCCCTCGATGAGGGACGGCACCCGCGCAGCGAGGAGTGGGAAGGCACCTACGGCGAGCCGGTTCCTGGCCGCACTGCCATCCAGCAGGCCCGCGTGGTGAACCGCTGGTACGCCCGCGATCAGCGCGACCTGCGGGCTGTCAGCAGCGTCATCTGGGGCATGCGCCCGCACACGGCGATCGAGCAGGCCGTCGGCTGCCGCGCCGACGCCCCCAGCTGGCCCGGCCAGCTCACCGACATGCTTGCCACGTTCGCTAAGGCGCCCTGGCCCCGTGCTCTGCTGGGCCACTTCCCGCCCCACAGCCAGGCAGCCACCAGGAAGCAGCCCGGCGATGAGTGATCTGTACCCGGGTACCAGCGAGACCAGCGAGCCGACGGCCGACGGCACGCAGGAGCCGAGCCGCGACTGGACCAGATATGAATCAGGGCCCGAAGGCGGCCGAAGCCATGAGCATCGGGATGCCGGGACGCAAACCATGCTCGCCGACGAAGACCGCCTCCCGACCAGGCAGGACGCTCGTGCTGCGACGTGGGGCGACAATCCCGTGTACGAGGATGAGGACGACCTGGGCGCGGAGTACGACGGAGGTTTCGGCACGCTCACCGCCGACGAAGACCAGCTCCCGACCCGGCAGGACGCTCGTGCCGCCACGTGGGGCGACAACCCTGTATACGAGGATGAGGACGACCTGGGCGCGGAGTACGACGGAGGTTTCGGCACGCTGACCGCCGAAGATCACGCCCTGGATAGTGATGAGAGTGACCGGGACCAGGCTGCCGCCGAGGAGGCTGAGCCAGCCACGGGAAGACCAGATGGCTTCGATGCAGGAGTTCCCGACAGCAATGGCGCATCCCCTGCCGAGCAGGCAGAGGAGGCCCCCGCCGATACCCGTGAGCGGATTACCGCGCTAGAAGCCGAAAACGCCCGGCTCGGCAAGACCATCGCCGATCTGCAGGCGCGCCTCGAACGGCTGGAACACGCTGGCCCTGCCGAGCAGCGAACCGAGGTCACCTCGCGGGAACGTGACACCGGTCAGTGGGCGGCCACTGAAGCAGCTCAGGGGCATCCTCGCCGCTGGAAAGTGCCGTCGGACGAAGGCCTGACGCTCGGCGCTGCGACGGCCGGGGGCGTGCTCACCGCGATGGCGGACTATGTGCCGTACGTACACGCCGATATCGCGGGGATCGTGGCGAGCGGGGCGGCCGTCGGTGCCGCGGGCATAACTTGGATGCGCTCAAGGAGAGAGGGAAAGCATGGTCATCGATCCGAAGATTGAGGACCCGATCCGGGCGATGCTAGGTCAGGCGATCCGCGGCGAGCTCCGCGGGCTGGACCAGATGATCGACGCCGTTGGCGATGAGGTCTACGGCACGGGCATCGAGTACTGCAACCTCGCCGCCGCCTACATCGCGATAGACGTGAGCGGCCGCTGGCCGGCCGAGGCTGACCTGCAGGAAATC
>Ga0335074_10009524_pt1 | contig 13565 bp, 29 predicted proteins | sample Lox_Sample_23_FD_206715 | JGI IMG/M metagenome (GOLD analysis project Ga0335074, IMG submission 206715) | Soil microbial communities from Loxahatchee National Wildlife Refuge, Florida, United States - Lox_Sample_2.3 | ecosystem: Environmental > Terrestrial > Soil > Wetlands | place: USA...
GTCCCCACAGCAATCCAGCGTGGGTGAGGCAGGTAGCATCGCCTGCGGCGATGCTGCAACCGAGGTGGTAGCCCTCGATCGCGGGGAAGAAGGCCCACAGCGCGCCGAGCACCAGCGCGGCGGCGAGCGGGATCAGCGGGAGCCGCCACTGGCGCGGCCGCCGGCGCTCGATGCCGCGCCGTTCCTCGATCGTCCTCATTGGGAACACTCAACCTTCGGTTGAGGGTTTGTGAATGTCACCGGGTGGTTCACCATCGGGAGCGTACATGCGATGCAGCGCCCGTCCCCGGCATCGAGGCCCTCGCACACGCCGATCCCGCCGCTCCATATGAGGTGGGGGAGCGTGGGATCATTCATTGGGAACACTCAACCTTCGGTTGAGGGTTTGTGGAGAGGTCGGCTCCGAAGGGTGGCCAGCTGATCACGCGGCGGCGATCGTCGGCCTGGAGGTCGGCGAGCTCGGCGTCGAGTGCCTGCACGGCGGCGGTGCCGGTGCTCTGGAGGCGCTGGCGTGCGCTGTCGAGGTCGGCGGCCACCAGGCGGCCACGGAGGCGCTGCACGAGGCGCCTGGCGTCGCTGGCGAGCTCCAGCGCGTGCTCTACGGGGGTGGGGTGTGTGTTGGTCATGGGCACAGCATAGTGCCGGCGGCCGGCGTGCAGGCGGTGTCTGGACGGGTGTTCTAGGCGCCCCCGGCGGGCGTGCTCGCGGTGAGCTCGCCGCTGGTCCGCCGCATGTACCGTAGGCCCTTCCCGCTCCCCCGGCCCTCTGCGGGCGCGGGATCGACGCGCTGGGGTCATTCGGCCGTCGGCGACGGGAGCTGCCCGCCGGGAACTAGCCAAGGGACCGTAGCAGCTTGATCGTGGCCAGGCCGGCGAGCAGCCCGGCGACCGCGGCGAGGATCGCCACGAGCCAGCCGAGCGCGCTTGTGGGCAGCTGCGCATCAGGCATCCTGGTCGAAGGGGCGCAGGTGGTCGTATGCGTGGCTGTGCTGGCGCATCTGCGCCTGCGTGAGCAGCGCGCCGAGCATCGCGGCGGGGTCGCTGGCCAGGCCCGGCATCGCCTTGGCGAGCTCGGCCTGCATCTGCTGTTCGAGCTTGGAGGCGAAGCGCGCCTGGAGGCGCCCGCGCAGCGCGTAGGCCGCTCCGAACGATGCGACCTGGCCGGCGCCGGCGCCGGCGAGCATCCACAGCCACCAGCTCACGCGATCACCTGCCCATCCGGTCGAACAGCGTCCCGAGCGCGATCGCCAGCACGAGCTCCGCGACGACCCCGACGATTGCCCACTCGTGCACGGTCACGGCTCACTCTTTCACACTTTCCACTGGCCGAAGTCGGCCGCGTAGGCGTAGTCGGTGTCGAGCTCGGCGCCGATCGCGGTCTGTCGGAGTTGCGCGCGGTCGTCCCACACGCCGCCGGACCAGGCGAGCGTCTGCCAGGCGTAGGTGAAGCCTGCGCCCTGGATCGTGCGCACGAACGCCAGGCCGCCGTACCCGCCGGCGTCGTAGCGGCCGTTGAGGGCGCCCTTGGCGGCGCGCATGTAGTCGAGCGCGGCGTGCAGCTGCTCGCCGGTCGCGTCGAAGTCGCAGGCGAAGTAGATTGGGCGGCGTTGTGGCATCCCGATCGCGTGCGCGGCGGCGAGCGCCTGGCGGCCGTCGTGCTCGCCGGCGGGGGTGCCGCCGGCCATCGCTTCGCTGCCGAGCTCGTAGAGCGCCACGAGGTCGATGCCGGCCCTGGAGAGCGAGAGCGCTTCGGTGTGCCCGAGCGCCTTGCCCTCGCCGGTGAGGTAGCGCCCGGCGAACGTGGCGCCGCGCTCGCGCAGCTGCTCGCCGGTGTATCGGGCGAAGCTGTAGTCCACGCCGGCGCGGGGCAGCGGGATCGTGTGGTTGACGTGGACGGCTTGCGCGCGGGCGGCGACGAGCTCGCGCCGCCAGCGTGGTTCGAGCGTGTGGTCGCGGCGGGCCTGCTGGATGTCGGCCTCGAGCGCGGCGATGCGCTTGCGCAGGCCATTACCGAGCACCTGCGGCCTCGCGTGCCAGGCGTTCGCGGCGGGACTGCTCCAGGTCCTTCCACGCCAGGGCGGCGTAGAGGACGCCTACGGCCATCAGGATCGCCCACCGGCTGAGGGGCGGGAGACGCTGCCAGGGGCTCTCAGGCGGCTGCTGAGGCGCCACGGACGGCCCGCAGGACGTAGAGGCTCACCAGGAGCGCTATCACGGCCAGGAGCACCGCTGCGAGGGCTACGCGGGCCATGTCGCGCATCGTGACTGCCATCCCTTCGACGCGGGCGGCGAGAACGTCCACCTCGCGGCCGAGCTCGCCGCGTTCGCGCGGGCGCCCAGCGGGGGCACCCCCGGCGTCACTGGGGCCACGGGTGCCCCCGCTGGCGCGTCCGGGGGACTCGGACGGGGGGGCGACCTTCGCGCGGGCGGCGGGCTGGTCGGTCTGAGCGGCCTGCACGGCGGCTAGGTCGGCCTCGGCCCTGGCGACCTGGGCGGGGTCGTCCTCGCCGGGGTTGTCGGGCCGGGTCTTAGGCTCGGAGTCCATCGAAGGCTCCGGCGTTCTCAGGGACCGCGATGTCGGGCGGCGCGCCCGTCTGGGTGCGCTGCAACAGCCGTTCGCGGGCGGGCTGTATCTTGGCGAAATCGGCGTGCATGTCGTCAACCTCGCCGTTGAAGAAGCGGACCTGTGTGGGCTGGAGCTTGTCCACGGCCCTGATCGCCTTGACGGCGCGGTCTACCGACTCGGAGACCTGGTGCAGCGCGGCGATCGCTTCCTCGTAGGTCGTCACGCGCGGCAGCCTATCACGATCGCGGCTGCTCGGGGGTCACGGCGTCGTGGATCGCGCTGACTTCCTCGCGCAGGCTCGCGTCGCCGGGCTGCGTTCCGTTGACGGCCCGGTCGATCGAGTGCAGTTTGGCTTCGTTGCGTTTGCCGGCGCGGGCGCCGATGATCGCCACCAGGATCGCGCCGCCGCTGGTGATCGTCGGCGGCATCGTGTAGACCAGCACGTTTTCGACGTTCACCATTTCATGTTACGTTCCACGTAATACCGTCGAGCAGGATCGCGGCACCGACGGCCAGTTCTTCGCTTAGTTCGATGAGGACTTCACCATTTGTTTTGATCTTTAGTTGTGCGCTTGCGAGCCCGACCGACCACCGATAGAATACCGTGGCGGGTGGCCGCACGGCGGCGGGTATTTTGAAGATTTTGCTCCCGCTTGGGATTTTGGCCGTCGCCTTGAGCGCGCCGCGCAGCCGTGCGTTCGCTCCATCTTCGATACGCACGCCCACTGCCTGCGTTTCGAGCGTCGCTTTATCATCTTCCACTTTTTCGAGCGTTTCAAGACCCGTCCAGGCCCCGGGCACGATTTTTTCGACTAGGGCAGCCGCGAGCTTTTCTTCTGTTACCGTGCCGTTGGCGATCTTCGCGTTCGTGATCGTGCTGTTGGCGATCTTGGCGGCTGTGACGGCTTCGTTTTGGAGCTGTTCGGTGCCGACGCTGTTGACGGGGACGCCGCCGGGCTGGCCGGGCGCGCTGGTCGGGACGCTGACGCGGGTTTGTGTGGGGATCGCTTCGCTCATAGCTTCACCAGCCCATAGCCGATGCTGCCGGGGCCGACGTACTGGTTGGCCCACAGCGCGTCGGGAGCGGTGTATTCCTGGGAGGCGAATTCGAAGCCGTAAAAGACGGCGGCGGCTTCGGGACAGCGGGCGGCGATGACGATGGTCGCTGACAGAGTGAGTTCTCCGGGGCTTTGCACGATCGGCGGATTCTGGAACTGTGTGCCCCACTGGCCGACGACGTAGAAGAGTTTGGCCGCTTCTTTGGTTCCTGCGCGCAGGGTGGTGAGGCTGGGGGAGCCTTCCCATATGAGGATGCCGCGCCTGGTGAGGACCATGCGGGCGTTCACGGTGAATTCGGCGGCGTTGTTGAGGGCTTCTGTGCCGAATTCGGGGCCGATCGCGAGATAGAAGGGCTGGTAGATCGACACGAGTTCGAGCGCGTAGCCCACTGGCGGTTCGCCGCCGGTGTAACCCAGCGGCGCTTCGTCGCTGGCGAATAGCTCGCCTTCGCGCTTGGGCTGAAACCCGAAGATGGGCGTGGTGACCGATTCGTTGCGTTTGGCGAACGGGGGGATTTGCAGCTGACGGTAGGTCTGCCGGCTGGTTGTGGGGAGGGGTGTCATTTTCTGCCTGTTCCGCCTGATGTGCGTGAGCTGGTCGAGCGTGTGATCGGCTGTGGTGTCGAGCTTATCACTTCGGGGGGGCCGGCGGCCGGCGCTGGCGCGGAGGCCTGCGCGGGTGCTTTGGCGGCGGGCTGTGCTTCGCGTTCGCGCTGTTCTCGGCCTTCACGTTCTTGGCGTTGGCGTTCTTCTCGGCCTTCACGTTCTTGGCGTTCACGTTCGAGCTTGGTTTCTTCCTGGTGTTCCCGTTTTTCTTCTTCGCGGAGCTTGTGTTCTTCTTCCTTGTTTTCCTTTTCCCGTTGGCGTTCTTCACCTCTGACTTTTTCAGCTTCTTGTTTTTCGAGTAGCTTTGTGTCACCCCCGACTGTGACCGGCTCGTTCGGTTCACGCTGGCCGCCGCCCGATGTGGCGCCGGTCGGGCTGGTTTCTTCGGGTTCGGCCTGCACGCCCCACAAGGCCCGCTCGTAGCCGGCGATCACGTCGTCTGCGGCGGTGTGCAGGATCGCGGCGGCGCTCATCGGCGTTTGCTCGCTTTGCGCAGCTCGCGGACGGAGGGCAGCTGCTCGTCGCGCTGGCGGACCCTGGCTTTCTGGCGTGCGGTGAGCGCGCCGCCGGCGAGCGGTTTGCCTGTTTTCGAGCGCTCTGTGTCGTCACGCTGTGTTTCACGTTCGACGCCCTGCTGTACGCGCTGGCGGGTGCCGGTCGAGACGCGGGTCTGCCGGTTGTGCGCGCCGCCGGCGATCGCGCGGCTGGCCTCCTGTGTGGCGGCTGTGACGGGTGTCTCGGCGCCGAGTCCGGCGGCGCGGGCGAAGAAGAAGATGGCGACGACGATCAGCCCGGCGCCCAATATGAACTTGAGCACTCTCACCCAAAATGAGCCTTCGGTGAGTTTGGAGAACACCTTGGCGATCGCTTCGGTCCAGCTGAGCGGGTTCGGGAGTTTCACTTCTGGGAGTTTCACTTCTGCTTTCTCGGCTTCGCCGAGCTTTTCACCTGCCTTTTCGCTGGCTTCGGTCGCGGGCGATAGGAGCTTTGTGGCTTTGCCGAGCAGCGATTCGCTGCCGGCTTCTTCGTCGGCCTTTTTCGTGCCGGGTGTGACACCGCCGCCGAGCAGCGTTTGCCCTGGCGTGTAGTTCGGGTGTTCGCGTTCGCTCGCGGTGGCTGCGCCGGCGGTGGGGTTGGCGTGTGTGCCGCCGGCGAGCGCCTGGTCGATTTCGGTCTGGTTGTGGCCGTTGGCGCGCATCAGGCGTTCTTCGCTCTGGCGTTTCTGTGTGCTCGCGCGCTGCGCCTCGAACTGTTCGAGCAGGGGGAGGCTCACGCGGGCCTGCTCATCGAGCCGAAGTCCTGGCCGCCGGTTTCCTGCGCGTTTTTGATCGCGTGGCGGTAGACCAGGATCATCACGGTCGACACGAGCGCGACGCCGATCAGCGGCCAGATGGTGCCGGTCAGGAGGGCGGCGCCGGCGCCGATGCAGCCGGCCATGCCGAGCCCCAGGTAGGTGTACTTCATCGCGCTCGCGGCCTTGCTGGGGTCCGCGCCGACGTTCTCGATCGTCCAGGGGCTGCTGTTCATCGCGCTCAGCACCTCGAACGCGGAGCCGAGCGACATGAGGAACAGGCCGGCGGCCTGCATCGAGAGTTTCGCCCACACTCAGCTCGCCGCCCGGATCACGCGCTTGACGCCGTGAATTGCCCGTGAGAGCCGCGTCCAGGCGCCCAGGAGGCCGTCGATCAGCTCGGGGGTGTGGTCGCCTATCCAGGCGCCGGCGCCGAGCGCGTAGAGCAGGTAGGCGGCCAGCAACAGGTCGAGCATCAGCCGCGTTCCCGGTTGCGGCGCATCAGCTCGTGCGCGGTCGCCTGGTGGTGAATCGCCTGGCGGTGGGTGCGCGGCGGCTGCTGGGGCTGGCCGGCGCGCGGGACGTTGCGGGTGCCGGCGGGGATCGGCGCGCCCTGCGTGCTGATGTTCGTGGCGCTGGTGACGGCGACGTTGCCCTGCGTCTGCGCGAGCACATGCGTGTAGCGGGCGGGAATGTCCTGCGGCGGCGGCTCGGCGAGCACCGGCCCGGCGACCTGCACGGGTTCGGTTTCCGGGGTGCGCCACTGCGCCTCGTGCGGGCGCGGCGGCGTGCCCTTGGGGCCGAGCGTGTGCATCTTCTTCGGGACGTGCCGGGCCTCCTGGCCGGCGGCGTGCCGGGGCTGGGCTGAGCGCATCGCGGAGTGAGCGGGTGCTAGGTGCTGCTCGCGCGGATTCACCTAGGGCTCACCCTCTCACCGGCTTGCGTCGTTTCGCTACGGCTTTGTGCGCGGGCTGTTTGCGTTTCGCCGGCGCGGCCTTATGCGCGGCCGGCTTGTGTGCCGCTGGCTTGTGCGCGGCGGGCTTCTTGTGTGCCTGTTTCTTCTGCTGGTGGCTGGCCTGTTTGCTGGTCTTTGCCTTGTGCTCAGCGGCTTTCTGGGTGGCTGGCTTCTTCGCCTTCGGTTTCGTGACCTTTTTCTTGGCGTGTGTGGGCGCGGCGGCGGGTGTGGGTGTCGCGGGGGTCGCGGCGGCGCGGGCTTCACGCTCTTCGGCGCTTTTAATTTCGTATTCCTCTTGGCGTTCGGCGAGCTTCTGCGCGCGTTCGGCCTGGTTTTCGTCGCGCTGTGTTTCTCTGGATTCCTTAGCTTCGCGGGCTTCGCTTTCGCTTTTCGTTTTCGCTTCTTCGCGGTCGCGTTCGCGTTCGGTGGCTTCGGCTTTCGCGGTCGCTTCACGGGCCGCTGCTTCGTTGGTGAGTGTTTTTTCCGCGAGCGCAAGTTCGCTGTGCTGTTTTTCTGCTTCCAAATCTTCTTTTTTCAGTTCACCGGAGGACTGTGTGCCGCCGAGATATGGCGATGCGCCGACCAGTTCTTCTTTGTGCGCCGCACCTTTTTTGCGATACCACAGGTACACGAGGACGATCAGCCCGACGCCGAGCAGGATCACGATGACTTTGTGCTTGCGGAGCGTGTTCACTGGCGTGGGATCGTGCGCAGCCTGGTTTGCGTGTAGCCGCGCGGCTGGGGGACGGTGGCGACGGCGGAGGCGCCGCCGGTCATCGCGTGGCGCTGGGCCGCGACCTGGTTTTCATAGAATTGTAGCGCGAACTCGATCGGGAGTGGTGTCTCGGTGCCGACGGGGACGCCGCCGCCACCCATCGGGACGTCATACAGGTAAGGCCGGTCCAAGTACCAGTAGGGGTTGACGGTGACGTTGTGTGTGCGGTGTTCCCAGCGTTCACCAGGCCCACGGCCGACGCCCTGCTGTTCTTCGGGCTCGGGCCGGCGGGGCGGCCCGATCCGCTCCGTGAGGTTCGGGACACCCGGGCCGGGGAGGCCCTGGTAGGTGTTCGGAACGTCCACGAAGCCGGGCACGGCCCGGTGGATCGAGAGCATACTCACGGCTTATTCGGCCTTGGCTGCCTTGATCGAGTTGCTGAAAGCGTTGCCGATCGACGTGATGACTTCGCCGGTCTGCTTGTGAGCGACCAGCGTGGCGATGATCGCCAGCCACACGATCAGGACGAATATGTCAGCGATGTTCCGCACTCTTCTTCACCTTCTTTCCGGGTTTGGTTGTCTTGGCTTCTCTGAGCTGCGTGGTGCCCTGCGCGACGGCGACGCCGTTGGCGAGAATGTCACCGACCAGGACGCTGATCGCCAGCGAGGACGCCAGCGGCTCGGAGAACGCCGCGATCAGGGATATCACCAGGTACACGATGCCCCACGCGACTAGGAAGCCCTCCGGGCTGACGAGCGGGCCGATACCGACAACGCTGGTGGGCGTCGCGGCAGCAGACGGTGTTTCGCTGCCGGCGAAGTAGCGCCAGGTGTAGATCAGGCCCACCATGATCGCGCTGATGACGATCGCGCCGCCGGTGCTCATTAGTAGTAGCCTCTCGTGTTCTCTGATTCGAGTGCCTTTGTGGGGTTGCCGTAGTCATTCTCGATGTATTCGGCCATCGCTTCGATCTGTTGTACCGCGTCGGGTGAATCGTACTTGGGGTATTTGCTGGCGGTTGATCCGGGCCGGGGGTCGTGGGGGTCGTTTGCGTTTTCCGGGTTGATCTGTCCGATGCCATAGGCGCCGGTTTCCTTGTTGACTGCCGCCGGGTTGCCGCCCGACTCCTTCTGGATCACGGCGAGCCATGCGCTGACGCTCCACCCTTTCTCGTGCGCGAGGGTTTCCAGCTCGCGCTTCGCGGCGGCGGGCAGGCTGGTGCTGGCAACCGCCGGGGTGCCTTCGACGGCAGCGACGGCCTGTGCGCCTGTGGCGCTGGCGTCGCTGGTTATCCCTTTCAGGACTTCGCCGAAGCTGCGGTTACGCAGCGAGCTAGTCAGCAGCAGGCCAGCGCCGAGCGCTGATGCAAACCCGAGTACGAGCAGCGCAGACGGCACACGCGGCTACTTGCCCGATTTGCGATACCAAATGAAGCCGAGCACGAGCAAGATCACCAGAAGGATCAGCCAGTGTGAACGTCTCATCGTCCGTTGCCTCCTATCTCGCTCCGCCGCTTACACCGATCACGCCCACGAACCGGAAGCCCGCGAGGTGCAACAGGAACAGGAACACGAGCGCGAACGCCACCAGGGCGATCGTCGGCACCTTGTAGTCCAAGAACGGGACGGTGACTTCCCCGAAGGGGATGCCGCCGCCTGTGTTCTGAGGTTCCATTTCGGGAGGGATTCCGTATCCGTGAATTACCTGTGGCGCGATCGCCATCGGCCGTCTATTCCATCATCCGGGGTTCGCGTTCTGCTGTCTGCCCCGGCACTTCGCGGCGGCCCTGTTCGCCGACCGCTGCGACCGCCACGTCATTCGTGATGATGCCCAGCGTGCCTTCTTCCCAGTTGGCCATGTTGAGCGCCAGCGACGTTGTGTTGACCGTGGCGAGCCATTCGTTGACTTCGTTCGCGCCGGCGTATTTCTGTTCACCCATCGAGTACAGCAGCGGGTAAACGCCCACGTCCCCTTTGACCGTTCCGGGGACGCTGGCGAACGCCATGTCGCGGATCACTTCGCGGTCGAGGGTGCGGAACCGCACGCGCGCCCAATCCATCTGCATCGGGTTCCCGAGCACAGTGCCCACTCGTTCCCCGCTGATGTTGCGGGTGACGAGAATATGCGTGCGGATCATCTGGCCGACGCGGTTGAACACGACCCGGTTCTGCCCGGTCGCAATTTTGATCGCGGGCTGTTCGGTCCAGTATTGGACGGTGCCGAGCAGCGGCGGGCGCTGCTGCTGCACGCGGCCTTCGGGGGCGCCCGGTTCCGGCTCGGTGCGGCCCTGCGGCAGCGGCCACAGCCGGACCCACGTCCTGATCCGCAGGGTCGGCGCGATCGTCGGGTTTTTTTTGTACTGCCCGGTCAGCGACGCGACGGTGAGCGCGAGGTGGTACTGCGTCGCTTCGGTCATGTTCGAGAGCGCCCCGAGCCCGGTCGGCGCTATCTCGATCGGCAGGAAGAACGTGACGTTGGGCTTCTGGACTTCTTTGTTGAACGACAGCAATTCGGCCATGTCGGGCCGCGCGAGGTAACAACCCCACTTGCACGCCAGGTACGCCGCGAAGCCGCCCAGCGGCCCGTAGATTTCGTGGCCGCCCTGATCTTCAAACTTGAGGGTGCGGAAGATCGTCCACGGCCAGTCGCCCAGACCTTCGCCGCTGCCGGCCGTGCCTTCCGTTTCCGTTTCGACCTTGATGACCAGCCCGCGCAGGTAGCCGTTCGCGGGCACGCCCTTCGGTTCGAGAATCTGATCCGCTTCGCCCGCTTTGATGCCCGTCCAAAACGGGCCTTCTTCCCACACCGGCTTCGAGGCCTGCGTAAACGGAATTTCGATGCCCGCGACGCCGGGGACTGACTCGTACCCTTCCTGCGAGGCGGGGACCGCGACGGCCGAGCCGACGAACCTCACGCCCAGGCGGGTGAGAAAATCGGCGTTGGCATCGGGGTTACGGTGACGAGGAATCATCAGAGGTGGGCTCCTAGCCGTAGGTGAACGTGAGCGCGCGAGAGAGCCAGAAGTCGGGCGCCTTGGCGATCAGCAGCCGCACCGCGAACAGGATCAGCGTCATCTCTAGGAACGTGTGAAACAGCGAGACGGCGATCATGCCGCCGCCTCGCCGTCACTCGACTGTTGTGTGCCGCTGCCCTCGATCCGAGCAGCTGCCGCCACGTCGGCCTCCCGCTGAGCCTGCAACGCCTTGATCGTCTCTGCCTGTTCGGCAAGCTGACGCTTCATGGCTTCGGCGTCCTCCGACGTGATCGACGGCGCCGCCGCGGCCGGCGTCTCCACCGGCTGCTCGGGCGCGATCCCCAGCAGCTCGTCAGCCAACGGCTCCAGCTTGCCGCCTGCCAGCTGCTCGACCTGCTTGGCAAGGACCCCAACGATGCCGGGGAGCTTGTTCACGTCGGGCACGAACGTCGAGGCGATGCGCTCGGCATCACCCGCGAGAACCTGTAGCGCGCTCGGCTTCTCCTCAGCCGATGCAGCGGCGTTCGTTGGGTCTGTCATCGCCCAGCAGCCTGCACCCCGGCGCCGACGAACGCAACCCCGCGAGCGGCCAACAACCGGGGCGACGGTCACGGGCGATCACTCATCAGCTGCTACCCTGGAGGGGTCGGTCGAGCGTTACGCGCGGAAGCAGGCGTCTCGATCGTGCAGTCAGCAGGAGCCCGGCTCCGTAGACCCCAGCGAGCCGATCGCACGGAGGGGTACGTTAGACTGCTCGGGCGCGGCTTCGTTGTGCCGGCCGGTCCAGCGCTGGCGACGGGCTTGATCCCCCGTGGTGCCGACGCGGCGAGCCGCGTACCCTTTCACATCGAGTAGCGGGTGCGCATCAGTTCGTCGGTGCTGGTGTCCACGTAGAGCGCCTCGTAGAGCGGTAGCCGGCGGATTGCCTCGCGGACGACGGGTGCGGCGTCGCCGGCCATTTCACCCATTCGGCGGACCCTTTCGGCTTCGGTTTGGCGCCAGAAGAACAGGTGGCTTACCTGGTCGAAGGCGACTCGGGGGATGCTGACGGGGTTCTGTGAGGCGGCGAGCATCGTGATCTTGCGGCCTCGGCCGGTGCGCCAGATAGCTTCGAGCTCGACGGCGACGCCGATTTCGTCTAGGTAGGCAACCTCGTCGGCGTAGATCGCCCAGCGGCGTTGCGCGTAGGCGACGGCGAGCACGGCGGCGAACCGTTCGGCCTGGATTTCCTTGTCGCGCTTGCTGATCCCGAACGGGCCTGGCCGGTAGATCACGCGGGGTGCCTTGCGGTAGTCCAGGCGGGGGTCGCTGGTCATCTTGTAGCCGCGTCTGAGCAGCCACGGGTAGGCGCTGGGGTCGTCCTCCTTCGTGCCGAGATACAGCACGTAGGGGTAGTGGTGCAGCAGGCCCCTGGCGAACAGCGTGGTCTTGCCCCTGCCGGTGCGGCCGATGCCGGTTACGTGGTCGCCCTGCTTGAACTCGTGGGTGGCCTCGAACTGCCGCCAGGTTTGGAAGTCAACCTGGACGTTCTCCCCCGGCTCGGGTGGCCGGGGGAGGATGCGCACGCGCGGGATCGCGGGCGGTCTGCGCGGCGCCGGCGGCGTCCGCACCGGCGGCATCAGGCGACGGCGGCCAGCGGCGGCTCTTGCGGCTCCATCCCGTAGTGCGCGCGCATCCCGGCGGGGGCGGGCAGCCCGTGGTGGATCGCGGGCGGCAAGATGTAGCCGACGATCGAGGTGGTGATCACGAGCAGCGAGCCTTGCCGGGCGAGCCATACCAGCGTGTTGTAGGTGCTGGGGTGCGATTCGGCGTACATCGTGAGCTGGTGCGCGAGCAGCGGGCCTTGCGTGGCGAAGTGCTCGCCGCAGAACGTGTCGCCGGCCATCAGGGCGGGGCCGGCGGGGAACGTCAGCAGTTCCGCGAGCTCCATTTCGAGGGTGAGGAACTTCTTGGCGCGCTTCTTGTCATCGTCGCCCGCCAGGCCGCCGGCGCCCGTGCCCTGGCGGGCGCGCTCCAGCATCGGGCCGAGCGCGCGCGCTGCGTCCGGGGGCAGCTGGTCCATCGTCAGCGGCGGGGGAGCGGCCTCGCCGCCGCCGTCCCCGCCTGGCGCAGCAGCGGCCGCGAGGCGCGCCGCCGCTTCGGGGTTGAGGGCTGCTGCTGCTGCCGCGACCGCCTCAGCATCGCCGGCGGCGGCAGCAGCGTCGGCGTCACCTCGCGGGGACTTGCTCGCGGTCGATTGGCGCGCCCGGCGTGCTTTCTCGCGCTCTGAGAGTCGTTTCTGCCTGCGTGCAGGGCTTGTAGCCACCGTCAACCTCCGAATCCGAGCCGTTGCGCGAGCGACTGGCCAGGCGTCTCCTGAGAGCCGCCTCCAGCGCCGTCTCCCGCGCCGTCACCTTCACCCTTGCCGTTCCCGTCCTTCCCCTCGCCGGTGCCCGCCTCGACCCGTAGACGCTCGTCTAGGACGCTGTTCAGCTCGCGGCGGGTTGTCCTGCCGATGTGCTTGAGCAGCCGTTTCGCGTCGTCGGGCAGCGATGCCTCGTCAACCTCATCCTCGTCGCCCTCGGGCTGCTCACCGTCGTCATCGGCCATTCGGCGCCTCCTGTACGAGCATCACGCACCAGCGCCACTCCACGGACTCGCCGTTGAACTCGGGCCAGGTGCGGGTTTTGACCATCACGTCGTAGTCTGCCAGGTAGCGGCGCAGCGTGCGCGCGCGCGACTTCGCGCCCTCCTCACTCGCGCTCGTGGTGTTCCCCAGCAAGACCGGCTGCTCGGCCAGCATTTCGATCATCGCCTCGATATCCGCGCTGGTGTAGAGCTTGCTCACATACGCCTGGCGCGGCACCTCTGAGCGCGGGATCGGGCTTACATCGACGGCCACACCGGCAGGATACCGCCGAGCCGTCCGGGCCGCGCGCGAGCATCCAAGCCGACGCCGACCCTCCCCAACGCGCTATGTTGTGCGGGAAGCCGCGCCGGTAACGGCGCCGCGTCTACCCCGCGCGATCCCCGTCACAAGGCATCGCGGGGGTGAGCAGGCCGCCAATGGGCGGCCTGTTCCGTCTCTACGCTCGCCAGCGTCCGCGCCGCGATCGTGCGCAGCTGAGCCGCCGGTGCCGCGTCCGCCCGGCGAATGTCCTCCAGCCCCCGCCGCAGCTCCCGCTCGCGCGCCATCACCTGCGCCGTCCCATCGAGCGCTTCGGCGAGCATCTGCCGCACGCTCGCCAGCTCGGCCGCCAGCTCGTCAGCCTCGATCGTCACGGGGCGGCGCAGATGACCTCTGCGTGCTCGATGACCGGCTGCTTTAGGGGTGCCGCAGGCAGCATCCGGTCCATCAGTGCGAGGGAGCTATCCAGCAGCTCCGGCGCGAACGGTTCCGCGCGGAACCGTTCGCGCAT
>Ga0335074_10009525_pt1 | contig 13565 bp, 13 predicted proteins | sample Lox_Sample_23_FD_206715 | JGI IMG/M metagenome (GOLD analysis project Ga0335074, IMG submission 206715) | Soil microbial communities from Loxahatchee National Wildlife Refuge, Florida, United States - Lox_Sample_2.3 | ecosystem: Environmental > Terrestrial > Soil > Wetlands | place: USA...
CCGGAAATTCCTTGAGCTCGTAGCGGCCGCCGCTGTTGGCAGCGATCATCGCGGAGGCGATCTCAGCAAGGCTATAGGGCGCGTCGCCACCGATGTTGAGCGCCTTGCCGCGCGTCTCGGGGGTCACCGCCGCGGCAAGAAACGCTTCGGCCGCGTCGTCGACGAATACCATATCGCGGCGCTGTTCTCCGCCCCATACCTCGAACGCCTCGCCCTCGATCACGCGGCGCAGCCAGATGCCGAGGAAATTCTGTCGCGCATCCTTGATCCGCATACCGGGGCCGTAAACGTTGGTGAGGCGCAGCGAACGGGTATCGAGGCCGTAGGCGCTGTGGAACATCAGGTGGAAGGCTTCGCCTGCCATCTTGTTGACGCCATTGACGTCGGTTGGATTGAGCGGATGGGCCTCGTCGACCGGCAGGTAGCGCGGCCGGCCGTAAATCTGCCGCGTCCCGGCGTGGACAATGACGATCGCCGGATTCATCTCACGGCAGGTTTCGAGCAGCTGGAGTTGCGCGGTGGCGTTGGTCGCCAGATCGTCGAACGGCGCTTTCATCGAATCGAGATGGCTCGTTTGCGCGGCCAAGTCGAAAAGGAAGTCACAGCGGGCCAGCAAACGCCGCATCGCTTCCCCGTCGCGGATATCGGCGACCTCGACTTGCACACGGTCGCGGATCGCGGCGATATTGGCTAAGTTGGCGCCGCCCGCCGGCATCATATTATCGATCAGCAGCACGCGCGCACCGAGTGGGACGAGCTGTCGCGCCAAGGCCGACCCGATCAAACCGACCCCGCCGGTCACCGCCACACCTGCGCCGCGAAACACCCCGAAACGCGAATCTGAGCCCCTAGTCACCATCCCCCGCCTGCGTGGGTCATCGTGCCGCCGCCTCGACGCCTGCTTCCTTAAGTATTAATCGAGTGAGGCTTTCTTCGGGCGGATCCGCGACTATCGACATCCGCATTGATCGCGCCGACCAACCGGTTAGAGCACAAACGATCATCGGCTTCACGTATTCCGGTATGGACGTCCGGCCTTTCGCACCCCGCTCTTTTCCGCTTACCGCCGCGAACGATCGCCTCAGCTCGGTTGAGTCCTGTATCAGCCCGGTCGCCCTTCCCGGCTATCCGACGACCGCATAAGTCCCGTCGACATTCGAGCGAAAACAGACGCCGGGATTCTGCACCGACGGGACGATCTCGGCCCGCGCCGCCAAATGAAACACCCGTTCCGCGCCAACAAACAGCGGCGCGACCGCATCTTTGTCGATCTCGCAGGTCACGACTTCAAGATCGCGATTTCCCCGGTGCTGCTCCAGGTTGCGCGGATGGCCCACGCTGAAATTGTCGATGACCTTGACCCGGTGCCACGCAGCCAACAACCGATCGACCAGATGGCTGCCGATAAAGCCGCCTCCGCCCGTAACGATATCAAGACCGGCCGTCATCAGCGCCCGCTGCCTGATGTCCAAAACTTGTCGCGAAAACCTGGATTCTCTCGTTCCATGACCCTTACCCCGCCCTCAGCAATATGGCATGACGGTGAACGTCCTGCGCGTCTCTCGCCACCGGCCTCGTCGATCCGATCTAGCCGACCGACACGGAAATGCCCACCCAAACCGGGGTATTGGCCCACGGTCTGCCGCGCATCAAAAGGGGGTAGCCTCGGGAGCCCTTGCGGTGTTCGAGCGCATCGATTGATTTGCATACACCAAGCTAACAATTGTTTGCTACGAATGGGCGGCTATCAGCAAAGACCGGGCACGTCGAGGTTTCCGCCATGTCGGCGATCGATAGGTTGGGACACGAGCGTAAGATCGCGGTCATCGGTCTTGGCTATGTCGGGCTTCCGGTGGCGGCCGCGTTCGCGCGCGCGGGCACGCCGGTCGTCGCCTTCGACATTTCCCGCGAACGCGTCGCCGAGCTGATTTGCGGACGCGACCTTACGCGCGAGGTCGCGGCCCAGGATTTAAAGTCGGCGAACCTTCGCTTTACCACAGACCCATCCGAACTGCGCGCTGCGGACTTCTTTATCGTCACCGTGCCGACGCCGATTGACGACGCCAACCGGCCGGATCTGCGCGCGCTGCTCGCCGCGTCACGTACGGTGGGTCAGGCGCTCAAGCGCGGCGACATCGTCGTTTACGAGTCGACCGTCTATCCAGGGGCTACCGAAGAGGACTGCGCGCCAGCGCTGGAAGCCGCGTCGGGGCTTGTTTGCGGACGAGACTTCACGCTCGGCTACTCGCCCGAGCGCATCAACCCGGGTGACCGCGAGCACCGCTTCGAGATGATCGAGAAGGTCGTCGCCGCGCAGGACAAAGCCACCCTCGACATCGTCGCTGCGGTCTATGGCACCGTCGTCACCGCCGGTATCCACCGTGCGTCGAGCATCAAGACGGCAGAAGCCGCCAAGGTCATCGAGAATACCCAGCGCGATCTCAACATCGCATTGATGAACGAGCTTTCGTCGATCTTCCACGAACTCGGCATCGATACCGCCGATGTCCTCGCCGCGGCTGGCACAAAATGGAATTTCCTCAAATTTTCACCGGGCCTCGTAGGCGGCCACTGCATCGGCATCGATCCGTATTACCTGACGCACCGCGCCGAGCGAGCCGGCTACCATCCCCAGCTCATCCTCGCCGGGCGCCAGGTCAATGACGGCGTCGGAGCGCGAGTTGCGCGGCAATGCGTGCGAATGATGCTGCGCCACGACGGTGCCAAGGGCGCCGTTACCATCCTCGGCCTCTCCTTCAAGGAAGACGTCCCCGACATCCGCAACAGCAAGGTCATCGACATAATCCGGGAATTGGAGGCCTTTGGAATTGCCGCGCAGGTGCACGACCCGCTCGCCTCGGCGGAGGAAGCGCTGCGCCAATACGGCGTGCGGCTGCTGCCCCGGCAGGCGCTTTTACCAGCCGACGTGGTGATCCTCGCGGTCCCGCACGCGCCCCTGGTCGCCGAAGGCTGGCCGCTCATCAGTGGTTTGCTGCGCGGCGGCAATGGCGTGGTGCTCGACGTGAAATCCCGCCTGCCGCGCGACGCACAACCGTCCGGGGTCGAGCTGTGGCGCCTGTAAGCCCGCTTGACGAATTTCCCGACCGTCCGGTCCTCGTCACCGGTGCGGCCGGGTTTATCGGATTTCACCTCGCCGATCGCCTGCTGGGCGAAGGACGGGAGGTCATCGGCCTCGACAATCTCAACGCCTACTACGACGTCGAGCTGAAAAAGGCTCGGCTCGCGCGGCTGCAGGCGCATAATGGCTTTACCTTTGCCCATCTCGACCTGACGCAGGGCGCGGCGCTGCGTGCATTGGTGGGGAAGTCGCGCCCGGCGGTACTCGCCAACCTCGCGGCGCAGGCGGGGGTGCGATACTCGCTAACCAACCCGCACGCCTATGCGGATGCGAATCTGACCGGCTTTCTCAACGTCCTCGAGGCCAGCCGCCACGCCGAGGTGAAACACCTCGTCTACGCGTCGACCAGCTCGGTTTATGGCGCCAATACCAAAATGCCATTCTCGACCGACGACCCGGTGGACCATCCGCTGACGCTTTATGCCGCGACCAAACGCGCCAACGAGCTGATGGCGCACAGCTACAGCCACTTGTTCGGCATGCCGATGACCGGCTTGCGTTTTTTCACCGTGTACGGGCCTTGGGGGCGGCCGGACATGGCGCTCTTCCTATTCACCAAGGCGATCCTGTCAGGGCAGCCGATCGATCTTTTTGCCGGCGGCGAACTGGAGCGCGACTTCACCTATGTGGACGACATCGTCGAGAGCGTGCGGCGCATCATGGACCGTCCGCCCGCGCCGAACCCGGCCTGGGAGGCCGGCGGCCCGGGTCCGGCGGAAAGCAGCGCGCCGTTCCGCATCTACAACATTGGCGGGGGCCGGCCTGTGAAAGTGACGCATCTGGTCACGGTGCTCGAGGCGGCGCTGGGCCGCAAAGCGGAAAAACGCGTGCTGCAGATGCAGCCGGGCGACGTGGTCGCGACCCGCGCCGACACGGAAGCATTGCGGCGCGATACGGGCTTTGCACCGACGACGCCGATCGAAGAGGGCGTGCCCCGATTTGTTCGCTGGTACCGGGAATTTTACGGCGTCTAACGCCGACCGTTCACGAATCGTCAAGGATTGGCCAGCATCATTGGCTCTTCGAGGTGGCGAGACGGCCAGCGATGCATCCCAGGCTAGGCGGAATAAAGCTCGACCAAAGCGGCGCAACGGCCATCGAATACGCGATGGTCGCTTTTTTCATTTCGATCGTCGCCTTCTCTGCGATCACCACTATCGGCACCAACGTGAGCAGCGTGTTCTCGCGGATCGCCAGCAGCTTCTGAGCGCAGCGAACAGCACCGTCTTGAGGCCGTAGTCGAAACGTTCCATGCTCGCCCCGTGCTTGCGCACCACACGGCAAATGAGCAGGGAACCGAAGCGATGAGCGACAACGGCTGGCAACCCTCCCTTCTCTATCCCGACCCCGCGATAATCGCCCTCGACCCTCGCTTCGAGAAGATCAAGCCCCCGTTCAACGCGTCAGTCGAGATGCTCTATACCGGCTGCCGCTGGGCAGAAGGGCCAGTGTGGTTCGGCGATGGCCGCTTCCTATTGTGGAGCGACATCCCCAACAACCGCATCCTCAAATGGGAGGAAGAAACCGGCGCCGTCAGCGTGTTTCGCAAGCCATCGAACAATTCGAATGGCAACACCCGCGACCGTCAAGGCCGGCTCGTCACCTGCGAGCACGGCGCGCGGCAGGTCACCCGCACCGAGCACGACGGCACGATCACGGTCCTGTGCAACCGCTTTAACGGCAAGCCGCTGAACTCGCCGAACGACGTGGTCGTGAAATCGGACGGCTCGATCTGGTTCACCGACCCCCCCTTCGGCATTCTCGGCGAATATGAGGGCGACAAGGCCGAACCCGAGTTGCCAGTCACCTGCGTCTACCGCATCGACGGCCGCACCGGCCAGGTGACGGTGGTCGCCGATGACATTCGCGGGCCGAACGGACTCGCCTTCTCACCCGACGAGTCGCGGCTTTACATCGTCGAGTCGCGTGCGGCGCCGCAACGCGCGATCCGCGTCTTCGACGTTGCCGACGACGGCACGACACTGCACAACGGGCACGATTTCGGTGATCTCGACAAGGGCACGCCTGACGGCTTCCGCTGCGATGTCGATGGCAATCTGTGGTGCGGCTGGGGAATGAGCCCCGAATTGAATGGCGTCGCGGTGTTCGCGCCCGACGGCACGATGATCGGACGCATCGCGCTGCCCGAACGCGCAGCGAACCTCTGCTTCGGCGGCACCAAGCGCAACCGGCTGTTCATCGCAGGCAGCCATTCGCTCTACGCGGTCTACGTCAACACCCAGGGGGCAGTCGGCGGCTGATCACCACGAGAGGTGCGTTGCGATGCGTCGCCGAACTTTTCTGAAGACCGGCGCGGCAAGCATCCTCGGGGCGCGCTGGGCCGAACCGAGGCCCGCTATGGCTGAGCCATTGCGATTCCCGCCGGGTTTCGTATGGGGCGTGTCCACCTCGTCCTGTCAGATCGAGGGGCGCGGCGACCGCAAGGCCGACAGCATTTGGGATACCTTCGCCCGCATTCCGGGTACGATAGCCGATCACACCACCCCCGAAGTGACCTGTGACAGCTATCACCGCTATCCGGAAGACATCGCGCTGTTGAAGCAGCTCGGGGTCAAGGCCTATCGCTATTCGATCTGCTGGCCACGCGTGTTGCCCGAAGGCACCGGCCAGCAAGACCCCCGGGGGCTCGATTATTACGATCGCGTCACAGACGCCCTGCTGAAGGCCGGCATCGAGCCTTGGCCGTGCCTGTTCCATTGGGACCTTCCGCAAGCACTGCAGGATCGCGGAGGCTGGGGCAATCGCTCCATCGCTGACTGGTTTACCGATTATGCGCTGCTGATGGCACGCCGGCTCGGCGACCGGGTGCACCGCTGGGTGATGTTCAACGAGCCGCAGGTGCACGCGATCATGGGTCATGGTCTCGGCGAGCATGCGCCCGGCCTGCACGGCCGCGAACCAATGGCCGCCGCAGGCCACCACCTAAACCTCGCGCAGGGGCGGGCGCTGGCCGCGTTGCGCGCGCAAAACGGCCGATTCGAGCTCGGCACGGTCATGAGCCTGCAGCCGTGCCGTCCCGCGGGGAACCTGGCGACGAACCGAGAGGCCGCGGCGATCTGGGACGCTGCCTGGAACAAGGCCTACCTCGACCCGCTGTTTCGCGGCACCTATCCGGCACGCTATCTGCCGCTCGTCGAAAAGCTGATGAAGCCGGGTGACATGGCCGAGATCCGCCAGAAGATCGACTTCCTCGGCGTCAACTACTATGCGCCAATGTATCAGCGGGTCGACCCGGCCGGCCTGCTGGGAACCAATTGGGGTGCGCTGCCCGCCGGCATGCGCACGACCGCAATGACCTGGGGTATTGATCCGACCGGGCTCACCGACATACTCGGCGAATTACGCACACAATACGGAAACCCACGCGTCTATATCACGGAAAACGGTGCCTTCTTCAACGAGGCACCTGGCGCCGACGGCCGCGTCGACGACCGCGAGCGCATCGCCTACCTGCGCGATCATATCTCAACGGCCCATCGCGCGCTCGCGACCGGCTCAAATCTCGGCGGCTATTTCATCTGGACATTGGTCGACAATTGGGAGTGGTCGCACGGCTTCACTGCGAGATTTGGGCTTGCCAGGCTCGACCGGGCCACTCTGACGCGCTCGCCAAAGGCTTCTTGCGATTGGTTTGCTCGCGTCACGGCCGCAAACGCCGTATAACGCGCTCCACTGTAACGCGATGAGCCGTAGGTTGATGGGCCCTTCGGCGCACGCCTCTTGCGTTTGATGGATCAATCGGTTAACCCGCCTATAACGGTTTGCGGTAGTATAATCGCGTGATTTATTATATGGTTGTGTTCTCAACTGTCGGAGGAACCCGATGAAGCGTGTCCTTGCCCTCTGCACCCTCCTGATGATGGCGGCTTGTGCGCCCGTTCCGGCGCCTGCACCGCCGCCCCCGCCACCTCCGCCGCAGGCATCTGCCGCTAGGGTCTTCACCGTATACTTCGCGTGGAACCGCTCGTGGGTTGGCCCGCAGGGTGTCGCAATCCTGAGGCAGGCCGCGGCTACTTTCAGAGCGGGCGGCGTGGTAACCGTGCAGGTTACTGGCTATACCGATACCTCGGGCTCGGCCGCTTACAATCAGCGTTTGTCGGTGCGCCGCGCGCGGATTGTTGCCCACATCCTCGCCCACATGGGTGTGCCGTGGAGGTCGATGACCGTTGCCGGTCGCGGCGAGAACGATCTCGCCGTCCCGACCCCGAACGGCGTGCGCGAGCCGCGCAATCGCCGGGTGACGGTAGTCGAGGGCTAAGGTCGGCGGCAGCGATGACCATCGCTGCCGTTGTTCCCCTTCAGTGGATCGAGGGCATTCCACGCGGAATGCCCTCGATTTTCCATGTCTGATCCTGAGTCTGAAATTTCCCCTTCACGGGCTTCGACAATTGAAAACCCCCGGCCATTCGGCCGGGGGTTTTGCTTGATAGGTCGTGTCGCTGGACAGGCGATTCGTGTTTTACGACATCCGCTCGTAGGCGAAGCGGCGGATCTTGGTGACGTCCCGCCCTTCGATACGAATGAGGCGGGTCGAACCGGCGCGACGCGGCGAATGCAGATCGCCCTCGTTGTACACATAGGCCATGCCCGGGGTGAGCGTGTACTCGCGACGCAGCTTGACTTTACCCGGCTCGCTTTCGCTCGCCGGCGCAAGCTTGTCCCAGTCGCTCATCACCGTCTCGCCGACCGCCTGGCCGTAGATCGCCCAGGTTGGGCCGTGGTCGTGCGGCGCGCTTTCCTTCGCGCCGTGATAGACATGCGCAAGAATGCAAAATTTGAATTCCGGATCCTCATAGAGGATCTTGCGCTCCGGCCCATCTTCCGGCAGATGCTCGGCGACAAACTCCGTGTCGGCACAGGCCTTTTGTACGAGAGCACGGACCTGCTCGCGGCCGGCCGGCCCCGGATTCGCGGCGATGATATCGTGCATCTCCTTTGACATCTGCTTGAGCGTGTAGCTCATCCCTTTGACCTCCGTGCTTGACACCCGGCCTCGGCAAGCGCGCTCTCGCCGACTGCCGTTCGCCCAGACGGAAAAGCGTATTCTCCCTGCGAGAGGGGAGCAAGGCCGCGCTCGACGCCTACGGCAAATGATGTTTTTGGAGCACTGCGCGGCACTATGCCGCCAGCACCTCGTGCGCCCGCCTCGCAGCTTCGATACACTTATTCGCCGAGTGGAGGGAACGCACGTTGACCGACCCCGACCGCGCAGTGTCAGAGCCGCCGTCGCAACTCCGCGCCCGCTTTGTCGTAGCGGCGGTGTTCGTGATCGTCGGCTTGTGGATTCTCCATGACTTCCTACCGGCGCTAGCCTGGGCGGCGGTGCTGTCGATTGCGCTGTGGCCGCTCTATCAGCGGCTTTTGCGACTCTTCCCCGAGCATGGCGGCCGGATTATCGCCCCGCTACTGCTCACTTTGATCGTCGGTGTCGCGTTCGTGACGCCGCTGGTCCTGCTCGGCATTGCCATCGCGCACGAGAGCCACGTCTTGATCCAGCTAATCATCGCCGCGCGGCATAACGGCCTCGCCGTACCGCAATGGATCAACGATCTCCCGGTCGTCGGCCCGTCGATCGCCGATTGGTGGCATACAAACCTCTCGGACCCAATCATGGCCGAGGCGATGTTCGGTCGGCTCAACCCGCGAATGTTTGCCGAATCGGCACGCGAATATGGTGGGGAAGCGGCCCGTCGCCTGGTGATCTTTCTCTTCACGCTGCTGACGATGTTCTTTCTGTTCCGCAACGGCAGCACGATCGCCGCGCAACTGCAGGAACTGAGCGACCGGACACTTGGCAAACGCGGGGAAAGCATCGGCCGCAACATGATCGATGCGGTACACGGCACAGTGAATGGGCTGGTGCTGGTGGGCCTCGCCGAAGGGGTGGTCATCGGCATCATTTATGTCGTGGCGGGACTGCCCTACCCCGCTTCCGTCGCGGGGATGACCGGCGTTCTCGCGGTCATTCCATTCGGCGCGCCGCTGATCTACACTTTGGCGGCGCTCTATATGCTGTCGATCGGCAAGACACTGGGAGCCGCGATCATTTTCGCCGGCGCCAGCGTCGTTGTCTTTGTCGCCGATCATTTCGTGCGGCCGGTACTGATCGGAGGCCAAGCGCGGCTGCCGTTTTTGTGGGTGTTGCTGGGGCTGCTCGGCGGGCTCGAGACGCTGGGGTTTATCGGCCTCTTTCTCGGGCCGGCGATCATGGCGGCGCTGATCGCCTTATGGCGCGACTGGACCGGCACGCTCGAGCCGGAGGCGGTGTTGGCGGCGGAGCCGGCGACATCGCCTCGCCCGGCACGACGCGCCGCTAGGAGCGGCGCGATTCGGCCGCACCGGACATAAAAGCGGCGCGCCCTTCGCGCTCGGCCCGATCGGCCGCAGCGAGACGCGCGACACGCTCGTCGACATCGACGAACGGCGCCAGAAAAAAGCGAGCGAGACGCGATTGCGCCTGCGGCGCGCTCATCGTCGCATCGGTCAGCGAAGCAAAGCGGGGAAGCTGGACTTGCGAAACATCGGTCACGGCAGGCTCCTTGGAAATTGGTTTTCTGCCGCTTTCAGCTTCATTGCCCGTGCCACATATCGATCTGCAGCGAAAATGGCGGTCCTCCGCCATTTTTTCGCAAAAGCAGGCGCGCGCGATAAGCCCCTCTCTGCAATTTGCGACGGAAAATGAGAGGCGAGTTCCGAACACGGACGATTTGCCTTTTGCGCGCGCTCCGCTGTTGACTCGACGCCGCGTCGGGATTTTTCTCTTTCGTGATCCCGTCCTTCGCGATGCCGTTTCTTATCGGACTTGCCAGGAGGAAGCATGAGATACGTTTGCGATGCGCCCGGCGGCAAAACCTGGTTTCGGATCGAAACCGAGGCCGAGGCGGCGAGCGAATCGGAAGTGATGCGGCACGCGGTCGAGAAGTATTTCCGCAAGGAGCGGGAAAAGGCTGCGCAAAGTTTTCGCCCGATATCAAACGTTTATTTCGAACAGGAAATCGGCCTTAAGGCGCATATCCAGCGCGAGATGCCGCTGTTCCTGACCCTGCGCAGCGATGACGGCACGCCGCTCGCCACCGCGATGCTGGCAGCCGGCGGCAAGGATGACCGCAGCTTCCGGCCGATCATCGTCGGCCTCGGCAATGCCGATCCCTACCCCGAGGAAGGTGATGCGATTCGCGCGCTCGCCGAATATTACGGGATGACGCTCGAGCGCGCCCGCTGCTACCCCTACCGCCGCGATTGAGCGCGTTGGCCGTTTGACGAGTCGCCTGCGCCCGCTGATCTCGGCGGGCCGTATCAGAAAGCGGGTGGCCGAGCTCGCCCGGCAAATCTCCGAGAACCACCGCGGCGCGAAACTGACGCTGGTCATCGTGCTCAAGGGCGCGACCGTCTTCGCCGCCGACCTCATGCGGCGGATCGATACGCCATTCGTCATCGATTTCGTCCGCGCCTCGTCCTACGGCAAGGCGGCGCGCTCGTCGGGCGCCGTCGTGCTCGGCGACGACATACCCGGGCTCGACATTGGCGGGCATGATGTCATCGTCGTCGAGGACATCGTCGATAGCGGCCTAACGATCACCGCGCTCATCGCCGCGCTGGAAAAGCTCGAACCGGCGAGCCTCGATGTCTGCGCGCTGCTGCACAAGCATGTCGAAGGCGGCGGACCCGCCGTCGCGATCCGCTACAAAGGCTTCGACATCCCCAACGAGTTCGTCGTCGGCTACGGCATGGACTACGCCGAGCAATACCGCAACCTGCCCGGTGTCTACCGGCTGACGCCAAGTGAAGATGAGCATTGACCTCTTGGCGGCCTTCTTGCGGACCGGGTTGGCCTCACCCTGGGCCGCGTTGATTAAGGGCACGAATAGCCGAGGGCGCGGGCGGCTTTAGCCTCCCGCGCCTCGTTTAAGTCGATGGCGGTCAGGCCCGCAGGTCGATCGACGAGGATCGAATCCTTTGGGCCTGACCGTATTGCCGTTAACCGCGGACTGGCGGAGCCGGTGGCGGCGGCGGTGGCGGCATCGGCGCGGCCATCGGAGCCGGTGGCGGCGGAGGCGGCGGCGGAGCCGGCGCCGGGGCGCACCCTGCGAGCAGCGCGGTAACCGCAACGGTCACCGCCGCGGCACTAAGCAACTGCCTGAGGCGTGCCATTTTTAGAACGTCGGACATCCATTTTCCTCCACAGTTGAGAGACTTGCACCATACGACAATCGGCAAGTGATTGACAGCATGTAGCAACGGAGAAATAGCCTTATGGTTCCCGCCCTTCGCCGCGCAAAAATCGGACGGGGGCCGCGGCACCCTCCAGAGGTCGAATTCCGAGGCGTGAACATCGTCGGTCGATCAACGAAAACCTTGCTTTTACCGCCGCTTGAAGCAACCTCGCTGCCAAGGGCATCAGTCGTTACCAGAGGCACCCGCGTCATGGTTTTGCGCACACCAGGTTCGGAACCGCGAACGCGAACCGCCGTTTTCCACCGGCGGCAGCGCGAATCCGCGCGGAATCACGCCATCGGCGAGGCGATCTTGTTCCCATCACGCGGATTCTCGGCAACAGATCTGCTGGCACGCGCCGCACCAATGGCGGGCCGCGCGATCGCGATCGCGGCGGCGTGCGCGCTTGCCGCGCCGGCCGTTCTCGCGGCAAGGCCGGACTCCGGATCGGCCCTCGCCCCGGTGCCGTCCGCGGCCGCGGCTGATCCCAACGCGGATCTCGGCCAGTTGCTCAACAGCGGGTCGGAGCTGACCGTCGCCGGCGAGCGGGTGAACGCGGAGCTGCTGCGACGATTCTACGCACGCCACGGTTTCGCGCCGGTATGGACCGACCGGAAGCCACAGGCGATGTCGCTGATGAACGCCGTGCTGCGCGCCGGCAACCAGGGCCTCCCCCCCGAGCTGTTTCACATCAATCTGCTGCTGTCGCCGGCGACATTGTCGCCGCTTGACCGGGAACTGCTGCTGTCGGACGCCTTCCTCTCCTATGCGGACGCATTGGCGCGCGGAATCATGCCGGTCGAGCGCCGCCCGGATGACGAGACCTTGACGCCCGAGCCGATCGACATTCCTGCCGCGCTCGACGCCGCCGTCGCCGACCCCGACCCGGCGGCGGCGATCGAAGCGCTGGCGCCGACGACGCCGACCTACCGGCTGCTGCGCCAGGCTTTGCTGAATTTTCAGACGGACAGCCCAGCCGGCGGGAAGGCCGCGACCACGCGCCTGCACCAGATCGAGGTCAATCTCGAACGCCAACGCTGGCTGCCGCGCCGGCTGCCAGCGGACCGCGTCTGGGTCAATGTCGCCGACGAGCGGGTGGTGCTGTACCACGACGACCAGCCGGTCTACTCGTCTAAGGTCATTGTCGGGCAAGACGTGCGGATCAACCAGAGCCCGGAATTCCAGGCCACGATCACCGGGATTTATTTCAATCCGCCCTGGACTATCCCGCAGGACATTGCCGCCAAGGAGATCCTCCCGAAGGCCGACCGCGATCCGAATTATCTGGCCGAGCACCACATGATCACGTTGCCCAATGGCGAGCTGCAGCAGATAGCCGGACCCAACTCGGGGCTCGGGCAGCTCATGTTCGACATGCGGAACCGGTTCGACGTCTACCTGCACGACACGCCGTCGAAAAACTATTTCGCGCGCGACGACCGCCATATCAGTCACGGATGCATCAGGGTGGAGAAACCGCGAGAGCTGGCGGCCCTATTGATGCAGCAACCGATGGACGAGATCGATCAAACGATCGCGACGGGCGACACCACCCGACCGGATCTGCCGCAACCCATGCCCGTGTTCGTGGTGTACGAAACCGCGTTCGCCGATGCCGACGGCAAGCTGCAATTCCGCCCCGATCCCTACGGGCGCGATGCCGAGATCTGGCAATATATCGATCCGGGGCGGCGGGCGATCGCGAAACGCGAGGCATCGGGCCAACGCGGGGGCTGAACCCGGAACGCGGCACGTGCATGGCCCGGTCGGCTGAGGCCGGTCAGCCGCCGAGCTTTTTCTTCAGCAGCTCGTTGACGAGGCCCGGGTTGGCCTTGCCCTGGGTCGCCTTCATCACCTGGCCGACAAAAAAGCCGATCACCTTGGGATTGACGGCATATTGCGCGACCTGAGCAGGGTTGGCGGCCAGTGCGGCGGCGACCGCGGCCTCGATCGCGCCGGTATCGGTGACCTGGCGCAGGCCCTTGGCCTCGACGATGGCCGCCGGATCGCCGCCGGTCTCGACCATCTCGGCGAAGACATCCTTGGCGATGCGACCGGAGATCGTGCCGTCGGCGATGAGATCGATGAGGGCGCCGAGAGCCGGCGCCGAGACCGGCGACTGCTCGATGCCGAGGCCCTTTTTGTTGAGCGCGCCGAAAAGATCGCCGACGACCCAATTGGCCGCGGCCTT
>Ga0335074_10009526_pt1 | contig 13565 bp, 15 predicted proteins | sample Lox_Sample_23_FD_206715 | JGI IMG/M metagenome (GOLD analysis project Ga0335074, IMG submission 206715) | Soil microbial communities from Loxahatchee National Wildlife Refuge, Florida, United States - Lox_Sample_2.3 | ecosystem: Environmental > Terrestrial > Soil > Wetlands | place: USA...
GGATTCCGGTTTTTGCCGACCGGGGCCGGAGCGGAGGATTTGCGCTGATGGACGGCTACCGTACGCGGCTCACGGGCCTGACGCAGCCCGAGGCGGAGGCGTTGTTCCTCGTTGGCCTTCCAGGACCGGCGGCGCAACTCGGTCTTTTCGACATGCTAACTGCAGCACGATTGAAGCTGTTGGCTGCCCTGCCAGCTCATGTGCAATCTGGCGCAGAGCGGATCGCAGCCCGCTTCCATCTCGATCCCGAACCGTGGTTCCGCGCCGCCGATCCTCAGACATTCCTGCAGGCCGTCGCACAAGCGGTCTGGAATGCCCGCGTGCTCCGGCTGCGCTATCGAGCAGCCAGTGGACATGAAGCGCGCTCCGCGCGCGTGATGCCCCTCGGCCTCGTACTGAAGGCTGGCACCTGGTATCTCGTCGCGCTGAAGGGAAAGTCGATCCGGACCTATCGCGTGGCAAGCATCGAACACGCGGAAATCACGGATGAAGTGTTTGTGAGACCAAAGGACTTCGACCTTGCAGCACATTGGAGACAGGCGTGCCGCGACTACGAAGAAGGTCTCTGGCGCGGCCACGCAGACGTTCGGCTGTCACCGCGCGGTGTTGCGCTTCTACCGTTGCTCGGGTCCCATGTGGTGGAAGTGGCCCGCGAAACAGCGAAGGCCGACCGCGACGGCTGGATGCGCTGCGCAATCCCGATCGAGTCCGAAGGACATGGCGTGCGCGAGTTGATGCGGTTGTGTGACGATGTCGAAGTGCTCGGGCCACCCTCGTTGCGCCAGAGGATGGCCACAACGCTATCGGCAATGTTCCGCCATCACCGGCGGCGGATCAAATTCGCAACAAGGAGCTCAGAAAATAAGCCTTCCGCCCACCAGTGCCAGGGATGATGCAAGGATGGGACGAAGAATATTATCCGGGGTGCGCGAGGAAATCAGGCTGCCAACTATTATTCCGGGAATGGACCCGGTGAGCAGCGAAATCAGAAGCGGGAAATTCACCGAGCCCATAAGCCAATGGCCGAAGCCAGCAATAAGTGTCAGCGGCACGGCGTGGGCGATATCCGAGCCGACGAGCTTGCTGGCCGGCAGGGCAGGATAAAGCACCAGCAGGACGGTCACGCCGATTGCGCCTGCGCCGACCGAGGAGAGCGAAACCAGTACGCCCAGAATCAGGCCCAGCACAACCGTGGCGATTCGCGTCCGCCGCGGGTTCGGCGCGCCGCCCCGACGCGCGAAGTAATTCAGAATGATCCGGCGGAAGAGAATGGCGGTGGCCGTCGCGATCAGAGCGATGCCGAGTACGAAGGTTATAACGTGACTGGCGGCGCCGCTCTGCATGCCGAAATGAGCCAGGATCAGAAGAGTGGCGATGGTTGCCGGAATGCTGCCGGCCGCGAGCCAGCCCACGATCTTCCAGTCCACCGTGCCGCTTGCGCCATGGACGCCGGTGCCCACCGTCTTCGTGGCGGCCGCGTAAAGCAGGTCCGTACCCACCGCGGTACTGGGGTGAATTCCAAACAGCAATACAAGAAGGGGAGTCATCAACGAGCCGCCGCCGACACCAGTCAGGCCGACCAGCAGCCCCACGGCAAAGCCCGAGACGGAGTAAAGCGGATTTACAAAAGACAAAAAGTGCATGTTCCAGGCTCCTTCGGTCCCGCCACATGATAGTATACTATATCCCTAGTGAAAAGAGATTTATAGGAAATTTGGCGCAGCTGCACGCCCTTCGGAAATACCGGTTAAATGCCCAGTAAAATGCAATCTTGCGCAGCCAGTCTTGGCCAGCGTGCAATGTAGAATCGAATTCGCGGGGTATTGTTCTTCCGAAAGAGTACTTTAAGGGACCGGGATGCTGCTCTTATTCAGGCAAGCGGCGAAAGTCCCACAAAATTTTGTTGATTTTTGGGGGCGCAGGACAATACAAATCGTCCGAGGGACCCAACAAAGGCAAGAAATGAGCAGTGCCAATAACGGACATTCGGGCAAGACCGATGAATTGATCAAGTTCGCCAGCGAGATCGTCGCCGCCTATGTCAGCAACAATCCGACCCCGATCTCCGAACTTCCGGGAATGATCCGGAGCATTCATGCCACACTCGGCGGCCTCGCCGGCGGCGGGAACGCTGAGATCGCAACCACGCAGAAGCCGGCGGTCGCCGTCAAGAAATCGGTAACGCCGGAATACATCGTCTGCCTGGAGGACGGCAAGAAACTGAAAATGCTGAAGCGCTATCTGCGTTCGCGCTATGGCTTATCGCCTGAAGAATACCGTTCAAAATGGGGACTGGCCGCCGATTACCCGATGGTCGCCCCGAATTACGCGGCGCAGCGTTCCGAATTCGCCAAGAAAATTGGGCTTGGCCGCAGCGCGCCCGCCATGAAGAGCCGGCGCCGCAGCTGACATTTTTCAGGCAGCGCGATCGAGCCGCAGCGCCGTCCACACCTCATCCAACGCGCATACCAGCGCATCCATCATTGCGTCCGTGTGATTGGGCGATGGCGTAAAGCGCAGCCGTTCCGCGCCGCGCGGTACCGTCGGAAAATTGATCGGCTGCACGAATATTGCGTAATCGTGCAACAAGGTGTCGGAGACGGCTTTGCACAACGCGGCATCCCCGACGAGCACCGGCACAATATGGCTTGGCGACGCCATCAGGGGCAGACCCGCTTCCCCGAGCAGACGCTTCAACCGCACCGCACGTTCCTGCAAAGCGACACGTTCGGCCTCGCTTTCCTTCAGGTGCCGCACACTTGCCAGGACCGCGGCTGCAATTGCGGGCGGCAGCGAAGTGGTGAAGATAAAGCCTGGTGCGCAGGAACGGATGCAATCCACCATTTCGGCGTCGCCGGCAATATAGCCGCCCATTACGCCAAAGGCCTTGGCGAGCGTGCCCTCGATGATGTCGATATGCTGCATCGCACCGTCACGCGCGGCAACACCGGCACCGCGCGGACCGTACAGGCCGACGCCATGAACCTCATCAAGATAGGTGATCGCGCCATAGCGCTGTGCCACGTCGCAAATTCCGGCTATTTCGCCGAAATCACCGTCCATAGAATAGACAGACTCGAATGCGATCAGCCTGGGTCGTTCAGGCTCGACGGACGCCAACTGAGCTTCGAGATCTTCGAGATCATTGTGCCGGAAGACGCGCTTCTCGCAGCCACCGCGACGGATGCCCTCGATCATGGATGCGTGATTGAGCGCGTCGGAGAAGATCACCAGTCCCGGCAGAATTTTTGAGATCGTCGAAAGCGTGGCGTCGTTGGAAATGAAGCCCGAAGTAAACAAAAGAGCTGATTCTTTGCCGTGCAAATCAGCGAGTTCCCGCTCAAGCTCCACGTGATAGTGAGTGGTGCCGGAGATGTTTCGGGTGCCGCCGGAGCCAGCACCCGTTTGCTCTGCGGCTTCGCGCAAGGCTGCTACCACCTTGGGGTGCTGGCTCATCCCCAGATAATCGTTGCTGCACCAAACGGTGATGGGGCGTGGCTGATGGCCGCCGTAAAGGTCCGCTTCGGGATAAGCGCCGTTGCGGCGCAAGATGTCGGCGAAGACGCGGTAACGGTTTTCCCGTCTGAGACCGGCCAAAGTCTCGCGAAACCTCGCCTTGTATGGATAGGTCAATTGCGCCTCTCGGGCCATCCCCAAGGCTTATGCCCACTCTGGGGAGAATAACCCGGCCTCGCGCGCCACTCCATGCGAAATTTTCGCACGGGCGGAAGGCAGACGGTCAGAGCTGAAACCGAACCTGATCGATCCAGAACCGCTCCAGCCTTCTGAGGCTCGCGCTAATGGTTTCCAGTTCGCCCATGCCGACATTGCCCACGGCCTCGAGCGAACCCAGATGGCGTTCGAACAGGGTGGCCAGCATGTCGCGAATGGCTTCGCCCTTGGCCGTTAGGCGTACCAGAACGGAACGGCGGTCGATGGCCGAGCGCTCATGATGGACATAGCCGAGTTCGACCAGCTTCTTCAGGTTGTAGGAGACATTCGACCCGAGATAATGGCCGCGTGTGCGCAATTCGCCCGCGCTCAGTTCCTGGTCCCCGACATTGAACAGCAGCAGAGCCTGAACGCTGTTGATCTCGCGCTCGTCGCGCCGGTCGAGCTCGTCCTTGATCACGTCGAGAAGCTGTCGATGCAGCCGCTCAATGAGGCTCAGGACCTCCAAATATCGTTTGCGCAGCTGCTGGTCGCGGCCCGATTCCACGGCCTGGAGCTGAGGCTTTGCCAATGCCGTCATGTCCCCGATACACCACCCGAAGTTGTTTGCGGTAGAGCTTACCCCGGGACCATTAAGGCCAGGTAAATCAGAGTTCTCCGCGCAGCATCCGGACGATGCCGGAGAAATCGAGACTGGCGTGGCCTTTCGCAGCGAATAATGAATAGAGCTGCGTGGCTTCGGCCCCTAATGGGGTGGTTGCGCCCGTGGATTGCGCGGCGGCCTGCGCGAGTTTGAGATCCTTCAGCATCAGACCGACCGCGAATCCGCCCTGATAATTCCGGTTGGATGGGGCCGACGGGACCGGCCCGGCTACCGGGCAATACGCCGTGAGCGACCAGCATTGGCCGGATGAAGTGGAGGCGATATCAAACAATTTTTGGGCGTCGAGCCCGAGTTTTTCCGCGAGCACAAAAGCCTCGCAGGTACCGATCATCGATATCGCGAGAAGCATGTTGTTGCAGATTTTGGCCGCCTGTCCCGCTCCTGCGCCGCCCGCAAGCACAATCCGCTTGCCCATCTGTTCGAGCAAGGGTTTCGCCCGATCAAATGCCCTCCCGCCGCCGCCACACATGAAGGTGAGCGTGGCCGCCTCCGCCCCCGTGACGCCGCCCGAAACCGGCGCATCGAGGAAATCGAACCCGGCCGTGTGCGCAGCGTCATGGACTGCGCGCGCCGAGTCGATATCGATCGTCGAGCTGTCGATGAGAAGCGTGCCCGCGCCGGCAAGCGAAAGGATTCCGCTCTCAAGGTAGACCGCACGGACATGGTGGCCGGCCGGCAGCATGGTGATAACGACTTCGGCATCCTTCACGGCCTCGGCAAGCGAAGATGCACCTTTCGCGCCCGCTTGTACGACAGGTTCGAGAACCGCGGCGCTCAGATCGAAGGCTGTCACAGAGTTGCCGGCGCGCAAGAGATTGCGTGCCATTGGGCCGCCCATATTGCCCACGCCGATGAAAGCGATGTTGGTCATGATGTAATTCCTTCCCGGATAATCCGGCGCTTCATTTTGCCCTGCATCAGCACTGTGCGTCCCTCGGCAGGTTCAAAACAGGGATGTATTCGGCGACAGGGACACACGGCGGAATTACTGTCACAGCGCAAGCTCGTTTTCTCCGAGCGACGCAAAATATGCATCTACATCGGCATCGGTGACTTCGGGCAGCGTTTCGGGCTGCCATGCAGGCTCGTTATCCTTGTCGATGATCGTCGCCCGCACGCCTTCGAAGAAATCATGGCCCGTCATGACGCGTGTGACCATCCGGAACTCCATCCGCAGACAATCGTCGAAGGAAAGCGAGCGTCCTTCGCGCAATTCCCGGAAGGTAATTTTCAGGCTGGTGGGCGATTTCAGCCGTATCGTGGTGGCGGCGAGCGAACCCCATGCGTTGTCGTCTTCGTCGAGGGCGGCGAGAATGGCTTCCACCGAATCATGCGCGAAACAGCGGTCGACGGTTTCAAGGAATTCCGTAAGCGCGGGCACGCCCGCATCGTTGGTCAGTCCCGCCAGGGCCGTTTCGGGTGTATCGCCTCCTGCAAGCCGATCGATGAGCATCTCCCAATGGGCGGCGGCAACCGCGTGCGTGGCGATCTCCGAATAGAGCATGTCCGGCGTTTTCAGCCGCGAGCCCGTGAGGGCGAGATACATGCCGATTTCGCCCGGCAACCGTGGAAGAAAGTAGCTGCCGCCAACATCGGGAAATAGCCCGATTCCCGTTTCGGGCATGGCAAAGATCGCGCTTGCATCGGCGAGGCGATGACTGCCATGGATGGACACGCCGACACCGCCACCCATCACGATGCCGCGCAGCAGCGCGAGATACGGCTTGGGGAAATGTTTGATCCGCGCGTTCAGGCGATATTCGTGGCGGTAGAAATCCGTCAAGTCGGCGCCGCCTGTGCGGCCCGCCTCGTATAGCGCGCGAATATCCCCACCCGCGCAGAAAGCGCGCTCCCCGGCGCCGCGGATGACCACAGCCCGAATAGTATCGTTGTCGCGCCAGCGCACCAATTGGGCATCCATCGCGATGCACATGGCTGGCGTAAGCGCGTTAAGCGCCTTGGGACGATTGAGCGTAATCAGCCCGATCGCCCCGCGCTCCTCGAAAAGAACGTCTTCCACCGCCGCGCCGCTCATTGCCGAAACATCTCCCGCGCGACGATCACGCGCATGATCTCGTTGGTTCCTTCCAGGATCTGATGCACGCGCAGATCGCGCAGATGGCGCTCGGCCGGAAAATCCTTGAGATAGCCATAACCGCCATGCAGCTGAAGCGCGTGGTTGGCGATTTCGAAGCCGGCATCGGTGGCAAACCGCTTCGCCATCGCACAAAGCATGGTCGCGCGAGGATCGCGACGGTCAAGCGCAGACGCGGCATTGCGGATCATCAGCCGTGCGGCTTCGAGATTGGTCGCCATATCGGCCAGCTTGAATTGCGTGGCCTGAAACTCCGAAAGCGGCCGCCCGAATTGTCTGCGGTCATGCACATAGGTTTTGGCTTCCTCAAGCGCCGCGCGCGCAGTGCCGATTGAGCAGGCGCCGATATTGATGCGGCCGCCGTCGAGCCCCATCATCGCGATACGGAAACCCTCGCCTTCGGCACCAATGCGGTTAGCAACCGGTACGCGGCAATTGTCGAACAACACCTGCGCGGTGGGCTGATTTTTCCAGCCGAGCTTTCGCTCCATCTTGCCGAAGGAAAGCCCCGGGGTGCCCTTTTCCACGACAATGCAGGAAATACCCTTGGGACCTTCTTCACCGGTGCGCACCATGCAGACATAGATATCCGAAGTTCCGGCCCCCGAGATGAAAGCCTTGACGCCGTTCAGGATGTAATGGTCACCGTCGCGCGTGGCGCGGGTCTGGAGGCTGGCGGCGTCGGACCCCGATCCAGGCTCGGTCAGGCAGTAGCTCGCAACCTGCTCCATGCTCGTGAGCTTGGGCAGGAATCTGTGCCGCTGTGCGTCGTTGGCGAAGCGGTCGATCATCCACGATGCCATGTTATGAATGGAGATGAAGGCCGCCGTTGACGTGCAGCCCGCCGACAGTTCTTCGAAGATGATGGCCGCGTCGAGCCGCGTCATCTCTGCGCCACCGACGTCCGTCTTCACATAGATTGCCGCAAAACCCAGCTCTGCCGCCTTGCGCATGACATCGAGGGGAAAATGCTCGTGTTCGTCCCATTCCGCGGCGCGCGGCGCAAGCTTCTCGACCGCGAAGCGCCGCGCCGAGGCCTCGACGGCGCGCTGGTCCTCGTTCAACTCGAAATCCATGCCGATCCCTCTGCCGAATGCCCCTAGATGGACCACCACATCCGGTTTGCCAAGCTCGCGCTTGCACGGGCGTATGGCTCTCTTTAGACCAGTCCGGCCAAATGATCGTGACCGGAATGGACGCTCGATTTCCTGCGCTGCGGATGCGGCGGCTGCGGCGGTACGACTGGACGCGGCGGCTCGTCGCCGAACGGACCCTTTCGCCGGCCGACCTGATCTGGCCGATTTTTCTCGCCGAGGGGGACAAACGCAGGGAGCCGATCAACGCAATGCCCGGCGTTGAGCGGTTGACAATCGATCAGGCTGTTCTTGCTGCCGAAGAAGCGGCAGGGCTTGGCATTCCGGCGATCGCGCTCTTCCCGCACATTGAACGACACCTCAAGACCGCGGATGGACGCGAAGCGCTGAATCCTTCAAACCTCGTCTGCCGCGCCGTGCGCACCATTAAGAGAAACGTTCCCGGGATCGGCGTCCTTTGCGACGTGGCACTGGATCCCTACACAAGCCATGGCCATGACGGAGTGCTCATTGGCGATTGCGTGGCCAACGATGAAACAGTCGAAATTCTCGCGCGGCAAGCCGTTCTCCAGGCCGAAGCGGGCACCGACATCGTTGCGCCGTCGGACATGATGGATGGCCGGGTTGCCGCCATTCGCACAGCGCTGGATGCGCAGGGATTCAAGGATACGCTGATCATGGCCTATGCGGCCAAATACGCTTCGGCGTTCTATGGACCGTTTCGCGAGGCGGTCGGCTCGGCCCACGCGCTGACCGGCGACAAGCGCAGCTACCAGATGGATCCGGCAAACGGCGAGGAATCGCTGCGGGAAGTTGGACTCGACATCGCCGAAGGCGCCGACATGATCATGGTCAAGCCGGGCATGCCCTATCTCGATGTGCTCTATCGCGTGAAAGAAACATTCCGGATGCCTGTCTTCGTTTATCAGGTCTCCGGCGAATACGCGATGCTGATGGCGGCGGCGGAACGCGGCTGGCTCGACCGCGACCGGGTAATGTTCGAAAGCCTGATCGCGTTCAGGCGGGCTGGTGCGTCCGGAATATTAACTTATTTTGCGCGCGATGCGGCCCGGCTGTTACGCGGTGAATCGGCGATCTGAGCGGCTCACCCCGAAGTGAGGGCCGGATCACGCGAGCGTGTGCGGCCGACCCTTGCGTCCCACCTGCAAAACCCGCAAGTATCATGACGTAACTTTCATGGAGATGCCCATGCGTACTCATCTGCTCGCCGCGATCGCGGGACTGGTGATTCTGGGTCCTTTTGCCGCGTTCGCCCAGGAACCTGCGGACACGCCCGACCACTCCGCTCCTGCGGCCCAGCCCGTTTCAGCGGACAAGCCGGTAAATAATCCCATCGTCTGCGAGAATTATTATCACGAAGGAACCATTATCAGACGGCCCGACTGCCGCACGCTTCACCAGTGGGAGCGCCGGCGTTATGCGGAACAGCGGTTCATCGAGGAATTCCAGTTACACACGCTTGGTCAGCACTAAGGAGACATGCCGCCTTCATGGGCGGCCGCGCCGCAGGGCTTCCGTGCGCGCGAACAGGCTCGAGGTGTCCCAGCGTCCCCCGCCCATCCGTTCCACCTCGCCATAAAACTGGTCAACCAGCGCCGCAAGTGCGAGCGAGGCACCGTTGCGGCGTGATTCGTCGAGGCAAATTGCGAGGTCTTTGCGCATCCATTCGACGGCAAATCCATGATCGAACCTTCCCTCAAGCATTGTGGCATGGCGGTTGTCCATCTGCCAGGACTGCGCGGCACCCTTTGAAATGACTTCGACCACAGCGAGGGGATCGAGAGCTGCGGCGCGTGCGAAACTCAGAGCTTCTGCAAGACCCTGTACCGTTCCGGCTATGCAAATCTGATTCACCATCTTGGTGAGCTGGCCCGCGCCCGCTTCACCCATTCGCTGGCAGTGCCGCGCATAGGCGTGCATGATGAGCGCCGCCTTCTCGTAATCTGCCGCGTCCCCGCCGCACATGATGGTGAGTTTTCCGTTGCGCGCGCCCTGCTCGCCACCCGAAACCGGTGCATCGACAAACCCAAGTCCGCGCGACTTGGCGGCTTCGGCGAGCTCGCGCGCAATGGCCGCCGACGCCGTCGTGTGATCGACAAACACCGCGCCCGGTTTCATTGTTTCGAACGCGCCACCATTGCCGCGTGTGATCGCATCGACGTCCCGATCGCGCCCCACACAGGCAAGCACGACATCAGCGTTCTCGGCCGCCGCAGCCGGAGACCGCGCCGCGTAGCCGCCGTGCTCCTCAACCCAGCTCTGCGCTTTGGCGGCCGTCCGGTTGAAGACCGTCACCTCATGGCCCGCGCGCACAAGATGCCCGGCCATTGGATAGCCCATCACGCCCAGGCCGATGAATGCAACACGCGGAGGCATCGATCCTCTCCTTTGCCAATTTGGGCGGCAGTTAAGCCGTCACAAGCTCAAAACACCAGCCGCGGCGCCAGAATCCGTGAACTATTCCATTGCTTCCAGCTGCGGTGGATATGCGAGGTGTGCCGGTTTCTGCATCAGGAAGAAGACGAGAAGCGCCGGCACCGAGATGAGGAACATGAAAAGGAAATCATTGGTGTAAGCGATGACCTGCGCGTTGCAGTGCATGACGGCGTCCATTTGCGCCGCCCCGGTGGGAGGACAGGCTCTTGAGCCGGCCATCGGTTGCTGCGCGTCTGTGCGGCTAATGCCTCTGTTGATCGGTTAATCGGTTCACCAAGCCGGTTCGGCTCGCAGACGCTCGACAGCCGGTGGGCTGGGTCAAGCCCAGCCAAGCTGATCAAGAAAAACCGCTCATTCGTACAACAGCCGGAACCACCGGCGATGACCCGTGTCGATGGAGACATAGGTGCTCATGCCGGCGCGCAGCGGCGGGTCTGCGGGTTTGAGATCGAGTCTGATCTTGACCGTCACGCGCTGTGTCACCTTCACCCAGTTGCCGCTCGCATTTTCGGCCGGCAAGACCGAGAAATCCGCGCCTGTCTCGGGGCTGATCGAATCCACCTCGCCCTTCCAAACGCGGCCGGGATAGGTATCGACGGTCACTTCGACGGGATCCCCGCGATGGACATGGGTGATGTCCGTCTCTTTCATGTTGGCCTCGACCCAGACGTCGTTGGTCGAGACGAGCCCCACCGCACTCGTCGTCGTAAAAGCGGACAGCGCGGAGATGACGAGAGCCCCAGGCTGGAGCGAGTCCACTTCCGTGACAGTGCCGTCGAAGGGTGCGCGTACGGTCGCGTGATCGAGCTGCCGCTGCGCTTCGCTGACCTGCGCCTTCGACTGCAGGTATTGTGGCAGCTGCTCGACGGGAATGTGTATGTTGCCACCGAGCTTGGCCAGCTGAACCTGCGCCTGGTCCTTCAGCGAAGCGAGCGTGCTCTGCGCCGTGGCAAGCGTGAACCGCGCCTGATCGTACTGCGCCTGTGCGATGCTGTTCAGCTGAAGGAGCGCGGCATAGCGGTTGTACGTCACCTGATCGAGCGCAACCTGCGCCTGCTGGGCGGCGATGTCCTTCAACATGCGACGGTAATCATCTTGCATTGAGAGCAGCGTGAGCCGCGTCTGTCCGAGATTGGCTTTCGCGTTGTCGAGCGCGATCTGAAACTGCAGGGGATCGATGCGGAACAGCACCTGCCCGACTTTGACGTGCTGGCCCTGGCGCACGTCCACGTCCTTCACGAGGCCGGAGACGTCAGTGGAAACCATCAGTTGCGCGGCATGCACGTAGGAATCGTCTGTGCCGACATAGCGGCCGCCGAGAAGCCAGAATGCGAGCGACGCGAGCAGAACCAGCACCACGCCGCCGATCATCAATATGCGCCGCAGAAGGTTGCGATCGGATCTCAGCCGCTCGACCCAACCGGACGCCGCAGCGCCTTGCGCCGCGGCCCCGACATAAGGAGAAGCCGTTTCCGTTTGTATCGCCGCCATTGTTTACGCTCCCACCGCCACTGGTGCAGATTCGGAAGTCAGATTGTTTTTCATCTGCAGGAGCGCATCGACGACCTGGCTGCGGATGTCCGGATCCACGCCTTCCAGCAGTTCCGTGACAAGCACGTCGCGCGATTTGGTGATCTCTTCGAGCACCGGTGCGGCAGCCGGCAGCAGGTGCAGCCGGCGGATGCGCCGATCTGCTGGATCTGACCTTCGCTCCAGAAGACCCCGCGCCTCCAGGCGGTCGACAAGCCGGCCCACACTGATTGGCTCCACTTCCAGAAGCGCGGCCAATTCGTTCTGCGACAGGCCTGGCTTCGCATGTACACGTGACAGGATCACCCACTGGGCTCGCGTCATGCCGCGGGCGCGCGCCCGTTGATCAAAGCGGGTCCGCAGCAGGCGAGCCACGTCGTTCAGGAGAAGCATCAGATCGCGGTCGAATTGCTGCACTGCAGTATCCCTTAGCTAAGCCGAATATAAGCAGCCTTAATATAGCGCACAAGATGAATTACGCGTTATCAGGCTGCCAATTTTCCTAAGCCACAGCCCTGACCGCGATAGAAGAGCAAAAGCGGCCCGAGCGCCGGTCGACGCACCAGAGCACCGGCGGCTCCGCCGCCACTACCGCCACTCGGGTCAGAAAACATCCGGGTGCGTGGCGGAAAGCTTGGCGCAATCCGCGCTTCGGGCTGGCGCGGGTCGGCGTTTCATAGTCATATCGCGACCGGGCGAGACTCGTGGGAACGCCGTGACGGATCAACGTACTGCGCGCGTGCCGCAATTCTTCCTGACGCCGGGCGGCCCCTGCCCCTATTTACCTGGCCGCACCGAGCGGAAAGTGTTTGCAAGGTTGAATGGCAGTTTTGCCCAGGCGCTGAACGAAGCGCTGACCCATTCCGGGTTCCGCCGCAGCCAGATGATCGCCTATCGACCGGCCTGCGATGGGTGTTCGGCCTGCGTGTCGGTGCGCATTGTCACGAAGGAATTTTCGCCATCGCGCAATCAGAAGCGACTTGCCCGGCGCAATGCAGATCTCGCACGCAACGAGGCGCCACCGGAAGCCACCCGAGAACAGTTCGCACTGCTGCGCGCGTATCTCGACTCGCGCCACATCGGCGGTGGCATGTCCGACATGGGTCTTTTCGACTATGTGGCGATGGTGGAAGAAACACCGGTGAACACGCATATCGTGGAGTACCGCGAGACGCTCAGGGATGGCAGTCCGCCGCGGCTGCTCGCCTGCGCGTTGACAGATGTGCTGCGCGATGGCCTGTCGATGGTTTACAGCTTTTTTCATCCCGGCGAGGACGCCCGCAGCCTCGGCACCTACATGATTCTAGATCACGTTACGGCCGCCCGCGCGCGCAGGCTTCCTTATGTCTATCTCGGTTACTGGATTCGTGGCAGCGCCAAGATGAACTACAAGGCCCGCTTCAAGCCGCTCGAGGCGCTCGGACCCGACGGCTGGGCCCGGCTCGATGTCTGAAATTCCTTTGCGGCCTCGGCGCGAAAATAAATAAACACTTCAAGCTGCGGCAGAACCGGCGAAGCGTTGCTGCCATTCGGCGATCTGCTCGTCGGTAATCTTGGCGACCAGCACTTCGGGGACCTGCACAAGCATCCCGGTCTCAAGCTGATCGAGAAATTCGCGCATGGGCCCGTCAGGCCAGGGAATGATCTCGGGTGCCGGCATGATCGCTTCGTGCATCTTGCGCGCGATCACCGGAATAACCGGCCAGGACAGATGGCCGAACAGATGTACGAGATTGAGCCCCACTCGCACCCCGACTGCCGCCTGGGCGCGATTTGTCTTGATGGTCGTCCAGGGCGCGGCCCGTGTGAGATATTCATTGCCGGCGACCCAGATCGCGCGCAGCTCGCCAAGCGCCTTGCGGAACTCGCAGGCCTCGAGATAATCCGAATACGAATGGATGCGCTCATCGAGCGTATCCGCCAGCAGAGCTTCCTCCTCGCCCCACTGCCCCTCCTCCGGGACACGCGATTCGAAGCGCGCGGCGCAGAATTTCATCACCCGGTTGACGAAATTGCCGACGACATCCGCGAGATCCTTGTTCACGGTGCCGGC
>Ga0335074_10009527_pt1 | contig 13565 bp, 7 predicted proteins | sample Lox_Sample_23_FD_206715 | JGI IMG/M metagenome (GOLD analysis project Ga0335074, IMG submission 206715) | Soil microbial communities from Loxahatchee National Wildlife Refuge, Florida, United States - Lox_Sample_2.3 | ecosystem: Environmental > Terrestrial > Soil > Wetlands | place: USA: Florida...
CATCTGGGGACGGGTCGCGCTTCAGTTCTGGCGTACCAGGGAGAACGTCGCTAACGGCTCGGACATCGACAGGATTGCCCGCGACCAGTATTTCCTCGCGCAACTTGTCAAGGGCGTGCTGCACAGTGGCCTGCTGCACAGCCCGGCCAAGCTGTACAGGGTGCTTGGCGACGTCGCGGGAAACCTGACGACCGACGCCAGCGACACCGACCTGCTGCACATCGCGACCAGCCTGCACGGCATCTCGCCGAAGAACATCCAGTTCATCACCGCTCCCTGGGTGACGTACGTGCCAGACCCTAATGAGGTCCAGTTCGAGCAGCCGCAGGCCAACGCCCTGTTCTGGGCGATCGCGCATGACTCGAAGCTGCCGGCCGCGAGCAAGAAGAAGGCCGGCCAGACCGCCACTCCATTGGCGAGCGAGAGTCCAGCGGCGAGCCCGAGCGCGAGCCCGAGCGCGAGCCAGAGCCCTGGCTCAAGTTCGGCGGCGGGCGGGCAGCCGGAGACCGTCACGCCTTCGACCGTGAACGTGATGCTCCTTGACGGCTCAAGCGGTGAGAACCTGACCAGCCAGACTCAGACCGAGCTGACCAGCCGAGGGTTCAGTGTCGTCGGCACCGGCTACGCGGACTCGATGGACTACACGCGCACGATCGTGCAGTATGCCTCTTCGGCAGACCTGGCCGCCGCGAACACGGTCGCCGAGCAGTTCACTTCGCCGAAGCTGCAGGTCGATCCTGACCTGACCGCGGGGACTATCCAGGTCATACTCGGATCAAGCTTCACCAAACTGGCGACACCGAGGTCTACTTCCCAGTCCATCAGCGGGCTGTCCACCAACTATGGTGGCATCACAGCGAATATCCGCTGCAGGAACAGCGCGTTCTACGGTTACTACGACCAGGAGCCGGTCTCGACGACGTGCGCCTGTTAGGGCCTCTGCTCGTGGCGCTGCTCCCGCACGCCCCGAGGAGGAGCTGAAGGTTGCCTAAGCCAAGCTGGCAGGACCGGCTGATCGCCCTGGCACCTTGGCCGTCCCGGCGGTCGCGGCTGCTCGCCTGGGGGTCAATTGCGACGACCTTCGTGCTGGTCATCGGCACTCTCGGGATTTACTTCGACGTGCGCGGCAAACTCGACAGCATCGGCAGGATCATCGCCGCGGACGACGCGCACCGGCCGCCCAGGTACAACGACGCGCTTAACATCCTGCTTCTCGGCTCGGACAGCCGGACCGGGCATAACGCGCGGATCGGGGGGCGCATAGGCTGCGACTGCTCGGACACGATCATGGTCGCGCACATCTCGCCAGGTCGCCGCAAGGTGACCGTGCTGAGCATCCCGAGGGACACGATGGTGCCACAGTACGCGTGTAGCGCCGTGCAGGGAACGCCTGGCCAGGAGGCCGAGCTCACCGCCTTCGAGCGCATCAACGAGACGCTGGAGCACGGTGGCCCCGAGTGCGTCCGCACGACCGTGGAGCAGCAGACAGGCATCTACATCAGCAACACGATCATGCTGAACTTCACCGGCTTCGAGAACGTCATCAACGACGTCGGCGGCGTCAAGGTCTGCGTGCCCGTCGCGATCAGCGACCCGATCATCAAGGGACCTGACGGGCACGGCAGCGGACTGAAGCTCAAGGCAGGCGTGCACCATATCTGGGGACGGCAGGCACTCCAGTTCTGGAGGGCCAGGTACGCGCTGGCGGACGGCAGCGACCTGGCAAGGATCAATCGTGACCAGTACCTGATGGGCCAGGTCTTCAAGGGCGTGCTGCACAAGGGCATGCTGTCTAGCCCGCGGACGCTCTACAAGGTGTTCGGCGACCTTTCCAAATCCATCGCCACCGACGCGAGCATCAACGACCTGATCGGCATCGCCGCCAGCCTGCGCAGCGTGTCGAGCAAGAACGTGCAGTTCGTCACCGCGCCTAACGCTCCATACCCGGCCGATCCCGATGCGGAGCTAGAGTTCGCCGAACCCCAGGCCAAGGCCGTCTTCAGCGCGATCGCCAGGGACAAGACGCTGCCGAAGAAGCACAAGTCCAAGCACCAGAAACCCAAGAAGACGACGGCGCACGTCCAGCTCACCTCGGTCAAGGTGACCGTGCTCAACGGCACAGACATCAGCGGGCTCGCCGCCAGGGCGGCGTCCGAGCTCACCAGCACCGGGTTCACCGTCATCGGCCAGCCGGCCGACGCCGCGACGACCGGCTACACCGGCTCCGTGATCGAGTACGCCGCCGCGGCTGACCGCGCCGCCGCCGCGACCCTCGCCAAGCACATCGCGGGAGCCACCGTCCAGCAGGCTTCCGGCGTGTCTGCCGGCACAGTTCAGCTCATTCTCGGGTCGTCGTTCGCGGGCGTGACCAAGGCCGCCGGGGGCTCCGGCACCGGCACCGGGACGGGCACGGGCACGGGCACGGGCACGGGCACGGGCAAGGGCACGGGCAAGGGCACGGGCAAGTCAGGCACGAAGCCGCTCGGCAACATCTCAGGCAGCTACAAGGCAAGCTCGAGCTGCCGCAACTCCGCCTTCTTCGGCCCGAACCTGCCCGCCCCCGACCGCAAAGTCTCCTGCGCCTGCTGAGATGCGGCGCCCGCCTCGGGGCTAGCCGCCGCCCGCGTCGCCTGCCTGCCCGTTACGCGGGCAGCCTGCCCGCGACCCGCGCCGCATGCACGCCGCGCCGGTCGCCCCCGCGCCGCATGCACGCCGCGCCGGTCGCCCCGCAGCCCTGAGGGCCAGCCTCGTCGCCCAACCCTTTCAGCCCCGCAAGCCGAAAGATCTGGGGCCGGAAGTGCTCTTCCGCGCGGACCTTGCGGGGCTCGCGTGCCGCGAGCGATTGTTGTGACTCGCGGGATCGAGGGGCCGGGGCGGCAGCGACGCACTTACAGCATCGAGGGACCACCGATGCTGTAGCCGCGGCCGAGGTCAACAACAACAGTGGAACTTCAATGTCACTCCTACAGCATCTCGGAGCCAGCGATGCTGCTCGCCGCCGGAGGCGGACAGCATCAAAGGGACATCGTTGTTGCAAGGTTGGGCAATCTGGGCGGTTTGTCGGTCTAGGGTCACCGCGAGATCACAGTTGGTCTGAGGCGGGCTCCCGATCTGGTGCTGTTGTGACGTAAGTGAGTAATGGGTCCGCAGGTGATTAGCGACGCCGGCCCGCCGGGGTTTGGCGCCGGGCTGGGGTTTGGGGCCGGGCTGGGGTTTGGGGCCGGGCTGGGGTTTGGCGCCGGGCTGGGGTCTGGGGCCGGGCTGGGGTCTGGGACGGGAGTTGGTCAGTGGCCGGTGTGGGGGTTGCGGTCGGGCGCGGGAGGTGCGCTCGGGATCGGCGGCGCGTCAGAGCCGGGGCCGGGGGGCGGACCGAAGATGGCGACGGTGTCCGGGGGCAGGAGCAGCCCGCCGGGGACGTAGCCGATGCGGGAGTCCGAGGTGGCGAGCAGGCTGCTGGCGCCGAGGGGGCAGGTCCAGTCTTCAGCGCCCAGGTTGACCGCGATCAGGGTCTCGCCACGGCGCAGCAAAAGCCGGCCTGCGGCCGGGTCGCAGGTGACGGTGACCCGGTCAAGCCGCGGATCGGTCAGGTCAGCGCGCGAGGCGCGCAGGCGGATGAGGTCGCGGTACCAGGTGAGGAGTTCGGCGTGGGCGGGCTTGGACAGTTCCGCCCAGTCGAGTTTGGCCTGCCAGAACGTCGCGGAGTTCTGGGGATCTGGCATGTCGGCTGGGTCCCAGCCGAAGGCCGAGAACTCTGATCGGCGGCCATCGCGCACGGCGGCGGCCAGGGCAGGATCTTCGTGATCGGTGAAATAGGGGAACGGCGTGCTCGCCCCCCACTCCTCGCCCTGGAAGATCAGCGGGGTAAACGGCGAGGTGAGCAGCAGCGCGGCGGCGACTCTGAGCCTGGCGGGGCTGAGCAGTGCGGACGTGCGGTCGCCCGCGGCGCGGTTGCCGACCTGGTCGTGGTTCTGGGTGCAGACCACGAACTGGGGTCCTGACAGCCCTGCCGGGGACCCGCCATGGGTACGCCGGCGGAACGCCGAGTAAGTGCCGTCATAAACCCAGGCCTGCCGCAGGGCCTTGGCCAGCCCTTCGAGCGAGCCGTAGTCCTGGTAGTAACCGGAGTTCTCGCCGGTCAGCGTCGCGTGCACGCAGTGGTGCCAGTCATCGGCCCAGCACGAGTCGAGGCCGTAGCCGCCCAGGCCGGGTGCGCGGACGAGCCTCGGGTCGTTCTGGTCGCTCTCGGCGATCAGGTACAGCGGCCGGCCAAGATGCGCGGACAGCGCGCTGACCCTGGCGGCGAGTTCGCTAAGGACGTGCGTCGCCGAAGTGTCGTAAATGGCATGCACGGCATCTACGCGCAGCCCGTCAAAGCGATAGTCCCGCAGCCACATCATCGCGTTCGAGATCACGAACCGCCTGACCTCGTCGCTTCCTGGTCCGTCGAAGTTCACCGCGGCGCCCCAGGGGGTCTGGTAGCGCGTGGTGAAGTAGGGCCCGAACTCTTCCAGGTAGTTGTCGGATGGACCGAGGTGGTTCCATACCACGTCGAGGATCACGGCGAGGCCGTGGCCGTGTGCGGCGTCGACGAGTCGCTTCAGGTCAGAGGGGGTGCCGTAGGAGTGGTGGGGGGCGAACAGGTTGACAGGGTCGTACCCCCAGCCCCGGCTGCCAGGGAATTCGGCGACAGGCATGAGCTCGAGCACACCGGCCCCGAGGTCGGCCAGGTGCGGCAGGGCTTCGATCGCGCCGGTGAAGGTGCCCGCAGGTGACAGCGTGCCCACGTGGGCCTCGTAAATGACGGAGCCAGCCAGTGGCCGGCCGCGCCAGTTACTGGCCCAGGCGTAGGCGCCGTGGTCGACGAGCCGCGATGCTCCTTTGCTGCCAAAGGGCTGGAAGTTCGACCTCGGGTCGGCTCTCGGCTGGCCTTCGTTCAGGCTGAACCCGTAATCGGTTCCCGGCCCGGCCGCGAAGTCGGTCGCGGTCCACCAGCCGTCGTCGCATCGGCGCATGGGCAGCTTTCGATCGCCGAGCACGACGTCGACCCTTTCGGGGCGTGGTGCCCATACCTTGAATTCGTGCACTAATCCTCGCGGGCCAGGACTTGGACAGGGAAGAACCGCAACAAGGTAGCGGCCGCGACCAGGCCACCTTGGTGTGCCTCGCCGCTCAGTACGCTTACCCACCGGCCGGGCGGCAAACCCACCTGGGTACCTGTCCACGGGTCGGCGGCACTGGTCGCCAGCCTGGGTACGACCACGGCCAGGCCCCCTGACCTGGTGAAAGCGATGAACCGGTCGGCGCTTTCCCCGGTCACTTCGAGCGCTTCGTAGCCAGAAGACCGGTCATAGCAGTAGGGGTGCAGGCGACGGTGCGTGAGCAGCCGGCTGGTCAGCCAGAGCTTGGTGCCGCCGGCGTCCTCGCGGGCGAACGCCTGCTGCGGCCCGGCGTCAGCGAGTTCGGCGAGCAGTGCGCTGCGGGCGGCGAAGTCCACTGGCCTGCGGTTGTCAGGATCGACCAGTGACAGGTCCCAGGTTTCCGTGCCCTGGTAGATGTCGGGGACGCCGGGACAGGTCAGCAGCAGCGCCGTCTGAGCCAGCGAGTTCAGCCGGCCACGGGCGATGATGCTGTGCTTGGCCAGGAACGTCGCGACCGCGGCGACGAACTCGGTGTCTGACAAGACCGAGGCGACGAACCCGGCGAGAGCGTCTTCGTACGGCTCTTGCGGGTCGGTCCATGACGTGTGCACCTTGGCTTCCCTGACCGCCTTGATCAGGAAGGCCCTCAGCCGGTCCTGCTCGACCGGCCAGGCGCCGACCAGCGTCTGGTACAGCAGATGCTCGGTCGTCGCGTCCGGCCAGCTTCCCCTTCCGTGCCTTCCTGCCCGGCGCTTGTGCTTCGCGTTGTGCTCCGACCACTCGGCGAGCGCGGCGTTCCAGGCGTGCGGCAGTTCGGAAAGCACGGCCAGCCTGGCCCTGACGTCCGCGCTCCGCTTGGTGTCGTGCGTGGACAAGGTCAGCATCGCGTCCGGCCAGTGCAAGGCGGCATAGCGCATCGCGTCGTGGAAGTCCGGCAGGTTGCCGCCGAACCTTGCCGGGTCGCCGCCGACCTCGTTGAGGCAGGCAAGCGGCTGGTAGCGGTAAAAGGCGGTGTCCTCTACGCCCTTGGCCATCACCGGGGCGCTGACCTGGGCGAATCTGACCGCGAAGCGAGCTTCCCTGTCGCCTTCGTAGCGCAGCACGAGCAGGCCGCCGATGAAGTCGAACAACTCGGCATCCAGGTCGGGCCTGCGCTGCCGCGCGGCCGTGACCGCCGCCGCGACCTTGGCACGGTCGGCCAGCGTGACGTCGTGGCCTGGCCTGGGGTAGCACCGGTACACCGCGAACGCGGCCAGTACCTCCTTGAGGGACTCGCGCAGTTCCCTGCGGGTGTAGTCGCGCTGCCGACGGTGGTATTCGCACAGGTCCGCAAGCTGGGCGGTCAGCCGCTCGATCTCGGCCGCCAGGTCCTCTGCCATGATCTGCAGCTTGGCGGCGTGCGCTATCTCGGCGAAATCCCTGTCCTGCCCGGTGAAATTCGCATAGCCATCCAATATCGCCTGGCGACCCGAGTGGTCGACGAACAACTCACCCGCCAGGTTAAGGAAGTCATAGCCCGTGGTGCCAGCCACCGGCCAGGACCCGGGTAGCTTCTCGTCAGGTCCGAGTATCTTCTCGACGACGATGTAGGTGCTTTCGCCGGCTTTCGCGCGGAGCCTGGTGAGGTAGCCCTCAGGATCGGCGAGGCCGTCAATGTGGTCGACGCGGAGACCGGTGACCGAGCCATCCATGATCAGCCTGAGCGGCAGCCCGTGCACGTCGTCGAAGACCTCTGGCTGCTCGACGCGCAGCCCTGCCAGGGTATCGATGTCGAAGAACCGGCGGTAGGACAGTTCTTCCGCGGCGGTGCCCCAGTAGGCGAGGCGGTAGTTCTGCCTGCTGAGCAGTTCGTCGAGGCGATCAGGGTCGCTGTTGACCGACTCGATCTCCGCGTCGATCGCCTGGGCCGCGTCCTGGTGTTTCTCGCAGAACGCGGTCAGCTTGGCCCGCAGGTCCTCGATACCGCGATGCCGTTCCCTGACCGCGTCTGGCTCGGTCAGGATCGCGTGCGGCAGGTTGCCTAGGTCGGTGGCAATGGTCTTGAGTTCGGCCGAGCCCGCCGCGTCGGCGGCGCTCATCAGCAGGTCATCGAGCGTGCGAGGGGACAGCGGTGCCGCTATGTCGTGGTAGGCGACGGTGAACTGGCCACCCGCGCGGCGGATGCGCAACTCGCCTGCCTCGAGCACTCGTCCGTACCTGTCCGCGAGAACCGGCATGAGCACGTGCGCGGTGAGCTTGCGTTCAGGCGGGTCCCAGTCGATGTCGAAATAGCTCGCGTAACGGCTCGCAGGGCCGTTCTCCAGTACATCCCACCACCAGGCGTTGGCCTGTCCGGCCAGCGCCATGTGGTTCGGAACGATGTCGAGCACCTGACGGAGTCCGTGCTCGTCAAGCGCCTTCGTCAGGCGCCGGTAGCCCGCTGTCCCGCCGAGGGCCGCGTTCAGCTTGGAGTAGTCCGTGATGTCGTAGCCGGCCGAGGTCTCCGTCGCGGACTGCTGCACGGGGGAGCAGTACAGATGCGTGATGCCGAGGCTGGCCAGATAACCGGCTATCGCGGCGGCGTCAGCGAAGACGAAGGCAGGGCCGAACTGTACCCGATAAGTCGCCGACGGGGTCAAACCGCCAGCCCGCGGGTGTTCTGTCACTGGGCCGTCACCTTCCTACGGCTCCCCGCCACGCTCACCACAGTAATCCCGAAGTGCTGGCTAAGGTGGAAGACTCCCCAGATCCCCGCCAGGTGACGATGGCTGACGGTATCGGCTGCATGTCCGCCAGATGGAAGAGCTTTACCTGCGGCATCCAGTTCCCGTACACCAGCGGACTAGATATTTCCGCGCCCTCGGCTAATATCTTTAATGGGGGATTGAGTACCGGGGAAACGGGGGCTGCGAAATGCTGGCTGCTCGCTGGAGAATGCCGGTTATTACGGTAACTATTACATTGGGGACGGCCGGGGCGCTGGTAACTTCTATTACCGGTGCTTTTGCGGCGCATTCCGGGTCTTCTGCCCCGCAAAAGCTGGCGCCATCGCAGACGGCTCCGCTGGTCACCGACGCGATCTTGGCCCACGCGTCCAAGCGCGGCCAGGAGGCGCCGGCGATGAGCCGGGCCATGCTCGCGGCTAATGCCGCGAAGCAGCGGGCCGCCGCGAGCTATCTGATGACGGCTCGTCCGCCGGCGTCGAAGTATCTGGCGCAGACGCAGCAGGCTCAGGTACGCGGCTACTACTGCGGTCCGGCGACCGTCGCCGAGATGCTGGCTCAACTCGGCGTCAAGGTGAGCCAGAACGCCGCCGCGAGGCAGCTAGGCACCGACGGTTCTGGCACCGACTGGTCCAATAACAAGGGTTACCCGGTAGCACGGGTGCTCGACGCCAACGAGGCCAAGAACAACTACGTAGCCGTCGGCCTGCCGTGGACGCCGAACAACGCCCAGGTCAAGACCTACGAAAACGACCTGGTCACCGACCTCAACCGGGGCGGTTCCGGCGTGCCGCTTGCCGGTAACGCCTACGAGGTGCCAGGCGGCCCGCACCTGGTCGGGCATCCGGCCGGGCAGGAGATCATGCACTGGTTCGATATCAGGGGCTACTCGAAGGACGGTGCCGTCACCGCTTATGAGGACTCGGTGCACGGGGCATCGAGCATCGCGTGGAGCGGTTCGGTGCCCGCCTACTCAACGCTGCCTTCTGCCACGATCGTGTACATACTCGGGGCACGTGGCTACATCTGGTAAGCAGATGCGAGATACGTGGTCACGGCTGGTCGTGGCAGGGACGGTCCTTCTCGCGCTGGCCGTCCTTAGCGGCTGCGGACGGTCAACGGCAACGCCCAGACGCACCGCGACCGGGTCGGCGACGCCGGTCGCGCGGTCGGTTCCCGCCGTGCCAAGGATCGGGGAGTTCTGTGCCGCGCGATCGGGAGCCAGGGTCCCTGCGATCGCGAGAGGGCTCACGCGAGTGGTGCCAGGCTCGCTCGATGCGGAGGTGGTGCCGCTGGGTGTAGTCGCCTCTGGGCGCACAGGTTACGTCTCTGTCTGGTCAAGGTCGTTCTCAGGAGTCGCCGCGCTGAACCTCCGTTCTGGCGCGATCTCGCCGATCAGCCGGTTCGCCGATCCTGGCAAAGACCAGGCTGACGGTGCGTGGGGCGGGAAGTGGCTGGTCTGGGAGGAGACCTCTTCGCTGCAAAGCCTCGACAACTTCACCGTTTACGGCTGGGACGCCGCTTCAGGCCGCGTTATCAGGCTCGGGCACTCGATTACCGGGCCTCATGGCACGGCCTGGCCGAGTCCCTGGCACGCCCCGGCGGTAAACGGTAGCTACGCGGCCTGGGCGCAAGGGTACGGCCCTGGCGGGCTCGTGCGGATCAGCCTGGCCGACCTCCGTACCGGGCACGTGACGGTCGTCGCTGAGGGGCACCTGCAGGCGCCTTTCTTCGCTGGTGACCTGCTGGTATGGCCGGCCTCAGGCCGGCCTGGCGCGGAGACCTCGCTGCATGCTTACAGCTTGTCCGCACACGCTCCCGTCCGGCTGCCTGCCGTGCTCCGGCCGGTCCGGGGCACCGACTTCGTCGTCAGCGACGGTACGCGGACGGCGTACCTCAACGCCGGGCTGACCGAGTTGTCTTACTCCCCTGCGCCAGGCTCGTCCGCGCGGGTCATGCTCAAGCTGCCGGCAGGCTCTGAGTTCTCCGGGCTCGGCCTCGGCGCCGGGCTGGTCACCTGGAGCACGACTGCGGCGACGTACGCGGCCAGCACGAGTACCGGCTCGTACGTGCGGGTGACGCCGGCGTACGGCTTCGCCGTGCCGGGCGCGGGGCCCGACTTCCTCGTATCTGACGCGCCCGCCCGCACCACGGCCGGCGGCCGCCCCGTGCTGCCCCTGCACGTAGTAAGCCTGCACTCACCCCCGAGCCCGCCCCCGCACTCGCCCCCTGGATGCGGGGTTTGAGGGTGAAATTCACCCTCAAACCCCGGATTCAAGGGCGGCTCTCGGCTGGTACGGCGGTGCCGCAGTCGGGACAGAGGCCGAAGAGTTCCACGGTGTGACCGACCTCGGTGAAACCGGCATCCTGGGCGACTTGCTCGGCCCAGCGCTCGACGGCGCGGCCCTCTACTTCGACGCTGCGGCCGCAATTGCGGCAGGTCAGGTGATGGTGGTGGGTGTCGGTCTGGCAGCGGCGGTACAGGATTTCGCCGGTTGAGTCCCTGATCGCGTCGATTCTGCCGCTCTCGCTGAGGACCTGAAGGTGCCGGTAGACGGTGGTCAGGCCGACCTGCTCGCCGCCTTCACGTAGTTCGGCATGGATCTGCTGGGCGCTGCAGAAGCCGGTGAGGCGGTCAAGTACCGAGGCGACCGCCTCGGCCTGCCTGGTGCCGCGGACCCTGGTGCCGTGCGGTCTGCCTCCGGTGACGCGTTCGGGCATGCTCACATCTCGCAAAGTAGCAGCCGGGCAGGCGAGGTCTTGCCGTTCAAGCGTGCTGGTTGGGGAGAGGATACCGCTATGGCGGAAAGGCTGCGGCACGCGACGAGTCCCTATCTTCTCCAGCACGCCGATAACCCGGTCGAGTGGTGGCAGTGGGGCGACGATGCCTTCGCCGAGGCACGGCGGCGGGACGTTCCTGTGCTGTTGTCCGTGGGGTACTCGGCCTGTCACTGGTGCCACGTGATGGCGCACGAGTCGTTCGAAGACCAGGCGATAGCCGACCTGATGAACTCGCGCCTGGTCTCGATCAAGGTCGACCGTGAGGAGCGGCCCGACGTCGACGCCGTGTACATGACCGCGACCCAGGCGATGACCGGGCAGGGCGGCTGGCCGATGACGGTGTTCATGACGCCGGATCGCGAGCCGTTCTACTGCGGCACCTACTATCCGCGAGAGCACTTTGCGAGGCTGATAGAGGCGATCTCGAGCGCCTGGCGGGAAAACCGCGGCGACGTGACCGGTCAGGCGAGCCAGATAGCGGCTGCGATCGCCGAGGCCGCGGGGAACGGCGCCGCTGGGGCAGGAGCCGGCGTGCTCGCCGATGCGGCCGCTGTTGGCGACGCGGCGGTCGGAGCGCTCGGCAGGCGGTATGACGCCAGGAAGGGCGGGTTCGGCCGGGCACCTAAGTTTCCGCCTTCGACGGTGCTCGAGTTCCTGCTCAGGTACACAGAGCGGGCCGGCGGCTCAGAACCCGGAGGGCTTGCGCTCGAGATGGTGGCCGGCACCGCGGAGGCGATGGCCAGGGGCGGTCTTTACGACCAGCTCGGCGGCGGGTTCGCGCGGTACAGCGTCGACGACGGCTGGGTGGTCCCGCACTTCGAGAAGATGCTCTACGACAACGCGCAGCTCGCACGGGTGTACGCACACTGGTGGCGACGCACTGGCGGCGTTTCTGAGCTGGCAAGGCGGGTGGCGACCGGCACTTGTGACTGGATGCTGGCCGACCTTCTTACGCCGCAGGGCGGGTTCGCGAGCGCTCTTGACGCCGATAGCGGTGGTGTCGAGGGAGCTTTTTATGTCTGGACGCCGGCTGAGCTGACCGAAGTGCTCGGCGCCGAGGACGGAGCCAGCGCGGCCTCGCTGTTCTCAGTCAGCCAGGCCGGGACCTTCGAGCACGGGCGGTCGGTGCTTCAGTTGCTTGCCGACCCCGACGATACGGCGCGGTATCAGGACATCAGGTCGCGGCTGCTTGCCGCGCGGGGGGAACGAATCTGGCCGGGCAGGGACGATAAGGTCGTGGCCGCATGGAACGGGCTGGCGATCACGGCGTTTGCCGAGGCCGGGCTGCTGTTCGGCAGGGATGACTACGTGGCTGCGGCCAGGCACGCGGCCGGGCTGCTCGAGCGCGTGCATCTGGCTGATGGTCGGCTGGCGCGGACGTCAAGAGATGGCGTGGCCGGGGCAAGTGCCGGGGTGCTCGAGGATTACGCCAACGTCGCTGCCGGGTTCATTGCGTTGTCCGGCGTGACTGGGGAGGGCAAGTGGGCGTCACTGGCCGGGCGGTTGCTCGACACGGCACTTGAGCGGTTCCGTTCGGAGAGCGGGGGGTTCTATGACACCGCCGACGACGGGGAGACGCTCATTTACCGTCCGGCTGATCCGGCCGACGGGCCGGCTCCTTCTGGCACGTTCGCGATCGCCGGGGCGCTGCTCAGCTACTCGGCGCTCACCGGGTCGGCCCCGCACCGTGAGGCCGCCGCCGGCGCCCTTGGCGCACTGCGGACGCTCGCGACCAGGTATCCGCAGGCAGCCGGCTGGGGTCTGGCCGTGGCCGAGGCGTTCATCTCCGGGCCCGACGAGATCGCGGTCGTCGGGCCGGCGGACGACGAGCGCACCAGAGCCTTGCACGCGGCCGCCTTGTTCTCGGCTACGCCTGGAGCGGTGATCGCGATCGGACCGGGCGGCGAAGTCGCTGATCCCGCGGTTCCGCTGCTCACGGGGCGTGAGCTCGTCGATGGGCAGCCTGCCGCTTTCGTCTGCCGTGATTTCGCTTGCCGGCTGCCGGTCACGACGCCAGCCGAGCTGCACGCGGCGCTGAGTCCCGCCGCACAGGAGTGACTGAGCGTCACCCTCCTGACCGGTAATCAGCTTGCGTGTGCTAGTTGTAAAACTTTCGGCTACGTTGTGCGTCTAACTTGGAGACTAGACAGGAAATCCGGCGACTCGGGCGGCTGATTACTTTCGCGCGCCCGCTGCGTCGGTCCATAATCGGGTAGCGGCAGGAACGTCCCCGAACGGAAGGGTCCGAAGGTTGCGCAGCTCGGCGCGTCGGCTACTCCCTGTGATCGTCCCCGCGATGGCGTTCATCTTGGTACTTGGCTTGGTGCTTACCGGGGTGTTTCGTCCTTCGCCGCACAGGCTGAGCCTTGGCGGTGCCAGGTCTCCTCGTTCGCAAGGAACTCGCGCGAGAGACACGGGAGTCAGCGGGAGGGTCGGGGCGATTCCCGGCTCCGGGTCCGATGCGGGTTACGGCGCGAGCGCCTCGCTGCCGTCCACGCTGGCCGTCGCCGCGAAGCCGTTGCCCTCCGCCGCGCGTCATGTCGTGCCCAAGCTCACCAAACTGCTGCAGGCTGACGTACTGGTTGTCGATACCGCCGGCCTTTCCTCCGCGGTGACGCGCGAGGTCAAGAAACTTCACGGCGTGGTGGCCGCCGTCCCTGTCGACGCGGGCCGGATCAAGGTCAATGGCGTTTTCGTCAATGTGCTCGGAGTGCACCCGGCCGCCTTCCGTCCCTTCGCCGCGAAGCCGACCGCGAAGTCGACGACGTTGTGGAAGAACATCGCCGCGGGCGGCATGGCGATCTCTTACACGATGGGCACGCAGGACAAGATGTCGCTCAGCAAGCCGGTCAAGGTCGTCGGCTCCCGCGCCATGAGCCTGCCGGTCGCTGGGTTCGGCACTGTCGGCATCGGCGGGGTCGACGCTGTGGTGTCGACGTCAGTA
>Ga0335074_10009528_pt1 | contig 13564 bp, 11 predicted proteins | sample Lox_Sample_23_FD_206715 | JGI IMG/M metagenome (GOLD analysis project Ga0335074, IMG submission 206715) | Soil microbial communities from Loxahatchee National Wildlife Refuge, Florida, United States - Lox_Sample_2.3 | ecosystem: Environmental > Terrestrial > Soil > Wetlands | place: USA...
GCTCCCTCTTTAATGCCCCTGTGTCACAGATGTCCAGGTCACACGGCGTGTCATCCAGGCTTCGCAGCGTCCTCTACCCTAGGGTCGTGAGGTACCTGGGCATTGGCGCTGATCTGCGGATCTCGCGGATCGGGCTGGGAACGTGGCAGTTCGGCTCCCGCGAGTGGGGCTACGGGACGTCATACGCCGACCAGGAGGCCAGAGCCATCGTGCGCCGGGCCCTGGAACTAGGCGTGGACCTGTTCGACACCGCCGAGATCTACGGCTTCGGGCGCAGCGAGCGGATCCTGGGCCGGGCCCTGGCCGAGGACCGGGAACGGGCCTTCCTGGCCACCAAGATCTTGCCGGTCCTGCCGGTCGCCCCGGTAGTGGAGCAGCGCGCGGTGGCCAGCGCCAACCGGCTCGGGGTGCGCCGCCTCGACCTGTACCAAGTGCACCAGCCCAACCCGGTGGTCCGGGACGGGACGATCATGCGCGGCATGCGCGCGCTGCAGCGCGTCGGGCTGGTCGGCGAGGTCGGCGTCAGCAACTACTCCCTGGACCGCTGGCGAGCCGCCGAGACCGCGCTGGGCAGCCGGGTGCTGAGCAACCAGGTCCAGTACAGCCTGGTTACTCGGTCCCCGGAGCGGGACCTGCTGCCGTTCGCGGAAACGACCGGTCACGTGGTGATCGCCTACAGCCCGCTGGCGCAGGGACTGCTGTCCGGCCGGTACCACCGGGGCCACCGGCCGGCCAACCGGGTCCGGAGCGCCAACCCGCTGTTCCTGCCCGAGAACCTAGAGCGGGCCGGCGACCTGATCGCGACCCTGCGCGAGGTGGCGGACGCGCACTCGGCCACGCCCGCCCAGATCGCCCTGGCCTGGGCCATCCGCCGGCCGGCGGTGGTCGCGATCCCGGGCGCGTCAAGCCTGGAGCAGCTCGAGAGCAACGTGGCCGCCGCGGACATCGACCTGACCGACGGCGAGTACCAGGCGCTGAGCGCGTCCGCGGCGCGGTTCCGGCCCATCACCGGTGCGGCCGCCATTCCGCACCTGATCCGGGCCCGTTTCACGTAGCGTAATGGCATGCAACCAGGGACCGGGCCGCAGTGGCGCCCGCTGAAACGCCACGACAGCCAGTTTGCCGAGCAGATGGTGGAGCGGGCGGCTGAGCTGGCGCGGGATTCCCACGCCCGGACCCGCCACGCCGCCGTGCTGGTCAAGGACGGCAGCATGCTGGGCTGGGGCACCAACGGCGTGCCGTTCCCGGGCGAAGACCACTGCTACTGCAAGGTAGGTGACTTCGGCCATCACGACCAGTGCCGGACCCATGCGGAGCAGCGCGCGATCACGCTGGCCCGCCAGGGCGACGGCTGGCGGATGCTGCCGGGATCGAAGCTGATCTATGTTCGGCTGGAGGCGGACGACTCGGTGCGGCTGGACGAGCCGCACTTCTGCACGCGCTGCAGCCGCCTGGCGTTGTCCCTGGGCGTAGCCGAATGGATCTTCGCGCTCTCCGAGGGCCTGGTCGGCTACTCCGCCACCGACTACGACCAGGCCGCCCAGCTCCGCTGGTAAGCGCGCGGTTTGATCGGCTGCCGTAGGTGTCACAGCCGCCCCAGCAGCCCGCCCCGCCGCGCCAGCCACCGGGTGGTCCGGGCTGCGACCGGGTCGATGTGTCAGCGACCCGGTTACAACCGGGTGAATGTTGCATCGACCCGGTGCGGGCGGGCGGGGACACGGGTCAGCGGCGGGCGGGGAGACGGTCAGCGGAGGGCGCCGGAGGCTTGGAGGTCGTCGAAGAGCAGCTGGTCGACCGCGGGGACGCGCGGGCGGTCCGCGTAGGAGAACCAGGCGAGCTCGTCGATCTCGCTGCTGGGCTCCAGGGTGCCCTGGTAGTCGGCCGAGTAACAGGCCATCCGCACCTGGCCGGCTTCGTACGTGCCGACGTGCTGGACCGTCTCGGAGAGCAGCGCGACGGTTAGCTCTTCGGCGATCTCGCGCAGCAGGGTCTGCAGGTCGGTCTCCGCGCCCTCGCGCTTCCCGCCGGGGATATAGAAGACATCCTTGCCGCGGGGCCGGGCGCACAGGATCCGGCCGCCCTCCAGCCGGACCCAAGCCACCGTGTCGATCACGACCGGCCACCTTACCGGGGTCAGCCGGGGACCAGCAGCATGACCGGCCGCGTCAGCGCCCCGAGGCCGCGCCTCACCGGTGAGCGGTGGGAGGTCTACGGGGACTGGTAGGAGGACCCCCGCCTGCGCGAGACTCAGATTTTCTCTCGCCTCGCGAAGTAAGCTCCCGAAAAAGTTAACTGAGAAATGGGATGCTGGACGGAGCGGCTAGTGGAGGTGAGCGATGGCGGATAAGTGGCTGACGTTCGACTGCTACGGGACGATCGCCGACTGGAATACCGGCATGCGCGGACCGCTGGAGAAGGTCGTCGGGCGTGACGTAGACCAGGTGCTCAGTGCCTACCACCAGGCCGAGCTCGAGCTCGAGGCCGGGCCCGGCTGGATGCCCTACCGGGAGGTGCTCACCGCCGGGCTGGCCTCGGCGGCCCGCCACGAGGGGATCACCCTGCCCAAGGGAGACGAGGACACGTTCGTCCGGGCCTGGCCGGACATGCCGGTGTTCGAGGACGCCGGGCCCGCCCTGACCGCGCTGCGCGAGCAGGGCTGGCGGCTGGCCATCTTGACCAACTGCGACGACGACCTGTTCGCGGCCACCCGGCCGCACCTGCCGGTGCCGTTCGACCTGGTGGTGACGGCGCAGCAGGTCGGCAGCTACAAGCCGGACCTGGCGCATTTCCTGGCTTTCGCCGACCAGACCTCGGTGACCGCGAATAACTGGATCCACGTGGCGAACAGCTGGGTGCACGACATGCTGCCCGCGGCGCGGATGGGCCTGCGCAAGGTCTGGGTCGACCGGGATGGTACCGGGCATCCGGCCAAGCTGGCCGAGCGCCGGGTGACCAGCATGCGCAGGCTGCCGGAGGCGGTCGCCGACGTCAGCGCCATCGTGCCGCGCTAAACGAGCCGAACGAACGGTGCGGCCGGCGTAGCTCAGGGACTGAGCGGGCCGGAGAACGCTCCGCTGTCGCTGGCGCAGCTGGCGGCGGCGGTGATGCCGTTGTTGGACTGGGCCAGGCTGGCCACGCCCGAGCTCGAGGCGCTGGGGCTGGCCGACGCGCTGCCCGAGGCGCTGGGGGTGGCGCTGGGGCTGGCAGTTGCGCTGGGGCTGGCTGTTGCGCTGGGGCTGACGGTGGCGCTGGGGGTGGCCGACGCGGCGGAGTTCTGGGGCGTCAGGCCGCTGAAGTCCGAACCGAGGATCAGCTCGACGGTGCCCGGCGTCAGGCTGCTGTCCTGCAGGTTGGTGACGTTGGCCAGTTGCTTGCTGAGCGTGTTGACCGCGGCCAGGTCGCCGGCCGACGCATACTCGATCACCGAGTTGGTGTACGCGAAGCTGGCGGCGTTGCCGGTTCCGGTCACGTCGAAGCCCCGGCTGGTCAGCCCGACGGCCGCCTGCTCGGCGATGCCGGGCGAGCCGGAGCCGTTCAGGACCTGGACCTTGACGTTGGACGGGCTGGTGGTCAGCACCTGGGCCCCGGCGGACGTCGGCGTGGCCGACGGCGTGACCGTGACCTTCGGCACGGTCACGTCGTGTGCGATAGCCGAGAACACCTCGTCGGCCTGCGGCTGCGCGAACTGCACGCGGGCGCCGGGGTCGGGCGGCCAGGCCTGGTTCGGCGCGGTGATGAACTGGACGTTCTTGCTGGACAGGTTACGCAAGCTCTCGGCGATGCTCACCAGGTCCGAGACGGTCATCCCGCTATCGGTCGTCATCGAGGCGGCGGCGTCGGTGACCACCGACAGCAGCTTGAGCGGGTCGGACAGCAGGCCACTGCTCAGGACGCCCTTGACCACCTGGGCGGACATGAACTGGTCCCGCTGAATCCGCTCCAGGTCCGACCCGGTGCCGACGTCCTCGCGGGTCCGCCAGAAGGCCAGGGCCTGGACCCCGTCGATGTGATGCTCACCGGAGGGCAGAGTAAGGCCGGACACCGGGTCGCTGACGTTGAACGGGACGCAGACGTTGACGCCGCCGAGGTCGTTGACGACCTTGACGAAGCCGAGCATGCCGATCCCGATGAAGTGGTTGATGTAGATGCCGGTCGTCTGCTCGACCGTCTCCCACAGGCACGCCGGGCCGCCGATCTGGAGCAGCGAGTTGATCTGTACGTAGGAGTTGGGGTCGGCCTGCTGGCCCGTGTAGCCGGGGCCGGAATCGCACTGGTACTGCGGCACCATCGTGTCGCGCGGGATGCTCATCACGGTCACCAGGTGCCGGCCGGGCGACAGGTGGATGATCATGATGGTGTCGGTGTTATCGGTCCCCTCGAGATCGCCGGTGTGCAGGATGTACTGCTCGTGCGCGTCCAGGCCCTTCCGGCTGTCATCGCCGTAGACCAGGATGTTCTCCGAGGTGGTGCTGTACTGCGTCGGGCGCTGGCCCAGTTCGGACCCCGGGACGTTGACCCGGGTGATGCTGTCGTAGACAGCCCGGTACTTCAGGTACGCGGTCAGCGTGCCCGCGGCGAGGATGACGACCGCCGCGACGGCAACCCAGCGGAGCACGTGCCGCTTACCCTCGCGCGGCGTCCTCCGCATGCCTGACCTCCGGCGGTGACTGGGTAGACCAGTCCCCCTGGCTGACGGAAAAACACTGTCTGACGGACAAACACTCCCTGTAGTTCCTCACAATTGTTACCCAGCAGAGCGCGCGGTATCCCTGCGGGGGACGGGACTTAATGTCCCGGTAAGCGCGATTGATCCTGGGCATCCGTGGCGGACAGGCGCCGCAGCGCGGCCCGGACCAGCGCCGGATCGGTGGTGGTCCAGAACGGCGGCAGCGAGGCGCGGAGGAAATCGCCGTAACGCGCCGTAACCAGCCGGGGGTCGAGCACGGCGACCACCCCGCGGTCGGTCATCGTGCGCAGCAGCCGCCCGGCACCCTGGGCCAGCAGCAGCGCGGCATGGGACGCCGCCACGCTCATGAACCCGTTGCCGCCGCGCGCCGCCACCGACCGCTGCCGGGCCGAGGCCAGCGGGTCATCGGGGCGCGGGAACGGGATCCGGTCGATCACCACCAGCCGCAGCGCGGGACCGGGCACGTCCACCCCCTGCCACAGGGACAAGGTGCCGAACAGGCAGGTCGGCTCGTCCTCGGCGAACTGCTTGACCAGCTGGGCCGTGACGTCATCGCCCTGGCAGAGCAGGGGCTGCTTGACGCGCTCGCGCAGCGCGCCGGCCGCCTGGATGGCGGCCCGCATGGACGAGAACAGCCCGAGCGTGCGCCCGCCGGCGGCGTCGATCAGCTCCTCGAGCTCGGTCAGGTACGCCTCGGGCAGGGCGTCCCGGCCGGGCGGCGGCAGGTGCCGGGCCACGTACAAGATGCCGCTGCGCGGGTGGTCGAACGGGGAGCCGACGTCCAGGCCGGTCCAGGACAGCTCATCATCCCGGGGCAGGCCCAGCCCCCACTGGTTGGCCAGCGGGCCGAACGAACCGCCGAGAGCCAACGTAGCGCTGGTCAGGGTGACGGTGCGCTCGCCGAACAGGCGGTCCCGCAGCACCGGGCCGACCTCGAGCGGCGCCACCCGCAGGGTGGGCGGCCGTCGCGCGTCCTCGGTGAACGGCCGGTCGAGCCAGACGACCTCCCGGCGATCGGCGATCTGGTCGGTGAAGACGGCCAGGATGCGTCCGGCGGTCTTCTGCAGCTCGTCCAGCGAGGCCAGCGTCATCCGCGCGGCCGCGAGACGGGGAAGATCTTCCTCCAGGCCCGCCGCGGCGGCCGTGATCGCGTCGGTGCAGGCCTTGGCCGCGGCCTGGACGGACGTGAGCGTCGCGGCGAGCGTGTCCGCCAGCGCGTCCATCCGGCCGGCCGGGCCGTCCATGAGGTCCACGGTGAGCGCGGCCGCGGCCTGGCGCAGCTGATCGGCCACGGCCGTGCCGCCGCCCTCCCCGGCGTCCGGCTCGGTCAGGCGCGCGGCGCGGCGGGCGGCCGTATCCACCCCGGGACCGGACAGCTCCCCAGTGGTGGCCGACGTGACCCGGTCGACCAGGTCGTGGGCTTCGTCGATGACCACCACCTCATGTCCGGGCAGCACGTCCATGTCCGAGGTGGCGTCGATGGCCAGCAGCGCGTGGTTGGTCACCACGATGTTCGCCTTGCCCGCCGCTTCCCGGGCCTTCTCGGCGAAACAGCGCGAGCCGAACGGGCAGCGACTCGCGCCGATGCACTCCTGCGCGCTGACCGAGACCTGGCGCCAGGCCGCTTCCGGAACGCCGGGAACCAGCTCGTCGCGGTCCCCGGTGGCGGTCTGTTCGGCCCACTCATGCAGGCGTTTGATCTGCCGGCCCAGCGGCGAGGTGGGACCGGTGTCCACCGGCTCGAACAGCGCGTCCTGCGGGTCGTCGGTGGGACCGCCGCGCTGCCGGTGCAGGCACAGGTAGTTGCGCCGGCCCTTCAGGATGGCGAAGGTCGGCTCCTGGCCGAGCAGCGGCGCCAGCGCGCTGACCAGGCGCGGCAGGTCGCGGTCGATCAGCTGGCGCTGCAGCGCGATCGTGGCTGTGGCCACCACCACGGTGCTGCGGGTGGCCAGCGCGTACCGGATGGCCGGGACCAGATAGGCCAGCGACTTCCCGGTACCGGTCCCGGCCTGGACGGCCAGGTGCTCACCGCTGCCGATGGCGTGCTCCACGGCCTCGGCCATGGCGACCTGGCCGGGCCGTTCCGCGCCGCCGATACCCGCCACCGCCGCGGCGAGCAGTTCGGTTACCGAGGGGACGTCCCCTGCCTCCAGGGCGCCTGCTGACACGGTCGGAACGGTACCTCGCGGCGGCCGGTGCGGCGACCAGGCGGAGCCCGGAGCAGGTGGCGGCGGCGTGTCACCGGGGACCGTTCGGGACTACGGGAGAGCGAGTAGGCGGACCGGAGTGAAGCAGGATGGCCCGTTCGGATAAATTCTGTTTCTGATGACTACTGCTGAGCTTTTGACGGACGCGTTCGGGCGTGTGCAGGAGACCGTGCACGAGGCGGTCGAGGGTCTGTCGGCGGCCCAGCTGGCCGCTCGCCTGGACGGCGACGCGAACTCGATCGCCTGGCTGTGCTGGCATCTGGCCCGGGTGCAGGACGATCACCTGGCCGACGCGTTCGGCGTGGAGCAGGTGTGGCCCGGTTTCATCGAGCGGTTCGGGCTGCCATTCGGGCCCGGTGCCACGGGCTACGGGCAGAGCCCGGGGCAGGTCGCCCTGGTCCAGGTCTCCGGTGACCTGCTCGCGGAGTACCACGACGCGGTGCACGAGCAGACCCTGGCGCTGGTCGCCGGGGTCACCGACGCGGACCTGTCGCGGGTGGTGGATGAGGGATGGGATCCGCCGGTGACCCTCGGCGTCCGGCTGGTCAGCGTGATCTCGGACTGCCTGCAGCACGCCGGGCAGGCCACCTTCATCCGCGGCATCCTGGTTCGCGCCGGTTAGGTGGGCCGGGTCAGCGGGCGGCGGTCAGCAGGTCACGCTGGTGGCGCTGGCACCAGCGGCGGGCGCGGGTGGCCTGCCCGGCCACCGCGCGCCAGTGGTCGGCGAAGCCCAGGTGCCCGGCGGCGGCGGCCTCGGTGACGATCGCGTAGGTCCAGTCGTGGTTGGCCACGACGGCCTCGGCCACGCGCCGGCGGTCGGCCCGGCTCAGCCCGCTGGCCTGCAGGAAAATCCTGAACCGTTCGAGTTCCCGGCCCTGCCGGCGGTCAGTGATATCCGTCTCGTCCAGCAGCGGCGCCCAGTACCGCGCGGCCGCGGCGAGGTCCCAGATGGCGCTGCCCGGACCGGCCCAGTCGAAGTCGATCAGGGCTACGGCCCGCCCGTCACGGAAGACCAGGTTGGCCGGGTGAGCGTCGTTGTGGCTGACCAGGCCGGTCCGGAACCGGGCCGGGATGGGCCGCGGCCACCGGTATCCGGCCGGGTCGAAGGAGGCCGCGGCCAGGTGGTAGCGGCGCAGCAGATCGGCCACGCTGACCAGCGCGTCGTCGGTGAGCGTGTTCTCGGCCAGCGGCGGGACCGCGGCCTGGCCGTCGATGTAGGTCAGGGTCTCGGTGACCGGGCCGACCGCCAGGACCCGGGGGGCGCCGTCGAAGCCGGCCCCGGCCAGGTGGGCGAGCAGGGCGTGGGTCGCGGGCCAGCAGGGCGCGGTCGGCCGGACCACGGTGTTGCCGACCCGGACGACCAGGCCACGGTTGGCGGTGCCGCCGGGCAGTAGCCGCGGCGGGCTAAGACGGTGACGGTCTAGCACTGAGCAGGGCTCGGGCGAGACTCGTGTGGGTGACCAGGCCATGGACAAACCCTCCTCGGATCGCGGCGCAGACCGCGGGGCCCTTGGCGACGCCCCAGGCGACGGCGAGCACGAGCGGGATCCGCTCGAGCGCGGTGCCGGGCGTGACGATCATCCGGCTGTCCAGCGGCGTGGCCACCGGCCTGCCGTCCTCGCCGATGAACACCCCGGCCAGCTCGGCGACCACCCCGAGGGCAGCCAGGGCGTCGCGTTCGGCCGGGGTGACGGCGTCGTAGATGGTGGACGTCCCGGGCGCCCAGGCGCCGATCGCGACCACGGCGATTGTCACCGACGGGACCAGGTCGAAGGCCTCGGCGATGTCGCCCTGACGGCGGATCGCCGCGGCCGTGGCCGCGTCGTCCAGGATCATCGGGGCGTAGAAGGTGTGGGCCGGCCCGCCGCCAACCCGGGCCACGCTGCGGACCAGGTCGAGCAGGTCCCGGCCGTCGGGGGGCGGCACCGCCCCGGTCAGCTGGACGATGGGGCACGGCGGGATCTGGGTCAGCGCCGCCGCGAGCGCGCTCAGCGTGCGCGACCAGGACATGCCGAGCACGTCGCCGGGCGTGATGAGGTCCATCAGCGCCTGCCCGGAGGCCTCGCCCAGGCGGTGCCGCAGCACCGACGGCTCGTCGTCGGGGAAGTTGAACACGAACGCGTGCTTGAGCCCGAAGGCTGAGCACAGCTCGGCCGACAAGGCCGCGTCGAGGGTGCCGCCGGGCAGCCCGATCTCGATGCGGACCATGCCGGAGTCCCGGGCGCCCTCGAGCAGCCGGGCGACCCGGAACCGGCTGATGCCGAGCCGGTCCGCAATGTCCACCTTGGAGACGCCCTCGAGGTAGTACTGCCGCGCAACCTGAGCGGCCAGGACAACCTCGGACGGGCGGTCAGCCGACAAGCCGGCCATGGCCCCTCCGCAACTGATCTGGCCGCTCATCTGAGCATCCAGATCTCATATTTGCAGCTTTTCTTGACTTTGCCTAGCGACCGGATCACTGTAAGGGCAAGGTTCATTTGAGCGTGATCCGCTCATATGAGCATACGCAGGGTCCCGCGGGTACCCCTCCCCAGGCACCCGGCCAGAAGATCCTCACCGTCGTGGAGGTTGATTGATGAGTTCTCCCCTATTCAGGCTCCGCACGCTGGGGGCCGTGGGCTCTGTGGCCGCCCTGGTGGCGCTGGCCGCCTGCTCCAGCAGCAGCAGTTCCAGCGGTGCGACCGGCAGCAGCAGCAGCAATTCCGGCACGATCACCGTGGCCGTGGTGTCCAATCCGCTGATCACCGGGCAGATGATCCCGCTGACCCAGTCGGTGTTCGAGAAGCAGAACCCGGGCATCACGGTCAAGTTCGCCACCTACACCGAAGGTGACCTGCGGGCCGCGATCGAGAAGGACGTGTCCACGCACGCCAACACGTTCAACGTGATCATGATCGGCCCGTACGAGACGCCGCTGTTCGCCAAGGACGGCTGGCTGACCGACCTGTCCTCGACCTACATCAACAGCGATGCCAGCTACGACGCGTCGGACATCCTGCCGTCCATCTCCAAGGCGCTGTCGTACAAGGGCGACCTGTACGCGGTGCCGTTCTACGGCGAGTCCTCGATGGTTTACTACCGCAAGGACCTGTTCAAGGCGGCCGGGCTGACCATGCCGACGCACCCGACCTGGCAGCAGGTGGCTTCGTTCGCCGCCCAGCTGAACCAGCCGGGCAAGGTGTCCGGGATCTGCCTGCGCGGGCTGGCCGGGTGGGGCGACAACATGGCCTCGCTGGACACGGTGGTCAACACCTTCGGCGGCGAGTGGTTCAACATGAACTGGCAGCCGCAGCTGACCTCCCCGGCGTTCGAGGCCGCGACCAACTTCTACGTCAACCTGATCCGCAAGGACGGCGAGCCGGGCGCCTCGGCCGACAGCTTCAACCAGCTGCTGACGCTGTACGGGCAGGGCAAGTGCGCGATGTGGTACGACGCGACGGTCGCGGCCACCTCGATCGCCACCACCTACCCGTCGATCGCCGCCAACACCGGGTACGCGTTCGCGCCGGTCGACAAGACCACCTCCTCGGGCTGGCTGTGGACCTGGTCGCTGGGCATCCCGCAGGGCACCGCCAACTCGGGCGCCGCGTGGAAGTTCGTGTCCTGGGCCACCTCGAAGAACTACGACTCGCTGGTCGCGTCGAAGTACGGCTGGGCCGCGGTCCCGCCGGGCACCCGGACCTCGCTGTACTCCAACCCGTCCTACCTGGCGGCGGCCAAGGCGTTCGCGCCGATCACCATCGCCTCGATCGACGGCACCGACCCCGATCACCCGACCGTGAACCCGGTGCCCTACGTCGGCATCCAGTACGTCGACATCCCCCAGTTCGAGAGCCTGGGGGTGACGGTCGGCCAGCAGATTGCCGGAGCGATCGCCGGGACCGAGTCGGTGAGCCAGGCGCTGAGCGCCAGCCAATCCGCCGCCTCGCAGTACACCCCGGCGGAGCTGTCGGCAGGTTAGGCGCTCCGGTGAGCCGGGCCCGAGGGACGGTCCGGCTCACCGGGTTCCGCCGGTTAACTGCGTGTCCTGAGGAGGGCTTGGTGTGGCCGTAGTCGAGACAGGCGCGGCGCCGCCGTCCGTGGCCGAAGTCCGGCCGCGCGGTGGCGGCCGCCGGGATGCCTGGCAGCGGCGGCTGCCGCTGCTGCCGGCGCTGATCTACACGATCGTGGTGACCCAGATCCCGTTCCTGGTCACCTTGTGGTACAGCTTCCAGAACTACTTCTTCGACGTCCCCGGCGGCGCCCACTGGACCGGGCTGAGCAACTACAAGCAGGTATTCACCAACGCCGCGTTCCGGGGCGCGTTGTGGCGCTCGGTGATCATGACCGTGAGCGCGGTCATCGTGGCCATGATCCTCGGCGTGCTCTTCGCGCTGCTGCTCGACCGCAAGTTCATCGGGCGCAGCGTGGTCCGCACGCTGATCATCACGCCGTTCCTGATCATGCCGGCGGCCGCGGCGCTGGTGTGGGCGGGGCCGATGCTGGACCCGAACTTCGGGCTGCTGAACTACCTGCTGCAGCCGTTCGGCGTGCATCACGTGGCCTGGCTGTCCACGCACGCGCTGGGTTCGGTGATCGTGGTCATGATCTGGCAGTGGACGCCGTTCATGACGCTGATCGTGCTGGCCGGCCTGCAGGGCCAGCCGACCGACGCGCTGGAGGCGGCCAAGGTCGACGGGGCCGGCGCGCTGGCCACGTTCCGCGAGCTGACCCTGCCGCACCTGCGGCCCTACATCGAGCTCGGCATCCTGCTCGGCTCGATCTACCTGGTCAACGTGTTCGACGCGGTACGCCTGATGACCAACGGCGGGCCCGGCACCGCGACCACCAACCTGCCGTTCTACCTCTACGAGCAGGTCAATAACGCCTTCGACGTGGGCGGGGCGGCCGCGGCAGGCGTGGTCACCGTCATCTTGACCATCATCGTGGCCACCTTCGCGCTGCGGATGTTCGCCCGGGTCTTCCAGTTCGAGGAGGCAGCATGACCGCCGCGCCCGCGCCTGCTCCCGCGGCTGTTCCCTCGGTTGTTCCCGCGCGGACCCGGATGCCCGGGCCGCAGCGGCTCCGCCAGATGTCGAGCACGGTGGGCTGGGGCGTCGTGGCCTGGGTGGTGGGGATCGCGTTCTTCCTGCCCGTGCTGTGGATGGTGATCACCGCGTTCAAGCCGGAGTCCGCCGCCGAGACGTGGCCGCCGAAGTTCACCTTCAGCCCGACGCTGGCCGAGTTCCGGCTGGTGTTCTCGGGCTGGGGTCCGTACGTGACTCACTCGGCGATCGCGACCATCGGGTCCACGGTGCTGGTGCTGGTGCTGGGCGTCCCGGCCGCGTACGCGCTCGCGGTACACCCGATCAAGCGCTGGCGGGACGGGCTGTTCTTCTTCATCTCCACCAAGATGCTTCCCATCGTGGCCGCGATCGGCCCGCTGTACGTGATCGCACTCAAGGCGCACCTGCTGGACAGCATCTGGCTGCTGATCATCCTGTACACCGCGATGAACCTGCCGCTGGCCATCTGGATGATCCGCTCGTTCATGCTCGAGGTGCCCAGCGAGATGCTGGAGGCGGCGCGGCTGGACGGCGCCGGACGGTTCCGTGAGATCACCGAGGTGATCATGCCGGTGGTCTCCCCGGGACTGGTGTCGACCGCGCTGATCTGCGTCATCTTCGCATGGAACGAGCTGTTCCTGGCGCTGAACCTGACCGTCACCAACGCGGCCACGCTGCCGATGTTCCTGATCAGCTCCGTCCCTCAGGAGGGGCTGTACATCGCGCACCTGTCCGCGGCGGCCACGGTCGCCTCGGTCCCGGTCATCCTGGTGGGCTGGATCGCCCAGCGGTCCCTGGTCCGCGGCCTGTCGATGGGAGCGATCAAGTGAAGCCTGTCCACGCCCGTTCGTCAGCTTCGTCAGCTTCGTCAGCTTCGTCTGCTTCGTCTGCGGAGGTCCGCTATGGCTGAGGTGAGGTACGTGTCCGCCAGTCGGGTCTATTCCAAGGACGCGCCGCCCGCGGTGGACGCGCTGGACCTGGAGATCAAGGACGGGGAGTTCATGGTCCTGGTCGGGCCGTCCGGCTCCGGCAAGACCACCGCGCTGCGGATGCTGGCCGGGCTGGAGCCGCTGGACGGCGGGCGGATCGAGATCGGCCAGAAGGACGTGACCTGGGTCCAGCCGAAGGACCGGGACATCGCGATGGTGTTCCAGAACTACGCCCTGTACCCGAGCAAGACCGTCGCGGAGAACATGGGCTTCGCGCTGAAGATGCAGCACGTCCCGCGCCCTGAGCGGGACCGGCGAGTGCGGGAGGCCGCCAAGCTGCTGGACCTGGACGACAAGCTGCTGGACCGCAAGCCCAAGGCGCTGTCGGGCGGGCAGCGGCAGCGGGTGGCGATGGGCCGGGCCATCGTGCGCGAGCCCCGGGTGTTCCTGATGGACGAGCCGCTGTCCAACCTGGACGCCAAGCTGCGCGTCCAGACCCGCAGCCAGATCGCCGAGCTGCAGCGGCGGCTCGGCATCACCACCGTCTACGTCACCCACGACCAGGTCGAGGCCATGACCATGGGCAACCGGGTGGCGGTGCTGGCCGGCGGGAAGCTCCAGCAGTGCGACACACCGCGGCAGCTGTACGACAACCCGGTGAACCAGTTCGTGGCCGGGTTCATCGGCTCGCCCGCG
>Ga0335074_10009530_pt1 | contig 13563 bp, 9 predicted proteins | sample Lox_Sample_23_FD_206715 | JGI IMG/M metagenome (GOLD analysis project Ga0335074, IMG submission 206715) | Soil microbial communities from Loxahatchee National Wildlife Refuge, Florida, United States - Lox_Sample_2.3 | ecosystem: Environmental > Terrestrial > Soil > Wetlands | place: USA: Florida...
TGCGGGTATCGCAGTCCTTGTCGTAGGCCTCGTACAGACGACCGCCGCCGCCCATTTGGGCACCTTCACCCAAAGCGGTGCGATCCCCTACTTGATAGCGGCTTTCGTACTGTTTGCCGCTTTCGTAGTGGACCAGGCGGTCCGGCGCGCACCGATGCTCGACCTGTCGCTCTTTCGCCGGCGGACTTTCACCGGCAGCTCGATCGCCGCGTTCGGGCTCTCGTTTGCTGTCTATGGGCCATTGATGTTCCTCGTGCTCTACCTCTCGTACGTCCTTGGGCACTCACCGCTCGACATCGGGACCCGGCTCCTCCTCCTGACGGGCGTTACAGTGCCTTTCCTCCTCCTCAATGGCTTGCTAGACCGATACATCCCGGCGAAACTGCTCATCTCGGGCGGGCTCACCCTGGTGGCGGCCGGCTTCTGGCTCATGAGCCGCCTGACCGCTTCGGCCTTGACCTGGCAACATCTTGCGCCCGGGCTAGTGGTCGCCGGTGTTGGCCTCGAGCTGGTAAACCCAAGGCTGGCCTCGGCAGCAGCTGCCACGGTGAGATCGCAGATGGCCGCCATGGCCACCAGGACGACCACGACCTTTCGCCAGCTCGGGACGGCACTCGGGGTCTCGGTGTTCGGGGCCGTGTTCGCGAACAGGTTGACGGGAAGCATCGGGAAGGCACTCGCACCTCGTGCGCCGGGCCCGGTCGCTGCGGGTGGAGAGGCAAGCAAGATCGCCAACCTGGTCCTCCAGGACCGGCTGACCGACGCGGCGAAGCTGGCATCGGCGGGGGCTCCCGGCAACATGGCCGCGGTCCTCCGCCACAGCTTTTCCAATGCCTTGCGTGAGATCCTTGTCGTCGCGGCCGTTGTCGCGCTCGGGTCGGCCGTCTGCGCACTGGTCGTACGTTCTCGCGACATATCACGCAATGGCCGCAACGAACCGGCAGAAATCCCGGGAGGCGAAGTTGAGATGACGATCGACGAGGCCCCGCGCGTGGACGTGGCAGCGCCGCCGCCCGCCACCGACGTCGCTGGCGACCGGCGCAACGGGGGCAACGGGGGCAACGGGGGCAACTGGGGCAACGGGGGCAACCTGGCAAACCGGGAAGAGGACGACTACGAGGCGACGATGGGCCGGCTCTTCGAGCCCGGTGTCGACACGCCGCCCGCCGGCGTGCCCGCCATCGTGCTCGGAGAGCCACCGGCCCCGGAGCCACAAGTGAGCGAGGCGGTTGCCGAGAGCCCTGCAGCACTTCTCGGGCTGGTACCAGGGACAGCACCCCGCCTGCCGGCGGCGGCGGCGAACGATGCCGTTGTCAGGGATGCTGCCGGGCCGGGCGGCGCTGCGGCAGAAGAGGGTGCGACAACGAGCGAACAGGTGATCGACCTCGGGACGAGGCGTCGCCTCTACGGCCAGGTCACCGCGGCGACCGGCGAACCACTGCCTGCGGCAGAGATAACGCTGGTGAGCCCCGGCGGCGAAGAGGCTGCTCACGGGTACTCGGGCGAAGACGGCTGGTTCTACTGGGCCGATGTGCCAGAGGGGACCTACACGCTGGTCGCTGTGGCGCCTTCTTACAGGGCATCCGCGGCCATCGTGTCGGTCCAAAACGACGACGCCCGAGCGGACGTGTCGCTCCTCGGGCTCGGCGCGATCGCAGGAGTTGTGAGGCGGGCGCAGGACAATGCGCCGGTCGGTGCCGAAGTCGAGCTTTTGAACCGGCAGGGCTCACCCGTAATCGTGGCTCGGACCGGCCAAGGGGGCGACTTCGTGCTGCTCGACATCCTCGAAGGCGACTACGAGCTGGTCGTTCGGGCGACTGACTACGGGCTGCGGAAGGTGGCCGTCCATGTGGCGCGAGGTGGGACTTTTGTGGCAAATGTCGCATTGCAGGGTATCGGCAACCTTTACGGGGCAGTCCTTTCTGCCGGGGGCGGCTGGGTGCCCGACGTCAAGGTCGAGCTGCACGACGGCGCCGGGTTCACTGTCGCCGGCACGCGCACCGACAGCGCCGGCAGCTATCACTTCTCCGGGATCCCTGAAGGCCGCTACACGGTGAGCGTCAGCAGCGAAGGCGAGAGCACGGCTACCGGGTCGGTCACAGTAGACATCGGTGCAGGCCAGACCGTCGGAGCTGACGTGACGGTGCGGGACGGGTGGTGAGCGATGGAGGACGATTGGCGTAGCGGGCAACCCCCCGGCGGCTACCACCGCACGCCGCCCGAGAGCGGCGCGAACGCCCACCGGTACGACCGGGGCGACGGGAATTCGGGGCGCGAGGTGACCCCGCCGCAAACTGGGCCGGCATTTTGCACTCGCGTGCCGCTCAGGCCACAACGACGCCACCTGATCTGCGCTCGCAACGTCGTTTGTGCGCGCAAATTGTGACGCTAAGGTCTGCCTTAGACAACTTGAGCGCACGCAGCCTAAAGAAGCTGACGTTGCACCCCGATTTGTCGCCGATGTGCGCGAGCTGTCCTCCGGCGAGCCCTTTTCTCAAATTAGGCCCTGGTCTGGGCGTACTTAGCAGGCAGTTCTTGACCTTGGGAGCCCAGTTCCAATAATGTCTCCGTGCGTTGTGACATCGCTCACATCGCTCTTCCGTCGCAGGCTTAAAGTTGCGGCGGCAACAGCCATCGTCCTGACATTCTTCGGCACCGTTGCGCCTATTGAAGCGCGCGCGGACCAGCTCGGCGATTACCAAGCCGAGGCGAGTTACCTCGCGGCGAGGATCGCCGCGCTCGGCCAGCACGAATCGGCGCTCGGCGAGCAGTACGACGCCGGCGTGTCCGCCTTGGCCGTGGCAAACGCCCGTGTGGCGGCGGCGGCCCGGGCTCTCCTCGCTGCCAAGGCTTCCCAGTCGAAGACGGTCTCTTTGCTGCAACAGGACGCTGTTGAGGCCTATATGGGTGGCGGCCCGCAAGTCGCCCTCAGTGGAGGAGGGGACGCGACCAACCCGGACGAGTCGCTGCTCCAGCAGGCGATGTCGCAAACCTTTGCCGCCGACCAATCCGACGCCCTCGACAATTACCGCCTCGCCGCCGACAACGAGCTGATCGCCCACCAGCAACTGGTAGCCGCCCGGAACGCCGATGCCCGCCAGCTGACCCGGCTCATGAAGGACCGCCAGGAGGTGGAGGCCGCTCAAGCCCAGCTCGTGGCGACCGAGCAGCAGGTCAAGGGGAAGATCGCCGTGCTCGTGGCCCAGATCGAGCAACAAAAGCTCCTCGAGGAGCAGCAAGCCGAGCAGGCGGCGCTGCGCGAGCAGGAGCAGGAGCAGGCGGCCGCCCAGGCGCAGGCCGAGGCCCAGCAGCAGGCCGAAGCCGCCCAGCAAAACGCCGCGGCAGCAGCCGCAGCGAAGGCCGCCGCGGCGGCGGAGACCACCACGACGGCTCCGCCCGAGAGCTCGCAGAGCTCCGAGTACGTCCCCCAGGACCAGATCCCCGGGGTGTCACCTGCCGCATCGATAGCGGTGGCGGCGGCCGAAAGCAGGGTGGGCGACCCGTACGTCTGGGGAGCCGCCGGCCCGGACGAGTTCGACTGCTCCGGCCTCGTCATGTGGGCCTATGACCAGGCGGGTGTGTACCTGCCGCACTACAGCGGCTCCCAGTACGCCGAAACGACCCAGATCCCGATGTCGGACCTCGAGCCCGGCGACCTGGTTTTCCCAGCTGACCCTGGCCAGCACGTCGCCATATACGTCGGCAATGGCGAGATCGTCCAAGCGCCGTATACGGGCGCGGACGTGCAGATCGCCCCGCTGACCTCGTACTTCGTACTCGCAACCCGCGTCGGCTAACCGCGGCCCGCACGCCCGCAAGCACGCCCGCAAGCACGCCCACCCGGCACGTCCGCCGTGACCGGCAGTTGCCGGCAATAAGCTCCAAGGCTTGAGCGACGCGCTGGTCAGCGCCCGCGGGCTCGAAAAGCGCTTCGGCGACTTTGCCGCTGTTGCGGGCGTGGACTTCGAGGTCTACCGGGGGGAGGCATTCGGTTTTCTCGGCCCGAACGGGGCCGGGAAGAGCTCGACTATGCGGATGGTCGGGGCGACATCGGGCAGGTCGGCGGGGGAGCTCACCGTGCTCGGCCTGGACCCAGCCGACCGGGGGCCCGAAATCCGGGCGCGCCTCGGGGTCGTGCCGCAGGAGGACAACCTCGACCTCGAGCTTTCGGTCGCGGACAACCTGTTTGTCTACGGGCGCTACTTCGGCATCGGGCGCAAGGAGCTCAGGCAACGCATAGAGGGCCTGCTCGAGTTCGCCAGGCTCTCCGAGCGGGCGGGCGACCGGGTCGACAACCTTTCAGGTGGCCTCAAACGCCGCCTTACGATCGCACGTGCCCTCGTCAACGAGCCTCAGTTGATCCTGCTCGACGAGCCGACGACCGGCCTCGACCCGCAGGCGAGGCACCTGTTGTGGGACCGGCTCTATTCGCTGAAGCACGAGGGCGTGACGCTCGTGCTCACCACGCACTACATGGAGGAGGCCGAGCAACTCTGCGACCGGCTGGTCGTGATGGACAAGGGCACGATCATCGCGCAAGGCTCCCCGAGGGAACTCGTCGAACGTTACGTAACCCGCGAGGTCCTCGAGTTCCGCTTCAGGCCGGGCGAAGCTCCCGGCACGCAAACCGTACTGCCGCTGTCCAACGGCCTGGTAACGCGAGCCGAGGGAGTGGCCGACCGGCTCCTGCTCTATACGGATGAGGGTGACAAGGCCGCCGAAACACTGATATCGAGCGGGCTTTCCCCACTGAGCCACCTCGTCCGGCGCGCAAGCCTGGAAGATGTCTTCCTGACATTGACGGGGCGCGCCCTCACAGACTGAACGCCGAGCGAAAGTAATGCAAGTCCCCCCAGCTCTCCGCCCGCTCTGTTATTTCTGGGTGCAGTTCGTACGGACGTGGAAAGGCGACGTGAGCACGACGTTTTTCACGCCGTTGCTCTTCTTGGCCTCGATCGGTGCCGGCCTCGGCTCGCTCGTGGGCCACGGGCGGCCGCTCGCAAGCCTCGGAGGGGAAAACTACGTGTCCTTTGTGGCCCCGGCCCTCCTGGCAACCACAGCGATGCAGGTGGCGATCGCCCGCGCCACCTACGAAGTGTTCGGCTATTGCAATTTTTGGACCGGGGCGTACCGCTCGATGCAGGCGTCGCCGATCTCAACCGGGCAGATAGTAACCGGCCAGCTGACCTGGATCGCAGCGCGCGTCCTCCTCGCGTCGGCACTTTACCTATGTGTGAGCGCCATTTTTGGCGCTGTCCATTCACCGGCGGCAGCCGCCGACCTCGTCGTCGGGCCGCTCGTGGGGCTGGCCTTCGGGGCGCCGATCGCGGCCTACGCGGTGACGGTCCGTCACGACCAGCCGTTCACGATCATTTTCCGTCTCGTGATGATGCCGCTTTTCCTTTTCTCCGGCACCTTCTTCCCGCTCTCGCAACTCCCGGCGGCGTTGCGCTACCTCGCTTACGCGCTCCCGCTTTGGCATGGGGTGGCGCTGTCGCGCGACCTCTACTACGGACGGGTCGATGTACTTGCCGACCTCGGCCACGCCCTTTACCTGGTCGCCGTCACCTTGGCAGGCGCTCTCGTCGCTCGTGCCACCTTCGAAAAGAGGCTGGCCAGATGACCCGGCGAGCTTTCGCGCTGGTCGAACGCAATGTGTCCGTCCAGGTGAGGGCGGTCCCTTACGTCTGGGCGACCGGGCTCGTCGAGCCCTTCTTCTACCTGTTGTCGATCGGCGTCGGGATAGGCCACCTGATAGGGAAGGTCCCGGGCCCGGACGGGCGGCCCGTCGGCTACGCGGCGTTCGTCGCACCGGGGTTGCTCGCCACTTCGGCCATGAACGGGGCCGTCTACGAGTGCACCACATGGATCTTCGCAAAATTGCACTGGACCAAGCTTTACCAGGCGGTCATCGCCACGCCTCTCTCCCCCGACGACATCGCCATCGCCGAGATCGGCTTCGCCATTGTGCGCTGCTTGCTGTACGGGGGGGTCTTCCTCGTCGTGATGGCGGCCCTCGGGGACACGTCGTCGTGGTGGGCGCTGCTCACAGTCCCCTGCGCAACCCTGATCGGGGCGACATTTGCCGCCTTGGGATTCGCGGTTACTTGCTATATGCGCTCTTGGACAGACTTCGACAAGATCCAGCTCGTCATAATGCCCCTTTTCCTGTTTTCCGCTACGTTCTACCCCCTCTCCGAGCTGCCCCGCGGGCTCCAGCTCGTCGTCGAGGCGCTGCCCCTCTACGCAGGGGTGGCGATTTGCCGCCAGCTCTCGCTCGGGCAGCCGTCGGCGAGTGCGGCAGGCTATGCCCTCTACCTTGTGGCCCTGGCTGCTGTGGGCCTCGCGATCGGGAGACGGAGAGTGACCCGGCTGTTGAGCCCCTGAACCGCCCGCCGCTGGGCGGCTGCGGTGGGAGACGGCCCGTAGGCGGCAATGTCCCGCAGCGGCCGGCGGCAGCCTGCGGCGCCTGGCAGGACGGGTGGGGCGGTAGGGTGTTGCTGCCCAGCCAAGCAGGGCGGCCGGGCCGGGCGAGCAAGCAGGGAGGAGACGCCACAACGATGAGGAAGCGATGCCTTCTGGCTGTTGTCGCCAGCGGGGCTACAGCTGTCGCCGGCTTGGGCGCGGTACCCGGGGCAAGTGCTCTTGCCGCCACCGCCGCTACCGCTACGGCCGTGCCGCACGGCGGGGTGCTCCGCGTCATCATGCCCTGGGACAAGATCCCCGACAACTTCAACCCGCTCCTTCCCGGTGGCACGAGCTCCACCGCCGGCGGCACCGGCAGCCTGCTCTACGAGCCCCTCATGTACGCGAATGCCGCCACAGGCCGGTACACCCCGATGCTCGGTACCGCGTACTCCTGGTCGGACGGCAACAAGATCCTCACACTGACGACCCGGACGGGGGTGCACTGGAGCGACGGCAAGGCGTTTTCGGCCTCCGACGTCGCATTTACTTTCAATTACCTCAAGGCCCACAACGTCGTGGACGCCAGCGGCATATGGCAGGACGGCTTGTTGGCGGTGCGCGCGACCGGCCCCTCGACCGTCGTTTTCACCTTTTCCCGGCCCAACGTCATCGCTCTCCCCTTCGTCCTCAGCCAGTTGATAGTCCCGGAGCACATCTGGGCCAAGGTCGCCACTGCAGTCACGTTCGCCAACCACAAACCGGTGGGCACGGGGCCGTTCCTGCTCAAGACCTACAGCCCGACCGAAGTCAGCTACACGAGGAACCCTGACTACTGGATGGCCGGGCGGCCCTACCTGAGCGGCGTGACCATGACGGCGTCGAAGATCCCCGACACCGTCCTTTTCCTCAACAGCGATTATGCGGTCACCTACCAGCCTCTTGCCGACCCCGGTTCGACGTTCCTCGCCGAGGACCCGGCGGACAATCACATATGGTGGCCCACGACCAACCTCAACTTTTTGTACTTCAACACGACCCAGGCCCCGTTTAACGATGCCGCCTTCCGCCGGGCAGTCGCTGAGGCACTCAACAACAGCGCCATTGCGCTGCGGGCGTACTACGGCGCGGTCCCTGCTGCAGCCGGCCCGACCGAAACGGGCGTCACAAACGGGCAGGCGTCTCAGTGGGTGCCCGCGTCGTTGAGATCGCTCGAGTGGTCCTACGACCCCGCCAAAGCTGCCGCCACATTGGGCTCTGCAGGTTATTTGGAGGCTGACGGTTCACTGCTCGGCCAGCAGGGCCAGCCCCTCCCTGTGTTCAAGATCCTCATCGGGGCGGGCTGGGCGGACTATTTCTCCATCGCCGAGACAGTCAGCCAGGAGCTGGCCGCACTCGGGATCCACACCGTTATCGACCAAGAACCTTACGCCGGCTACGAAAAAGACATCTCGAGCGGCGCGTACAACCTCGCGATCGGCTGGGGCAACGGTAACAACATCAACCCGTTTTACGAGTACTACTACCTATTGGACGGCAAGACCAACACCGACTGGGAGCGCTACAAGAGCGCCAAGGACTCGAGCGCGCTCAGTTCTTTCGAGACGCACGCCAGCCCACTCGTCCAGCACGCCGACATTTCGACAATAGAGAGGGACATTTTGACAAACGTCCCCGTCGTGGCTCTCACGGGCAGGCCCAATTTCCTCGACTACCAGACGAGAAGTTTCACTGGCTTCCCAAGCGCTGCCAACCCGTACAACGCGGGCGAGCCGCCCGACGCGTTCAACGGCGGGGCCGAGCAGCTTTTCCTCAACGTCCATCTCAAGTAGCCGAAGGCGGGACGCCAGGCTGCTCGGCGACGGGCTTCAAAAGGGCTGCTTTTGATGGGTACCTCGTCGCCGGCCTGCGGACGGGGATCATCTTGGCAGGCCAGCGCCTCGGCCCCGACCATGGTGCCGGCACCTGGTCGGTGCGCGAAGCCAGCTCGTAAGCAAGGGACTCGTAGTTGACCCGCCATCCCCGGAAGTGGGGCCAGGCTTCGTTGGCGTCCCGGTCCATCGGGAAACCGACAGATTTCAATTGCTCGACGGCGGCTTCGAACTCGGCGAAGGAGAGCGAGATCGGCCGGTCCGGGTCGGGGTCAGTCTCAACCGTTATCCCGAGCGCCTCACCGATCTGGCGGAGGGCGGTAAAGCCCATGCGGATGGCGCGGCGTGGCTCTATCCGCTCCCGGCTCGGGGAGACAGACAGGAGCATGGCAGCCGAGTCCATGATCGCCAAGAGCGCTATCAGCCAGGACATGAGCGGCTGGGGCGAACGGAAGCGCACCAGCACGGGGTAATTGGAGTGGCTTTCAGCCACGTCGGCCGCCCAGCGTTCCCAGCGGTTGTAAAGCTCGGGCAGGTCGTCGGTCAGCACGGACACGCCGTACCTCGTCCGGAGCAGCAGTTCGGGGCCCCAGGAGGGAGTCCCGGCACGAGCGCTGAGAAGGGTCACCTCCGTCTCGCGCCGGTTGAAGGCGCCGTAGAGCGTCGGCAGGTAAGCGATCTGCAAAGCGACGACTACGAGCCCTGTGCAACCAGCGAGGATGTCGATCGCGGTCGACCCGTTGCCCGGGGTGTAAGCGATGCCGAGGGTGAACATGGAGCTACCCGTCTCCCGCAGCGCCGCAAGGAAATGGTGCACCTCGGGCCAGAGCGCGAGCGAGTAGCCGAGCTCGTAGCCAAGGAGCCAGGTAGCCAATTGGACGAGGACGACGGCCGGGGCTTGGGCCGCAAGCACCTGGTCCTTGCGTTCGTAAGAGGCAAAGCGATGGGCGAGCACCCGGAACACGGCATCGACGGATGCGTCCACGACCTGGGAGAAGAAGGTCCAGCGAGCGCGCGGGATCACCAGTGCCCGGACGATGTTGACCGTCATCGCCAGCACTATCACCGCTCCCGCCAGCACCTTGAGGACGTCGAGGGCGTTCATTGCACAAGTTTGGCTTGCGTGTAGCCACTGCGCCGCTTCCGCCGCTGCCAAAGCCGGGAGCTGGTGCCCGAAGGCCGGCCGGGTCTAATCAGGCGACACGTAGCCCGAGAGGGCAGCGCCTCTCCCGCCCTGCGTGCCGGTTTGCGTGCCGGTTTGCGGGCCGCCTTGCGTGCCGGCCGCGGTGCCGGCCTGCGTACCGGCCTGGGTGTCGGCGTAGTACTCGTCGTTACGCACCTCGACGATGCTGAACGCCGTGAGGTCGCCGTCGCCGTTGACGGCTATCGGCCCCTTGGCCCCCGGCTTGTAGCCGATGACGATGGCGACATGTGCCGCTATCAACTGCGAGGCGTCGAGGCCGTACACCGCGACATCGCCGGGTTGAGGCACATAGCCCGATCCGAGAGGGTGCCAGGTGTGCAGCCTCACACCCCATTCGTAAAAGCTTGCAGCCGAAGAGTTGAGGTCCCCATTGATGTACTGGTACGTGACGGGCACGCCCGCTTTTTGCCAAACCCAGGCTGCGAAGTCGGCACACCATTCCTCCGAGAGCTCGCCGTTGGCGCATGTGGCCGAGCCCGAGGACCAATAGGCGCTGAACTTGTTGCAATAGGTGTCGGGCGGCTCCGTCTGGTAGCCGACCTGGCTCTCGGCAATGGCGACGATCTTGGCACGCAAAGGCGACAGGTGGCTCTGGGGGACCTTGACGGTGCGGCCCTTGCCGAGCGGGAAGGTCGCATAGTGGGGATGACGGGCTACTGCAAGCGACGCGATCGCGCCGGCAGCACCCACCACGACGAGGAGGCCGAGGACGGCCCCCGCGCGCTTGCGTTTGCGCTGCCTGGTCCTGCTGTAAGGGCGGCGCGAGCGGCCGCCGGGGCCGCCCGGGCCAAAATCTTCAAGCTCGACGCCGCTCGCGGGCCCCGCAACCTGTGCGCGCACTCGTCCCAGTATGGCTGGCGAGCCTTACGCGACCCTGAAACCAGCGGGGCCTCGTTGGGGAGGGGCCCCTATCGGACCGGCAGCCCGACGAGCGCCGCCGCTGTCCCGGCTACAGCCGCCGCCAGGAGCCCGAAGACGCCGCGCCCATTGCGGGCGCACGCGCCCGGCCGGGACCTAGCGAGGCCCGAGGCGGGGCGGGGCGGAGACGGGGGCGGCGGGGTTTAGAAGCTGACCGTGGACCAGTGGTGGCCGCCGTCGAATGTCATGACCATCGACGTCCGCGTGGCGGCGTAGGACGGGGTGACCAAACCCACGCCCTGGCCCGGGCTCGTAAACCCGAGGTAGAAGAACTGCCCATTGGCAACGTCCGCCCAGTCGTGCCCGTTGTCGAAACTGGCGACAAGCTCGGCAGCCGCCCCGGAACGGCCTGCAATGACAACACCGGGGCTGGGCGACGCGAGGACCCCGCCATACTGAGCACCGCTGTAGCTTTTGGACAGCTCAGGGCCGGCATGGAAGCTCCCGCCCCCGTTGGACGAGAGGTAAAGCCAGGTCGAGCCGAGCGTTGCCCCTGGAGGAGCGCTCTTGGACAACGGGAAGGCGAACCCGCCCATGACGCACACCGCCACCAAGTCGCTGGCGTTAGCCGCCGCCGGCACTGTAAAGCTGTCCCCGACGCTCATGCACGGAGGCGTCCATGCAACCCATTGACCGTTGCCCTGCAGGATGGCGCTACCCGTCACCCCACGGTCGTTGCCCTCCACCAACCATCCTCGCCCTCCCTGGAAGACAAAGCTCCCGGAAGGCTCGGCTCCGCCCGCCGGCAGCGAGAGCCGTGGGGTGGCGTCGGTGTGCCAGCTGTCGGTCCCGACAGGCGAGCTCTCGACGACTACGCGCAAGTTGGCCCCTACCCCCATCATGTAAACGGTGGTCCCCATTGCCTCTAGGTCGAATAGCGGGAAACCCACGGTCGAACCTGCGAACGGGTGAAGCTGGCTCCAGCTGGCACCACCGTTGTGGGTCGACCAAAGGACCGCCTCGGGCACGCCGCCCGTACCCGGCAAGTTGCCGTAAATCCACCCGTCGAGAAGGTTCGCGAACCTGACGTTGAGCGCTGGCGAGGAGGCATAGCGGAGCAAAGCCCTCCCGTTAACCTTGCGGTCGGCGTCTGCGAGCAGCCCGGACGGCAACGATTTGGCCGACCACGACGCGCCCGAATTGGCCGTGCCGAGAAGCTCGAGGCACGAACCTGCTCCGCTGCAGGGGTACGAGCCGAGGGCCCAGCCGGTGCGGAGCGAGACGAAGGTGACCGACATGGGATTGAACGTGGTTGCGCCGGCCGCAGCGGCGGGTGCGAAGAGCGGCGTCAGGCATGCAGCCGCCGCTGCGGTCGCGACGCCGATGGCTGCGGCTCCCGCAAAATAGGCTCTGGTCAGGGATTTCATGCCGTGATAACACTCCAGGCGCGCGACCGGTTCCTTAGGTTGTCGGGGAGGATGTGCCCCGATGCGTCCTCGACGGGCGGACCGCCGAGCGTCAACGTGCGCTCAAAAGGGTGTTGAGGTCGTCGGCATGCTCTTCTTCCTGCTCGAGGATCCTCTCGAGGATGCGGCGGGTAGTCGGGTCGCTGTCACCGAGCCACCGGATTATCTCCTGATAGCTCTGGATCACGATCCGCTCGGCAACGAGGTTTTCCTTGAGCATCCCCGTGAGGTCGGTCTCCTGGAAGACCTTGTACTCGGTATGGGCCCTCTGGGCGAGGGTGCTGGGCGTGAAGTCCGGCGTCCCCCCAAGTTGGTTGATCCGCTCGGCCGCCCACATGGCGTGCTGCATCTCTTCGCCCGCGTGCTCCTTGAACTCGTCGGCCACCTGGGCACGGTCGATCCCTGCCGCCACTATCGCGTGTTGCTGGTAGCGGGCCCAGCAGACGATCTCAGTAGCCACCACGTCGTTGAGAACCGAAACAACCTGGTCGACCGAGGTCCCATAAGCCGGCGTCACGGCGCCGCGCTCCATGTGCTCGCGTGCTTGCGTGCGCAGCTTCTCGACATCTATGGCGAACTGGTTAGGCATCCTCATCCATCCTTTGGTCGCTTACCGACAGCTACACGGAAGTGGGACGATATTACGGGCAAAGCCCCTCAACCGTCTTGGTCGGCGTGCCGGGCCCCCTCGGCCTCGTGCCCTGGTGCGCGCCAATGCGGCGGCACCGGAGGCTGACCGGCGCCGCCGCACGTTCGGCTAGGCGTTGAGAAGTAGGCTCACCTAGAAGGCGACGATGCCCTCGCCACCGGCGGCACCCGGCACCGTTACAAAACCGACCTCGGTGAGCGACCCGGTGGCGCCGACTGCGAACTCGTCGACGATGCCGTTGGCGCCCGTCTGGACGTAGAGGTAGCGACCGTCAGCCGATCCCGAGGCGTCGACGGTCCCCGGGTTGGTTGTGGTCGGGGGGGTGAGGAGGGAAAGTGCGCCGTTGAAAGCTATCTGGTAGCCGCTCACCGAGCCGCTCATGGCGTTGGAGGCATAGAAGTACCCTCCTGCCGGCGCTACCCAGCATGTCGCCCCCTGGCCGCTGCCGACCGAGCTGGCAAGGGCCACCGTCCCGCCGGGCTCGAGGTTGAAAGTGGAGAGCGCGTTGGTCCCCGCGTCCGCGACGACCAGTTGCCCTGCCTGGTCGAAGGTCATGGCGAAGGGGACCGTAGCGGCTTCGGTGTTCTGCACCGGCGCGAACGAAAGAAGCCCGAGGGGCCCCACGCCGAAAACGTCGATGTTGTCGCCATTGGCTTTGGTCGTCACGATCAGCTCGCGGCCGTCCGGCGAGAACGCGACTTGCCCCGGCGTGTTGGTGAACTGGTTCGAGCCCGTCACCGGGGTGAGGTTGAGCGACCGGTTCGAGCCCGGGATGGGCAAGAGGAAGCCCGCTACGACGAAATAGCCCTGGACCGAACCGGCACCCTCCGCATTGAGGACGTAGACGAGGTTGCCCCAGGTGGCAACGCTCACGGGGAAGGTCCCACCCGAGCCCACGACCTGGTGCAACGCCAAGCGGTCGCCCTGGACAGAAAAGGCCGACACGGTGTTGCTGCCGGCGTTGACAGCGAGCAGCAGGTTGCCGGCCTGGTCGTAGGCGAGCGAACCCTGCGAAGCCAAATGGTCCACGACCGAGCCGCCGAGCGCGCCGCCGAGGCCGCCAGTCGGGTAACTGCCGGCGAGGCTGAGCACGCCGTCGGGGGCGCGGTC
>Ga0335074_10009531_pt1 | contig 13562 bp, 15 predicted proteins | sample Lox_Sample_23_FD_206715 | JGI IMG/M metagenome (GOLD analysis project Ga0335074, IMG submission 206715) | Soil microbial communities from Loxahatchee National Wildlife Refuge, Florida, United States - Lox_Sample_2.3 | ecosystem: Environmental > Terrestrial > Soil > Wetlands | place: USA...
AATTCCGCTAGGTCGGGCCGGGGCCAGCTCACCTCGGCCAGCCATGAGGCGACGCGCTGCTGCCCGTCCGCGGTCAGCGCGTACACCTTGCGGTCGGGCCGGTCGGGCAGCCCGGCCGACTGCTCCGACGTGGCCAGGCCGGCCTTTTCCAGCCGGGTCAGCGTGACGTAGACCTGCCCGTCGTTCATCGCCTCGCCCAGCGGCCCGAGCGCCTGCCGCAACCGCGCGCGCAGCTGATACCCGTGCGACGGCTCCTTGGCCAGCATGGCCAGCACCACTTCTTGCTGCACAAGCACCTCCCTAACGGTTAAACAGATAGCCGTTAGGGAGCGGTTCTGTCAAGCCCGTGGACTGTAGGCGCCCCAGATTTGTCCGGCGCCAGCCGGACAAATCCGGGGCGGTGACGTGGGGCGTCACGCGGACGGTGACGTGGGGCGTCACGCGGGCGGTGACGTGGGGCGGCGGCGCGCCGGGCGGCGGCACGGGCGGGGGCGGGGCGTGCGCTGAGCGGACGCGTCTGGTTCGCTTTGTGCATGACAGCAGCACCTGACGACGATCCCGCCCAGCCGCCGGAATGGTTTCTGACGGCGGTCGGCACGCCGGCCAAGCTGGGCTCGGTCGACGTCGAGGGGGCCTCGATCACCTACCGGGTCTACGGTGAGCGCGACGACCGCGGCGTCGTGCTCGTGCACGGGGGTGCGGCCCACGCTCGCTGGTGGGACCACATCGCCCCGCTGCTGGCGGCCGGTCACATGGTCGTCGCGCTCGACCTGTCCGGGCACGGCGACAGCGGCCGGCGCGAGGCCTACAGCCTGGACCTGTGGGCGCACGAGGTGCTGGCCGTCGCGGCCGACGCGGGATTCACCGCCCCGCCCACCGTCATCGGGCACAGCATGGGCGGCTTCGTCACGCTGCGGGCCGCGAGCCTCTACGGCTCGCGCATGGCCGGGGCGGTGGCCGTCGATTCCCCGGTGCGCGACATCACCCCGGAAGAGCGCGCCGCGCGCGAGCGGAGCGCGTTCGGGCCGCTCCGGGTCTATCCGTCACCGGAGGCGGCCATAGCCAATTTCCACCCGATCCCAAACCAGCCCACCTTGCCTTACATCGCCGCGCACGTGGCCAGCACCTCGATCCGGGAGGTCAGCGGGGGCTGGAGCTGGAAGTTCGATCCGCGCATCTTCGCCCGGCACCAGCTCACCCCGGCGCTGCTGACCCGGCTGGACTGCCGGGTCGCGCTGTTCCGGGCCGAGCACGGCATCGTGTCGCCGCAGATGGGCGAGATGATGTACGACCGGCTCGGCCGGCTCGCCCCCATGATCGAGATCCCCGCCGCCGCCCACCACGTGATGCTCGACTATCCCATCGCCCTGGTCACCGGGATCCGCACGCTGCTGTCCGACTGGGACCACTCCACGCCCGCCATGCCACGCTGAGCCGCTCGCCGCCGGACTAAGAGTTTTCTCTGTAATGTGTGGATATGGCCACAGGTGCCGCAGATGCCGATCCTGCCCCATCTCCCGCCGACCCCGGCTGGGCAGCTCGCATGGCCGACGATCCCGAAGTGATGACGGCCGTGCGCCTGATACATCACCGCCGCCGCTGGGCCTGGACGTCCGTTGCCAGCCTGGCTGCCCTCGTCGCGTTCCCGATTGTCACCCTCACGGCCTTCTACACCACCTTCGCCTACACCGGCCCGGCGTCGGACACCGCCGTCGTGGTGGAGATCGCGCTCCTGGTCCTGCTGCTGCTTGCGCTGGTGGTGATGATCGCGGAGACGGCGCGCTTGCACCGCCGGGGTCCGAAGGTGCTGGTGCAGGCCCGCAGCCTGATCGCCGGCCATCCCGTTCCTCTCCATCACCAGCCGCGCCATGTGGTGTTCTGGATAGTGATCGTCACGCTTATCCTCCCTGCGCCGGCCTCCCTGGCCTACCAGATCAACGGGTACGCCTACGCGTTCGGTGCGGGCCGCACGGTTACCTTCCTCCCGCAGTCGCACGAGCAGTGGTGTGGCAGGCAAGGTTGCTCGACCGTGACCGACGGCATCCTGCAGACCGATCCCCCGGTCTCCGCCGTCTGGCCCTACGATGTCCGGCTCGGCCAGCCGTTCTCTGTCCGCAAGCCCGCCGTGAATGGCCTGGGCCAGGTCCAGGTGATGAACGGGAGCCAGGCAGCAGAGGCGATCGTCCTCGGGCTGTTCTTCGACGCGCTCGCGGTCCTGATCATCATCATGATCATCAGCCACGTACGGCGCCGGCGGCGCTCCACCAGAAACGCAGGGCCAGTGCCCGCAGCCTCGGTCAGATGAGCCGCGCAGATCGGGTTTCTGTGCGCGGCTGCTCGCGCAGACCCGCAAACCCCAAGCCGCACGGGATTGGCGATCCGGCTGTCCCGGAGCGGTGTGGTCAGCTGGGCGGCCGGGTCACCGGTTCGCCCTGCTCGTCGCGCCAGGCGACTAGGGGGATAAAGATGTCGTCCACGATCTGGCGCAGGACGTGGTCGGGGACGGGCTTGAGCGTCAGCATTACCTCGTTGCGCCATAGGTCGAACGGCACGCTGGCGATGCGGGGGGTCAGCCGGGCGAGGTCGATCTCGCCTCGGGCGATCGCGCGATCGATCGCGCGCTGGGTGGCGTTCGGGCGCTCGCTGAGGAATTCGTTGCGCAGGTCAGCCGGCGTCAGCCCCGTGTTGCTGTAGTAGCTGCCGAGCATGCTTGACATCATCGCGGCCATGTCAGTGCGACCGCCGTTGGAGTGGCGGAGCAAGGCCAGCATGTCGCCCCGGAGCGAGCCGGTGTCGGGGTCGGGGACCTCGCTGACGGCGCCCCGGTGCCGGATGGCCGCCCGCAGCAGGTCGTCGCTGGTCTTCCAGCGCCGGTAGAGGACCGGTTTGCTGGTGCGGGCGCGCGCGGCGACGGTGTCGATTGTGAAGCGTCCGTATCCCTCGGCCGTCAGCTGTTCCCAGGCAGCGTCGAGGATGGCTTCCTCCAGGTCGGCGCCGCGGCGCCGTTCCTGCTTGCGGCCTTCGCTCGGGGCGGGTACATCGCCATCAGCGGCACCCAGGCGCCGTGGTCCAGGCCGCGGCTCGGGTGCTGGTAGACGGGGTCGTTGCCGGGCATGAGCGCGGCGACCCGGCGGGCGAGCCCGGCTGCGCCGGGCGTCGGGTACTTCATCGCGCATGCCAGAACAAGGCGGAACGGCGAATGCCGGCCGCATCTATTGATAGCGCGTCACAAGGCACACCACCTGACCATCTCAGGCCACTAGCGGTAACGCCGGGAAAGGTATATCTAACAAGGCATGGCTACCCGCCGGACGGCAGCCCTCCAGAAGGAGCAGTGACATGCCTGGAATCCTGGTCGGTCTCGATGGCTCGGAGCACTCCAACAAAGCACTCGACTGGGCGGTGAAGCACGCTGCGCTTGAGCACGCCCCGCTCACGGTCCTGGCCGTCCACGAGGTGGCGGCGAGCGCATGGACGGGCAGCCCGATCATTTACCCACAGGACCGGCCCGAGGAGGAGAAGGCCCGGCAGGCGGCCCAGGAAGCAGTGACCAAGGCGGTCGGCGAGCTCGGCGGCCCTGGGCCCGAGTCGGTGACCGTGCGCGCGGTCAGCGGGCAGCCCGCACAGGCCCTCATCGAGGCATCGGCCGACGCCGACCTGGTCGTGGTCGGCTCGCGCGGCGCCGGCGGGTTCGCCAACCTGCTGACCGGCTCGGTGAGCTCAAAGGTCGTCAACCACGCGGCCTGCCCGGTGGTCGTCGTCCGGCACTAGCGATCGCCATTCGTCTTCGAGCATCGCGTACACGAGTTCGTCGGTCCACTCGTCCTTGATGAACTCGTTCTGCACGAAGTGGGCTTCGCGGCGCATGCCGAGGCGCTCCAGGACCCGCGCGGATGCGGTGTTCCTGGCGTCGAGGCGGCCGACGATGCGGTGCAGCCCATAGTGCCCGAAGCCCAGCCCGAGCAGGGCCCGGGCCGCCTCCGTGGCGTAGCCGCGGCCGCCGTAATCCGGATGGAAGACGTAGCCGATCTCACCCTGCCGCTGCTCCTGGCTGCGCAGGAACAGCACGACGTCGCCGACCAGCGCGCCGGTTTCCGGCAGCACGACGGCCAGGTTCAGCGCGTCCCGGTGAACGAAGTCGGCTTGCTTCCTTTCCTCAAGCACCTTCCGCACCTGGTCGCGATCGCGGGCATCGTAGAGGAGGTACCGGGTCACCTCGGGCCGCGACTGGATGTCATGCAGCGCATCGAGATCGCCGGCGACGAAAGGGCGCAGCACGAGCCGGGCCGTCTTGAGCGGATAGTGAGGCTTGCCCATCAGCCGATCGTATTGACTAGTGCTGGATGTGAACGACGGGAGGGACGTTGGACATAACGCAGCTGATCCTCGATGATCACCACGAACAGCGCCGGCTCTTCGCGAACCTGGAGCAGGTCGACCTGTCCGACGCCGGCACGCTGGCCGACCTGTGGGCCCGCCTGGCGTCGTTCCTCGAGGTTCACGCGGCCGCCGAGGAGCAGATCTTCTACCCGGAACTGCTCGGCGTGGGCCGGCGCACCGGCCACCTGCGCAGCGCGGAAGCGGAGACGCTGGACGCCATTCACGACCACAACGACATCAGGGACGCCATTGCCGCGGTCGCGGGCCACGATCCCGGGAGCGACGGCTGGCATCAGGCGGTCGCCGCGGTGAACGTGGCCAACGGCGATCACATGGCCGAGGAGGAACGCGAAGGCCTCACCGACTTCCGCCGGGAGGCCAGCCTGCAGCTGCGCCACGACCTGGCCGTGGCCTTCGCGGCGTTCGAAGCCCGGCATTTCAGTGGCATCCAGCCAGTGGACCGGGACCCGGCCGCCTACGTCCAGCAGGCCGAGACGGGGAGGCCAGCGCCGGGCGGGTCTGGGGGGGCCGTCCCCCCGGGGCCAGCAGCGGGTGCGGGCCGTAGCGGCCTGGCGTCTGGTTCGCTCGGCATCGGCAGCCTCAAGGGCCGGTGACGCCGGAGAGCCCGGCGCCCGCCTAGGCCAGCGTGATCTCGAAGTATGCGCCCTGATCGTCGTGGATGATCCGCGCCGAGCCCTTCCAGCCGGCGAAATCCCCGGTGCCGGTGCCGGGCACGATATGGCCGAACCACGACTCGGGATCCGACTCCAGGCCGCCGTGCTGGACGGTCACGGAGCCTTCGCGCCCGTCGTCGGTGCGGCCGCTGATCCGCTCGGTGGCCACATACGACCGCGAGCCTTCCTCGGTGCCGGCCGACATGAACAGCGTCGTGCCCGTTCCGGTGATCCCGGACGTGAAGGTCTTGGCGAAGGTCATCAGGCCAAGCCAGTCAATGTCCAGGCCTTCCACCTTCCGCGGCTCGAAACCGTCGACCTGAAAGCGAGCGATCAACGTCACTGTCCCCTCCTGGTGAGATGCGCCCGTCCCCGAGGGTAGGGGCTCGGCGGCACCCTACTCGGCTTCCTCCACCCGGAGCGCGTCGACCTCGGCCAGGAGCGACTGGGCCATCCAGGCCGGCAGCCGGCTGCCCCGGGGATCGGTACCCGCCAGGGCCTTGCGGATGACGGCCTCGCGGTCGGGGGTCAGCCGTGGGTGGGTATACGTGAACGGCTCGCCGCGGACGTCGCCGTCCCGGCCCGGCCCGGAGTCCGCTTGCAGATAGCGACGGATGAACTCGGCGTAACGTTCAGAGATCTGGGTTTCGGTGGTGTCCTGGTCAGACCGGCCTGCCTGGTAGTCGGCGATGGGCTCGTCCCAGATGCTGCGCCCGATGGCAAAGCCGACGTAGCCCTGCAGCGGGGCGGCGACGTCGAGCCAGTGGTCGACCTGGTGCTGCGGGGCGTTGCGGCCGAGCACGATGCAGGAGCTGCCCGGGTCGGTGGACTTGACCGCGGCCAGGACCAGCTCCGCGGCCTCGGTGGTCTCGTATCCCTCCAGCTTCCAGATGCGGGGCCGGATGCCCGCCTGGGTCAGCGTGGTGATCACCTGGACGGTCAGCGCCGGGCGCTCGCGGGCGTCGTACATGGCCTGGTCTTCGTGCGCGGTGAGCTGCTCGCGGGTGGGCGGGACGAGGAGCTCGATCATCCAGTGCCGCCGGTGGGTGGCGATCCAGTCGCCCAGGCGGCGCAGCGTCCCGATCTGGTCCTGCTGCAGCTCGGCCGGGTCAGCCGGGTTGAAGCGGACCAGGACCTTGACCCAGTCGGGGTCGAACGCCTCGATGTGCTGCGCGAAGTCGTCGCCGTACTCGAACCGGAACCGGTCGGACCCGCTGACCTCGGCAGGCATGGCGAGCACGAAGCCGGCCGCCTTGGCCCGGCGGGCGACGTCGGCGCCGAGCCATTCGTCGACCAGGATTCCGAGCTGACCGCTGCCGATGTCGGTGCCGGCCAGCCGCTCGGCGGCCGCGAATATCAGGGACTTGGCGCTGCGCATGCTGGCCAGCTGGTCGTCGGTCGGCGTGCCGGTCACGCCGAACAAGGTGCGGCCGAACGAGTCACGGTGATCCATGGCCAGGATGAACAGGGGCTGGGCCGACGATGGCGGACCGGCGTGCGCGGGAGTGACGTGAGTCATGACACCAGCATCGCAGGCTCAGCCCTTCCCGGCCGGCAGGCGGGGCGTCGCGGTGGCCTGGCGGCTGCGCCGGATCTGGGTGGCGCCGACCGACAGGCCGAACAGCGCGGCCCCCCACGGGCCGGCCACCCACACCGGCCAGGGGTAGATCAGGTGGGCGGTGGTGGCGCTGACCAGGACCCAGACCACCACATTGATCGACACCGCCGTCAGCCAGATCGTCCAGAGCACCTTCAGCGGGGTGGGCAGGCTGGCGAAGACGCCGCGCCGGACGACCTCGGCCTGCGGTGTTGAGGCGTGCGGCGCGGGCGGGGCAGCCCGTTCGGCCGGGGCGGCGGGGGCGGGCCGGGCGGCCTGCGTCGCCTGCCGCCGGGCCACCGGCCTGGCCTCGGGCAGATCGCGGCACAGCGGGGCGAGGTCGCCGTAGGTCACCGCCTCGTAGGCGTGCTCCATGCGCTCGAGGTACTCGCTCATCTTCAGGCGGCCCTCTTCCAGCGCGCCGCGCAGCCGTTCGACCACCTCCTGCCGGTCGGCATCCGAGGCTCGCATGTCCTGGCGATCGTCCATCCCCGCGCCTCCGGCTGATGTCGCGTACGGCCCTGCCTCCAAGGATGCATCAAGCCACCACCGTGGTGGTGGGCACGCCCCGTTCCGGCCAGTCCTGATGCGAGGATGGATACAGAGCCTGCGGCGGGGAGGTGCGGCAGTGGCTGGTAAGAACGGCGCGGCCAAGGCGGAAACCAAGCAGCAGCCGGTGGAACGGCTGGCCCGGAAGCCCTATGAGAAAGAGCTGTACCGGCTGCAAGGCGAGCTGATGAAGGTCCAGGAATGGGTGCGGGCCGAGCGGGCCCGGATCGTGGTGATCTTCGAGGGCCGCGACGCGGCAGGCAAGGGGGGCACGATCAAGCGGGTCGCCCAGTACCTCAACCCCCGCGTCGTCCAGATCGCCGCGCTGCCCGCGCCGACCGAGCGTGAGCGGGGAGAGTGGTATTTCCAGCGCTACGTCGACCATCTGCCGACCGCCGGCGAGGTGGTGCTATTCGACCGGAGCTGGTACAACCGCGCGGGCGTCGAGCACGTCATGGGGTTCTGCACCAAGGAGGAGTACTACCGGTTCCTGCATCAGTGCCCGATCTTCGAGCGGCTGCTGGTCGAGGACGGCATCCTGCTGCGAAAGTACTGGTTCTCGGTGAGCGACGATGAGCAGGAACGCCGTTTCCGGGCCCGGCTGGACGATCCCATGCGGCGGTGGAAACTCTCCCCCATGGACTTGCAGTCGATAACCCGCTGGGAGGATTACTCGCGGGCCAAGGACGAGATGTTCGTCCAGACCGACATCCCCGAGGCACCGTGGTACGTCGTGGAGAGCGAGGACAAGCGGCGGGCCCGAATAAATATGATCTCCCACCTGCTATCCACCCTCCCCTACCATGCCGTTAAGCCGGCGCGGATCAAGCTGCCGCCTCGACCGCCATCCCAGGGCTATGTCCGGGCACCACGGGAAATGCAGACCTACGTGCCCGACCACGCTGCCTCGCTGACGTGAGCGTCAGTAACGACATCGCCATAACCAGCGTGAAGCTGGAGAATGTCTGGGTGATTACTCCGAGATTGGTTTCACCGATTCTGCTGGCATGCGCCGCCTGCCTGGGCCTGGCCGCCTGCAGTAGCAGCACTAGCAGTTCGCCGCCGGCCTCGTCGCCGTCGGCCACGCCATCGGCGACCTCGACGTCCTCGGCCTCATCGGCCGTGTCGGCCGACGAGAAGGCGATCACGGCCAACTGGACCGCCTTCTTCGACCCGAAGACGTCAGTCGCGCAGCGGGTCAAGCTGCTGCAGGACGGGTCGGCGTTCACCTCGGTCATCCAGTCTCAGGCCGGATCGACCCTGGCCTCCTCGGCCAGCGCCCAGGTCACCAAAGTGACGGTCATCACGACGTCCGAGGCCGCGGTGACCTATAACGTCCTGCTGGCTGGCACGCCCGCGCTGAAGAACCAGGCCGGCACGGCCGTGTACGAGGACGGCACGTGGAAGGTGGGCGACGCCAGCTTCTGCGGCCTGCTGACCCTGGAGAACGCCGGGAAGACCTCGGGGCTGCCGGCGGTCTGCAAGTCTGCGACCTAGCCCAGTGGTCCGCTCGGTAGGGGTCCCGGCCGACCAGGAGGCGGTGCCGCGCCACGGCGGGCGCTCGCTGGCGCTGGCCGTGCTCTGCACGATCTTGTTCCTGACCTTCCTGGACAACACAGTGGTCAGCGTGGCGCTGGGCAGCGTGCAGATCGACCTGCGCGCCGGCGTCTCCCAGCTGCAGTGGGTGGTCGGCGCGTACGCGCTGACCTTCGCGGCCGTGATGCTCGCGTTCGGCATGGTCAGCGACGAGTTCGGCCGCAAGCGGGTCATGCTGATCGGAGCCGGGATCTTCTGCGCCGGATCGGTCGTGTGCGCGGTGGCCACGAATATCGACGTGCTGATCGCCGGGCGCGCGGTGATGGGCTTCGGCGCCGCGGCCAGCGAGCCGGGCACCCTGTCGATGCTGCGGCACCTGTACACCAACGAGCGGATCCGCAACCGGGCCCTGGGCGTGTGGACGGCCGTATCCGGCCTCGCCCTGGCCCTGGGCCCGGTCATCGGCGGGGCGCTGATCGGCATCTGGACCTCGATCGGCGGGCAGGCCCCGTCGGCCGTCGCGGGAATCCCGGCCGGGCCGAATGCCGACGCCTGGCGCGCGATCTTCTGGTTCAACCTGGCGCTCGGCCTGTTTGCCCTGATCGCCGGCATGGTCGTGCTGCCCGAGAACTCCGACCCGGACGCCCACCGGGTCGACATCTCCGGGGCACTGCTCGGCGCGGGCACCCTGACCGCCTTCACCTTCGCCGTGATCGACGCCGAAAGCGACGGCTTCGGCGCGGCCGTCGTGGTCGCGCTGTTCTGCGTCAGCGCGGCCGGCGCGGTCGGGTTCTTCATCCGGGAGAGGCGGGCGGCCCATCCACTGCTCGATCTGAAATATCTGCGCGCCCCCCGGTTCCTCACCGCCAACGTGGTCGCGTTCTGCGCGTACTTCGCCACGTTTGCCGTGTTCTTCTTCACCGCGCTGTACCTCTACGAGGTGTCCAGCGAATCCGGCTACAAGATCGCCCTGACCTTCCTGCCGATGACCGTGCTGATGATCGTCACCTCGGTGCTGGCCGGCCGCTGGACGACCACGGTCGGGCACAAGTGGTCGATCCTGATCGGCTGCCTGCTGTTCAGCGCCGGCCTCTCGCTGACCACTATCACGATCAGCCCGAACCCCTCCTACGTGCCGCTCGCCCTGGCTCTGGCCCTGACCGGCGTCGGCGTCGGCTCGACGGTGGTCCCGCTGACCTCGGCGGCGATGTCGGCCGTGCCGCCCGAGCGGTCCGGAATGGCCGCGTCGGCCACCAACACCAGCCGCGAGATCGGCGCGGTCACCGGCATCGCGGTCCTGGGCGCGCTGGTGAACGCTCAGCTCCGGTCGAGCCTGGGCGCCAGCATGGCGCAACTGCACATCCCGCTCACGTTCCAGGCGATCGCGGTCAAGATAATCGAGACCGGCGGCCTGACCGGCGGCAGCGGTGCCGCCTCGGTCGGCCCGTCAGCCGGCGAGAGCACTCTCGTCCTGGAGATGACCCACGCCGCGTACAACGCGTTCTACGTCGGGCTGCGCGCCGCGCTCGTGCTCGCGGCGATCCTGGTCTTCGCCGCGGGCATCTTCGGGTACGTGGTGCTCAGTCTCCGAGGCTGGCGCGCAAAGCGAGCACCCGGCGCAGCGCCGCCGTGAACGCCTCCTGGCCCAGCTGTCCGTCGCGATAGCCCTCTTCCAGGCCGACGGCCGCCTGCACGCCCTCGCTGACATCCTGCGCCGAGCAGAGGACGAGGTCCATCCCGGCCTCGGCGGCCAGCAGCCCCCGGTTCTGGAACGTGCCGTAGGCGCGCAGCGCGCCAGCCTCGAGAGCATCGGTGATCGTCACGCCCTGGAACCCCAGGCGCTGGCGCAGCTCGCCATCGACGATCGTGGCCGAGAGCCCGGCCGGCCGGCCCGGGTCGAGCGCCGGGTACACCGCCCACGACACCATGACCAGCTTGACGCCGGCGGCGATCGCCGCCTTGTAGGGCAGCTCGTCGACGTTCCTGATCGTGGCCAGGGACAGGTTCAGCGTGACCGGCTCGTTGTCGGTGTCTTGTGACTGCGCTGCCGCGCCCAGCCCGGGGAAGTGCTTGGCCGTGGCCGCGACCCCCGCTCGCTGCTGCGCGGCGATGAAGTCGGCGCCGAGCTCGGCGACGACCGCGGGGTTCATGCTGTAGGAGCGCTGGTACTGGTCGTCGAAATCACCCGGCTGCCGGTACACGTCCAGCACGGGCGCCAGGTTGGTGTTCATCCCGATGCCGCGCAGGTTGACCCCGGCGTCGGCGCCCGCGCTGGCCGCCGCGGCCGCCGGGTTGGCCGACTCGCCAATCTGCAGCTCGGAGAGGTAGGGCGCACCGGGCAGGCGGCGGACGAGCCCGCCCTCCTGGTCGGTCATCAGCAGCAGCGGCTCCCGCACCGGGTTGAGCGGGCTGGCGTTCGCCTGGTCGAGCTCGGTGATGACGCTGGCCAGCTGGGCCGGACTTGAGATGTTGGGGCCGAAGAAGATGACTCCGCCGACATCTCCGTGGCTGATCAGGCCGAGCAGCCTGGCCGGGGGCGTGAGCCCGCGGTAGCTGTAGATCACCCGCTGGCCGGCCATCTGCTGCAGCGACAGCCCGGGCAGCGCAGCCGGCGTGCGATCGGCCGGGCTCGCGCTCGGCGACGGGCTCGCGGTTCCAGCCTTGGACGGGTGCACGCCACCAGGATCTCCCGCCGGGCTGGCCGGGCTGGACGGGCTCGCCGACGAGCGCAGCCAGAGCGGGAAGCGCCCGGCGACGGCACTCGAAGCGAACGCGATGACCAGGGCGATCGCCACGATCGCGCTGCCCGCCCGGACCCAGAACTGTGACCTGCTCATGCCTCTCCGCGAGCCCGCAGCTGAGGCTGGCCCTGATCGTCATGGGTTGGTGATTGCCGGGTTATATGGTGACTAACGCCCGATACACCGCATGCTCATCCCGCCGCCAGTATTCGAGACGGCGGGTGCCCCGTTAAGGTTGTCACGTTGTGCCTGGCCACCGGCGGGCATCGTGAGAAGCGGCCCGGGGTGACCTGCTACCACCGGCGAGCTGTTACCACCGGCCCCGGTGCACCACCTCGTCGAAGGGGCGGCGATCGGGCCGACGGATCGGGGTCAGTAGCCGGCCGGCCGGGTAGCCCAGCGGGATCAGGAACGCGCAGATCCGGTCGTCCGGCAAGCCGAGCACCTCCCTGGCGAGCTCCTGATCGCCGACCGCCGAGTGGCCGCTGCCGATGCCCAGCCCGGCGGCGGCCAGCATGATGCTCATGGTGGCCTGGCCGAGGTCGAACGGGGCGCGCCGCCGCTCATCGGCGGCCGGGGCGATCACCGCGATGGTCGCCGCGGACCGCGCCACGTGCCCGCCGCCCCGCCAGACCTTGGCCAGCTCGGTGAGCTGCTGGCGGTCGGTCACCACGACGAAGTCCCAGGGCTGCCAGTTGTTGGACGACGGCGACCGTCGGCCGGCCTCGAGTATCTGGTCGAGGTCTGCGTCCGCGATCGGCCGACCGTCGAATTCCCTGACGTCACGCCGCGACCTGATCGCGTCCCAGGCGGTCATCTGCCCCGCACCGGCAGGCGTCTGGCTCTGCTCGCTCATCCTCGCCCCCTCGATCCGCCCAGTTCAGGTCAGCCACCGCCGTGATGCACACCATTCTCTCGCACCGCCGGGCGCTGCTCCTGGCCGCAGGCGCTGCTCTGGGCCGCAGGCGTTGCTCCGGGCCGCGGGGTGGCACCCCCAGCGTTACGGGGCTGCCACCGGGACCTTGGGGCTGGACGGCATCAGCTTGTCCGCGGTGCGCTGCGCGGTACTGCGGGCCCAGCGGCCACTGCTGACCAGGCCGACCAGCAGGATCGCCACGCCGCAGCCCGCGATGATCCACCAGCCCACGTGGCTGGCCTGGACAAAGCCCAGGCGCAGCGAGCCGTGCAGGGCCGAGAGCACGGCCGACCCGGCCACCGCCACGCCGAGAGTCGAGCCGACCTGCCGGCTGGTCGACGCGATCCCGGCCGCCACCCCGGCCTGGGACACCGGCATGCCCGACACCGCGGTGTTGGTGATCGGGGGGTTCACCAGGCCGCCGCCGGCGCCGAAGACCACGTAGCTCAGCAGCAGGTAACCGGACGAGGTGTCACGGGTTATCCGGGTCAGCATGACCCCGCCCGCGGCGGTGGCGATCCCGGCTGCGATCAGCGGCAGCCGCGGTCCCCGGACCGCGACAATCCGGCCCGACAACGGCGCGAGCAGCACGGTCATCGCCGCCATCGGCAGCGTGTACAGCCCGGCATGCAGCGCCGAGAAGCCCCGCGCGTCCTGCAGGTAGAGGGTATTCAGGAACAGGAAGCCGCCCAGCGCGGCGAACGCGCACACCGCGATCACGGTCGCGCCCGAGAACGGTGCGCTCCGGAAGAACCGCAGGTCGACCAGGGGCTCGTGACGACGGGGCTCATAGCCGACCAGGGCGATAAGCGCCGCGATCGCGACCGCGAAGCAGGTGAGGATCTTGACCGAGGTCCAGCCCGAGTTTGGGCCCTCGATGATCCCGTACGTGAGGGACGCCAGCAGCAGGATGACCAGCGACTGGCCCACCGGATCCACCCGGCGCGCCCGGGGCGCCCTGGACTCGGGCACGAACAGCGCGGTGAGGATGAGCGCGGCGATGCCGACCGGGATGTTGACCCAGAAGATCCCGCGCCAGCCGACCGAGGCGACCAGGGCGCCCCCGGCTACCGGGCCGAGCGCCATGCTCACCCCGAAGACGGCGCCCCAGATCCCGATCGCGCGGGCTCGCTCGGCCCGGTCGGTGAAGGTGTTGGTGACGATCGACA
>Ga0335074_10009532_pt1 | contig 13561 bp, 9 predicted proteins | sample Lox_Sample_23_FD_206715 | JGI IMG/M metagenome (GOLD analysis project Ga0335074, IMG submission 206715) | Soil microbial communities from Loxahatchee National Wildlife Refuge, Florida, United States - Lox_Sample_2.3 | ecosystem: Environmental > Terrestrial > Soil > Wetlands | place: USA: Florida...
CGGAGCAACAGCCAACCGAAATCGCCCTTGATTTCCACGGCAGCCCTCCCTCGTCTCTTCGAGCGAAGCAACGCAACTGTATTCGATGTACATCTTGGCTCGCTCCAATCCGACCTTTCCTGTTTCGCAAAAGCAACAAAACCCGGCTGCCGATTGACGCCACAGTGATCGCGTAGTTTTCTGTTGGAACAGGAGGACTTCTTTTGTAGCCAGGCCGCAGATCTAGCATTCAGGTTTGTACTATCACCGCCGAGAACCCTGTCTTGAAGAGGTTCCTTGATTGCAACAGACAATTTCCACTTCATTGATGCGGTGCATGCATGGAGTTGCAGACCAGACTCACACCTTGTTAATTATTTGCGGATCTAATGTATGTCTGGCCCCGATTTCTTCGCTTTCGCGCTTTGCGTGGGTGTATCGCGCTACGATTGCACCCCCTTTTCGCACAGCCGCCGCTCAGTATTCAGACCCCAAGAAGAAGTACCGGTTCGAAGGAACGTGAAACCAAAGAGAGTTATGGCGACTATGGCGTGACCCGCGCTTACAGGCTGACTCGTGTGTTGCTGACGTCACCATCCGGAGCAGAGAATCGTGAACCGCCGCCTTACCCCCAAGGTGTCGCCGATCGAAGAGGAAGTTGCTTCAGAAATCCGTGCTCTAAGAACGTCATCTCATAACGCCCATCATGCCGCGCTCCTTGAGAATTCGGAACAGCTTGCACATCACTTCATTCTGGATTCCCACGGAAACATACAATTGCGGTTTAGCTCGCTTGCGCGAGAACTCGGGACTGAGATGCGAACACTCGAGCGAACTTTCTTTGCCGAATACCGCAAGACGATGACGCAGTTTCAGGTCGAGGTCCGTCTGGGCTTTGCTCAATACCTGCTCGGTGTATTCCCGCCAACGAAGATCAGCGCGGTAGCGGCACAACTCGGTTACAAGCGTGTGCAGGACTTCAATCGTTTCTTCAAGAAGCACACGCACGAGTCCCCGTCTGAATGGAGTCGCAAGGCTCGCGCGAGTATTGCAAGCCAAGTGAAACGCACTTCTCCCGACTGAAGGCCCGCTTTCAAGCAGCCCCGCGGCTGATTCTCAGTGATTTTGTCGCCTCGTGCGAACCGGATTCTGTTGCATCTCAGATCCGGGAGTGTCAGACTCACCGAACAGTTGGATGAACGGTGCTTGCGCTCACGGGAACACCGGCTGTCACGCTCTCACCGAGCGACCTCCCCCGGCTGATCTGAGAACCGCCCGCTCGACTCATCTGGATCGCTTGACTTCAGCTTTCTGCCTGCACGATCGGTTCGTACAGAGAAGACGAGGAGTGCTGCGCGTCGCTGATACGGGAGAGTCTATTGCCATTTGGAGACATGAACTATGATCACCACACCATCCCATCTCCGATCAATCGTTGACCACGATGGTGCTGTCATTCTCGATATCGAGCACAACTCGGCCACGCCTCTGAACTCGACCGGAGCCTATATCTGGCAACGTCTTGAGCAAGGAATGCTCGTGGACGACATCGTTGCACAACTGGCTCGCGAGACGAACACGGAGATCGAGGTCGTCGCCGCAGATGTGGTTCGGTTTCTGGAGAAACTCAAGTCTCGCCATCTCCTTACTCATGATTAAGGTGAACCATCAATCGGGAGTTCCAGATGATGGACAATAGACATTATCGGCTAGCATTTATCCTCCCGCACACTCAAGCAGTACTCGCGGTTGAGGATGAGGAAGGCAGCGAGATGCTGCCGGTGGTGACTGTTCGGAGTAACGAGCGGTTCGTAGAGCAGCTGAATTGTATTGCTGCTGGGCGGTGGCATCTCGAAACGGTTGTGCTCGACGTCAATGCTGAAACCCTTACTGATTTGCCCTGCGTGCTCATGGAAGTCCGGAGCGAATGTCCGCCACGCTCCCTAGGCGATTTCAGGCCGGTAAGTGCAGATAAACTGTCTGCGCTCCCGCTCTCACCCGAAGCGCGAACTCGCCTCCAGGCCTGTTTCTCACGTGATTCGTCGCGGCAACACCCATTCGCGAAGGTTGGTTGGATTGAAGATGTCCAGAACTGGATTCAGGAGGGCGCGCCCAATCGCGTCATCCGATTTACCGGAGAGGTTCGTCAGCTAAATGCCGGCGGGGGATTTGAGTTGTGCCGACTGGGCGTTCACAACGGACCGGCATATTGGCTCAAGGCTGTTGGGCCGCCGAACCTTCACGAGTTCTCAATCACGCAGCAGCTTGCCAAATCGTTACCTCGCTACCTTCCCCCGATCGTTGCAATGCGGGAGGACTGGAAAGCATGGGTCATGGAGGAAGAGGGGCATCCACTGGAAGAAGCGTTCACGCTCTCAAATCTAAAAGCGGCCGTCGCCGGACTGGCTGAGATGCAGGCCGAGAGCATCCCACATGCCCAGACTTTGGGAAAAGCCGGATGTACCGACGCCAGCATTAAGGCCATCGAGGCTCATCTGCCGGCGATCAGAGAATACCTAGAGGAAGCGATGGCGCAGCAGACGTCGGTGAAAGTCGCACCTCTTGAAAGAAGCCGCCTTCGGGAACTCGAAGGGATTCTCCGAAGTGCCTGCTGCAAGATGCAGGATCTAGGTATCCCTGACACTCTCATCCACAACGACATCAACGCGGGAAACATTCTCGTGTGCGGTGCGCGCTGCCTCTTTATCGATTGGGCTGAAGCCCAGATCGGAAATCCTTTCATGACGCTCCAGCATGTCTGCGCGCAGATTGCGCGCGATATGTCCGATCACGATAAATGGCGTTCGGATATCCGGAATTCCTATAAAGGCATCTGGCGTAACTGGCTCAGTGACTCGCAAATCGATGAGGCCTACGCCCTGATGCCAATCCTGGCTATAGTGTCATGTCTCTATGGAAGAGGGACCTGGCTCAGCTCTCCCGAACGCGACCTCCCCCACTTCCAGCTTTATGCTCGCAGCCTCGCCCGGCATATCGACCGCGCTGCACGATCGGAAGAATTCGAGGAGGCGCTATGCCAGTAGAGCAGATGCGCTGTTCGGCTTCGGTGACCGACGTCATACACGGAGAGACGGTCGTCGATCCCTATCGATGGCTTGAAGACCGCGGCCTTCCAGAAACCGAGACCTGGATCTGTAAGCAGAGAACACGCTGCGATGACTATTTCTCTAACTGTCCCGCCCTGGAATCCATCCGAGAGCGAGTCCGATCGTATCTTGATGTAGACGTTCTCGATCAACCATCGAGAGTCGGAGAGCGGTATTTCTATCGCCGTCGAAGACGCGGAGAAGAACAGGCCTGCATTTATGTCCGCGATATTGCTTCCGGTCAGGAGCACGTTCTCATCGATCCCTCGACCGAGGGAGCCTTTAGCTCTGTCTCGATTTACCGCATATCGGACGAAGGCTCGCTGCTGGCTTTCGAGCGCAGGTTCGGCGGTGAAGACAAGAGCGCCGTTGGGTTCGTTGATGTGAATCGCGCTTGCATCCTTGAGGACACAATCGAGAACGGCTATGCCCGGGGACTCGTCCTGAGACCAGATGCGGGAGGTTTCTTTTACTGCCACGATGATCGAGAGAATGCAGGAGAGCATACGATCAGGTTTCGCAGTTTCGGCGAGGCCGGGGCCGGACGGATTGTCTTTCGTGCACCCCGCACCCGCGAGAGCCGGCTGGTTCTGACCGCGGATGCCGTTCATCTCGGAATCATCTGGATATATGAACGGCGTTCCGCGCTTCTCTCCGATTTCCTTTTTGCTCCCCTGAGTGGAAATCCTCAATGGGTGAGTGTGTTCAGCGGGCAGGATCCATCGTTTCAGCCATTTCTGCATAAGGGCCGTATCTTTGTAAGGCACGCTGCGGAAAACAGGAAGGGATGCATTTCGGAGTTTTCTTCAGACGGCAGGAAGATTCGGACTGTGATCAGTGCGGGCGCACTGCCTATCCGCCAGATCTCCGCTGTAGACGACCGCTTCTACACGAATCAATACGATCATCGCACGTCGCTTGTCTCCTGCTGGTCATTGGATGGAGAGCATCTCGGCACCGTCGATGTGCCCGAGGACGGGTCGGTGGCACTGGTGCCACATCAAAGCGTGAGCGAGCGCAGCTTGTTCTATGTGTTTGAATCGTTCGATCAGCCGCCGGTCCTTTTCGAATATGATTCCAACGCGGACAAATCCCTGGTCTTTCATCGGCGTACGTCTCGTGAACAAACGACACGCGCGACTGTGACTCGCTTCGTTTTTTCTGGGAAGGACGGCACCCAGGTTCCGCTGACTTTGGTGGGACGAGGCACTGGGCCTTCGGATCGCGAAGCGCCAGTAATGCTTACTGTCTATGGTGGCTTTGGGGCCCCCATGACTCCACAATTCTCGGTGCTTGCCACCATCCTTATGGAGATGGGGGCCCAGCTTGCCATTGCCCACGTCAGGGGCGGAGGCGAGTTCGGCGATGAATGGCACGATGCCGGGTCCAAACGAAACCGGCAAACAGGGATTGATGATTTGCCCTCGGCCTCAGAATGGCTTTGCAATCGTGGACTCACGAAGCCGAAACAACTTGGCCTGTTTGGCGGCTCAAATGCTGGCCTGATGGTGGTAGCCGCGATGACACAGCGGCCAGATCTATTCGCAGCGGTGCTCTCTATCGCTCCGCTGCTCGATATGGTTCGCTTCGAGAATTTTGACCGCGCCGTGCGGTGGCGCAGCGAGTACGGCACCGTCGAGGATCCGGAAGACTTCCGAGCACTTCTCGCCTATTCCCCGTACCACCGCATTGAAGAGAGCGTCACTTATCCATCCACGATGTTCGTTGTTGGCGACAGAGACGATCGTTGCAACCCGGCACATGTGCGTAAGACTGCGGCTCGGCTGCAAGAGCGATCGGCTCAAATGTCGCCCGTCATAGTCGACTACAGCGAAGAGCGGGGGCACATGCCCACATTACCGCTGTCGGTGCGTGTCGAGGCGCTGACGCAGAGAGTTGCATTTCTTTCACAGGAGCTCAATATCGCGCCTGCAGGAGGCCTCTCGTGAAGCGGTGGGTCATTGAAAGCTGGATCATCTTGCTCCGCCTGGAATGGGTGATCAGAATTCAGGGGTTGAGGAGGATGCACGAGATCGTGCGTCAGCAGCCGGTGGTCGAGACACCCATCCGTAACGTTCATCCACATGCTCTGTTGTGCCGCGCCATGGATTACGCATGTGTTCTGTATTTCAAGCATGTGCTGTGTCTTCAGCATTCGTGCGCAACGACGCTGTTGCTGAGGCGACACGGCTGGAAGGCCGAGATGGTGATCGGTGCCCAAACTGTTCCGCTGGCGTCCCATGCCTGGGTTGAAATTGGTGGGGCCGTTGTGAACGACAAGCCGTACATGACGGAGATCTACCAGGTGCTGGAGCGCTGCTGAACTCGCGAGGAACAGGGATGAGCATTCTCTTCGGAATTCGTCAGGCTGAGGGACACGCCGTTGAGGAGCGTCAGCTGCAGTGCATGGCTCTCGCGACCGCTCGCTATGCCCCTGACGGCACCTTTATCAAGACTAGCGGAAGGGTCGGTATGGGTTTCCAGCCTTACCGTACGCATCTGCGTTCGAACTTTGAATGGCAGCCAATAGTGGGAAAACAAGGCTACATGTTGACGTTCGATGGGCGCCTTGATAACGCTTCTGAGCTCTGCACTGTGCTCGGATTGAAGTGTAGCGAAACGCCGGACTCGATGATCGTGCTCCAGTCATTCTCACGATGGGGAGAGGAGTGTTTCTCACATTTTGTGGGCGACTGGGCATTGGCGCTTTGGTTCCCCCCAGAAAGGTCGTTGTATCTTGCTCGCGATCATGCCGGCACAAGAACGCTCTATTACGAACTGACGAATGAATGCGTAATCTGGGCTACACATCTGGAGCCGTTTCTGGCAGAAAAGAGTGATTCGCGCCCGGACCCCTCTTTTGCAGCCGCCTTTCTTTCTTCCCAGGCAATCGGGGATCTTACTCCGTACGAGAACATCCGTGCTGTTTCGCCGGCACACTATCTCGTCGTTCGGGAAGGTGAGGTTGTTCGAAAACCCCACTGGCAATGGATGGTGAGAGACAGAATCCGGTACGCTTCCGACGCAGAATATGACAAGAACTTTCTTTACCTGTTCCGACAGGCAGTCGAACGCAGAACCGGACCAGGAGCGCCGATCATAGCCGAACTTAGTGGTGGCGTCGATTCGAGCTCTATTGTTTGCATGTCAGACCACATCCGGAAAGGCCTAGGGGCGACTCCCGCCGATTACATTGACACTGTCTCCTATTATGACGATTCAGAACCCAACTGGAACGAGACACCTTACTTTACCGCGGTCGAGCGGGCTCGCGGGAAAGACGGAGTGCACATACAACTCTCGTGTCAAGACGCCACCTTCGAACCACCCGATAAGTCGTACCTCTGGCCAGGTCCTGAGGAGCGAACGCTCTTTGTCGAGAAGCAGTTTGAGAATCACACTGCCCTTCAATCATGCCGTGTTGTCCTGGCTGGTATAGGGGGAGATGAGCTTCTCGGCGGTCCTCCCGACCCTTTGCCGGAGCTTGCTGATTATCTGGTCTCACTGCGGCTTCAAACCTTGCTAACTCAAAGCTTCAATTGGGGTCTTGCGAAAAGAGTACACATGATTCGCCTTTTACGCGAGGTGAGCGCTTTTGTCTTAGAAGTGTACTCCGGCAAAAAGCAGCTTTCCATGAGTTCGCCTGTTTGGCTTTCGGCTTCACTCCGTCGCGAGGCCGCAACGTCTCAGCGTGACAGATATACCGGACGAAGACTCAGCTACCTTCCGAGTTCAATCGATGCAGGATTGACGTGGTGGTCGATCTTGGAGACATTGTACCGTCCCGCACACAGGTTGCTTGCGAGAAGAGAGTATCGCTACCCATTCCTTGATCGGGAACTCGTGGATTTCCTTCTCCGCATTCCGTCGCATTTGCTGAAGGAACCAGGGCGGCGGCGTGCTCTCATGCGGAGGGCTCTCCAGCAAATTGTGCCTGTCGCGATATTGGAACGGAAGCGAAAGGCCCGAGTGACACGGGGTCCGGCACTTGCACTGCAATACAACAAACCAAAACTATTGTCTCTCCTTAGCTATTCCCGTCTTGAGGAACAGAACTTCGTGCTTGGAGAGAAGCTGCGGTCTGCGCTGGCCAACTTCGATCCGTCTTCGAACAGCGGAATGGGAGTGCACCTCATGCGGGCGATCCAGCTAGAGCTCTGGATGAAAAGGCAAATGAAACAACATGCATCCTTAGATTTCGCTCCAGCACAATGGGGCGACAACCGATCCGTGTAGAGGCTTGCTTCTCGACCGGGCTGCCGACGCGCGGAAATTCAGCAACAACGAGGTGAACCATGAAATACATCCCACCGGAAGTACTGAACTCGATCAACGCCACCGAACTGGTTCGCGGCAGCAAGCAGGGCAATAGTCGCGACAGCAGTTTGGAGCCAACCGGCGCCGCTGGATACGATTCTGACGAGTAGCGCCACCTGTAGCCTCGGGAGATCGAACACATGATGTGCGTCTCCCGAGGCTATTATTCACATAACCGGTCCATCATCTTTGTGGAAACGGTTCCTGCTCTTCTTCAAGTCGCCGTAGCTTATCCCAGCGCAAATATTCCCGCCTGCCGATGACGCTCGGAGCTTGATAATCCTGTAGCCAGAAACGAAACCAGTCGACGTTGCCTTGCTGAGAGGCATACCTATCATGGGGGCTTTGTAAAATATGCTGTCCCTTCGGAATGTATACAAGGTCCACTGGCTTCCCCTGCTCATGGAGAGACGAGTAGGTTTCCCACTCTTGCAGAGCAGAAATTGGCCCAATGGCCTCGATCCGTATCGGTGTTTCAACTCTATTCAAATTGAACCCCGGTGCATTCCTGAACCACTTCTGCAGTCCTGCTCCAAAGGGCTTTCCTCCGTTCGCGGCTTCAGGGTCGAGCGTTTCCTCCGAAGCCTTTGAGAACGCGAAGAGCATATAGTTCACGTAGCTCTGATCGATTCCGTCAATGAGCGTAGCGGCGCGAAAGAGACGTGGCTTCTTGATGAGCGCCTCTTCGACGTACCAGGCTGCCCTGCTGAATCCGATGATGCCCACCCGTGAGGGATCGATCAACCCATCCTCATCCAGATGCTTGATCGCGGACGTGAACCCATCAACTGCCAAAAGGGCTTCTTGTCCGGGCGGCTGCGTGTGCCGATCTGCACGGTCCTCCATTTGCAGTACGACGATGCCGGAAGCTGCCAATGGCTGCGCGGCAAAGCCCGTCGTATAGGAGCCGTCGACGAGAAACTCGTGCTCGTTGTGAAATCCATGGGTTTGGATCACGAGGGGATAGCGGCGACCGGCGACATAATCCGGTGGCAACAGCAACCCAGCGCGCCACTGGTATCCGCTGCTGTCTTTCCATGTATAAACTGACGCATGGCCAAGTTGTAGAGAAGCCAATTGGGGATTTGGGTCCCAGAGTTCCTTCGCTAAGCCCGTTTTCGACTCTGCCGCCCAAAGCACGGGCGGTTCATTGAGATCCTGCTTAACGAATATCCTGACATCAGGCTGCGGCTCCTCTGTGACCGCCTTCCAAGACTCAAATTCCCATCCCCGCGTAGTTCGAGCATAAACGTCTGTCTCATTTTTACCCTCGCCGGACCACTGGATAATGACCTGGCTCGACGACGCACCGAACCGAGCAGATGTTAGCCACCGATTCTCCGCTGGAAATTGTGCGTTGACGATACAGGCGGCAGTGCGAGTAGTGGTATTGTAGATCGCCACAGCACAAGCCGCGGCGCTTTGACTTCCAGAGCCTTCACTGGTAGCGGGAAGAGGCAAATAGCTGTTCGTGAACAATACCAAATGACCGTCCCGCGACCATTGAGCATCCGGTGTATCTGAATAGCCAGCGTCGATGCCTGACGGTGCATCTACCAGTGGAGCCAGCGTCATTCGATCGAGACGAACGTAGATATATTGCCACGGCCAATAAAAGCTCTTTCCGGATCGATCAGTTTCCCCAGATGAGAGGTCGAGCCACGATCTTTTGTCCAATCGCAAATACCTGAACCAATCGGGACGAATGCCAGGCACAGGTCGAGCGGCGATTAGAGCCTTCCCATCAGGCGAAACAGAGAGCCGCAGCATACCAGCCGATGTGGGAAAGTACCACTTCCCGTCGGCATTGATCTGGCGGTTCCGACCCTTGTAGCGAACCCAAAGGTCGTTCCCCGGCCAATACGATGCAGGGTCCGGCAGCCGCATCGGAAAGAGGATATGCAGTAACGATAGGCCAGTCAGATCCGATGACCCCAGATTGATTGGGACTCCGATCCCTCTCGGCGCAGACCGGTGCTCTACAACCGTATAAGCAATCGTTCCGCCAGATTCAGCGAAGTCCTTGACATCTACCTTCCCAGGCGTCAGATCGCTGGGAGTCTTGCCAGATAAAGGAATCTGAACAATGTGGCGGTAACCGCCTTTCTGCTCGACAAGCGCCAGGATGTATCGGGAGTCCATCGACCATTGTGCTCTTTCGATCAGAGAGCCATAGGAGTCCACCTGTTGTGCAACCGGCGTGCCGGCAACCCTGAGCAGCGGGCGCGGCCGCAAATGACTTTCTGAGCTGTTGTGAAGCAAGTCATCAATCTGTTGAGTCGAATATATCCACAGTGTGGATCTCAACTGATTTGTGCGAATAACTCCTCTCGTGGTTATCAACAAAACATGCTTTCCATCCGGTGAAGTCTTGCACTCGGCATTGCGAGACCCGGTGTAAGGATCGCTGAAGGTGGTCATTTCGATCGAGTCCTCAACCAGAAACAGTCTCCGGACAGATGGAAATAGCTGATGCGGGTGACTACCCACGAAGATTACTGCACAGAGTACAAGTGCCCACGCCCGGCGTTTCACGACAAAAGTCTCCAGGTGCTATCGTTGGCCAGCAACACGGGGAGAGAGATGCTGTTGAAAGCTCAGAACTGAGCTTTCAGCATGAACTGCATGGATCGCGGACCGCCCTGCTGATAGAGCGGACTAAGGGTACCGAGGCTCTCATTCAGGGTTTGAGTGGCCTGACCAAATTGCGGGTTTCCATAGAGAGGTTCAATGTGCCCGAAGTCCGGATGATTGAGAACATTGAACATCTCGGCACGAAACTGCAGATTCACGGGCTCTCTTACGGGAAAGATGCGATGTACCGCGAGATCCAGCTGATTCATCCCGAAGCCGCGTACGAAGTTGCGCGGCGCGTCTCCGTAGGCATCCGATGTTGGCAGCGAAAACGCATCTGGATTGATCTGGCGGTTACCGGGAATTCCAGGAACGTGAAGGTAGACTGGTGTACTCGGAATCAAATTCAAGCCCTGATATGCGGACTGCCCATCCGGAAGGGTGATCTCGTTACCATCGAGAGTGACAGGATAGGCGCTTCGTGCAGCAAAACGCGTGTCGATCGACCAATAACGAGCAAGAACATTGACGAGCCTGGCCGACTTAATCTTCGGAACATTATAGGTAGCGGCAAGGTTGAAGTTGTTCCGCAGGTCGTAATCGGAGTTGCCTCGAATCTCTGCAAAGGCGGAATCCTGTGATCCGAAATCAATCGAATGCGACCACGTATACGAAGCGAGGACCTGCAGTCCGCGGCTGAGGCTGCGCTGGAATTTCACTTCGAGTGCGTTGTAGCTGGAAGTTGTGCCCGATGCATTCACGATAATTCCATCGGGAAAGACGCTGGGGTCTTCTGCGATGTCTTGCTGAGACAATAGCCGTCTACCGTTGCTGCCGACATAGGACACGGTGAAGGACTGCGATTGCCCCAGCGCCTGCTCCATGCTCACGTTCCACTGGAGCGTGTAGGGAAGCTGTAGCCTGGATGGGAAGTAGAATCCTTGAGCAGCGTATGGGGCAACCGGCGGATTTGCGATCTGAACGTTTAATTGAGCCGGCGTAAAGGGGTAGCTAGTGCCGAAGTATAATGCTGTTGCATTTTGACCAATGCTTTCCCCAAAGGCTTGTGTGGAAGCCTGTTGTCCTGAGTCGAAGAACACTCCGCCTCCTGCTCTTAACACAGTTTCCATACCGGCATGGTCGTGAACTCGGTAGGCAACCCCAAGTCGCGGTGCGAAATTGAGGTAGGTGGTCTTCCAGAATCTGGAGCCCTCGGGCGCTAGCGTGAGGCTTGGTGGGTCGTTGAGATTTCCTTGCACAATATAGGGCAGGGGACCCGATGTCGATATGGGAGGCGGATTCGCTTCCCATCTAAGACCGAGCGAGAGGTTCAGTCGGCGACTCGCCTTGAACTCGTCTTGAACATAGAAAGCTAGGTTTGAATATGCTGGATAGTTCTTCGCGGAGACTTCCACAAGCCCAGCCAGAGACGTATTAGCGAGAATACCGGCCGCACTGCTGTACGCCAAGAATGCGTCCGGAGTGGGGGGAACGAACTGCGATGATATCCTTCGGTAATTAAAGCCGGCTTTCATCACATGATGCCCAAACGAAGCGGTAGTGCCATCATTGACATTCCACGCATTCTGAGGCTGGGAATTTACTGCAGCAACTAATTGTGATTCGTATCCAGAAAAGAACAGGGCAAAATCCGCATCCGCATAGGGGTCCGTTGTTTGATTCAATCCGAACAGTGTGTAAAAATCCGCCGGCGTCGCGCCCCCAAAATTATCGAGAATGTTGGATTGACTACCCGTGCTACTCGTGTAGTTCAACCGAAAATCAGTGGCAATACGGTTTGACGGCGCGGACGTAAGCCCCAGTGTGTTTGTGTAGTTGCTTTGATGAGTTGAGCTAAGCTGTGAAAGGCCGTAGATGGAGCGCGACTCTGTTGTGCTCTGTGTGTCGGCAAACCGATCGAAAAGCTTCATTCGTGGGGAGAGCTGTTGATCCAGCCGGATGCTAGTTGAATTCAGGCTGCTCGGAAGTGAATATGCCTCCGCAAACGGTGCCAGTCCATTCGAAAGGGCCGGACCGGTGGGTACGGGAAATGCTTTCAACAGAGCACCAAGACCCGCAGGAGCTGACTCCCGCAGTGATGTGTCGGGAACGTAGGTTGTTTGCGCTGCCTGAGGTTCTGTCAAACGAAGGCCTTCATAGGAAAAGAAAAAGAATGATCTGTTTCGACCACTGTAGAGCTCTGGAATCCGCACTGGACCACCAAACGTCCCACCGAAATCGTTCTGCCGTTCTGCTGTTTTGGGAGTGATTGGCACTGTATAGTCATTGAACCAGTTATTGGCATCGAGGGCATCGTTTCGCAGGTAGTCGAATAAGGTTCCGTGCAGCTCGTTTGTCCCGGAGCGAGTCTCGAAGGAGAATTGGCCGCCTGGAGAAAGGCCATATTCTGCGGAATAGCTTGAGCTGTTGACGCGGAACTCCTGAAGATCATCGACAGATACAAGACTTTGAGTGGTTCCCAGTGCGGTCGACGCCGGAAGAGATCCACTCGTCCCAGGGGTTCCATATCCCTGGAAGAACCCACCAGTATTAGCGTTCACACCATCCACTGTGTACACATTGGACTCGGTTCTCTGGCCATTGACGCTAAATTCTCCCGCGCTGCCTACCTGGCTGGACGTTTGCGGACTCGTAGTCTCAACTCCTGGAGTTAGCAAGAGAAGATCCTGAAAGCTCCTTCCGTTCAGCGGCATGTTTTGAACGAAATTGCGATCGACAACCGTGCTCACAGAGGCGTCCGTCGTATTGATCGCCGAAGCTCCCCCTTCAACCGTGATGCTTTCCGAAGTTGCCCCAAGAGGCAGGGTGAAGTTGAGCGCAACGGCACTCTGAACATTCAGAACAATGTCCGGCTTAATCAGCGTCTTGAAGCCAATCTTGGAGACCTGGACCCGATACTGACCGGGGGGAAGTATCGTCACCGCATAGATTCCATCGTCGTTCGTTCTGCTGCTGTAATGAACGCCGGTCGCCTCGTTTAGGATCTCGATATCGGCATCCTGGATGACCTTGCCGGAAGGGTCAACGACAACGCCGCTCAGAGTAGCATTTGTGGATTGAGCGCCGACGACGCTCACTGTCGACAGGACAAGTGAGAGCACGCAGAAGACATGAAAGGACTTCACGGGGAACTCCTCGGGCAGATGCGCAGGATGGCGGTTCGACCCACTAACGAAGGTGCCAGTCGAATTGTGACGTGAATATTTCTCATCGGCTCTCTGACACGCGCGGTTAGGTGCGCGGCATAATCATCTGGCACCGAGTTCACGTTGTGCGCTTTTCCAGAACTCGGTTCCATTGCTTCATTTGCATGCCTCATCAGACTGCCGCGCGAAGGCCGAGTGAGGGATGCTTTCGCCCCAACACTTCGACGAGATGCTCTTTTGAGACATGGGTGTACCGCTGCGTCGTCGCAATTGAGCTATGCCCAAGAAACTCCTGCACCACTCTGATGTCTGCTCCATTGCGCAACAGCAGAGTCGCAACCGTGTGTCGCAACATGTGGGGAGTCACCCTTCGCTCGATGCCGGCCTTCCCACACAATGACGATATGATCGCAGCGA
>Ga0335074_10009534_pt1 | contig 13560 bp, 9 predicted proteins | sample Lox_Sample_23_FD_206715 | JGI IMG/M metagenome (GOLD analysis project Ga0335074, IMG submission 206715) | Soil microbial communities from Loxahatchee National Wildlife Refuge, Florida, United States - Lox_Sample_2.3 | ecosystem: Environmental > Terrestrial > Soil > Wetlands | place: USA: Florida...
GCCTGAACCGTTCCATCGCAGCATTCGTCTCTCCGATCGTGGTCAAAGCCTGGCCCGTTGAGATCAGCACTTCGCTTTCTTCAGAAGCTGCGTAGTTGGTTGCGGACGAAGCGGGCGGAATATGCTCTTCAGCCAGGTGCACGTAATTTAGGGTTTGATTTCGATCGTGCAGCGAGGCATAGGAGCGGGCCAGCAGGGCTTCGACGCGTGCATTATCGGGTAAACTGCCGTCCGCGATCTTCAACTCGTGAATTGCATCGTTATATTGATGCTGAGCAAAGAGCACACCGCCCAGGCCGTAGTGCAGGTTGCCGTCGTTCGGGCGAAATTTGAGGGCCGTCCGATATTCGCTGGCCGCACGAGTCATCATGCCCTCGCTGCCGTAGGCTGTGGCGCGAATGACGTGAAGCGCAAAAGAATCGCCGGAGGCCTTCTCCGCAAGGCTGGCCTGACGCAATGCATCCCGCGATTGGTTCATCTCGAGATATGAGTAGGCGAGGCCAAGATGCGCAGAGCCGTCGCCGGGTTCCCTGCTGAGCGCCGACTCGAACGCAGTGGCGGCTTCATGTGGACGATGAAGATCGTTCAAAACATATCCGCGATTTACATAAGCGGTTACCACATTTGGATCGCGATTGATCGCTTCGGTAAAGTCCTTGAGTGCCTGCTCGTTCATGCCATCATGTCTGTGGACATAGCCCGCGAGCAAAGGAATGTCAGGTTCCTGGGGCAGAACATTCCAGTAAGCCGAAGTAAAGTGAAGTAGCTCATTGTATTCCCGCAAATTCAGCAAGTCGTAGCCGAGATAGACGATTACGTCTCTGTCATGGGGAAGCGCCGCGAGCGCCTGGCGACCGATCGCGGCGGACTGAGCGTAATCGCCTTCGAAGGTAAGATATCTTTCCTTTTCTCGCAGGATCTTCGGTTCTGATTGCATCGAAGCCGTGATGCGTCTGAACCATTTGCCCACGACGGGGAGGTCATGCGCTTCGATTCCGGCATTCATCCCCCCGGCAACAATCACAGCGTCTTCCGGTTGCAGAGCATAGGCCTTGCTGTAGGCATCCTGGGCCGGCGTGAATTTGCGGAGTGCGGTGTCGAGATCGCCGAGCGCCAGATAGGGGACATAAGAATTGGGAGTGACTTCCGCGAGACGCTCAAAGCATTTCTCCGCATCATTTCCCTTCCCAGCCGCGCGCAGAGCGTACCCGAGCGCAGTCAGCGCCAGGATATTGCTTGGCTCCTTGGAGAGAATCTGTTGATACACCTGAATCGCCTCGGAGGTGTGCCCGAGTTTCATGAGAATATCGCCATCGAGCTGAAGGTTGTCGCGGTTAAGGCCGTCCAGGGCAAGCGCCTGGTGGATATCATCCATCGCCCCGTTCAGGTCTCCCGCGTTGAGCCTGATCAGTGACCTCAGGCGCAGAAATTGCTCCCGATCCGGGCCTGTGGCCGTTACTTTGCTGATTTCGGCCTCGGCCATCGCAAGCTGCTGGTGTGCCGCAACGTTGTCCTCCAGAGCCTGGTCAAGGCCGACCAGATTCATGCGCAACTGAATTCCATAAAGCGGACCGTCAGGCGGGTTCGCAGGCAGAGCCGCGATGGCGGCAGTGTATTCGCGGACCGCATCGCGATTGCGCTCCTGCATTTTCGCAATCTCGCCTTTAATTGCGTGCAGCCGATAGTCGTTGGCGTCGAGCTGTTGAGCGCGATCGAGAAACGTTTTCGTCGCCGGGATCGATCCGACGGTAAGCTCAGCCTGGGCCGCCGATAGTTGCAATGTAAGATCACGAGGTTCGTTGTCGGCAACCTGCGCATAGAGCTTGGCAGAATCGTCGTATTTACCGTCAAGCTGATATGTGTAGGCAAGTTCAGCGAGGACATCTGAGCTGGGATGATGAATCGCGCGGAGCGCGGCAATTGCGTCGGAATACCTTCCCGTATCGCGATAGAACCCAGCGGTCGTGCGCAGCACATCAACGTCATTGGGGGCGTGCCTCTCGGCCATTGCAAGGTATTGGCTCGCCAGGCTGTCTTGCTTGAGCTGTTGATAAGAGATGGCTAAGAGCACTTCAGCGCGGGGGCCGGGCCGCAGCTCCTCGGCCTTTTGAATCCAGCCGACCGCGGTGCTGTAATCGCGCTGCCTCATGTAGAGATCGCCGAGCAGCATCAGATCGTCCCTGCGTGAGGGGTGAGCCGCCACCACCTGATTGAGTATCCTCTCAGCATCGCTGATCTGTCCGGTCAAGCTGTAGACCTGCGCCAGGCCGGATTGACCATCGGGCGCGGAAGGATCAAGATGAATTCCGTGATTGTAGGCATCAAGCGCGGCCCCGTAATTTCCATCGAGCCGCGCAGCATACCCCAGCATGAACCAGAGTTGCGGATCGTTTGGCGCTGCCTCCGCAGCTCTCTGGGCATATTCAAATGCGTGCGCGTAATCCCGGTGTTGCAAGGCCATCTCGGCCGCACGTCCGAGTCGGGCGTTTTGAATATTTGATCCCCACCCGAGAGACTGAGGCGTCGATTGCGGTTTTCCTTTTTCGGGTTGCGATGATTGCGAAGTGCCGGAACCGACCTGATAGACCTGTGCGCCGGCGGTGCAGGCAAGTAAAGCGAACACCGCTACGAGCACAGCGTTCAGGAATCCACGTCTGACATTCAATGTGTTTCACCCGAACCCGAATTCAAGTTGAAGAATTTGATGCCTGAAAGAGGCCTGCTGTTGGCTCTGGCAAGCATTCGACCCAGTCTTACCGATCTTTCTGCGGTAGTGATGCCTGCATCTTGGACCAGGTTCAGGCGAGGCGGCGATCGATTGAATTTAAAGAGCATAATTTGCCTCAAAGTGGCGGCGCTGCACCAAGGTAACATCAGCGCACACAAAGCAGGGCCGCATCCGCGTTGCGCTCTGCGCGGCCTAGTCATCCGAGCGATCTTGAAATTTTTACGCGGCGTCCTGATCGGCGCTTGGGCTTGGCTCAACAGGCGACGGAATCTGCTCCAGGTCGGCGCTCAGCGCATCAATCCCTCCATAGAACCCATGCAGGTGATTCCGGCGGATATTGAATAGCTCCCAGAGAGTAGGCCAGCCATGAGCAATCGGGTGCACATGGGAATCGCGATACTCATGAATGAGCCGCAGGTGCACTTCCTCAACTTGCAGACCGAGGTTGAGCGCAACACGGATCATTTCGACGTCATAGCCCCAGCCGTCAAGTGTGAGCAGCGGGAACACCTTGATGGCGGCACGGTGCGTAAGCGCCTTCAGCCCGCACTGGGTGTCTTTGAACGGCAGAGCGAGCACCCGGCCGGCAATGAGATTAAAAAGACGGCTGGAGACACGGCGGAACAGCGGCTGGCAGCAAAAGCCTTCGTGATGATTCAGCCAGCGCGAGCCGATGGCGATATCAGCACCGCGCCGCAGCGCCGCCTCCAGAGGGACAACTTCGCGGACCGACTCGCGCAAATCGGCGTCGCACAGCACCACTGTTTCACCATGCGCGAGGTAAACGCCCCTGCGAATCGCGAAGCCTTTTCCGCGGTGGGGAACACGAAGCACGCAGATCCGGCAGCGGGGAGCACGAAACCCACGGGCGACTTCCGCGGTACGGTCCGTGGAGCCATCGTCGACGACAATGATCTCGCACGCGCCCAGGCAGGAATCCGCAAGCTCAGCGATGGCATTGAGGGTGGCCGGGAGCCGGCACGCTTCGTTATACGCAGGAATCACAAAGCTGCAGCGGCGTCGATGCATCAAAACAACCTCCTATAGCAAACATCGCTGACAAACCAACAGTGCGACGACACACTCGCGAGCTAACTGTCCCGATCATCTTCCATTGCGCCGCATTCCATCGAGCCACATCGGCAACCAGTTTGCGCGCGTTGTAGGAAGGACCGGACCAGTCCGACCGGGGATGCATAAGACAGCCTTTACCGCGCCCACCTGGATAGAGACGCTTAAGCGCGCAGGGTACAAAGGGTCGAATCCACTCATGCAGCAGTCACCTCGCTTCTTGTCACGATTTCCCGCGGCGGCGACTGTCCAAGAAGCGCAGCGAATTCATCCAGGTAGGAGGCGACAATGCGAGGCATGGTTGAATTCACTGCCGCCTGAAAATTCTGTTCGGCCATTCTTGCCTGCCGCAGCGGATCGCGGGCAAGAGCGATAAGGCACTCGGCGAGACCGGAAGAGCTGTCTGGATCGTAGGTATCGAGCGCAATACCTTCCTCTTCGGCCAGCTCCACCAAGTCGCGGATGTGAGCGGCGACAATTGGCAATCCGAAGCGCGCCGCGATGTGAGCTACACCGCTCGGGCCGCCTGAGGAGAGGTAGGGTAGAACAGCGACATGGGACGAACAGAAGACTTCACCGAAGCAGTCTTCATCGAGATAGCCGAGAAATTTCACGTGCGGGCTTCCGTCCCACTTCTCCATCAGGCGAGCCAGGTAGCCGGAGCGATTGGGATGGTCGCATCCGGCAATCAATAAGCAGGCTTGCGGAACCGCGGCGATTACTTCAGGCAACGCTTCAAGCAGCATGTCAAGCCGCTTGTAGCGCCCCCACTTCCCGAGCGCAAGCATGCGGAACTCATTCGGAGGCCTCAACAAGAGGTTCGGATGATGCGGCTCGCCGAGCGTTCCATGCGGACGCACGCCGATGTTGGTCGCCCCATATCGCTGGATCAACACGCGCCGATAGCGCTCCAGCAAAACCGAGACCGAGTTCGAGCGCAGCAGGAGGCGAGTCGCGATCGAACCTGCAAACCGGTAGGCGCGCGGAAAGGCAATATCCGCGTGGCGCAGATCGCAATTGTCCATGAGATGATGCAGCGTGACGTGGACTCGAAAACCAGCCGCGCGCGCCAGAGCTGGTGTACAGAGGCCCGCAAATGCAGGCAGAGCTGTTGCGCCGAAGGTCGAGTATACGAGGTTAAACCAAACAATGTCCGGTTGGATTTCGCGGAGCGTCGCCAGAATTCGCCGCGCATTGTTCAGCCCGCCGGCCTTCCAGCAGCGGCGAACGTGAAAGCCCTTCAGTTCAGGTAGCTTACGCTCCTCATACTCGTCGCCAAGAATGACGAAGTCCGTGCCGCCCCGCCGAAGCTCGCTGGCAAGGTGATAGCCGTATTCGCTCAGATGATGCCGGCTCGGGGGAAAGGCAGTAACTAATGCAATACGCATGGATTTATAAGTGCCGCGGGCGGGCCATCCGTCCATATGTTTTTAGCAAACGTAAACTACAATCGGAACTTCGCGTCTCTTACTTCAGCGGGGACCTCAATCCGGGCGCCTGAGGCGAGGTGTCACATTTATGCAAAGTGAAGCCGCTAATCTAGCTCGAACTCTAAGTCCCCATCGTCTAGAACCCTAAGTCACAATCATGGCCCCTCCCCATACGGGAATCAGTTAATGGGATGCGCGAGAAGTGAAACGCGTGGTCCGGCGCAGGAAAGACTTCGTCAGCCAGCCCAAAGAGCCGCCTGCGGAAAAATCTGCTTCACCGTTCATTCATTTCGGCCGATGAACCAGACCAGAACGCGGCATGCTTATGGCGGGTTTGGGCAGCAATGCCGTCGCCCAGCCCCTCGCGAGCCTATGCCGCCGGGCCCATCGGAGAAACGCCCGCGCTGTGACGGGAGCAACCCCTGAAGAAGTTTGTTAATCGAATCACTAGACGGTCTGTAAGTCTTAGATAATGTTTGCAAAAAAAACGCCTTGGCTACGCAATGAAGCTGCGCCGACTGAATTTCCCTGAATCGAGCGAAGTTCAAGCAAATCAATGTTTGGGAGTCGAGTGTGGACAAATCTGAGCCGATGGATCCTGTGCAGCGGCCCATTCCCATCGTTTTGTGTTTGATGGTGGCTGCGGTGGTTCACGTTCCGCTGCTATTGATGAAGCTTCCCCTGAAGTCATTCGACGCAAGTCTCCACATCTTCTTCGCATCGCACTATTTTCATCACTGGTTCGATCCCTGGAATACCAAATGGTACGCGGGCTTTTCTCAAACCACGTACCCGCCGCTGGCGCATCAGTGGGTGGCTGCGCTTTCGCCTGTTTTCGGGTTTGATTACGCGTACATGGTTGTACAGCTCATTGCCATCCTGTTGCTCGTCGTGGGCGTTTACAGGTTTTCGCTGCTTTGGACCAGCCGGCGTGCAGCTTCGCTGGCGGCATTGGCGAGCATTTTTATTGGGGCGGAAAGCTTCCTGGTTTATCACGCTGGACAGTTGGCTACGACGAGTGCGGCGCCAATTTATTTGAACGCACTGCCGTTTATGTACCAGTGGGTGCGATACGGGAATGGGCGGGCGTTCGTAAAGGGGAGCGCGCTTTTTATCGCGGCGGCCGCGATTCATCACGCCACCTTGATTTTCGGCTCTGTTCTCTTTGCCCTGCCCGTGCTGGCGCTGGCGCTCTTTGACCGTACGGATGGCAGAAGGATTTCAGGGGGCAAGTTTGTCGGCCGAACCGCAGTCATGGGCCTGCTGGTCGGCGCTGCGGTGGCCCTCGTTTTGCTCCCTTACTGGATCGCGCTGATTCACTATCCGATCACGCAGACTCCGATTCCGCATGAAAGCCGCGCAAACTACATCCTGAGTCCGCAATATGGCCTGACCTATTTCCTCGTTCCCTACGGAGCTTTTCTTCTGGCTCTGCCGTTCATCTTCATTCACGGCTCTGAAAACGTGCGGCTCAGGCCCTTGCTCATTGGCTTCTGGGTAGCATTCCTTCTCGGCTTGGGAGGCACAACGCCGGTCGGGTCCATTCTGCTGGGACGGGCGTTCAAGGTGCTCACCATGGAGAGGTTCAGCTACTGGGCAAGCCTGCTCGCGCTGCCGTTCATCGGTATCCTGGCAGACAGGCTGATCAGGAGATTTCGCCTCGCAGGGGCTGCGGGCCTGACTGTACTGGCAACACTCACCTGTGCCCTTGCCGTCGCGTGGTCCACGATTGAACCGCCAGATCCGGATTCTTTCTCAGTTCAGCCGGTTGCCTCCTGGCTCAATCGCGACGGCCACGATCAATATCGCTACTTCACGTTGGGTTTCGGCGATAAGATCTCGCGGCTTGCGATGCTGACAGACGCCAGCAGCGTTGATGGGGAATGGAACTCCGGACGAATGCTGCCCGAGCTCACGAAGTATGGCGGCGCGGCACTGACAAGCTCGAAATACTTCCCTGGAGGTCTGGATTCGCTCCGGGCCATCATGAAGCACGCGGATCGCTACGGATTGAAATGGATTTTCGTCCGCGATCACTATTACGACGCACTCCTATCGTTCGCGGGCTGGCGGCCGGTGGACTCTCTCGAAGGCAAAACCATTATGATTTGGAGCAAAGATGGCGTACCTCCGGCTCAACCTGTGAATGCGCCTCAACGGCCGCCTCATTGGCAGGGCGTGATGTGGGGGACACTGCCGTTCGGCAGCAGCATTCTTGCCATTCTGGTTCTGCTGATTCCTGAAAGAAGAAAGCAGCAAGCGGAAGTAGGATTGCACGTTACGCCGGAGCAGGACGTTGCGGCGAGGAGTCTGGCGTCATGAAGCGAGGGGGCTTGCTGGCATTCTCTCTGGGCGCCTTAACGGTGGCTTTCATCGCCATTGGGACCATCTGGCCTATTCCCGAGGCCGCCGCTTTCGCTGGCGGTGAGCGGCTGCTGGAGTCATCCTCAACCCCTGAGGCCGCCGCCCGCAACCTGGGCCGCGAAATTCGATTGAAGGACTGGGACAAGGCATATTCGAGCCTGGCCAACAAATCGCAATTCACCGAGCAGGAGTTTCAGGATGACGTAGTCGGGTACTACCCAAGCGTGCGGACTTACTCATCAATGGATAACTTTGTGGTCACGCCCCTTCATTCAACAGGTAACGACGCCCAGGTCCAGTTCACGCTTGACTGGTCCACGGTGGTGGGAATACTACCGGACACGCGCACGTTGCAGCTAGTAAAGCGCGGAGATCGATGGGAGGTGGATTGGCCGCTGCGTGAAAAGCCGACGCTGCCGCCCCAAGTGATTCCGGTAGAGTACCTGCGATGGGATGTCATCAACCGGGGTCCCGGCGATGACTGGGGCGTTCAGGATGTGGATGCACCCAACGTGCGGATCGTCGACATGCACCCCGTGCAGCGGGCAGAAGGTGTCGTGGTGCTCGGCGAACTGCTGAATCAGGACGTTGTGCCCGCATACGTATCGGTGTCAGCGACATTGCAGCGGAAGGACCAATCACAGATCGCTACGGAAAGCGCGTTTGACGAAATCTCGCACCTGCTTTTGCCCAAGCAGGTAACGCCGTTCTTCATTCAGTTTCCCAACGCTTCGCTGTCTCAAGTAAGCAGCATCCGCATGGAGCCGTTTTCCACTCTGGTCTCTGCCTCGGCTGATCCGGTAATCGAGATTGACAACGAGAAGATCAATCCAGCCCCCGATGCTTCGCTCAGCGGTCAACTCGTCAATCAAAGCGGACAGATAGTGAATGTGGCCCACGTGCTGGGTACTCTTTATGACAAAAGCGGCAACCTGGTATGGGTTGTTGACCAGTATGTCGACCGGGCGCTTCTGCCGCAGACTCCGGTTTCGTTCAACATTCCGATTCCTGAAGATTTAGCCAGAAAGGTTAGCAGTCAAAGGACAGTGGTTGCGACCTACAGCTTCGGAGGTTTGCTGTGAAGCTCGCGCTTGCCTTCGCGATCGGTTTTGGGATGCTCGCCGTACAGCGGACCGCTGCTGAAGAGGGCTTGAGTTTGCCAGCGGCTGTGCCGGCGGGCAGCTCATTGTCGATTCAGACCTCCGGGAGCGGAGAAGCGACTCTCTATATTGTCGGACTCGGGCAGGTTCTGCAACGAAAGGTGCAATTGGGAAAGCCGGTATTCTTTGAGGCCGGATCGCTTTGTGATGCCGGCCACTATCTTGTTGTCCTCGCCCGAGGGGCGGCAACCATCGACACCGCACCGCTGGATGTCGTGCCCGCCAGCACTCCGGCTCATCTGAGTTTCCTTGCCAAACCGTCACGCCTTCCGGTCAGCCTGCATGATGGAATCACCGGCGCGGTATACGTGTTCGACGCCTACGGAAACCTGATCGTCTCACCCGGCTCCGTGTCGTTCCAGCTGTTGAGCCCCTCCGGGGCTGTCCAGACGAACGATGTGGTCACGCGCGACGGAGCAGCCGCGGTCGCGATGGATTCGACAGGCCATCAGGGAATCGATCACTTTATCGCCCGCAGCGGGGGAGTTTCGAGCACGCGCGTTATCACGCAGGTTCCGGGCGATCCGTGCGCACTGAAGATGAGCGCCCAACAAGAGGGGCAGAAGCTGGAGTTAAAAACTGATCCGGTTGTGGACTGCAGTGGCAACGCTGTTTTGGATGGAACGATTGTAACCTTCACTGAGACATATGACGGCGCGCAGTCGACAGCCGATGTCCCTCTGAAGCATGGAATTGCCGAGGTTGCAATGCCCAATCACAACGGGGCGACGGTATCTGTAGCAAGCGGGGTGGTTTTGGGGAATCAGATTCGTTTGGAGCAGTAAGTATGCTGGGGAAATTTCTGGTTCTTTGCGCGAGTTTCGTCGTAGCCTCTGGCGTGTCGGGCGCGCAAGCCAGTGTGCAAGTAAGCACGGCATCGTTGAATGCCCCGAGGCCGCTGAACGACGAAACACGAAACGCGGCGATTCACGACTACCTGGCATCGTGGCGATGCATGAGCGAAGCGCTCGCTCAGAATCGTATCGATCTGCTGGATGCAGATTTTGTGGGAACGGCACGAAGCAGGCTGGGCAATACCATACGAAACCAGACTGCCTTGGGCCTCTCGACCCACTATGAAGATCGCTCACATAAGATACAAGTCCTCTTCTATTCACCAGAAGGGTTATCGATTGAACTGGCGGATACCGCCGATTATGACGTCCATGTAATTGCGCATGGCAAAGAGCTAGCAAATCACACTGAAGTCGCGCGATACATTGTGGTGTTGACGCCGTCGGAAGTGCGCTGGCGGGTGCGCGTGTTCCAGGGCATACCCCAGTAGCGCGCCGGCACTGCACATCGCACGCTGCTTATACAAAGAGGTGTTACCAGTGAAGGATAAAGCAACGAAACGTTCTGAGCCGGTCTTAGCCAGGATCCAGGAGTCCACAATGATTTCCATAGTTGTCCCTATCTATAACGAAGAAGCACTCATCGTTCAGTTTCATGAAGCTATCACCCGGGCCATGAAGGGCGTGACGGAGGACTGGGAAGTCATATACGTCAACGATGGCTCGACAGACGCTTCGTTGGACTTGTTAATGGGGTTGCAGGCGCTGGACTGGCACGTTGTGGTGTTAGAGTTGTCGCGTAACTGGGGCCACATGGGCGCGATCGCCGCCGGTATGCACGCTGCAAACGGGCGCGCGGTCATCTTGATGGATGGCGATTTTCAGGATCCGCCTGAAGTGTTGCCGCGGCTTATTGATGCGTGGAAGAAAGGCGCTGAGATTGTAGTCGCGGTAAGAAAGAGCCGCCAGGAGAGGCGAAAGGTTCTGGCGGCGCTCTTTCCCTTGTTTTATCGCGTTCTCGGAGCCCTGTCCGATTATCCAATACCGCTCAATGCCGGAATCTTCAGCCTTATGGATCGAAAGGCAGTAGATTCCTTGAATGCGTTACACGAGAGAAACCCTTACCTGCCGGGAATGCGAGCGTGGGTTGGTTACCGGAACGCGATCGTTTACTACGACCGTCAAGACCGCGCCGCAGGAGAAGGGAAACTGTCCTTCCTGAGCAGGATTAAGTACGCGATGGACGCAATCACTGGCTTTAGCTACAAACCGCTGAGGCTCAGCTTCGCACTGTTTGGATTGTCCTGCTGCGCATCGATCTTACTGGGAGCGGCGATGCTGATTCCCGGAGACCCGCTGAGAACCGCTGCTCTTGGCGTCACATGCGCCATATTCCTTGTTGGCGGAATGCTGTTTATGTCTGTTGGCGTCTTAGGAGAATACATCGGGCGCGTCTATGACGAAGTACGAGGACGGCCGCAGTCACTGATCAGCCATATTCACCGCTCGCCGGTTGCATTTGCCGCTCAGGCAGAAGCAATGGCGGTTCCGAACGGTGGCCTGGTGCTTCAACCCGACGGGTCCGGCGAAGCCGGAGCCAAGGCCGCCTGAAGAGAACCGGAATAGATTCCATGTTGCTTGCGGATTGGCGGCCGAATCGCGGCGCCCAGGCAGGGATGAGAGGGGCTCCTGAGTGAGTGGCATGCCCGATGGAATGTGCCGCTCATTTCAAGCGGTTTTCAATTCGCTCCGCGAGGCGCTTTCTCCGCATCGGGCGTCGATGCTTGCGCGGTGTCGAGCGGCAAGGTGGTTGGCTGCGATGAGCCGCAGGAAGGGATGCCGCGCTCGATCGCTGTGCCTTCTTCGTAGTCGTTCCAGGTCTCAATCATCATGAATGGAATGGGCTCGTCGGGCGGGAAGACCTTGTGCCAGAAATTGAATGTGTCTGAGAACGTTTGGCCGCAGCGCGCTGAGATGCGACGGTTGAGCCCCCACGAGGCTTTGCTGTCGTTAAACTGGGCCCACGCGCCGCCTACGACGATCTTATTGGGGTATTTATCGCGCATGGTTTGATAGAAATTGCTCAGGTATTGCTCTCCCCAATTGCTGCCGTTGCCCCCTTGCACGGGATCGACCCAGGCGTAATAACCGTCAAACGCGCTCGCATATTGTCCCGGTAAGTTTTCCTGGATCAGGAACGGCGCAGGGGACCATGTGTTGACAAGCGCACGCACCTTGTTCCAGTCTGTATGTCCTCCCTTGGGGAAAACGAAGATTACCGGCCTTCCCTCATAGGTCAGATACGCGGCATGTCCCGGCGACTGCGGCGAAAGATATGCGTCATGAAACATTGTGAAATCCGCAATCGCCTCGTCGGTGGCTCCAACATCGTTGTCAGTCTCGTCGTACATCATCGCGACGTGGAACTTGTTCTTCCCCGCCAGTTTCTGCATTAGCGCATAACTTTGATCGATGAATGGTTCGCGGTCGCCGTACCAGTCCACAACAAATGCAGAGATTCCCAATGACTTTGCGTGCCGAATCTGTTGTTTGATCACCGCGGGGTCCTGCGAGGAGTAACCGACGGATATATGCTTTGGATGGCCGAACCACGCCTCGTAAAGTGCGATGACCTCAGGTGATGATCCCACGGCCCTATACCGCAACGGAGTTGGATGGCTTGCCGTGAAGCCGGAACATCCGTGGAGAAACATCAATAGCAAGAGTGAGGAAATGCCACGCTCAAACATGAGTCACTATGGTTAGAACCCTCAGCGTTCCTGCGGGTTGCGTGGTCGGGCAGGAATTCGCCGGCAAGCTCGCGCAGAGCAGCCAATAGGGGGGGGCGAGCATCGAACTCATTGTCGCCAATAGTACTTCTACGCTGAGTTCGATCTGCTTCTGGCGTGGCGAACCGGAGTGCCCGTAGCGTGGTAAACGACCCCCTGCACAAGCCGAAAGCGCTGCATGCCCGAATCGTGTCAGGTAGCGCCGTCTTGCTTCTGGGCTCCAGCCTGACAACGGTAATCAATCTTGTCTACAACATTGTGGTTGCGCTGTTTCTCGGGCCGGCAGGGTTCGGGCATGCCACCGTTGTCTACACGCTTCTTACCATCCTTTCGGCATTGGCCCTCGCGTTTCAGATCGTTAACGCCAAGGTTGTTGCCCAGCAGAGCTCGCTCGAGTCAAAGGCCCAGGCTTACCGGGTGCTGCATCGCGCGGCGTGGGCCTGCGGAACTCTCATTGCCCTCGTTCTTCTGTTATTCCGAACATCGATTTCAAACTATCTGAATCTTCCCGACCCGGTTCTCGTGGAGATGCTCGCAGTCGGCTCCGGTTTCTTTGTTCCGCTTGGATGCCGTCGCGGATGGATTCAAGGCATCTGCGGATTCAAAAGCCTCGCCATCAACCTCGGACTCGAAGGAGCTGTGCGCCTGGCGGGGTCGTACGCTCTTATCTTGATGGGTTTCGGCCTGCGCGGCGTGATCGCCGCCAATGCCGCATCGATCGTCGTGGCATATCTGGCCATCGCGCCCAAATTAGCTGCCCCGTCCGCCAACCCGCTTCGCCTGGGCAAAGCGCTTCGGGAAACTTATCAGGCCCTGACGTTCTATACCGGCCAGACACTGATCAATAATTTCGACATCGTTCTTGTCAAGCATCTTTTCTCAGCGGAAATGGCCGGGCTCTATGCGGCTGTCGCGCTGGTCGGCCGCGTGATTTCATCACTTTCCTCGGCCGTGGTGAATACCATGTTTCCCATTGTGGCGGGGACGGGGGAAAAGGAAAGAAAGGACCTTCGAGTTATCGCCACCTCATTGCTGCTCGTGTTGGTTGCGGGCTCCCTGTTCGCACTCGGCTTGAGATTTACGCCCTCATGGATGTGAACAAAATGCCTTGGCGCCGGATTCAGGATGAGAGGCGCATACGACCTCTCCTATCTTGCCACCCTTTACGCCGTCAAGTCGGTAATCTACTCCGTCAGCGTCGTGTTCATCACATTTGAAATGGCC
>Ga0335074_10009535_pt1 | contig 13560 bp, 9 predicted proteins | sample Lox_Sample_23_FD_206715 | JGI IMG/M metagenome (GOLD analysis project Ga0335074, IMG submission 206715) | Soil microbial communities from Loxahatchee National Wildlife Refuge, Florida, United States - Lox_Sample_2.3 | ecosystem: Environmental > Terrestrial > Soil > Wetlands | place: USA: Florida...
ATATCAGGACACTGGTCAGAGAGCATTATTTCGATGGCCTGGCGATCGTCCGGGTACAGGACGACTTCGTCGCCCAATGGGATGACCCTCAGGCGGATGACGGGGGTGATCGGCGGAAAATCCGCAGCCTCCGCCGGGCAAAGGCCACACTGCCGCCTGAGTTTAGCCGGCCCATCGCGCGCTCGCTTCCCTGGGTGGGTCTTCCAGACGGCGACGTCTACGCGCCTCGAGTCGGATTCGCCAACGACTTTCCCGCGGCGCGCGATCCGGCCGTGAACGAGACCTGGCTGGTGCACTGTTACGGGACACTGGCCGTCGCCCGCGACAATGCGCCTGACTCGGGCAACGGCAGCGCTCTCTACGTGGCCATCGGCCAGGCGCCGCGGCGGCTCGACCGGAATCTAACCGTGGTCGGGCGGGTCGTCGAGGGCATGGACAAGATTTCCGCTCTCCCCCGCGGACACGGTCCGCTCGGCTTTTACATCGACGCGAGGCACCGCACGCCCATTTTGGATATCCGGGTCGCGGCGGATCTGCCGCCGGCGCGACGACCCAACATCGAGATTCTCCGGACCCGAAGCGCCACGTTCCAAAGACTGCTGCAGGCCACGCGCAGCCGGCATGACGCCTTCTATGTCACGCCCCCGGGCAAAGTCGACATCTGCGCGGTGCCGGTGCCCGTGCGCGAAGTTTCCAATCATCGGATACCGATTGCGATTAGATAGAAAAATCAGCATCGCACCGATGATGGGACGAACGGATCGCCACTGCCGCTACTTCCTGCGCGGCTTCTCGGCGCGGATGCTCCTGTATACGGAAATGATCGCCGCCGCCGATCTGATGCAGGAAGACTGCGCTTCACTCCTCGAGTTCGACCCCGAGGAACACCCGGTCGCGCTGCAACTTGGCGGTTCTGACCCGCACGAGTTGGCGGCCGCCGCTCGCAAAGCGGAGGAGGCCGGATATGACGAGATCAACCTCAATTGCGGTTGCCCGAGCGACCGGGCCACGGGGCGCGTGTTCGGCGCCTACCTCATGCGGCGGCCGGACGCCGTCGCGGCCTGTGTGGCGGCCATGCGTGCAGCCGTTCGCGTTCCGGTCACGGTCAAGATGCGGATCGGAGTCATCGAGGGTCGGGGCAGGGCGGCGATCGAGGCCAGTCGCCGCTTCGGCGAATCGGAGCGAGCCGCCCTTCACCGCTTTGTCGCCGGGGTACGCGATGCCGGCTGCGACGCGGTGATCGTCCATGCGCGCAAGGCGGTGCTCGGGGGACTCTCCGCGCAGGACAACCGCGAGATCCCGCCGCTGCAATACGAGGTCGTGAGCTCCGTCAAGGAAGCCTTTCCCGAGCTGCAGGTGGTGGTCAACGGCGGCTTGCGCGATCCGGGCGCGATCCTGCGGGCGATCGACGCTGTGGATGGCATCATGCTCGGGCGCGAGGCGTATCACCGGCCGATACTCCTCGGCCGCCTCGATGCGCTCGTCTTCGGTGTGGCATCGACGGCGGACCAACCTCCCGCGACCCCGGAAGCGCTCGATGCGGCCGTCCGTGAGCGTGCGATCGAGCGAATGCAGCGCTACACCGAGCGCCAGCTCGCGCGCGGGGAAAGGCTCTCCGCCATCGTGCGGCACCTCCAGGGTCTATACGTGGGCGAGCCGGGCGCGGACGAATTTCGGCGCATTTTGAGCGAAGGCGCACGACGTCCGGGTGCGGGCGTGGAGGTGTTGGCCGAAGCCGTGGCGAGCGCCCACCCCAACTCATCGGTCGGAGCGCGCCCGCGATGACCTTTGGGCGAGCTCTCGAGACACCTTGGCGTGGCCCCATCGATCAGTTGAAGGCCGCGTCAATCCGGCAATGGCCGGTGCTCGAGCGTCTGCCAACGCGCCATCAGTGAGTTGCATTCGGAGGTGATCTGCTCGAGCGCCGCGAGGTCGGCAGCCGTCGGGGCCCGGTCGGCCGCCTGCATGCGGCCCAGGAGCATCTGCAAGGAAAACCCGATGCTGGCGAGCGTCGGTGGGCCCTGGTGGAAGAAGAATGCAAACGGGGAAGTCGTCTCGGGACCCGAGAGCTCTTGCAGCTCCTTTCGATAAGAGGAGAGTTTCGCCGAAGGTTTACGCGCGGCAATCCGCTTCTGCAGCTCCCGTACCTGGCTGAGCGCCGCGCTTGCCGCCATTGCTTCCTGATATACCTTCATCGAAGCATCGAACTGCTGTTGAAGTGCATCCTCCGATATCTGCACCCGTGGGTCCATCTTCACTGTCAAGGGCTGCGTGTGGCTCTGGCCGTCCACTGTCAGCTTCACCGTGTAGTTGCCCGGCAGGATCCAGGGCGAGCTCGGGACGATCGGCGTGTCATGCCTGACCGCCTGATCGGCATCGAGGAACCGCGGTGCCTGCGGCATGGGCTGGTAATGCATGTCCCATAAGAACCGATGCATGCCCGCCTCAGTCGAGAGATTCATCGGCGGTCGCGGCCACCAGTCCGGTACATCCAACTTGCTCGGATCGAGCGGCTTTTCGGGATCGGCGCTCGAGTAGTGCCGCACCAGTTTGCCACTCGAGTCCGTGATGTCGAGTGTCACCGGGCCGCTCGCCTGGTTCGTCAGATAGTAATCGATGATCGCCCCCGGGGGTGGGTTCGGCAGCGACGGCATGCGCCACGGCGTTGGCGGATTCGTGTCCCAACGCACGCGCACGGCCGTTTCTGGCTTATACAGGGTTACCGGCGCCTGCGCGACTTCGGCATCAATCTGTTGCAGCGGCGTGATGTCATCGAGCACCATGAATCCCCGTCCGTGAGTGGCCGCGACCAAATCGTCGCCATGCACCTCGAGGTCGCGCACCGATACCGCCGGCATGTTCAGCCGCAACGATTGCCAATGATCTCCATTGTCGAACGACGCCCACACCTGGGTCTCGGTACCGGCAAACAACAGACCCCGCCGCTTCGGGTCCTGCCGGATCACGTTGGTGGTCGCATCCGGCGTAATGCCGTTATCGATCTCGGTCCAATGTTCGCCTCCATCCTCGGTCCGGAACAGGTGCGGGCGCATGTCATTCAGAAACAAGGTGTTGACGGCCGCATAAGCCTCGTTCGGATCGAAGTGGCTCGCTTCCATGCTGAACACCCGCCAGAAGGGCTTAAGCTGCGGCGGCGTCACGTTGCTCCAGTGCCGGCCGCCATCGTGCGTCACCCAGACGAGGCCGTCGTCCGTGCCCGCCCAGATGAGATCGCGGTTAAGCGGCGAGGGCGCGAGCGCATACACCACGCCGCGATCGGTCGGTTTGGCATCCGGGGTGTCTTTGTATTTGCCCACACTCGCGGGAATCTGCCAGGTTTTTCGGGTCAGGTCAGGGCTGATTTGCTTCCAGTTCTGACCGCCATCGTCCGTCTGCCACACCGTGTTGGAGGCAAAGTACAGCCGGTGCGGATCGAGCGGAGAGAACGTGAGCGGCATGGTGCGCAGCACACGATAGTCGCCGCCACGGGTGGCCTTGGGACCGACGTCGGCCGTCTGGCCCGTGTCGCGGTCGTACACCGTGACCTTGCCGCCATAAATCAGATTCGGGTGCAACGGATCGGGTGCGGCGGCGCCGTATTCCTCGATCCCGACAGGGTGCCAATCGTGAGCGGTGAGCTCACCATCATCGCTACGCTCGAGAACGCAGGCTGAACCGCTGTCCTGCTGGCCGCCGCACACCCGGTACGGCCAAGTGTCGTCGATACCGACCTTGTACATGGCGGCCGTCGGCTGGTTGTACCAGGAACTCCAGGTTTTGCCGCCGTTGACCGTGACAATTGCGCCTTGGTCACTGTTGACCGCCATGATGTCCGGGTTGTTCGGATTGATCCAGGTCTGCTGGTAGTCGTCGCCCCCCGGCGCACCCCGAAAGCCGAACCAGGTCTTGCCGCCGTCGACGGACTTCCACAACACCGGCGTGTCGCTGTAAACAATCTCGGGATTCTTGGGGTCGATCGCCAGTACCGGCAGGTCGCCGCCGCCTATTCTCTCGGCCGGCCGCGGGTCGCTGGTCACCTTGTGCCAGCTCGCGCCGGCATCGTTCGAGCGGTAAATGCCGACCTTACCGTCGGGGGCGCCCGGTCCGCTCGAGACCGCGGCGTACAGCATGTTTGGATCGCTCGGCGCGATACGCAGCAACGCCTGCTGGACATCCGGCAAACCCCTGGTGAGCTTGCTCCAGGTATTGCCTCCGTCCGTCGACTTGAAGATGCCTCCGTCCGTGCCGCCAAATTGCCCGTTCTCCCAAGGCGCCTGTTGCTGCTGCCAGAGCGTGGCGTAGAGGATATTGCCGTCGCGGGGATCCATTTCGATGTCATCCCCACTGGTGTACTCATTGATGTAGAGCACGCGTTTCCAGGTCTTCCCGCCATCCAGCGAGCGGAAAATACCCCGTTCCCTGTTGGGCGCGTATACGTGGCCGAGGGCAGCCACGAATACCCGGTTCGAGTCGCGCGGATCCACCGCGATCATCGCGATGTCCTCGGTTTGCCGCAGTCCGATGCAACGCCAGCTCTTGCCGGCATCGGTGGACTTGTACATGCCCATGCCCGTTGCCTGGTCGGGCCGTATGTTGCTTTCTCCGGTGCCCACGTAAATCACGTTGGGGTCGGCGATCGAAACCGCAATGGCTCCGATTGAGCTGGTCGGCTCCTGGTCGAAGATCGGATCCCAACTATTGCCGTAATCGGTGGATTTCCAAACCCCGCCGTCGTCGTTGCCGATGTAAAACACGTTCGGCTCACTCGGCACGCCCGTCACCGCCCGCCCGCGGCCGCCCCGTAGTGGCCCGATCGGGCGCCAGCGCATCTGCGAAAACAGCCCGGGGTCGTAGGTCTGGGCTCGGGCGGCGGCGCCGAGCCCGATACTGCCGAGTGCAGCCAGCGCAAGCGCCATCAATGGGCGGGACAGTCTCATGCCGTGTCTCCTATTGTTCTTCGCCGTAGGTTCAGGGATATCTTGCTCGTCGTCAATGCTGGCGGCGGCTGCGGCTGAGCGAGCTCGCGTTCGGAAGTGCCGATTCTGCGATCAGGAGCATGGGCGTGCGGCGTACCATCGGGATAATCCGCGGCGGGTCGTTGGAATCCTGAGACCAGGAAGATCGACGCCGACACCGACGGCATATTGGCGATGCGACAGGTCGGAGTCGACTACAGCGGAATCCAGTACCATGGTGCGACCGCGTTCGGGGTCGCGAAGCGACTGGGGGAGAGCTCATCACTCGAAGCTCTCGGAAACAGAGGTACGGGTACGTGGGTGCCAGCGATGAGTACGAGAGCGAAGCAACAGAAACCGAAGCAAGAAGCGTCTCGTGAACTCTCGCTGGCCGGTTATCAACTGCTGGCCCAGTTCCGCTATCTGCTTGCGCGTTTCCTCGCATTCAGCGCCGCGGCCGCCCATGCCGAGGGTCTCGAACCGCGCCAGCACCAAGCGCTGCTGGCGATCAAAGGATACCCGGGAGGAGGTCGGGTGACGGTAGGGGCTCTCGCCGAGCGACTCGGGATTCGGCACCACAGCGCTGTCGGTCTGGCGGACCGTCTGGTGGAAAGCGGATACCTGGCCCGGCGTACTGACCCCGAGGACAGGCGCCGGGCAATTTTGCTGCTGACAGCCCTGGGCGAGAAGGCGCTGGCGGCGCTTTCGGCGGTGCATCGCGAGGAGCTCAGGCAGATCGCGCCACGCCTCGGACCGCTCCTCAGCCAGCTCGGGTCTTCCGGAATGCAACTTGTCGGGCCGCGGAAAGCTGTAGCCAAGCTCGACTGATGCGGTTCGGCTGCAGCTCCTGTGACGGCCCTTAGCCCGGAACCTTCAGCGGCCTCGCGCGCTCGTGCTCCAGCCGGGCGGCACTCGCGCGCACGCGCAAAAGATCGCGCCGGGCGACCAGGCCCACGAGCTTGCCCGTTGCGCGATCGACGACCGGTACGCGTCCGATGTCCGCCGCCGCCATGCGATCCGCCAGGTGTCCAATCAGCTCGTCCGCGTAGCTGAGGAAAGCCTCTCTGACATCGGGCCTGTCCGCCAGAGTCTGGTCTCTCGGCCAGTCTTCCCGCGACCAGCGCAGCACTTTGGAGCGCGACAGCATCCCAAGGACGCTTCCCGCGTCGTCCACAATGGGGTAGCTCTTGTGACGCTTGATGCCGTTCTCGATGTCGAAAAATGCACATGCATCCTCTGTCGACATGCTCGCCGGAAGCGTATGCACTGGATGCGTCATGATGTCACTGACCCGCATCACTTCGAAGGGATCGACGGTGTATTCGTAGGTCAGATGCCGGCCTCGCCGAGCGAGCCGCTCCGTCAGGATCGAGCGGCGCATGAGCAGCACGGTGATGGCAAACGAGGCGACGCACGCCACGAGTACGGCCGGCATGACGTGCAGGTCACCGGTCAACTCGATGGCGAACACGGTCGCTGTCAGCGGGCAGCGCAGCGTGCCACCCAGCACCGCCGCCATGGCGAGCAGCGACCAAAAGCCGGCATCGCCGAAGGGCAGAATGTGGGCCTCGAGCACCCCGACGGCGCCGCCCATCATAAGAAGCGGCGCCAGCGTGCCGCCGGAGGTCCCGGAGGCGAGTGCCACGACCCAGATGATGGCCTTGACGATGAGCAGAGCCACCGCCGCGTGGATCAGCAAGGTGCCGTTGATCAGCGCCCCGATGTTGTCGTAACCGACACCCAGGGCGGCGGGATCGATAAGGCCGCCGATCCCAACGACGATTCCGGCGAGGGCCGGCCACCACATCCAGTGAATCGGGAGTTTCTCGAACAGGTCTTCGAACCAGTAGAGCGCACCGGTGGTGATGGCGGACTGCAAGCCGGCGATGAGCCCCACGCCCGCACAGAGGGCAAGCCCCCACAACGGCATCGCGGGGATGCCGCTATGCGGAAAGAGCGGCCATGGGCCCACCAGCCAGGGCCGCCAGGCGATGGCGATGATGGCGGAGACGACTACGGGCACGAAGCTGCGCGGCTTCCATTCGAAGAGCATCACTTCGATGGCCAGAAGGACCGCCGCCACCGGCGTGCCGAAGATGGCCGTCATGCCGGCGGCCGCCCCGGCGACGAGCAGCGTCTTGCGCTCCGCAGAGCTCAGATGAAAAAACTGTGCAAAGAGCGATCCTAGCGCGCCACCTGTCATGATGATCGGACCCTCGGCGCCGAACGGCCCGCCGGTGCCGATGGCGATCGCGGAGGAGAGCGGCTTCAACGCGGCCACTTTCGGCTGGATGCGGCTCTGGCCGATCAGGATCGCCTCAAGCGCCTCGGGAATCCCATGGCCGCGAATCTTGGCCGAGCCGTAGCGGGCCATGAGGCCGACGATGACACCCCCGATCACGGGGATGAGGATGGAGCTCGGCCGGAGCTTGGCATGACTGAGGTAGGACGTGGCCGTGGAGAAGGAGTGGAAGTAGCAGATATTCGTGAACAGCGCGATCAACTTAAGGAGCACCCAGGCGGCGGCGGCGCCGAAGCTGCCGGTGACGATCGCCATCACCGAAAGCAAGAGCAGGCGTCGATCGGCGGTGAAGTCGCGCAGCGTATCGTGCACTCCGAGAGTTGAAACAGAGCTCTTCATGGTTCTCCTATGGGGCTGCCGCCGCGGCCGGGGCGGCCAGTTGTATCGTAATACGATATTATTCTCCATGAGAAAGCAGATGTCCGCCACCCTCAAAAGGCCTGGTTCGCAGCTCCCGGCCTACCGTGCGCTAGTTCGCCGCGAGGACCTGGATTGCCGCCAATCGCGAGGAGTTGCCGTGAATGGTGCTGCCCATCACAAAATCGATCGGTCGCTGTCGGCTTTTGCGCCCACAGGCCGAAAACCATGCACCGCGATGCGTAACGTCCTGCATCGAGGGTGGGGTCGGCCATACCGTGTTCTGGTTGCTCACATTGCTGTTCATGGGAGCCTGCGCATCCGCGGTTTGGCCGGCGCTGCACCGGTTTTCCGTTCTCGGCGCCGTGCGCATGGGCAGGCCCGAGAGCGTAGATGGCCTTCCTTTGGAGCTACGACACCTGCCCGAGCCCCCGCTGCTGCAGGCTGCCCCGGGGGAATTAAGCACTGCCACGGAGGCGCCCGTCGTCGAGGTCCCGCAGATACCGACTCTCGATTCCGTCGAAGCGCTAAGGAGGCTTCGGGGGCTCGAGCTCGGAGCGGATCTCCACGCCCTGTCGGGGCAGCGGGACCGTGCTCATGAGCCCATCGTTGCCGCCGCCTTGGCGGCAATCGGTAATCCAGTCAGCCAGAGAAAGTACTTCCCGCGGCGTCCGAATCTCCTACCCGAGCTGATACGCGCCATCAATGACGAGGGCGTCTCCGTGCGGCAGCTGGTGCCGATCGTCGCGCGCGATCCCGCGCTCGTCGGAAATCTCCTCAAGGTGGCGAACAGCTCGTATTACCGCGTCACTCAGCGGGCGGTGGAGACCATCGAGCGGGCTATCGTGGTGCTCGGGAGCGACGGTCTTCGCTCGGTCATGGCGACAGCGCTGATGCAGCCGATCTTTCACGTCCCCGGCGCAGGAGGCGCCTCGCGGTTTCCGGAGATTGTTTGGGAGCACGCGGTCCGGTCAGCCCACGCGGCGATCCCGCACGCCGCCCTCGTGGAGCGGGTGAATCCGTTTGCCGCCGAGCTGCTCACTCTCATCAGCGGGCTCGCGGAGATCGTGCTCTTCCGCGCGGTGCTCGAGCACTGCCCGCGTCCAAGCGCAGGAGAGGCGGTCGACCCTCAGGTCATTGCTTCCATACTCGATTCGGAATCGGCGTCCTTCGCCTGGCACCTCGGCGCCGACTGGCGCCTTTCCGAGGAAATGCTGGCGGCTCTGGAGGAGCAGATGGTCTCGGGAGCCGAGCCGGCAACACCACTCGGGCGGTCCCTGCGCTTCGGCCGCCGCGCTGGCGCATTGGCCGTACTTCACGCCAACTCCATCATCACCGACGCGAGCCTCAAAGCCTCACTGCCGCCGTCCGGACTATCACCCGCGCACCTCGAGTCAATGTTAAAGCGTCTTCTGCGTCCGCACGAGGACCCGAGGGCATTGGCAAGCCAAACGAGCTCGCCGCAAGGCGCCTTCAGCGGGCAGGGCGGTGGCGCGAGGCCAGATACGCGCCGCAGGGCGGCGTAGGTTCCGCGCATCGTCGCTTGTCGGCGACAAACGATCGCACCCGTTCCCGACCGTGCAACGCGTCACCGTAGCAATCCCGGCGTGCACCGTATATTCGGCGCGGAGGAGGGGATGGACTCTGCGTGGCCAAGCACCGAAAACCCGCCTCGAGGTGCACCGATGAAGTGTCCGCATTGTAAGACGTCGGATCTCAGGCCGACGATGATCGATGAGTATCTGCCGGCAATGGGCTGTGGCACCTGCCACGGATGTCTCTTATCCCTGCTGTATTACCGGCACTGGGCAGAGACGCAGAGCGGGCCCGCGCCCGAGACGCGGAAAAGCGGACCGGCATTGGAGATCACCGATACGACCGCTGCAATCGCGTGCCCGAAATGTTCCCGAATCATGGCGAAGTACAAACTGAGCGGCCGGATTTCCAATCGGCTCGATGTGTGCTCAACGTGCGATGAGGCGTGGCTCGACGGTGGCGAGTGGGAATTGCTTGGGGTACTGCAGCTGAGCCACAAGATACCGGCCATCTTCACCGATGCCTGGCAACGCCGCGTTCGTCGCGAGCTCACCGAGGAGACCCGACGCGAGATACTCTCGCGAATGATCGGGGCGGACGGGACGGCAAAGGTGGAGGAATTTCGGGCTTGGCTCGCGAAGAACAAGGATCGGTCCCACATCTTGACTTATCTGTACCGAACGGGAGCGCCGCTCGCGGCCTCTGACGATTCATCGAAAAATGACTCGACCTGTCCGCCCTCGACTTCCGGTCAGCTAGGAGTGCTCGGGTGATCGCCATGTCCGACGGAGTCCTAGCGGCTATCATCGCTGCCGGTGCTACGGTCTTCGGCTCGTTCGTTCAGTTGCGTACCTCGCTCGGAAAGGAGATCGCGACGAGAACCCGCTCCACTCCGACCCGCAAAGCGAACCACGTGGTGGTGACCCTGCTTCTCGTGATGCTGCTCGGCGCAGCGGTCGGCGGATTTGCGCTGGCCCAGTGGGCGTACGAGAACGAGCTCGGGGCACAGCAGGCGCTAGTACGGGATCTGCGCGACCGAATCGGCGACTTGGCCCTGTACAAGAACGACATCGAGCAGAGTCGCGCTGCGCTAAGTTCGGTAGTCAAGACCGATGTCCTGCGGCAAATGGGAGCCGACGGCGTCGTGGTCCTCGCGACGGCGCCACCCTGCAAGCCGACGGCCGCAGCGAGCAGAGCCGCAACGTCGACTCCGGGTGGACCGCTCGTCCGGGCGGCCGTTGCGGCGAAGCCATCCGGCTCGGTGGGTGCCCAATCACCGACTCCGGCACCGGTCGGCGCGTGCGCGGAATCCGATGCCAACCCCGTCGTGCTTTGCGCAACGATTCCCGCTGCGGCACAACTCGGAAACGTGGATCTTTACGTACGCCAGACCGACGCTGCAGGACGCTGGAGCGATAGCCGATTGATGCCGGGCGAAGCGAGCGCCCAGGCGAGATTCGCCGCAAAGCCTGTCGAGATCGCCGACGGTGCGGCGCTGAAGCAAGTATGCATCGGATTCGCACAATGGTCCGACCAGCCACGCACCGCGCGAATGGTCGTGCACTACTCATTTTGATCGTCTGCAAATCGGGCCAGGAGCGGATCTACGCCGGTAGCCGAGGCAGCTACCTTTCACGGTAGCGCAGAGCCTCCACGATAAGCGCGAAGGCGGGCGATGACTGGCGCCGGCTCGGATAGTAAAGATGATAGCCCGGCCAGGGCGGCGACCACTCCTGGAGCACCCACGCGAGTTGGCCCTTCGAAAGATAAGGCTGCGCGAGATCCTCCGGTATGTAGGCGAGACCGTAACCCGCCAGCGCTGCGTCACGAACCTGGAAGATGCTGTTGAAGGTGAGTTGTCCGTCCACGCGGACTTTGAGCTCTCTATCGTCACGCTGGAAATCCCAAGGCCATAACCCGCCGTAAGTCGGCAAGCGCAGGTTGATGCACGAGTGCGCCACCAGATCCTGCGGCCTCTTGGGCGGGGCGTGCTTCGCGAGATAGGACTTCGCTCCGACCACCGCGAAGCGGATGTCCGGACCGATGCGAACCGACACCATGTCCTTGGCGACCTGTTCTCCAAACCGAACACCCGCATCGTACCGCTGAGCGGCAATATCGATAAGCCCGCCCTCGATATTGATCTCGACCTTCAAATCCGGATAGCTCGACAGTACCTTGGCAAGCTTCGGCCAAAGGATGGTCGTCGCGGGATGATCGCCGGCCGTGATGCGAATGGTGCCGGAGGGCTTGCAACGAAGCTCGCTGAGCGCCGCAAGCTCCCCCTCGACCTCCTCGAAACGCGGCCCGATAGTGCGCAGGAGCCGCTCACCCGCTTCAGTCGGTGATACGCTGCGCGTCGTGCGTGTCAGCAGGCGGATGCCGAGGCGCTCCTCGAGGCCCCGCATGGAGTGACTCAATGCCGATGGTGAGACGCCAAGCTGTGCCGCGGCCCTGGTGAAGCTCTTGCTGCGGGCGATCGCCAGGAAGGCTTGCAGGTCGTTGAAGTTCTCGCGCGCCATTTGTGAGATTTTCTCACAACTTCATGCGAATTCCACCCACTAACCCTTCTGCGAGCGAGGCCGTAGATTGGCTGTTACTGCGGAACGCACCGCTTCAACGCCAAATCGAGGAATGACATCCATGCAAGAACGTGAACTCGGACGCAGCGGCCTGAAAGTCTCTGCCATCGGCCTTGGCTGCATGGGCATCAGCTTCAGTTATGCCACCCAGCTTTCGAAGGAGGAGGGCGTGACGCTGATCCGCGCCGCGGTGGAGCGGGGTGTCACCTTCTTCGATACCGCCGAAGTCTATGGGCCCTTCGCGAACGAGGAGGTCGTGGGGACGGCGCTTCGGCCAGTGCGCGAGCGGGTCGTCATCGCCACGAAGTTCGGTTTCGACATTGACCCGATCACCGGTCAGAACCGCGGCGTCAGCAGCCGGCCTGATTGCATTCGCCGCGCGGTCGAGGGCTCGTTGAAACGCCTCGGTATGGAAACCATCGATCTCCTCTACCAGCATCGCGTCGATCCGAACGTGCCGATCGAGGACGTGGCCGGCACCGTCAAGGAGCTGATTGCCCAGGGCAAAGCCAAACACTTCGGCATGTCCGAGCCCGCGGTCCAGACGCTTCGCCGCGCTCACGCGGTGCAACCGGTGGCGGCGCTTCAAAACGAGTACTCGCTCTGGTGGCGGGCTCCGGAGACGAACGGCATCCTACGGGCTTGCGATGAGCTCGGGATCGGCTTTGTTCCCTACAGCCCGCTTGGCAAGGGCTTCCTGACCGGTGCGATGAGCAAGGACACGAAGCTGCCGGAGAATGACTTTCGCAGCACTGTGCCGCGCTTCTCCCCGCAGGCGATGGAGAAGAACCAGGCCTTTGTGGACTTGTTGAAGCGCGTCGCCGAGAAGAAGGGCGCAACGCCGGCCCAGATCGCGCTCGCTTGGCTGCTTGCTCAGCGGACCTACATTGTGCCGATCCCCGGGACGACTAAGCTCCATCGCCTGGAGGAGAATATCGGCGCCGCGAATGTCGATCTGACCCAGGACGATCTGCGAAAGATCAATGAGGCCGCTTCGCACATCCAGGCCGAGGGCGAACGCTACGCGCCGCAACAGCTGGCCATGGTCGGTCGAGAGGCGCCGCCAGCCGCTGCCGGTATATAGGCAACGCGGTCGGGTGCTACCGCCCGAGGTGGCCGCCGAGCCTCGGCGGGTGACAATCGAAGGAGATTGCTATGACTGCAAGACCGTTGCCTACGAATGCGCGTAAATCCTTTGGCGATATCGCGCCCAAGCTTGCCGAGTTGAGCGATGAGGTGCTGTTTGGCGAGAGCTTGTCGAGTTGGTTACACACCTCGCCTTCTACGCCGGGGGGCCCAACGCCATGTCGGCAGTGACGAAGCTCAAAGAGCTGCTGTAAAGGCGTCAAGGCGTCGGCACCGCGCCTCGCCACCCGTTGGCGGCGAGCGGATGCATCAATCGGCTCTCGGCGCGGCTTCTGCCCCTGGCGAGGTGGGCAGGTATTTGCCGAGCCATTTGATCCAGCGGTGGAGGATGTCTTCGCGGCGAAGCGGATCGCCGGGGAAGTGGCCGGTTACCGGATAGGCGATGAATTTGACGGGGACGTGATTGTCCTTGAGCGCGTGGTAGAACTCGTAGGACTGCATGGGGACGACGCGGTAGTCGCCGACGTCGCTCATGATGAGGGTGGGCGTGCGGACGCGTGAGACGTAGTGGATGGGGGACTGGTCGATGTAGGCCTGCATGCGCTCGTGGCTGGTATAAGGCGAGCCACCAAAGTTGTCGGCGATGGAGACGTTGCCGTCGCTGAGGCTATACAAATCGATCCAATAGTTGACGGCCGCTCCATCGACCGAGGCCTTCCAGATGGTGGACTGGCCGAGGAGC
>Ga0335074_10009536_pt1 | contig 13559 bp, 8 predicted proteins | sample Lox_Sample_23_FD_206715 | JGI IMG/M metagenome (GOLD analysis project Ga0335074, IMG submission 206715) | Soil microbial communities from Loxahatchee National Wildlife Refuge, Florida, United States - Lox_Sample_2.3 | ecosystem: Environmental > Terrestrial > Soil > Wetlands | place: USA: Florida...
GACAAATCCATGCGCCTCGCCCTCACGGTCGGCTACAGAGTGCTGGTGTGCGACAACATGGCGTTTCACGGGGATTTCACGCCCGTACTTGCCAAGCACACCAAACACCTGAGCCTCGTGGACACGCTTTCGGTGGGCGTGGACCGCATGCAGCGGAATTTCGAGCCAATGAAGCAACAAGTTGAAGGTTGGAAAGCGGCACGGATTCCTGACGAAACGGCGAAACTGGTCATCTACCGAGCCTTCGTCGAGGGCGAGTTGGATGTCCCCAAGCATTTGGCTCGCCGCATCCATGATCTGTATTTCAACCCGTACGTCGAGGAGTTCGCTCCCCGAACGATGTGGAGCCTCTCGAATGCGTTCACCAGCGCATTCAAAGACCTCGATGGCATCGCGCAGTTCAAGGCGACCGCGAAACTTGGTCCGTTCCTCGAACTGGCGACTGCTTCCTCCCGTTGATCGGCATTGAGGAGCAGCAAGGGAGGCAGCCCGTCTGGCTGCCTCCAGGTTCATCTGATTTTTCTTCACACCAAAGTAATGCACTAGGAGAAGAGGCACATGGACACATTGAAATCGGCCGCGAACGAGGGTGGATTCCTAGTGGATTGTGACGCTAGCCCGGCCGGACGCTTTCGTGCGACCGCTCGCTCAGCCTGGATCAAGGTCGGCCAACGCGTTCAGCGTCACGGAACCCAGGAGATGTGGGACTCCGTCGCAGTTGAAGGTAAGGAAGAGGAAGACGGCACCCTGGTCGTGCGAGTGATCGTTTTCAATCCTGACTGGGACGAGCCATTGCAAATCGCTTCTATTCGCTCCCGCCCCCGTGATCTGGACTCCCTCAGCGCACTCGGCTGCAATCTGAACCACGTCCATATCTAGATTTGTCCAACACTTGGGTAGTGTCCTAATTTCGAACCACCGCAATCAATATTGCCCCCCATACTATGAGTGGGCCGTGGGTATTTGTTAGCCTTGATTACGGGCGCGCCTGCGTAGCTTCTCAAGAAATCGCTTTCGATGTTCGCGGATGTTTTTCGGAGATGGGGGCGGTCCTCCAACAGGCCGGGCGACCGTTACTGTTTTCAGGGCTACGTATCCGGGATCGGTCAATTCTGGGCTGGTCTCTATCTTGGTGCCGTCTTCACTGAGCGTAATAAGGAATCGGTCGAAGAGGCAGTGGATATCTGACCGAAGCAGAATCCCATTACTTGGGCTGTTGCCGTCACGGCCTTTTTGAGTTTTGATATGGGCTGCCTCCAAGGCAGCTGGGGTAACGCATCCAGTAACCGCGCATCCGTTTCGATAAATCTTCCGCACTTTTTCGCTGAAGCGCCTCTGATCGGGTCGTATACGCTGCTCAATCATCTTCTTCAAACGGGCCACTTCCTGGGCGGTCTCATCTGACGGTGTGGTTTCACCCGGAACAATCGGGACGAAATCCAGAATCTTACGGTCTATTGCACGAGCGGCGTTCTTTTTCAACGGCATTCCAGCCGCTCGAATTGGCGATCCCTTCTTCAAAACACCCAGGGTTCGCAGAAGACTTTCGTCAACGAAAAACTCCTTCTCGGGGTCCCGCAATACGTCACCGTGCGAGCGATCAAAGCGAATCAATGCCCTTTTGCTCCTCTCGTGCTTACGCTCGATAGTCCCTCTGCCAAAGATGCCCATTGGCCTGTCCTGTGCAAGCAGGTAGGCACGGTCACCGCGCCGGATTTTCGTGTACGCCTTACACGGCCACCACTCCTCAGCGGTGCCTTTCCGCCGAAATTTGCCGACCAGTTTACGAAGTTCTTCATGGGTCCAGTGCTCTTGCTTCCAGGTGAAAACAAAGTCGCGGCGCGCTCCGTCGCCAACCGTCGCGTCGAAACCGTCGGCAGTCATATGTGTCTCCAGGTGGAACAGCGACTCCGATGTCTGAGTGGACGGCAGCCACAATACGCTCCAATCTCGGAACACGTCAAATTAGGACACTACCCAACGCTGCCGCAGCTTGACTTCTTGGAATGCCACACAAGTTTGGCGTTCTGAGTCGGGGCTGACAGGAGCTGGTCCGAATTTTACCTGGCCTCGATAGCCGCTTCAGTTTTTCCCCCGTTTCCCACTTCTTAACAGCGCCTCCGGATACCTCACGTACCGCTCCCCGCAAAGGATGCCCAATGAAGCTAGCTGACATTCCGCCCGGCAGCGAGATTGCCTATCGCCGCGCCGCAAAACTGATCGCCGAACAAGTCGAATTTGAACTTGAAACCTGCCGCCGACTTCTGGGCACCGAGCCGGAGAAGGTCTTGGAGCTTCTTGCGACCACGCCTGATTGGACGGTTTTCCTCGACGACGAGCAGTAGCTATCGCACACGTTGATTCGCTCTCCAGCTATTCCTGACCTGACTTGGTTCCACCACAAACCGCCAAGGAGAATAATGATGGCCAAGCTGAAGTACACGTGGCAGCCGGAATACGATGCCTATCTCAAAGCACACTATTTCGGCGGGCTAAACCGTCGCTTCCAAGTGCTCAACCGAATGGTTCGTCTCACAGGCTTGCCGCGGTGGTACATCAAACGGCAAGCTGCACGATTAGGTCTGACCATGAAGATGGATCGGCGGCCTTGGACGCAAGCAGAGTTGGGGCTTGTGGAACACCTAGTAGGTCGCGTGTCGGCGGCGACGATCGCGAAACGGTTGCGCCGCCCCGAAAGCTCCGTCGTGAATAAGATAACGCGCCTTGGAACGTCGCGCCGCGTGCGAGAAGGCTATACGATGCGTGACCTCGAGCAGTGTCTGGGCGAAGATCACCACAAAATATCAGTCTGGATCGCGAACGGTTGGCTTCGTGATCGACTCCAGGGTACGAAGCGGCATGGTGGGAACGGCAATGACATACACCGCATCCGGGAGAAGGACGTCTTGCGCTTCATCAAGACTCACCCTCACGAAATCAATCTCGGCAAGGTGGACCAAGTGTGGTTTTTGGATTTGGTTTTGCTGCGAGGCCGGGAAGTGCCCGAGGCAGGAACTTCACGGGTTGAAAAGACAGGTGAGAACGTTGCGGCAGCGTGACCCGTCGTCAACCTCGGTCAAATACTCAGGGTCCAAACGTCGAAATGACTCTATTTAACGCGTGACTGGCATACCGAGAATTGTCCTGATTCTGACGCGTTCGCTCATTTCTCGTGGTGATCCGTTCGATCTGTCCAGCCATTTCGTAAAATCCCCGAGCCTGACTTCATGCTCTACGCGAACATCCGCGACGGACACGCGCACCACATTCAAACCTTCAGCAAGTCCCGCTACCCATTCGTTGCCCCGAAGAGCCGCAAGGCCATGGGCCACAGCTTCGTACAGAGTGGAGGCCGTCACTTCGATGGTATGCGATACCCCATCCATATCTTGAATCGTGACTCGGCAGGATCGGACGGGCATAGCAGGAAAGTATCATATTCGCCTTTTGTTCGCCATACAGGGCCCATTGGTAGTGCGCTAGTGATGCGGCGTTCAAAGCTCGAAAATTGGGGGCATCCCGAAGGATGCCCCTGTATGCCGCTCACTCAGAAAAGATAGAGTGGAGCGCAGCAACGATCCCAACGACGAGCGAGAGCGTCTTTAGTCCTTCCAAGAGGTTGTTTTGTCGCGGGACGGGTGGTGGTAAAGGCACTAGCCGAATTCTCATGTTTATCACCCCCTTTCGTTCACTGCCGGGGGCCATCCCCGGCAGAGTATTCGCACAGGAATGCGTGCGGTGGCGGTCGCAGATTCAGCAACCCCTACGGCAGAAGCCCGACAATAGGATGTCGGGGCCGAGTGCGGGCCTCTTCCGCACTTGGCTTCTGCAGTGCCGTCAGTCAGCGCTGACGACACTCCTTCTTTTTATCTAACTCGCCATTCCCCTCATTCCTCTGCGGTATACGTCACTGAGATACCGTTCATCGTATGCGTAAACAGGTTGACCGTCAGGAGCGGTGGATTTTATGAATCCGTTCCCACGCTTAGGAAGTCTGCCGAGTGTCGTATGAAGAAGAGCAAGCGGATTCGCATATCCGCTGAGATTCACGCCCATGAAGCTAAGGTGCTGCATCACAGTCGCCGCCGTAAATCCCGCGCCAGGTTGAGACATCAGAATTTGACGGCAGAGATCAGGGAGACTAGCGGTTGGTGCAACGCCTTCTCCCTCTGCCAATGGCTGCAAAGTCTTAATGGTCGCTTCGAGCTGGACAATGCGTTGCTTTACGAATTGCAGTTCGGCCTTTCGCTGCTCCAATTCCTGTAGCGCAGCCAAGTAACTCGATTTGTATGGATTCTCGTATATGTAGGGCACGACGGGAATATGTCATGTTCCGTGTCAATATGTCAAGCGACAATTTACACAGTTTTATCACTGATAATAATGGGCTTGGACTTATCTGGGTTGACTCTCGCTGCAAAAGCTGAACTAGACAGATTGAAAGAGGGAAGACGAACTACGTGCCCAAACACGGAACAGCAACACAGCAACGCAAAGCCAAACCATCCGACGAAGCTGACCGGCGGGTCTGTTCCTGGCTGCTTTTGACGAGGACTGGCCTGACGGCTTAATCAAAAAGAAAGGAAAAGCAATGAGCACCACAATCACAGTTAGTGCAGCGAAGGCCGCTTCCCCAACAGTTTCCTCTGTTCGGGACATACCACTAGACCGAATCCGAGAATCCAACAGCAACCCGCGTCGGGCCTTTGATGAAGCGAAGCTCCGGGAGTTAGCCGAGAACATCAAGCTGCATGGCGTCCTGCAAGCGATTCTGGTCCGGCCCGCTCCCAATGGCGCTGATGGGACGTACGAGTTGGTTGCTGGCGCCCGGCGCTTTCGTGCTTCGAAATTGGCGGGCAAAGACGCGATCCCTGCAACCGTGCGGGACCTTACCGACGCCGAGTGTCGCGAGATTCAGCTCATCGAGAATCTACAGCGGGCCGATATTCACGAATTGGACGAGGGGATTGGCTATCGCTCGTTGATGGAGCTGAAGCCGGCTCACTATACCGTGGAAACAATCGCCGTACAGGTTGCTAAGAGCCCGTCATACGTAAAAGGCCGGGTTTCTCTCACAGATCTGATTTCGGCCGCTCAAACGGCGTTCTACGAGAGCAAGCTCACCGTGGCCCACGCCTTGGAACTCGCCCGGCTACAACCGAGAGATCAGGAACGTGCCGTCATGGAGTGCTTTCCTGGCCACCGCAGCACCAATTCGATTCTCAAGGATCGCAAAGCAGAAGCGCTGACGGTGAGACAGCTTCGTGAATGGATTGAGCGCGAAATTCAGCTCGACTTGAAAAACGCGCCATTCGATACAGGGGATGCGAATTTGCTGCCGGCCGCGGGCGCATGTTCGGCGTGCCCGAAACGGACCGGGAATAATCCCCTGCTCTTCCCAGAGATCCGCAACAAGTCTCTGTGTACGGATCCAAGCTGTTACCAATCGAAGGTCCAAGCGCTCGTTCAACTGCGGGTTGAGCCTCTAGTGAAGGAGGGACAAAAACCTGTTCAGATATCCGAGCGGCCTTCCTGGCAGGTGCAATCCAAGACTCCCAACACGCTCTACGAAGGTCAGTATCGTCGTGCAGAGCGCGCGGGAGAATGTCCCCAGACACAGGCCGCAATCATCGTAGACGGTCGCAAGGCGGGGACCATCCTGCACATTTGTGCGGATGAAAATTGTAAGACGCACCGACAATTCTCCCACTACGAGATTTCACCACAGGAGCGGGAGCAGCGCAGAAAGCTCGCGCTTGCGATACGGGTTCAGAAGGAATCGCGTTCTCGCATCTTGCAGGCTGTCCGGCAGAAGCTTCCTCCGACACTAGCGCGTGCGGACTTCGAGATGGTTGCACTCGACTATTTCCGGCGCCTCGGCCATGACAACCATCATCGGCTCTTCCAAGTCTATGGCTGGGAGGAGAAGAAGACAAAGACATCCTGGGGCGGCACTTCGGTGGACCACGAGAAGTTAGCCGAGGTTCAAATCCGAGCGATGACGGTGGCCGACCTCAACCGGTTTGTTGTAATGTGCTCGCTCATCCCCGACCTGTACTGCCCAGGCTACAGTTCCGCAGAAACTCTGTCGAAGGAAGCGAACCTCACGCGAACCGCTGTCCGTTACAAGGTAGATGCATCAAAGATCACAGCCAGAGTCACTACAGAGCTGTCCAAGAAGCGGGACGGTGGCAAGGCCCGATGCCGGAATTTGCACCGGGAAAGTGGCAGCGGAGCGTTGAAAACTCGCCGGGTGCCCCCAACAGGAAAGTAGCAACTGTGATCCCGCCCTGGAAGACAGTTGGAGTGACCTCGTGGAAAGCCGGGAGTAGAACCATTCGGAGTAAGCCGGAAGCTTGCCATCTGCCCGCCCACCAAGGCGGGTTCTTGGAGCATCCACCACAAACGTTGAGATGTACAATCTGACAATAGCCCGACTCCAAAGTGAAGGGCACAGACCATGGGCAAGAAGACTGGACGGCCCAAGAGGGCCCCAGCTACGAAACGCAACAAGCCGCTCGCAACAGCAAGTCCGCCGTCCGAGGGGGAACGGCGCGCAGCTGGAGGACTCTACTATCAATATCGAGTTGCCGCGTACGTTGTGTTGCGAAACCTGAAAGAGCGAAGCCTCAAGTGGATTCGCGTAGCAGATCCCGCCGCTGGGCGTGTGGATGACTTTGTGTGCGGTAGCGACGCGGGTGTGGACGGGTACCAAATGAAATCGGCTTTGTATGGGGGAAGTTTCACTTTCCGTGACCTGGTCGTTTCAAAAAAAGGAGCGCCACCGCTAATAGCGCAACTGGCTGGCGGCTGGGAAACATTACGAGAGGTATATCCCGGTCGGCGGGTTCGAGTCCACCTAATCACCAATGAGGGTCCGTCCGTGGCGGACTCTGTACCGGGTTCGGTGAGCTCGAACGGGGCTCGGCATCATTTTGCGGCCTTTCTAGAACAATGCTGGAAGCCCGCGCAACAGACGGACTTGAGTCGCCGAGCTCGCGTTCCACGGAAATGGGCTGTTGGGTGGTCAACGCTCAAGAAGGCATCAAAATTGGAGGGACGGGGCTTTCTCCGCTTCGTGGAGGATTGTGTCTTCGAATTCGGAACCGCCATGCCGGTGTCGGTGGGTCATCTGTCACGCGAAAGCGACTCGCTTGAACAGGATTTGAAGGCTATCTCCGAGTTCTTGTTCTCGACGGTCGCGAGCCCTCAGAAGATTGTTCATCTCGATTACGCGCAGCTGTTGCAAGGGCTGGGATGGACGGAGCGGTTTGAATACCGAAGCAGGCATGAGTTTCCTGTCGACGCGCGGACGTACCAACCAATACGTTCCAGCGTGCGTTTTTTTCAGAACCGATTGGAACAGATTTCGGGAGGCTATGTCGCGGTTCTCGGCACTCCCGGCTCCGGAAAGTCGACGCTGGTGACCCACACGCTAGCGGCGTCTTCTTATCAGGTCGTTCGGTACTACGCTTATGTGCCAGATTCGCAGGATCCGACCGTCCTACGGGGTGAGTCCGTCAACTTCCTCCACGACGTAGTTCTTTCTCTCGACAACCTCGGATTCAAGGTTGGCGAGACGCCGCACAGGTTTGACCGTCCACTCCTTTTGGACCGATTCCATAAGCAAATGCAGTTGGCGTCGGGAATGTGGAAAAAGACCGGGCGCAAGACGATCGTTCTTGTCGATGGGCTCGACCATATCGCCCGCGAACAGAACCCGCAGCACTCATTGATCAGTGACCTACCTTATCCAGAACAGGTCCCCGAAGGAGTGCTGATTGTCTTGGGAAGCCAAACGGACATAGCGTTCCCGGACAGAATCCAGGCGCAAATTCGCCATGCAAACAGGCGAATGGAAATGGAGTTGTTAAACAGAATGTCTGTGTTTCGGGTCGCTGACAGAGTTGGGCTTCGCGTCAAACTGTCCAGAGAGCGGAAGGAGGAGATTTACAGGCTCAGTGGAGGTCACCCACTGGCGCTGCAATACCTATTAAACCGAATTCTCGACAAGGCGTCCGACACGGAGATAGAAGCCGCGCTGAATGCAGCGCTTCCTTATTCGGGAACAATTGAGAACGAGTACCACAGTTATTGGAGACAGGTTGAGAATGATGTGGACCTCGTGCACTTGGTGGGGTTGCTCGCGAGATTAAGGACGGTTGTGGATCTCGGATGGATGGAGAAGTGGGCGAGGGCTGACGCAATTCGCAAACTCACATTCTCTTTTGGACATTATTTCCGGAAAGAGGATGGAAAGCGTTGGTACTTTTTTCACAATAGCTATAGGGTTTTCCTGCTGAACAAGACCGCCGAGTCGCCGACCCACGAATTCGACATTGGTAGGCATCGCGAATTCCACAAGGAACTCGCGGACCTATGCGCGGCCGAACCACCGGCTTCTCCTTGGGCCTGGGAAGAGCTGTATCATCGGTCGCAGTGCGGTGAGCACGCGACCGTGCTCAAGAAGGCCCAACCCAATTTTTTCCGCTCGCAATTCGTCGCGTTTCGCCCCTTGGACGCTGTAAAGAGAGACGCCCAATTAGCACTAGGGTCCGCACTTGAGTCCAGAGACGTCCCGGCGCTGTGTCGCCTTGTATTCTGCGGGGCGGAAGCGGAGAGCCGAGAGTGGCACTTGGAAATGAGCCCGTACTTGGACCTTCTTGTCGATCTTGGTCATCAGCAGGCTGTTACGGAGTACATCCGCGACGGGAGCCGCTTGCGTGTCAAGAACGAAGTGGCGCTCTCTTTGAGTATACGGATGTTCGACGCGGGATGGAAAGACGAAGGGAAAAGGACCTTCGATCTGGCTGAACCACTGGACCTGTTGCACAGCAGTGAACCTATTGAGAACGACCGTCAAGAAGAGAATTCGACGACGCTGTTGACGTGGGCCGAAGCTGCTTCGCGCTTTAGACAGAGTGACGAAGTTCTTCGGATGATCGCTCAAGTGAGGGTTAAGCAGGACGATTTCAAGCGCACCAGTTCGCGGGACGAAACACAATCCGTGCAGAGCTGGCTGTTGTATAGGCTGGCCGTCGGTCTGATCTCGCAGGGCGCGTGGACTGACCTGCGGAAAGTCGAGAGCAGGTTCAAACTGGACCGAGACGATGGCGTGATGGCGTGGTTCTACGTGCAGCGCGAGATTTGGCAGGCATACATAAGCTGCGGAGATATCGAGCATGCGATTGCGCTCTTCGGAGAGGCGTTGGAGAAGATCAATCTGCACAAGGCATCGGCTGCCGTCCGCATTACTTTGGCGGAATTTGCTCTTACGATGTGCCAGAACCCACGTCAGGCGAGAGGGTTCATCGACGGACTGAAGCAGCCACCGGTGGAATCGGACCTCGGTGTCTCGGATCGCGGGATGCAGCCGTTTCTTTATAGATTTCGCCTCAACAGAATCTTGTACGCGTTGGGTGAGAAGTCTGAACCCGCAAAGCTCCTCCCTCTTCCCGCGAACGAACACTACCATGGCGCCGCGTATTTCGAACGTGCAGTCGGCGCTGTGGCGAGACTCTGGGGAAATGCATGGCGAAGAGAAATCGTGCCAACTTCCGAATTACTTCGCGAGTGCCATCCTCTGCTCCGTTTTTTTGCTAGAACGCCGAAGCAGACCCGTGATTGGCACTACTGGTACATCGTGAAGGGGGCCCGTGCCGAGTTTTTCTCGATGATGGTGAGAGCAGTTGCCCTGTACGGCCCGGAGGCGGTCAACAAACTAAAGGAGAAGGTAGACATGGAATGGAGTGGGCGGTGTGAAGTGGGAGTTTGGCCCGCTGACGCTGTCCGTGAGACTGTCCTCGCGTTGTGGAGAGCGGGGGTCGAGAAGGACTGGGCGATAACAAAGTTGCGTGGCATTGAGCAATGGATGTTATCGGATCAGGATGTGGCCGGAAAAATGCGCGAGTGCCGCAGCCAGGCGGATGCCTGGTCTGTCGTTGATGATAGGGCCTCGGCGGAATCCAGTCTTCGACGCATGCTAGATCACTCGATGGGTGTTGGCTACAGGAAGGACTATCAGACGGATGAATGGATCGAGTGGTTAGGTGAAGTCACGAAATTGCAGCGCGACGCAGCTCCTACGAGGTTTACGTGGTTCGCAAAAGCGATTCCGTCTCTGGAAGAGACGACGGAAGGACGGGCGACAAATAATGCTTCTCTAACACTGCTTGAAAAAGCGTTCGATTGGAGTCCCGTTCGGAGCGTCAAGCTCTTATCGTGGCTCTTGGCACAGGGATTGGTGGACTTCGAAGACGCTCTGTCCTTGATGCTGACGAAGGTCGTCACGCAGTCCCCTGGCAATCGCGGTCTAGTCGTCTCGGTTTTCGGAGACGTGCTGTTACCGATATCAGTGTCTTCCGATGGGAGCCTGACAGATGCAATTGTATCCGCGGCGCACTCCTCTGGAGGAGCGACTGAAGCGATGCAGGTGGCGACAGAAATTATCGCGCTTATCGATGAGCACGGAATGCCCTCGGCGAGGGTGGGGTGGCGCAATGGAGTAGCAAATGCACTCCTTCGGTTTGGCATGGATATCGCCAAATTCGGGCTCAAGCTGCCACGAGAAAGTGATGGAGCGCAAGATGGGGGCGAGTTGAAACTAAAGACCGGAGAGGTTCTTACTATTGCCGAGGCTCTCGCAAGAGTCAAGGATGCTAAGGGCCTGCGAAAGCTCTTGAAGGAAGAGGCCGAGGATTCTTTCTTTCCGTGGGAGAAGCTCGTGGCTAAATTCGTCGCTAGAGCGAACGGCCACGATTTAGCTGTGCTGGCGGAGGTCCTAGAGGAGAGGAAAGGCACGTCGGAGGTTCTCATCGCTCTCAGTACTCGAGCGCGTGAGCTAGGGAATGTCGATTTGGCCGGACGGCTGGCGAAGGAGGCGGTGAAGATATCGAAGCCTTACGGCTGGGTGCCCTCCTATGACGGTGGCAGTAAGCTTCTGGCCTTACAGGCGCTCGAGTCAGTCGATCGCGCGGCTGGCCAACGGATGGCGTTTGAAGCGATTGTGAGCGACCTTGGTGCGGGCATCATTTCTTTTCAACCGGTGGCTCAGAATCTCAGGAACATCCTGCCCTTGTTGCAGCTTCCGGCGCCGATTGCCGAAGTGTGGCCGTCTGTCGAGGACTATGTGACTGCCCTATTTGCGGGGAGTGTCGAGCAATCGATTCAGGGGCCCGAGCTGGCCGACGCACCTCGTGATGACGTAGCGATCGGAGCGCTTTATCGGTTGCTAGAGTCCTTGCTTAGCAGCCCGGTAACGCGCGTTGCCATCGGAACTCGCAGCTCTCTCGCGTTTGCTTTGTTGAAAGCTGATTCGAGAGCTATCGACGTACTCGCCAAAGCTTTACAAAGCACCGACGCCGAACAAGAAGCCGGTCTCATAATACTTGATGCCGCAACACGAATGAGAAAGTCACTCCCGGATTGTCTGGTCACGCGGCTCGCTGTCCTTGATTCATCGCCGGATTTTGCTATCAGGACGGCGGCTGAAGAGATTGGTTCACGCCTTGGAGTTAGCGCGTCCAGGAACGACGCCAAGGTCGAACTGCCAGCGATCTATCGATTTGCGCTGCCACCGTCCGAGCTGGATGGCCCCGAGGTTGACGGCACAGTAGACGGAGGCGAGCCTTTGCCGGACTCCGAAAATCCGGAGCAGATTGTACGGCCCTTCGGGACAGAATTAGACGCAATTGCGAGCGAGACGGGGATAGCGAGAGCGAACATTTATTACAGGTGCGTTCAGATCATGAAGAACCTCTCGCCGGCGGACGACTGGTCCGCTGAAGCAGAGAAGAAGCTGCGAGAACAACTCCGTGGCATCGGATTAAGGTTTCCATTCCACAGACCTAGGGCAGCAGCGGCGCGGAGAGCAATGCTTCGAGTGGTCGCCGAGTGTGTAGACGCAGGTCTACTGGATACGGACCGAAACGGGTTTTCGCGGTTACTGAGATTCTACGATCCGTACTTTGTTACCGGTCAGCCTAGCGCTCGTCCTCGGGAAATCGAATCGATTGGAGGAGTCTCAGACTCGGGGATGGTGAAGGATGAATGGCTTAGTCAAGGAGGCGATGCGCTCTCTTCGATCTGCCGGAACCTGTCGGGTGGTTTCATCGTGATTGGAGAGGAGACTCGATTGAAGGGCCTGGGATGGGAGTTACCCGAGGAGAACCGACTGAGCTCGCTCGTGGATCCATCGATTGGGCCAAGTGATGAGGACCTGAAGTATAGGTATCTCTTCAACACGCTCGTGAATGCATGTGTTTCTGACTACCCAACGTCATATGCGTCGAGGACTTTGTCTCGATTGCTTGTCCGGAATGAGGGGTATGGATTCGAGACGCCAGGAGCCGACTGGCTTGCCCTTAACCCAGCAGTGGGTCGTCTATGCGGTTGGCAGCTCTCGGACTCAGGCCTGTTCGAATGGCACAGTGTCGGCGGTGAGTTAATGGTCAAGAGTATTTGGTGGGTTGACGGCAATGTTGACCATGCGCCACCTCACCATCAGGACCAGGTTGGAGAAGGATGGATTGTTGTAGCGTCGCAGCGTGCGCTTGAGAGCTTGTCGAAGTGTCTCGGACCCTTCGAACGGCAGGCTGAAATAGTGCGCTCCGCGCGAATCAACGATCGGCATATGCGCACATTTGCATCGAAACGGGGGCCCGTGTAACCGGAGTTAAGGTATGGGTCGTGAGAGCCTATTGTGATGGCAGTGGCAAAACGCGGGCCGCAGGTGGTTTGTTTCTGACGCTCGCCGCGTATTGGCAACCGGCGCTTCGTGGGGTCGGCTGGAAAAAGACTGGGTCGCGACGTTAAAGGAAAATCCTAAGTAGAGACTCTGAACGTAGTGAAAACGTAGTACAAGTCGCGGCAAAAGCGCGCAATCTGCGAAAAGAAAGCGAATAAAAGGAAGTAAAACGGCTTGTCTGGTTTTGCTCGAACTTGCCACTTTTAAGCGGGTTGCGTCGGCTCCGGCAAGATTTAGTGAATTTGGTTCCCCGCTTGCAAAGCAGGTGCTCTCCCAGCTGAGCTACACGCCCACCGATAACTCTATGATTCTAATAGATTCCTCTGGCCAATGACTACCTGCTCTTTCGGAAGGCGATCTTGCAACGGGTGCCACCCCGATTTTGAGGAACTCTTTCCGTCAGATAAGTGCACATCTCGTGAGCAAGCGGTCTGCTCGAATTCGTTGGTTCAAGTAATCCCTCTGCAACCAGAAACTATTCTGCCCCTGTGAGTTACGAATACCCCGCAACCATCCGAATTGACAAGGGTGCGAGCCGAGCACATGTCGGTCACGGAAGAGACCCCGCGTTCGTCGTGTAATTTCCTAAAAGCACAGCGCGACCCAATGTTGGCCGTTGCAGGAAGAGAGCAGGGCCGCGGCGGACAGCCTAAGTCGATCAGCTAGAGTTGGCGGCATGCTTGAGGCGAGCCTCGCGTTGCCATGTAGCCCACAACTCGAGCCACAAGCGGAGTTCCTCGGCCGACTCCGCGACCTACCGCCGCGCTGCCTTTCGGAGTTGGGATCGCCGCGCACCTTCCAGAATCAAGTCCAG
>Ga0335074_10009537_pt1 | contig 13558 bp, 15 predicted proteins | sample Lox_Sample_23_FD_206715 | JGI IMG/M metagenome (GOLD analysis project Ga0335074, IMG submission 206715) | Soil microbial communities from Loxahatchee National Wildlife Refuge, Florida, United States - Lox_Sample_2.3 | ecosystem: Environmental > Terrestrial > Soil > Wetlands | place: USA...
GCGGGCGCGCTGGTCGCGCTATGCGCTGATCGGGGCGGCCATGCGCTGCGAGCCGGTGGCCACCGCGCGCAGCGATTTCGCGGCGCGCGTCAGCTGCGCGGTGGACCGGGCCGCCGAGGGCCGCGGCGCCGGCGAGCGCCGCGGCGGGCTGCGCGGCCGCGCCGGCGGCGCCTGGGCCTCCGGGGCGGCGGATGCGGCCACGGCCGGCGCGCGCCGCCGGGGCCTGCTGTGGCAGAGCGCGCTGGCCGCCGCACTGGTCGTCTGCGTGGCGGGCTCGTCGATCCTGATGCTGCGCTACGTGGCGCTCGGACCGGCGGCGGGGTTGGCCGGGGTGACGGCGCTGACGGCGGCACCGGTCGCAAGCGGCGCGCCCGCGGTGCTCGCGACGCCGGCCTCCGAGCAGCTGCTCGCCCGCGCACGGCAGGCGGCCGCCGTGCTCGGCCTGGGGCCGGCCACGCCCGCCGTGCCCGTCGCGGCGGGCGCACCGCTGCCAACCGATCACGAGCCCTGGAGCTACGTCACCCCCCCGAATGACTCCGGCGGCGGCACTCCGTTGCGCACCGAACTGGTCGACTACATCGTGGCGCACAGCGAGTATTCGACCCCGCTGATGCGGCCGGACCTGCTGTCCGCGTTGATCAGCGGAGGCGGGGGCGAGGATGATCCGGACAGCGTCCTGCCCGCGGCGGGTGCCGTGCACCCGGATGCGGCAGCCGGTGGTGTGGATGCGCGTCCGGCTCCCGCTGCCAGCCGCTAGCAGGCCAGCCCCCGGCGTCGCGGTGCGGCCGCGTGCCGCCGCGACGCGCAGGCATCGGGGCACGGCGGCCGGGACGATCGCGGCGGCCGGGACCGTGGTGCTGCTGTGGACGGCGGCAGCCGGCGCCGCCTCGGCCCCCACGGCGCCGGGGCTCTCGCCCGACGACCCGCGGGCGTGGCTGGAGCGCACCGATGAGGCGCTGGCGACGCGCAACTACCGCGGGGTGTTCGTCCACGAGTATGCGGGGGAGACCGAGACGCTGCGCATCGTGCACCGGGTCGGCAGCGACGGGCTCTCCGAGCGCCTGCAGTCGCTGGATGGGTCGGGCCGCGAGTTCATCCGCCGCGGCAATGAGCTGTACTGCTACCTGCCCGATCAGCACACCGTGCTGGTGGAGCGCAGCTCCGACCAGGGGCTGCTGCTGGCGGGGCTGCCGCACATCGATGCGACGCCCGCGGGGCAGTACCAGGTGCGCCAGGTGGCCCGCACCCGCGTCTCGGGCCGCATCGCGCGCGTCATCGCCATCGAGCCGCGCGACCAGCTGCGCTACGGCTACCGCGTGTGGATCGACGAGGCGACGGCGATGCCGCTGCGCATGCAGCTGCGCAGCGCGCGCGGCCGGGTGCTCGAGCAGATCGTATTCACCGAGCTGGCATTGCCGGCGCACATTGCCGCCAGCGAGCTCGCCCCGGGGATCGACGCGCGCCACTTCCGCTGGGTGCAGCAGAACGCCTCGGCGGCGGCGGCGCCGAATGTGCCCGGCCTGTCGGTGACCTGGCAGGCGAGCGCGCTGCCGGCGGGCTTTCGCATGACCGCCAGCGCCCAGCAGATGCTGCCCGGAGGTCCGGCCGAGCACCTGGTGTTCAGTGACGGGCTCGCCTCGGTATCCGTATTCGTGCAGCCGCGCCAGGAGCGCAATGGCTCGGTGCCGCGCGATGACAGCGCCTCGCTGGGCACCTCGTCGGCCTATGCGGTGGCGCTGCAGGGGTACCGCGTCACGGTGGTGGGCGAGGTGCCGCCGCAGACCGTGCGTGAGATTGCGCAGGCCTTTCGCAGCGCGGGCCAGGCCTCGGGGCTGGGCGAGCCGGGTGTCGCGGTGCCGATGGCGCTGTCTCCGGAGGTCCCGGCCGGCGCGGCGTTCACCGAGGGCTTACCGGGGCTGCTGCCGGCCGTTCCGGCCCGTGAGAGCGGTGCGGCAGCCGCCGGCGGCCTGCCGGGACCGCGCCGACGTTGATGCCGGCGGGCCGCCCGAGTGCGCCGCCCGGCGCACTGGTGCTGCTGACGCGCCCGGAGTGCGGGCTGTGTGAGCAGATGCGGGCCGAGCTCGCGGCCCTGGCCGCGCGCACCGCCCTGCCGCCGCTGCGGCTGCTCGACGTGGACAGCGATGCACAGCTGCGGCGCCGCTACGGGCTGAAGATTCCGGTGCTGCTGCTCGCCGGGATCCCGGTGTGCAGCGTACGGCTGGATGAGGCGCAGCTGCTCGCGGCGCTGGCCGAGCACGCCGCGCAGACCGCCCGCGGCGCGCTGGCGCCAGCCGATCGGGGCTGACCGGCTATAATCCGCCGCCCGCGGCGCCGCCCCGGTCGCGGGGCGCAAGCTCCCCGATGCAACGCATACGCAACCTGTCGATCATCGCGCACGTCGATCATGGCAAGTCCACGCTCGCAGATCGCCTGATCCAGCTGTGCGGCGGGCTGCCGGCCCGCGAGATGCAGGAGCAGGTGCTCGATTCCATGGAGCTGGAGCGCGAGCGCGGCATCACCATCAAGGCTCAGAGCGTCACGTTGAATTATCAGGCGCGCGACGGTCAGAGCTACCAGCTCAATCTGATCGATACGCCCGGACACGTGGACTTCTCCTATGAGGTGTCGCGCAGCCTCGCCGCCTGCGACGGGGCGCTGCTGGTCGTGGACGCCTCGCAGGGGGTGGAGGCGCAGAGCGTCGCCAACTGCTACACCGCCATCGAGCAGAATCTCACGGTGCTGCCGGTCATCAACAAGATCGACCTGCCATCGGCCGATCCCGCGCGCGTGATCGACGAGATCGAGCAGATCATCGGCATCGAGGCCACCGACGCGGTGCGCGTCAGCGCCAAGACCGGCGAGGGGGTGCCGGAACTGCTCGAGGAGATCGTGCGGCGCATCCCGCCGCCGCGCGGCGATGCCGCCGCGCCGCTGCAGGCGCTGATCGTCGATTCGTGGTTCGACAACTACGCCGGGGTGGTGTCGCTGGTGCGGGTGGTCAACGGCACGGTACGCCGGGGCGAAAAGATCCGCCTGATGTCCACCGGCCGCAGCTTCCACGTCGACCGGCTGGGGCGCTTCACGCCCAAGAGCCTGCTGCTCGAGAGTCTCGCGGCCGGCGAGGTCGGCTTCCTCGTGGCCGGCATCAAGCAGATCGATGGCGCGCCGGTGGGCGACACCATCACGCTGGATGCGCGCCCCTGCGCCGCGCCGCTGCCCGGCTTCAAGCAGATCCAGCCGCGGGTGTTCGCCGGGCTGTTTCCGGTGAACTCGGAAGATTACGAGAATTTTCGCGATGCGCTCGCCAAGCTGAAGCTCAACGACTCGGCGCTGCACTACGAGCCGGAGGTGTCCACGGCGCTGGGCTTCGGCTTTCGCTGCGGTTTTCTGGGGCTGCTGCACATGGACATCGTGCAGGAGCGGCTCGAGCGCGAGTACTCGCTCGACCTGGTCACCAGCGCTCCGACCGTGGTGTACGAGCTGGCGCGCACCAACGGCGGGACCGAGTACGTGGACAATCCGGCGAAGCTGCCGCCGGTGACCGAGATCGCGGAGCTGCGCGAGCCGATCATCACCGCGAGCATCCTGGTGCCGCCCGATTACGTCGGCGGGGTGCTCGGCCTGTGCAGCGAGAAGCGCGGCGTACAGAAGAAAATGCTCTACCTCGGCACGCAGGTGTCGCTGCAGTACGACCTGCCGCTCGCCGAGGTGGTGCTCGACTTCTTCGACCGGCTGAAATCCGCCAGCCGCGGCTACGCGTCGTTCGATTATGTCTTCAGTCATTTTCAGGCGGCACCGCTGGTCAAGCTGGACATCCTGATCAACGGCGAGCGGGTGGACGCGCTGTCGATGATCGTGCATCGGGACCAGGCCTATGCGCACGGGCGCGAGCTCGTCGACAAGATGCAGGAGCTGATTCCCCGGCAGATGTTCGAGGTCGCCGTGCAGGCGGCGATCGGCAGCCATATCATTGCGCGCGCCACCGTCAAGGCGCTGCGCAAGAACGTGCTCGCCAAATGCTACGGCGGCGACGTGACGCGCAAGCGCAAGCTCCTCGAGAAACAGAAAGAGGGCAAGCGCCGCATGAAGCAGCTCGGTCAGGTCGAGATCCCGCAGGAAGCCTTTCTCGCCGTGCTCAAGGTCGGGCGCAAGTGATCGCCCGGGCAGCGCGCCGGCCGGCCCGGGAGAGCGGCCGGCCCGGGGGAGCGGCCGGCCGGACGATCGGGCGGGTGGTGCACACACGAGGAGGAAGCTATCGATGAGGGCGGCATGCTGACACAGTTAATCTCGATCCTGGCCTGGATGGCGCTACCGGCGCTGCTCATCGCGATCATCGACGACTGGTTCCTGCGGCCGCAGCGACGGCTGCGCGGCCGATCGGGCCCGCAGGCGGCCGCCGCGGGGGGTGCGACGCCGGCGGCGGCCGGCCCGCTGTCCGATCCCCCGCTCATCGCGGTGGTCTATTACATCCTGCCGGTGCTGCTGGTGGCCGGGGTGCTGCGCCTGCTGATCTCCGAGCAGCTGGACTTCAGCCTGGTGCTGGTCATCGTGGTGGCCCTGTCGGGGCTGATCTGGCTGGCCGATCACCTGCTGTTCGCGCCGGCGCGCCGGCGCGCCGCCGAGCGCGCGCGGCCGGATCTGACGGCTGCGCCGGCGGCGGTCATGGTGCCGGTGACGGTCGACTATGCGCGCAGCTTCTTCCCCGTCGCGCTGATCGTGCTGCTGATCCGGGCGTTCGTGTTCGAGCCGTTCCGCATCCCGTCGGATTCGATGATGCCGACGCTGCTGGACGGGGACTTCATTATCGTGAACAAGTACGACTACGGCCTGCGCCTGCCGGTGCTGGACCGCAAAATCGTGCCGATCGGCGAGCCGCACCGCGGAGATGTGGTGGTTTTTCGCTTTCCACCTGATCCGAGCGTGAACTACATCAAGCGCCTGGTGGGCCTGCCGGGCGATCATGTGCGGGTGTTCAACGACCAGCTGATCATCAACGGCAAGCCCGTGCCGCTCGTGCTGGACCGGCGCTACGACGATGGGTGCTACCACAACATGCGCCTGTCGACCGAGGTGCTGGGCCGCCACACCCACCAGGTGCTCTCCTGTCTGACGCCGTACGAGATCGTCGCGCCGGTCACTCCCACGTGTCACCGGCGCATGGATCGCAACTACGTCTGCGTGGAGCCGGACATGGGGGAAGCCGATCACGGCGACTCGCCCGAGATGATCGTGCCCCCCGGTGAGTACCTGATGATCGGCGACAACCGTGACAACAGCTACGACGGGCGCTACTGGGGGTTCGTGCCGGAGGCCAACCTGGTCGGCAAAGCCACTTACGTCTGGTTCAACTGGGACCTGGAACGCTCGGGAGGCCCGACGTGGAGTCGCATCGGGCACCGCATCCAGTGAGTCCGCAGGGAGTCGACGATCATGCGTCATTCGCCCGACATGCCTCACCCGCCGCGCGCGCAGCGTGGCGTGACCTTCCTCGGCTGGCTGGTGCTGCTGGTGCCGGTGGCCATCGTCGTGTACGCCGGCATTCGCCTGACGCCGCTGTACCTGAACTACATGCGGGTGGCCAAGTCGCTCGAGCGGCTCTCGGAGGAGAATCCGGACCCCTCGACCATCACGGCTGACGCCCTGCGCCAGTCGCTCAACAAGAGCTTCGACATCGAGACCATCGAGTACCCGACCACCCAGGACATCGACATCCACCGCGACGGCAACGGCTGGGTCGCGATCGCCGACTACCAGGACAGCGCGCCGCTGTTCGGCAACCTCTCGGTGGCGGTGCAGTTCCACAAAGAGGTCGACCTGCCCTAAGCTTCGCGGCTTATGGATCGCACCGAGCGGCTGTGCGGCTGGCTGCGTGATACGCTCGGCTATACGCCTCGCGACGGGGAGCTGTTCGAGCAGGCGCTGACCCACCGCAGCGTCGGCAGCCCGAATAACGAGCGGCTGGAGTTCCTCGGCGATGCGGTACTCGGCCTGGTCATCGCCCGGTACCTGTTCGAGCGCTTCGAGGGCGCCGATGAGGGGCAGCTCAGCCGTCTGCGCGCGCGCGTCGTCAGCGGCGAGTCGCTGGCGCAGCTCGCGGGCGCGCTGGGGCTGTCCGACTGGCTGGTGCTCGGCCCGGGAGAGATCAAGACCGGCGGGGCGCACCGCGAGTCGATCCTCGCCGATGCGCTCGAGGCGCTGTGCGGAGCGCTGTATCTGGACGGCGGACTCGCCGCCGCGCGCCGGGTGATGCTGCGGGTGGTGGCCCCGGCGCTGCGGCTGGATGCACCCGATGAGCTGAAGGACCCGAAGACCCGCCTGCAGGAGCTGCTGCAGGCGCGCGGCCTCGCGCTGCCGCGCTACCGGGTCGAGAGCGTCGGGGGTGCATTGCATGCGCAGGTGTTTCGCGTAACCTGTGAGGTGCCGCAGATGGCGGCCTCGGCCAGCGCGACGGGCTCGAGCCGCCGGCGGGCCGAGCAGGCCGCCGCGGCGCTCGTGCTCGCGCAGCTGGAAGCTGCGCGAGCCGTGGATAGCGGCTGAGCGGGTGGCGTGCCCTCGAGCGAACGAAGCGTGAGCGATCGGTGAGTGAGTTTCACAGCGGGTACGTGGTACTCGCGGGCCGCCCCAACGTGGGCAAGTCCACCTTGCTGAATGCACTGGTGGGGCACAAGCTGAGCATCGTGACCCCCCGGCCGCAGACCACGCGCCAGCGCCTGCTCGGGCTGGCCCATCTGCCGGATGCGCAGATCGCCTTCATCGATACCCCCGGGCTGCACCGCGGGCCGCGCCGCGGTCTGAACCGCGCCATGAATCGCAGCGCCGCCGCGGCGCTCGCCGAGGCGGACGTGGAGCTGTTCGTGGTGGAGGCGCTGCGCTGGACCGAGGAGGATACGCTCGCGCTGGAGCGCATCGCGGCCGCGCACCGGCCGGTGATCGTGGCCGTCAACAAGATCGATCGCGTGCGGCCGCGCGAGCGGCTGCTGCCGTACCTGGCGCAGCTTGGCGCGCGTCACGACTTCCGCGAGATCGTGCCGATCGCCGCGGCGAAGGGCGACAATCTGCCGCAGCTCACGCGCGCGCTGGTGAAGGCGCTGCCCGTCGGCCCGGCGATGTTTCCGGCCGACCAGCTGACCGATCGCAGCGAGTCGTTTCGCATCGCCGAGACGATCCGCGAGAAGCTCAGCCTGGAGCTGGTGGAGGAGCTGCCGTACGGCATCGCCGTGGAGATCGAGCGCCTCGAGAGCGAGGCGGACGGACGACAGGTCGTGGCGGCGGTGATCTGGGTGGATCGGCGTGGCCAGAAGCCGATCGTGATCGGCGCGCAGGGCGAGCGGCTGCGCCGCATCGGGCGCGCCGCGCGACTGGAGCTGAACCGGCTGCTCGGAGGGCGCTTTCATCTGCAGCTTTGGGTGAAAGTGCGCGAGGACTGGGCCGACGATGCGCGCGCCCTCAGGCAGCTGGGCATGGAGTGAGGGCGAGGAGGCGGGAGCGATGACACCGGCACCGATGAGGGATCGGAGCGAGCTGCGGGGTGCGCGGCAGTGAACCGCCCGACGCCGCGAGTGCAGCTGGCGCGCGGTTACGTGCTGCACCAGCGGCCCTTCCGCGACAGCAGCCTGATCGTGGAGATCTTCACGCGCGATCACGGGCGCCTGACGGTATTCGCTCATGGGGCGCGTGGTCTGCGCCCGCGCTTCGGGATGCTGCAGCCCTTTCGCCCGCTGCTGCTGTCCTGGAGCGGCCGCGGCGAGGCACCTTCGCTGGTGGCTGCCGAGCGCGCCGAGGCGCCGGCCACGGGGCTGCCGGACGCGGGGGCGCCGGCCGGGCTGCCGGCCGCGCGCCTGATGAGCGGCTTCTATCTGAACGAGCTGTTGCTCAAGCTGCTGACACGCGATGATCCGCATGCGGGATTGTTCGATCTGTACGAGACGACACTGGGGGCGCTGGCGGTGAGTGCCGAGGTGGAGGCGCCGTTGCGGTTGTTCGAGACGCGGCTGCTGCAGTTCGTCGGCTATGGCCTGAATCTCGCCGCGGAGGCCGATACGGGCCGGCCGGTGCGCGCGGAGGCCCACTATCACTACCGTCCCGGCGTGCACGGCTTCGTGATCGCCGAGCCGGCCAGTCCCGGCGCCATCGCGGGCTCCGTGCTGCACGGGCTCGCCGCCGGCGAGGTACCCAGGGGCGAGGAGCCGCAGCGCCAGGCGCGCGCGCTGATGCGCGCGGCGCTCGATCACTGTCTCGAGGGACGCGAGCTGGTCACGCGCACCGTGGCGCGCTCGCTCAGCAGCTACCCGCGCCGGGAGCGCCGCGCCTGATGCACGCAACCATCGCGCTGGGTGTGAACATCGATCACGTCGCGACGCTGCGCCAGCAGCGTCAAACGCGCTATCCGGAGCCGCTGCAGGCGGCGCTGCTGGCCGAGCAGGCCGGCGCGGACAGCATCACCCTGCACCTGCGCGAGGACCGCCGCCACATCCAGGAGCGCGACGTGCGGCTGCTCGCCGAGCTGATCGGCACGCGCATGAACCTGGAGATGGCCGCCACCGCGCCGATGCTGCAGCTGGCGTGCGCGCTGCGCCCGGCCGATTGCTGCCTGGTGCCCGAACGGCGCGCGGAGCTGACCACCGAGGGTGGACTGGACGTGGCCGCCGGCGCGACGCGGCTGGCCGAGCAGTGTGCGCAGCTCGCCGGCGCCGGCATCCGCGTGGCGCTGTTCATCGATCCGGATGCGGCGCAGGTGCAGGCCGCGGCGGCCGCGCGCGTGCCGGTGGTCGAGCTGCACACCGGTGCCTATGCGGACGCCCGCGGGGCGGCGCAGGCGCGCGAGCTGCAGCGGCTGCAGGCGGCGGCGCAGCTGGCCGCGAGCCGCGGGCTGGCGGTGCATGCCGGCCACGGACTCAACTATCACAACGTCGGGCCGATCGCGGCCATTCCCGAGGTGGTCGAGCTGAACATCGGGCACGCGATCATCGCGCGCGCGCTGTTCGACGGGCTCGCCGCCGCGGTGCGCGACATGAAGGCGCTGATGCTGGCGGCGCGCGCGCCGGCGCCCGCGGCCGCAGCGCGCCCGCACGCCTGAGCGTCGCGCATGATCTTCGGCATCGGCATCGACGTGCTGGAGGCGCGCCGCCTGAGCGAGACCTATGCGCGCTTCGGTGAGCATTTCGTCGCGCGCCTGCTGATGCCGCAGGAGCGCGCGCAGTTCGAGGGCGCGCAGCGTCCCGAGCGCTTTCTGGCGATGCGCTTCGCCGGCAAGGAGGCGATCGCCAAGGCGATGGGCACCGGCTTCGCGCACGGCATCTGGCTGCGCGACGTCGGAGTGGTGCAGAACGCCTGGGGGCGCCCCGAGGTCGTCTACTCGACGCGCGGCGAGCGGCTGCGGCGCGAGCTCGGCATCGGCGAGGGGTACGTGACGCTGAGCGATGAGGCCGGGCTCGTGGTCGCCGTGGCGGTGCTGCTGCGCGCGCCCGGCGCGAGCGGCTCACCGGCCGGGACGTAGCGCATGAACTGCCTGGTGTTCGACATCGAGACGGTTCCCGACGTGGCGCTCGGGCGGCGGCTGTATGGTCTGGACGGACTGGACGATGCGGCGGTCGCCAAGGCGATGTTCGCTCACCAGCGTGCCGCGAGCGGCCACGAGTTCCTGCCGCATCTGCAGCAGCGCGTGGTCGCGATCGCCTGCGCGCTGCGCTCGCGCGATCAGCTGGTGCTCTGGAGCCTGGGGAATCTCGACTCGGCCGAGCCGGAGCTGCTGCAGCGCTTCTTCGACGGGATCGATAAGTATTCGCCCGAGCTGATCTCCTGGAACGGCGGCGGCTTCGACCTGCCGGTGCTGCACTACCGGGCGCTGTGGGCCGGCGTGCAGGCGCCGCGCTACTGGGAGACCGGCGAGGAGGACGGCACCTTCCGCTACAACAACTATCTGAGCCGCTATCACTGGCGGCACCTGGACCTGATGGACGTGCTGTCGGGGTTTCAGGCGCGGGCGCGCGCCTCACTGGCCGATGTGGCGGCGCTGCTGGGCTTTCCCGGCAAGCTCGGTCTGTCGGGGGAGCGCGTCTGGGAGGCCTATCTTGCGGGCGAGCTGGCCGCGGTACGCCGCTACTGCGAGACCGACGTGCTGAACACCTACCTCATCTATCTGCGCTTCCAGCATATGCGCGGCCGGCTGGATCACGCCGCGCTCGAGGCGGAGCTGGAGCGCGTGCGCCGGCTGCTGCAGGCGTCGGGCGAGCCGCACCACGCCGAGTTCCTGCAGAGCTGGCAGGCGCTGCAGGCGCCGCAGGCGCCGCAGGCGCAGGCCGGGCGCGCCTAGCGCGCGACCGGAGGCGGTCATGGCCATCGAGATCGAGCGCAAGTTCCGCCTGAGCAGCGACGCCTGGCGCGCCGAGGTGCGCGGCAGCACGCTGCTGCGCCAGGGCTATCTGGCCAACACGGCGCGCGCCTCGGTGCGCGTGCGGCTGGACGGGCAGCACGGCTGGCTGTCGGTGAAGGCCATGCGTGCCGGCACCACGCGCGAGGAGTACGAGGTGCAGATTCCGCAGGCCGACGCGCGCGAGATGCTCGAGCGACTGTGCGAGGGGATCGCCATCGAGAAGTGGCGGCACATCGTCGAGCACGCGGGCCGCCGGTGGGAGATCGACGAGTTCCTGGCCGAGAACGCCGGCCTGGTGATCGCGGAGCTGGAACTGGAGTCCGAGGACGCGCCGTTCGAGCGGCCCGCGTGGCTCGGCCCGGAGGTCACGTACGACGAGCGCTACTACAACGTGCGCCTCGCGCAGCGGCCGTTTCGCCACTGGCCCGAGAATCTGCTGGCATCGCGATGAGCCTCGGGCCGCTGATGGTGGGCGTGGCCGGCACGGCACTCGATGCCGGGGACCGCGCGGTGCTGGCGCACCCGCTGGTCGGCGGGGTGGTGCTGTTCACGCGCAACTACGCCGAGCGCGCGCAGCTCGCCGCGCTGTGCGCCGAGATCCGCGCGCTGCGCAGCCCGCCGCTGCTGATCGCGGTGGACCAGGAGGGCGGCCGCGTGCAGCGCTTCGGCGCCGGTTTCTCGAGATTGCCGGCGCCGCGTCGCATCGGCCAGGTGTACGACGCGGACGCGCAGCAGGGGCTCGCGATGGCGCGCGCTCTGGGGTGGCTCATGGCCGCGGAGCTGCTGGCCTGCGGGCTGGACCTGTCGTTCATGCCGTGCGTGGATCTGGATTACGGCCTGTCGCAGGTCATCGGCGATCGCGCCCTGCATGCGCGCGCCGCGGTGGTGGCACAGCTGGCGATTGCCTACGTGCACGGCATGCGCGAGGCGGGCATGGCGGCGACCGCCAAGCATTTCCCGGGGCACGGGGCGGTCGTGGCCGACTCGCATCGGGATCTGCCGGTGGACCGCCGCGAGCTCGCCGATCTGCAGGAGGATCTGCTGCCCTACCGCCGCCTCATCGACAACGCGCTGCCGGCGGTCATGGTGGCGCATGTGCTGTTTCCGGCGGTGGACGCGCTGCCGGCGAGCTTCTCGCGCCGCTGGATCCAGGGGGTGCTGCGCGAGGAGCTGCGCTTCGGCGGGCTGGTGGTATCCGACGATCTTTCGATGGCGGGCGCAGCCTCGATGGGCGAGCTGCCCGAGCGGGCCGCGCGCGCGCTCGCGGCCGGTTGCGACCTGCTGCTGGTCTGCAATGACCGCCCCGGGGTCGAGCGGCTGCTGCGCGAACTTGCGGTCACGCCCGATCCGGTCTCGCAGCTGCGGCTGGTGCGCATGCGCGGCGCCAAAGCCGCGCCATTTGAGACCCTGGCCGCATCGGCGGCCTGGCAAAGGGCGCGAGAATGGCTGGCGCGCGGCGTGGCGACCCCCGAGCTGGATTTTCCGGCCGGCCGCGCCGATACGAGAGGCAGCCGGACAGGACCATGACCGACGGGTCGGTCGAATTGCTGCGCGCGGTACTGGACAGCGCGCCCGAGGGCGTCGTGGTGTGCGAGGCGCGCGGCGCGGATCACGCGCTGGTGTACGCGAACGCCGCTTTCTGGCGCCTGAGCGGCTATGCGCCCGGGGAGCTGATGGGCCAGGACCTGCGGCGACTGCAGTCCTGGGATCGCGAGCAGGAGGGCCGCTCGCGGCTGCGCGCCGCGATGGAGCGCGGCGAGTCCTGCCGCCTGCTGCTGCGCAATTACCGCAAGGACGGCGCGCAGTTCTGGAACGAGCTGCTGGTGCAGCCGCTGCCGCCGGCCGCGGCGGGCGCGGGCGCGGGTGCGGGTGCGGGTGCGGATGCGGATGCGGCCGTGGGAGCGTCTGCGGGCCCGGGTGCGGGCGGTGTCACGCCGCGCGTGACACACTTCGTCGGGTTTCTGACCGACGTCAGCGAGCGCGAGCGCTCGGCGGCGCGCCGTGGGCCGATGCCGATGGATCGGCTGCGCGAGGACCGGCTCTCGGGACTGTATTCGCGCGCCTACTTCGAGGAGCTGCTGCGGCACGATTGGCAGGTGGGCCTGCGCGAGCGGCGCGCGCTCACGGTGCTGGCATTCGACATCAACGAGCTGGGAGCCTATAACGACACCTTCGGCCGCGCGGCGGGGGATGCCTGCATACGCCGCGTCGCCGGCGTGATCGGCGCGTGCTTCCGGCGCGGCTCGGACGTGGTGACGCGCTGGGAGGGAGCGTGCATCGTGGCGATGATCCGCAGTTCCGACCCGGAGAGCCTGCCGGCGTTCGCCGCCTCGATCGTGCAGAAGGTGCTCGAGCAGCACATTCATCACCCGCGCGCACAGCGACAGAAATTCATCTCCATCAGCGCCGGGGCCGCAAGCCTCGAGCCCAGCGGCGAGTGCGCGCCGCACAGCCTGGTCGAGGCGGCGCTGCGGGCGCTGGCACGCGCCAAGCAGGCCCGGCCGCAGCAGATCGCGGTGGCGGCGCCCAACGGGAAGGATTGACGCAGGGGGAATCGATCATGGCAGAGCCTTGGGCGGGCCGCGGCCGGCACACCCGGCGTCGCGGCGTGATTGGCCCGCGGCCGGCGCTGCTGGCGTGGGTCGTGGCGCTGCTGGGCGTCGTGGCCATGGCGCCGGGGCGCGCACAGCCCGTAGCGGCCGCGGACGCCATCCTCGGCAACTGGCTCACCCAGCCGCGCGACGGCATCATCCGGATCAGCCGGACGGCCGACGGTCACTATGAGGGCCGCATCGTCGGCGGCGACTCGCCCGGGCGCCTGGACACGCACAATCCGGATCCGGCGCGCCGCGGCGAGCGGCTGCTCGGCCGGACGATCCTGCGCGACATGACCTACGTGGGCGCGGGCCGCTGGTCCGGTGGCACGATCTACGACCCCGACAGCGGCCACACCTACCGCTGCCGCATCGAGTGGCGCAGCCCGGAGCAGCTGCGCGTGCGCGGCTTCCTCGGTATCTCGCTGCTGGGCCGCTCGCAGATCTGGACGCGCTATCTGGGCAGCTCGATGCAGCTGCCGCCGCACGGGCGATAGCCGCCCCGGCACGGCAGCGCCTGATGCGGGCATGCCCGTGCAGAGACGTGGCACGGCCCGGCGGCAAGGGTAGGTTGTATGGACCCGACCGGCGA
>Ga0335074_10009539_pt1 | contig 13558 bp, 7 predicted proteins | sample Lox_Sample_23_FD_206715 | JGI IMG/M metagenome (GOLD analysis project Ga0335074, IMG submission 206715) | Soil microbial communities from Loxahatchee National Wildlife Refuge, Florida, United States - Lox_Sample_2.3 | ecosystem: Environmental > Terrestrial > Soil > Wetlands | place: USA: Florida...
TCCATGATCCGTTGGAGGCGGCATGTTCGAATTCGGATTTTCATCTAGGAGCGGTATGTTTTCCTGCCCGGGATCGCTTGACGAATGATCCCTTTCGGCATTCCGCGTATCGTCGCGCTGCTGTGCATTTGCTGCCAGCCCAACGAACGCTGCCGTGGCAAGCGCGGCGGATCCTGCCCCCAGGAAAGCCCGCCGTGACGGATTCTCTGCGATCTCCAACGACTTATCTTGATCCCCCATTGTCCTTCTCCATTTCTGCGGCCAGACGATTGGCTGCAGTCTGCAAATATATCGCTTCTCCTCTGACGGCCGCATCGGCAACTAGCTCTGCCGCCTCATGAGAGGCATTTAGGGAGCCAAATAATTTTGCTCAGTTTGCAGGGGTTTATCCGGTAGTCAATCCAGATTTGAGTCAAGGTATCGACAATTCACGTCGAAATGCCGACGCATATGCGCGGTCAATATAGTGATCCATTCTGGCTCCGAAGACCTTTCTTACCAGTATCCGTTGTGATTCCGAAAGCGCGGGCGCCTCAAAAACGAAGTTGTAAAGAAAATCCCGGCCGTCGACGAGCACATCGCTGACAGGCATACTGAATTCGATGACAAGACCGATCTGGTCGGGCCGCCGCTCTCTTTCCGCGTAAAACGATGCTCCGTTTTGCTCGCCGCAGGCGTAGATCTGCTAGCAAGATGCCTCTCGCAGGCAAACATCCGTGCCTTTTCCATAGCCTGGAAATATAGATCTGTGATTGTCTCATCATCCAGTCCGGCCGGATCAGTTCCTTCGAGGAAAGGTCCCAGGTATTGCCCGACGACGCTGACGATCTCAAGCGCGGTCTGAACGTCGTACCCTGAGCCGGATCTTCCTGTGACAGACAGAAGCCAATGTGCGAAATCTGCGAAGGTCCTAATCAACCGATCGACGGAGCCCGATCCTATTTGCGCAAGTGAAGCCTCTGGAGATTTACTTTCCAAAGCATCGATGGTGGAGCCCAACCAATCTGGATATTCCCGAAGCCGCGCCCTGCTTTTCGAGATTTTTTCCCCCGCGTTCCCGGCAGGCTCTTTGGCATCATCGCCAGTGTTTCCCAAACGGTTGGGTGATATCCCTTTGCAATTGGTAGACCTCTCCAGCGCAGCACGGGTGAGCGAATGCGAAATAATCTCCCGGCTGGCGTAACGGACGACAATGGGCGGGATTTGAGTATGTGCGACCATGTAGCTGGCCCGCAAAATGTCTTTCAGCCCTTTGCAGTACCTCAACTCGGCGGCTTGCAGGGCCATGTGGAACTGCTTGCTGAATGCTCGAAGAACCTCTTTTTCGGATCGACGCAACGCTTCTTTGCCCGCGACCGATGGTAGCTCTAAAAGACTCTCTGCGGCATTTGCCGGGATTTTAGTCCAGAGCATCGCGGATAGAGGGTCCGGTTGCCAGCGTCGCAATTCCGAATCTGCGATTCCTTTCCAGCCCAACAATAGCTCGATATGCAGGCGCCCATCGACAATCAGCGTCCGCGACTCCTTTTCTGGGATTGCGCGTAAAACAGCGACCAGCAATGTCTGGTCAAGGAGTCCGCCGTGTACAACAGCAGAGAGGAGGAGTGCATTGAGCAGATGAGCAGAATCGGGATCGCCATTCGTCCCAACCCGATTCTGAAGCCCATTTAGCCAGCGCACGAGAAGTTCCTTCGATTCCTCATACTGTTGGAGCCTGATTTTGACGCCTTCTCTGAAAGGGTTGTGGTACGGATAAGGCGGTAATGGAATCCGCGGTAGTTCGACTCTGGTTCTGGTTTCGGCTGACCAGCGAAGGGCCGCCGCGCGCAGAACGCGAAGAAATCGGCGGGCATCATCGTTGCTACATTTCTCAAGTATTAACGATTCGAGATCTCGAACATCCTCTTTCCCCCAGACGCCATCCTGCCCGTTGAGCAGGATCTGCGCAAAGGCGTTCTGGGTTGCTCCCTCCAGCAACGCCTTCAATGGTGGCAGTGCGTCAGCTCTTTCGTGACGCCCGCGCCCTAGCTTCTCCGCGTCTGCGAAAACGTTCAATGTCTGGACCGTAGTCGATGATTTCTCGTCCGTCATTGTCGATTGCCCTGAAACCAAGATCTTGTTTTAAGACCTTTGGGAGTTGGTCCTGCATGAATCCGCAGTAATTCTTAAAGGAAAATGTCAAATACTTACCCCATGGCTCCTCGCCGCGAAAGAAATGGGCGAGCCATGCAGAGACGTACTGAGGACAGAAGCCCCGCTCAATCAATTCTGTTCGGCCAAAGTGGCGCGAAGCGTTTGCTGGGAGTGGTAAATATTCTTCGAGGTATTGCTCGATAACGGAAGCCGTTACTTGTCTGAAGAAGAAACCGTTGGGAAGCTCTTCAATGAAATATAGCCTTCCCTGCAATTCATTGGGAAATAATGATAGGCACTCTCTCTGGTATTTCGAATACGCTTCAATCTGAGCCAACGCCATTCCAGGAATTCTCATCAGCCTCGACTTGGTCTGATCCTTAGGGCCCTTGTCCTGGAAGGCGGTGAGACCGGACTCAAAATCCAACTCGCTTGGGTAAATGAACGGATCTTTGATGGCGCGAAACCCGACCACCCAACCGACCATCATCACCGTATAAAGGGTGAATAGGTTGTGTTGTTCAATCAAGCTGCCGGCGCGCACAAGTGCGCGTGCATCGCCAGGCAGACCGCTAATTCTAACGGCTAACTTTGAAACCGCCTCCCGGACACACTCAGCGGTGGGGCAGATTGTACTTCCAACCGCGAAGTTTTCCGTGTCAGACTCTACGACTTGAATTTGCGGAAGCGGGCATTCGAGTGCAATGAGGTCGCTCCGAATGCTCCTGACAGTGTTTTCGTAGACTTCCCGGAGGCTCTTGATTGAAGGGGTTGCGTAGAACCTGTCATCTCGCGCGATCTGAATGTCCCTGCCCGTGATGAATGAGGCCGCGAAGAGATCTCCGGCAGTCAAGTCGACGATCCTCTGAAAGAACGAATAACTAATACGCTAAAGAGTCACTCTGCTCAACGTATTTGTGATGATGTTGGTGGGATCGGATGCAAGCCTGCTCTTCAACAATACTCTATAACTGGGAAGGTCTTTATCGAACAGTATGACGGTCGTGTTGCCAACAGCGCCTCGTAGTTTAACTGATAGATGTTGCCGCAGATATCTCTCTACACCGGCGTAGTCTGGCAGCGCGAAAGTTGGCATGCAACGTCGCGCCCATCAAGTTGAATTGGCTCAGTAAGTGGAATGGAGTGACGTATCGGGAGTGGGCGAATCCGCCATTCCGCGGTCGATGGTGATGAAGGGACGACCGGAAGATAAAAAGATAGCTCGGCCGCGAAATCCTCAGAGACTGTTCGAACCTTAAGATTCAGAACCTCTTTGGGAAGTCGCCCGGTCCAGAGCAGCACATTAACCAAAGCGAAGAGTTCCACTGACTCCGGATCCCCGGTCTGGGAATGCCTCTCAAGCCTCAGCCAGGCATCCGCGAGTTCCTCGTCAGCGAGTTCTGAGAGCGACCACGGCAGATACTGGTTGCGCATCTCCTGCCATCCTCCGCCGTCGAGGAGAACGCCGCGTACGTCCTCAGTAAGATCAATCGAGTCGGAAGTAAGATATCTTTCCGGGTTATCACCGGTCGCGAGTATCTCTTCCGACAACCGCTGTTCGGTTTTGACTTTTGTGTGATGCGACACGCCTGTGCGTGCACGATGAGGTCTATTCTTCGCGTCGTCCTCTGAAAAAGACGCTTCGTCCAGATCGTCGAACTCTTCTTCTTGAGACGAGAGGACGTACACCGGTGCACCGGCGGGGACGCTGTCGCCACCACCGCGCCGGCTTGGCTCAGGACCGGGTGACCGTTCGTTTCGCGAGTCATCTTTCTGCGAGTCGGGCGAATCTGAAGCGGGAACGGGAATGACCGTGAGAGGGGCCCGCCTGATCGAGCTATCTGAAGCTTGCCGTGGCTCTGGTTTGTACGATGACGTCAGACTCCAGTCAATCAGGTGCAGGAGAGGACCCAGGCAATCGCGCAGCTCGTGGTTCGCATCCGGAAGGTTCTCACGATAGTCCCAGAGTTTGTCGGTGAAAGCAGCTCCACTCAGATTCGGGCGGATAGCTGCAAACGGTTTTTGCACCGGGTCTCCAACGTCCTCGGTTGCCTTCAGGCTGGCAATCTCCTGGAGCGGATAAGTTGTCCGGTAGAGATGTTCGCGCGCTACTCTTCGTTGATCGTCTTCGTAACCGCAGTCGATGGAGCAGATCATATTCCTCACATCAAAGTGCGCAAACATCAAGTGACCTTGCAGAATACGAAACTTTGCGGTGAACCGCGGATCGGGATGCACCTCCCAAAGCTGGCAATAAATTGGACTCGAAATGGCTCCTTGTCCCTGTACGGGGTTCTTATTTGCTTTTCGGAGGAATCGCTCTTCTTCTTTCGGATTGTCGAAGATTGTCTTCGCTATCGTCTCTGCATCGCTCTCAATCCATCCCAAGACCGACTTCCACCCAGGTATTTTCGAAACCAACTCTTTGGGTATGGGCACCCCCGAGTCCGGATCAAGAAGGGCGAGAACATTCTCGGCGATTTTCACAAGCCCCGGAAGTCTGGACGGCGCGTCGAGCACGTCAATTAATTGAGCGAGGGCCTCTGCTAATTCCTGTGAGCTTGGGCCAGCGGTGTTCTGGACTTTGACCCGTCGCAGGTCAACTATTTGTTCCTTTGGGTTCGCTGAAGACCGGTCATCGCGCATGATCAGACCTTGAACATTGCAACTTGCTGAATGAGATGCGGGGTGATTAGCGCGGAGGGCACGAAGCCGCCGTGCGTGATCAAATCGCTAAAGTGGTCAAGGTCTATATATCGTCAGGTGTTTGGGAAAACATTAGATGGCGGGATTCTGCTGCCCGAATGGAGAAAACGCGCGGTGGCCGCTCGGACAAATCGATCACCGCGCGGTAAGAGTTGACCTCTAACTGCGGCAGACGGACACCGGCCCCGCCTCGCGGAAGAGCCTGCGTGCACTTCCCTGCATGCAGTAGTGCGTGCATCCGCTGATGCGAAATGCCTCTTCGACCGCGTAAAAATTGGCTACGCGCCAGGTCGAAGGCTCCTTGCTCGAACGGCCGAGGGCCCTGATCCTGAGGATGTCCATCTGGATCAGCCTGTTGATGGTACGGCGAAGGCTCGATTTCGCCAGGCTCAGTTCTGCGCACAATTGGCCGAGCGACACCGTAGCGATACCGGCAACCAGATCCTCCTGTGGGTCGATTCCGGCTGGCGAAGCGATTGACTGCATGTAGACGAGACAGACCCACTCGGGTGGCTCAAAAGCGTCCCGGACGGTGTCGGTTAGGTGCCAGTTCAGCGTGCGCCGTCCTTCGCCGACGTGGAAGTGTGGCAAGCGGGTGAAGCCAAAACAATACTGGGTAGAGTCAGACATCGATCACTCCTATGTGTTGCACGACCGCGCATCGCGGGCTAAGTCGTGCCTGCGCCGAGCAGGCAGGATCGAAGATTTAAGCAGGCAGGATCGAAGATTTAATTGATGAGTTTTGGAAGTGTGCGGCTATGCTTCGCCCCCGTCACCTGCGCGGTCGGGACCAGGTCAACAAGCGTCACCGTGAATGCAGGCGTCAACACGACGGTCTGCATGGACACACTTCAAGCGATTGAATGATTTTTCGAGGTATGAGCGCACTGTGACTGCGGGCCGTGACACCCGCACTCCGGCGTTTCGGATCTTTCGCCGATCAACTTGGCTGGCGATTTGTGATCGCCTACCTGAACCGGCAAGACAAAGCCACTCCGACTCAACTGCAGCCGGCGACTCGAGGCTCCATCTTCTCATCGCTCGTGAGTGGAGGCCCGGAGGCCTACCCTCTCACATAAGCCGCGTCAGATACGGCGCCCGACTGCGACCGTGGCCTGGCGCGGACGTTACGATCATCCGGCGTCGCGGTGGATATCCGCCCCCAAGTGTCGTTGGGGCCACCGGAAAATCTTCCCCGGTGCTTCTCTTTTACTCCACTGGGTTGGCAGAATCAAGACGTTACCGAAAGTTTAGCTGGACGATTTTCGTTAGTTTGTGACCTTCCTGGTTCTCGTTGATGAGATGCGCCTCTTCGGGTTGCCGCCTCGGATTCCGTTCCCTTGCGAGGGCTCGAGCGTCCATCGTACAAGCGCTACAGGCTGTGCCAGGACCTGAAGGATCGCGGCGCGTTGCCGGTCGGTCTGCTGCCGAGCGGGCGTGCAAACCGACATGTCGGTCTCCCTACCTTTTGATCCTCTCAACGACTGCCGATCACGGTTCATATGACCGGCACCACGCGCACAAACCAATGAGGAGAAAACAATGCAAGAACTCCAGTCATATTTCCGCGCACCGGGTCCGGATCTATCCAATCTGGTGGCCCAGGCTGAGCGCTTTTACAAGGCTTCGAAAGCGCCGGCAACTTTGGCTGCGTTCGAATCAGATCTGGCTTCGTTTCGCGCGTTCACCACCCAAAACAACCTCCCGTACCTGCCCTCGACGGTCGAGATCGTCGTCCTGTACGTCAGTTCGCTCGCTGCCGCCGATCCACCGATGCGCTATTCGACCATCCGGCGGAGGCTCTTCGCGATCTCCTTTGCCCACCGCCGGCGGGGTCTGGAATCACCGGCGGTGCCGCGCAATCACTTCGTCCTGAGAGAAGTCCTTGCCGGTATCCGGCGCACTCTCGGCACAGCCCAGGGCGTCGCCGCCCCGATCATGACTGATCAGATCCGGCGCATCGTGGCCGCCTGCCCCAACAGCCTGCTCGGCAAGCGAGACCGGTCGCTGGTGTTGTTCGGCTTTGCGGCCAGGTCGAGAGCCAGTGAACTCGCGTCCATCCTCGAGGTGGGCGACCTCTCTCTCACCCCCGACGGCCAGCACCTCTATATAAGGTTGCAACGTTCAAAGGCCGATCAAGACCAGGCCGGTCGCGATTTTGTTGTGTTTCGCGGGGAGCATCCGGAAACCTGTCCTGTCCGGGCAATCCAAGCCTGGATCGAGGCGGCAGGCATCAGCCAGACCGGCGGCCCGCTGTTCAGAGCCGTGAACAGGCATGGCAAGGTCGGGGCGAACGCGCTCGCGCGCCGCAGCATTTCGAAAATCCTGAAGGCCGCGGCGGCGAGGGCCGGGCTCGATCCTGCGGAATTATCGCCGCATGGCCTCAGAGCGGGGATGTGCACGACCGCGGCTCTGGTGGGCGCAACCGAGATGGAATCGCCTCGCTATCCGGACACCGCTCTGTAGCGACCGTCCGCCGCTAAGCGCGCTCGCAGAATCGCATCGTTAGGGATCTTCGCGGGCCGGAGCGGACTGATCAGGCTGGATCGAGAAAAGTCGCCAGAAGACGAATGAATGTTCTGGCGAGGAAGGCGTGGACCGGCTCCAGAGGGATCTGGTCCCGAGGTGGTCCCGGAAAAATCGCTTGGAAACCTAAGTTGTTTATTTTGTTGGCGTCCCCGACGGGATTTGAACCCGTGTTATCGCCGTGAAAGTCCACCCCTAAACCGCCGCTGGAGCGCATTCCAGCTCAGCGAAGTGCATCGGAACACATCGCAGCGAACGCAAAATGCACGGTAATTGGTCCCCGGGTGGTACTCGCACGGCAAGATCCCGCTCCAATCGGTCGCCACTTGCTCTCTGCTAATGCCATCACCAGTTTTTTGGCGAATTCAAAGCTCTCACTGTCTCTCGCAACGACGGAAGCTAACCTGATCAGCATTGGCGAAGCAAAGTCTTTCCTTCCAATAGGTTCCCCGGAGGCAAGACCCCGGCGAAACTCTCTGAGTATCCAAAGTGGTCCCCAACTGGTACCCGAAAAATGCCTGGTTTTAGGCAATTCGCGAGACTCTTGACTGGAATCATCTGATTGGATCAATGACACGCTTGAGCGGCCCTTCGCCGGCAGGGGATCGGTCATTTCAATTCACAGAATCCCACGGAGCTGATATGCCGCTCGCCATCATATTTGCCATGGCGGTCTCGGCAATCGCGCGGATGTGAACTTAGAAAAGTACCTCAATTTCATGTTGAGCGACAAGCTCATTGTGTAGATTGCTCGATGCGGGCGGACACGCGGACGACACGGTGCGTGACGTCCGGGTTGGTTTCTCCGTCCGTAACAACCGGAAACAAAAGATCTCGCCAGTTGGTTGCGGCGGCGGTAGTTTGGGTCTGTTGAACCTCGAGCAGATATAGGTGGTTTGCGTCCGCGATGTTGCCCGACGTGGGCGGCTCGGTGCCGTTATGGGTTAACGGAAACAGACCGACGTAGATTTCGTCCGGCTGGCCGGCAGCATCCGTAATATCGTTCATCAACAGCGCCCACAGTTCGAAAGGACCGGCGTTGTTGCCACGCGGCGGAACACTCGGAATGAGTTCGAGCGGTGTGGTAAGAGCCTTCTTGTAAAACAAGGAGATTGAGTTGCCAGGCTGTTGTTTGAACACTAGGTCCGTGACCGCCTGCAGGCCCTGATCCGAGTTGAAGTGGCTGGAACTGGGCAGCAGCTGCACCCAGACACCTTCGGTTGGCTTCGACTGTGGGCTAGGCCCATCCAAGGTGTCTCGCATAGTGTCGTTGATGGTTCGCGACAGCTGCAGCTTAGCCATGCACCAATCTAGCGAGCCAGGAAGCTGTGACTTGCCGTTGGGCTGCTTCAGCGCATTCTGTGGCACGCGAAGTTGGAAGCAGGTATTGGCGAACAGTGGGGCATCGGTAGCTTCATCGAAGGTGGCGCCAACGGGCGTGCCTATCGCGATGGAATTAGAGAAGGTTGCGTAGGTAACGCGATCAAAGGCCTGACCGAACAGAGTCGGGTCGGGACCTATCTCCGGCAGGCCCGGATTGACGCTATCGCTCGATGTCAACTCGATGATTGCTGAAAGTCGCTCAGCTAGGCCTGCGGTTTGGTACCAAGGCTCGTTCGCCAGGACAAGCAGATCGGTGCGTGGCTGGGCAGGAGGACTGTTGGTATAGGTCGGGTCGGACAGAATGCCATAGCCCGCTGGTTGAAGGGCCGTAGTGAGTGGAACACAGATGAGAATCTTTGGCTTTGCAAGCTCGGTTCCTGCAGGAATGCGGCAGGGAACGAAGCAGCGCTTCCATGGTGTGAAGCTTTGACCGGTCGGGCTCGGATCCTTATATGTGAGCTTAGCTTCTATCGATGTAGCGGGAGTAGTGGTAAAGGTCTGGAGCCCACGCAGGCCCTCGTAACGGCTGTGCATCGTCGCGCCAAAGAGATAGTAGTGTGCTCGCAGATCGGTGGAGAGGTCGGCGGAGTAAAGGGGCTGTATGTTTGGTTGGCTCGGACCAGTTGAAGCGTTGGCACAAAAGAAGATGCTGCTCTGCTTCTGATTATTGTCCCTTCGGCCGGTAAATGCCTCGGACTCCCAATTGAGAGCGAGAGTCATGTCGGGGCCAGGTTGACCGCTGGCATCGAGATTGTTCAGGCTATCCTTCAACAAAGTGGCCGGAAATCCTTTGGTAAGGTAGGGGCGTCCCATCCAGCGCCATGCCTCATAGGTCACGTCGACGCGGCGGATCAGACGCCAGTCCCCGGGAGCCTTTGTCCGGTCAATGGAAGCGGTGATGGAATTTCCATCGAACCCAGGAGTGAGAGCGTTCCACAGGTCTTGAGCAGATAGACCGCAGCTTGCGGCGATCTCAATCAGCATCTGCATTGGTTGTTGCACAGGCACGACTCTGCGGCCATTTGCGGCAAAGTCTGTCCCGGAGACGAACTGCGCTCCTTCGGTGAGGACATCGAAGCGATCCAGATCAACCAGGTCGATGACCGGCGACACGCTCAGCTTAAAGACCTGACCGGAAGGAACTATGACCATGACGCCATTCTTCAAATCTCCGGCTACGCTCGCTGCCGATCCCGCAGGCCCGATCAGGACGGTCACCTTCACAGAGTTTGGATTGTCCTGCACCTGCCCAAAGCCCGTCCCAAATCCCGGCGCCGAGGCGACGTCTGTGAAGGTCATGTTGAGATCGACGACGCATGAAGGGCCATCTGCGGGCGGTACGGGTTCGGGAACAGGATCGAGCTTGAACCACAGGCCCGTCACTGCGGGATCGTTGATGGAAGCGTCAAAACCAGGTTTGCCGGCGTTGTTCACTGAAGTGAGCTGGTCGGTGGCAATACCCTTGGGGGACGCCGTAAGGGTGTCAGCGTAAAGTGCTTTGCGGAGGTTGTCCGTGGGCTTCGTTGGTCCAACCGGATTGTTTCTTACCCAGCGATCCCATGAATCGAATTGAACCGACGGCGGCCGGACACAGAACTGATAGGTCGAGGGATCTGACGTCTGATTTGGCACTATAGGCTTCCAGAGCAGCAGCAGAGGCAGCGTTTTTCCATCTGCGCCCTCGGTGAGAGAGGGATCGAGCTCGCGGGCGATCGGGGTGACTGTGTTGGGAATCGTGGGCAGAGCGAGCTTACTGAGATCGACGATTGTTTTGTCGGTCGTGGCCCACCGGGGACCGCTTACAGGCACGCGCCGATTGTAGGGGACGTTAGCTGTCGGAGTCTTTGGGGGAAGCATGAAGTTACCCGGAGCAACGGGTACGAGCGGGAATCCAGGGCTGTTGGGATCCGCCAGGGCCTTGGGCAATGCGCCGCTGTTGCGCTGCGCGAATGCGGCAAAGTCGTACTGGCCACCATACTTTAGGCCGGCAATGTGCGCCCAAGCGTCGAGGGTGGCTGGATTGGTGAGATTTGCAGGATTGGGATTGTAGACGAGCTTAAAGATGGGGGTCTGCCTATTAGCGATCGATGCGCCTGACGGTATGTCCTTACCGGCCGTGGAGGTGGGAGAAGGTGCGCTGAGTGGCTGGTTGTTGTAGGAGATGACTGCCTGCATCAGCCCGTTGCGATTGGCCAACCGCGAAGGCACAAAGCAGAAGTCGTCGATGAGAAGCCCGTCCGGGCTGCCATCGTCAACGCTAAGTGATGCCGTGTTCAGGCAGCTCCAAGGTCCGATGTTGCCACCGGTTGTATCTCTGACCAACACGCAGACTCCACTAATACTACGCAGTGGGTCGGGGACGTCGGGCAGTGGCACTGCAGAGGTGTGGACCTGCAGCAAAACCGGCTGTGCGGTCAAGGATGCTTGAATGGCCGGCGTTGTTCCGGTTGGCACTTTGGCGTCGGGAGGGAATGCTTGATTGGCCGCAGCATCGGCGCTGCTTTGTATGGCGTTGGAGAGAAAGGCCAGCATGTCAGGCGGCAAGGGTGCGGGCGTCAGAGGCGGATTCCGTTTGGCAAATTCTGCATTGAGGGTAGGGTCCGGCAAGGTCTGATCGCCAATGCGGGAGTGATAGTAGTTCTGGATCATCTGGCTGATGTTGATCCGCATCTGGTCGCGCTCTTTTACGGTAAGGTCGGTGATTTTTGTGAGATTGGTCCAGATCAAGAGCGACTTGTCACTTCCGCCGATATTGGCCTCGAGCATGCGCTTACGTAGGGTCAGCGAAGTGGAGAGTTGGGTGAGCTGAGCTTGGACCAGGTTATCGATACCTGATTCCCACATTGCATTGTTCGGAAATGAGGTCGATGAAAGCACCGAGTCCCAACTCTGGAAGAGCCAAGCGGCAAGGGTTGCACCATCGGAAAGAGTTGAGTGCAACCCGTCAAGCGCATTGAGGAGAGCGCCCAGATCGGCGGTTTGTACAAAATCTAGGGCTAGACTGTCGCGTGTTTGGGGAAACTGTTTCAACTGGCCCACAAAGTTCGTGAAGTTCAAGGTCGGGTCGGCAAGTAGGAAAGCATGTTGCGCGCTCGACAGGAATTGGTTGTAGTTGAAGCCTGTAGGCAGCTGGCCTTGATTCTGCTGTACGATGCGGACGGCGCGATCGAGGACATACTCAAAGGTTCCGAATCCGTCGGGGGCCAAGCGCAGGCCGAAGTCCGCGGTGTCCCGCAGAAGGGACACAACGGTGAAGCGCAGATCATCCAGTCCATCCTTGGTAGAGCAAGACGCTGGAATCGTGCCTGCAGGTGCGTTGCGAAATGCATCAATCACCTGCCGTGCGATATCGAAAGACGCGTCGACTCGCTGTTCGAGCTTGGAGCGCCAGTCCTCGTTCCCGTCCTCCTGCTCGACGTCAATCCAGAGCGTGTTGAGGTTGATGCGGTTGAGTCCGGGGTCCGTGATCGTTGGATCCTGTATCGGTAATCCCTGCTGGTAGACCGCGAGACTGGGTGGGTCGTCCTTCGGATTGGGATCGTATGACCAGACGTATCCAGGCTGCACGCCTCCTTGCGGAGCGGAGGTCGCGGTTACCTTGACAGGAGCGGGAACCGCAGGTGCGAAGCTGCTGGTGTTGATCGAAAAGGTGGGTGCGAGGAAGAGCAGATTGCCGGTCTGAACATCGGCTGCGTTAATGGTGAAAAAATAGACGAGATTGAGCAGATGAGGAAGTGGGGCAGGATACGTGGATGAATGCGAAAGAAACGTAGGCCAGTGCTGGACGACCAGCTGTTGATCATCTTCCTGCGAGCCGGTGTTGTTGCCTGGGTCTACAGGGTTCCAGGAGATGAGGCTTAACTGTGGGCCGGAAATATTGACCGCATTCTTTAGCTCCGCGTTCATGCGCTTCTGAAGTGCGTTCAGAGCGGCTTGCGATCCGTTTACCGGAAACGGGACGGTGCGTTGTCCGGTGATCTGCTTGCTCTTGGTTGGGTCAGCCGGTGCAGTCGGGTCCAGGACGTAGAGCGTAACTGGCCTAGGGTTGCTGCTGGGGTCACTGCTGGTAGCTAGCGTCCACAGCCAGGGCTGCAAGAGGTTCAAGGTGCCTGGGTCGGGAGGCGTGGGTAGATCACTCTGCTTTTCTCCGTTGACCGCAACTGAGATGTTGACCGCGAACATCCGCGTTTTCTGATCGGCGTAATCGAGGAGCTCCTCGAGAGTGCAGATGATGGCCACCGGGTACGGCACCGAAGCCGGAGCTTGAGTCTGAACGGCGGGAGCGGAAATCACGGTCGACATGGATATCTCCAGTTAGGAATGGGTACTAAGCGAGCATTGTGATGTAAGCATCGGCGAGGTTGTAGTAGTCAGCGTATGCAAGCGGCTGGTTCGGATCGACATCGGGAGCGACAGGATTTTGCGGTGCACTGCCGGCTGTGATCGCCATTGGCTTTGCGAGTTGGACGCCCATATTCTGGCTTTGCGGGGAGATAGGAGCGCTGATACGCGCCTGCGGTGAGGAAGAGCCGCCGCCACCGCCACCGGCCGCCCCAAATGTGTACTCGACGCTCTTGCTGATGCTAAGTGTGAAGCACCAGCAGATCTTGATGCTGATGCTGAGGACGCCGCGACCGAGAAGCCCTCCGCCGGAGCTGTACTCGGCTTCGAGGAGAAGGGAAATGTCGGCATCGATGATGCCGAGGACAGAGACACGCCCGTCAAACAGGAGCATGATGCCGAGCTGGAAGCCGCCGCCTGAGCCGATATTGAGGATGGCGAAGATGCCGAAGTAGATGCTGATCGAACC
>Ga0335074_10009540_pt1 | contig 13557 bp, 11 predicted proteins | sample Lox_Sample_23_FD_206715 | JGI IMG/M metagenome (GOLD analysis project Ga0335074, IMG submission 206715) | Soil microbial communities from Loxahatchee National Wildlife Refuge, Florida, United States - Lox_Sample_2.3 | ecosystem: Environmental > Terrestrial > Soil > Wetlands | place: USA...
CGGGGCTGCGGCTAGACGAGGCCGACCGGCGGGCTGGGGAGACGTGACGCGGCGATCCCTGCTCGCTGCGTCTGGCCTCGCGGTGCCCCTGCTCGTGGCCGGCTGCAGGGGACTCCAGGTCCTGAGTTCACCGCCGCCCCCTCCGGCCGACGTCCGCGTGCTGCGCGCGGCGATCTCAGCCGAGGAGCTCATGGTGGCCAGATATGCGGCGGCGGTCAGCAGCCTCGACGCAAGGCTTCCGCCGAGACCAACCCGCGCCGACACCGCCAGCCTCGCCGCCATCCGAGAAGTGCAGGCCCAGCATGCCAAGCACCTGGCAGCGCTCAAGTCGCGGCTGGTCGAGCCTTCTGGTTCGAGCCCGTCGCCGAGCCCGTCGCCGTCCGTTCGGGTCACCGGTGGCCTGAGTGCGGTCCTGAGCATGCTTGAGCAGGCTGAGGAGACCGCGTCCGCCCGGCTGCTCAGCCAGCTTGACGGGCTGCCGGGATCGCTGGCGCAGCTGTTTGCGAGCGTTGCGGCATCGGAGGCGACGCACGTCCCGTTCCTGCGCGCGGCTGAGCAGGCCCGATGACAACCCCGACCACCCCGGCGAGTCCGGCCAGCGGATCGGGCGCGCAAAGCCAGGTCATGGCTGCCCTGCAGGATGCGCTGGCGGCTGAGCAGGCAGCGAGTTACGGCTACGGAGTGGTGGGTGCGCACCTGCCCCAAGGGTCGGCCCTGCAGACCGCCGCAGGCAATGACTGGGTCGTGCATCTCAAACTGCGCGACGACCTCGCCGGGCTGATCAAGGCCCGCGGCGGCCAGCCTGTCCCGGCTGCGGTCGCCTATGAGCTTCCGGTGCGCGTGCAGTCGCCCGCGCAGGCCAAGGCGCTCGCTGCCCTGCTGGAGGACCGCGTTGGGCAGGCTTACCTGAGTCTCGTCGCGCTGCCCGAAGAAGCGCTGCGCAGCTTCGCCGCGCAGCAACTCCGCGCCGCCGCCCTGCGGGCCGAGGCCTGGCGCGGCTCGACGCAGGCATTCCCGGGGCTTCCAGGCAGCAGCGTCCGCGGCGGCTAGCTGGCCCGGGCCCCTCGCAGGCACCGCCTCAGCTGGCCGCCAGCACCCGCTTGATCCTCGACGCCGCGCCCTCGAGATCCTCGCCCACCGTGATCCGCTCAGCCCAGGACCACCAGAACCACCACAGCCCGTCCTGAGCTCGCCCTGCGTACACGTCTTCGGCGAGCGCGCTGGCCTGCGGGTTGACTACGTGCAGACTCGGCACCCGGCCTGGCGGCGTGATCAGCCTGGTCCGGAGGCCGTGCTGGGCGAGGACTTCGCCGAGCCCGGCGAGCCTGGCCAGGTTCGCCTGCCACACCGGCGAGTGAGCATGCGGGGCGGGCCGCGGCGCAGCCGGTTGCGCCACGCCCAGCAAAGGTGCGGGGGGCGGCACCAGTCCCGGCTGTGGAGCGGATGGCTGCACCGCGCCCGGCTGCGGGACGGATGGCGGCAAGGCGCCCGGCTGCGAGGCCGGCGGCATTGCGCCTGGCACGGGAGCCGGGTTTATCGCAGCTGGCCAGGCCGGGCTCTGCCGGTTGGCGGGCTGAGCCGCCCAGAGCGCCTCCATCTGCATACCGTCACCCCTAGTGTTGTATCGGCCGCACAGAGTAATGGTCGTACTTAAGAATGACCCTTCGATCGCTAATGTGCAACGTGCATACTGAGATTCGCGGAGCGGGTTTTTCAGATACTGCCAGCAAGCCCGGCAGGAACTGGACGGAATGGCTGCGACCCGGCCACACTGTTTCCACCCGCTCCGGTGCTTGGCTGGCAGGGACCGCCCTTGCCAGCGGGTACGGCTGCGGGAGGTGGTCTCGTGTCGAGCGCGCAGAGCCCGACAGTCCGGCGTCGCCGACTCGCGCTCGAACTGCGGCGTCTCCGCGAGGCAGCGAAGCTGACCTGCGAGGAAGTTGCCGAGCAACTCGAGTGCTCGGCGTCTAAGATCAGCCGGGTCGAGACGGGGCGGGTGTCGGTGTCGCCGCGTGACGTCCGGGACATGCTGGAGATCTATGGCGTCGCGGACGAGCAGCGAGACGGGCTGGTCCAGCTCGCCCGTGAGTCCCGGCAGAAGGGCTGGTGGCACGCCTACGGGGACACAATCCAGCCCCATTTCGCCACCTACCTGGGACTCGAGAGCGCGGCATCGGAGATCCGGATCTACGAGGTCAACCTGATTCCGGGTCTGCTGCAGACCGAGGAGTACGCGCGCACGATGCTGACCGCGGGCATGGTGAACAGTCCGCGCCAGGACATCGAGCGGCGGGTGGCGCTGCGGATGGAACGGCAGCGGCTAAGCAGGGAGTACCCGCCCGAGCTGTGGTGCGTACTGGACGAGGCTGCCCTTCGCCGCCATGTCGGCGGCCGCGAGGTAATGCGCGTGCAGCTTGAGTACCTGCTTGAGATGGCGTCCCTGCGCAACGTCTCGCTCCAGGTGCTCCCGTTCGCCGGCGGCGCGCACCCGGGCATCGGACGTGCGTTCAACATCCTCTCGTTCGGCGAGGACGCTGACCCGGACGTGGTCTACCTGGAAATCCAAGAAAGCGCACTCTGGGTGGAGAACGTCGAGGAAGTCGACCGGTACCACGTGTACTTCAACCATCTGCAGGCGACCGCGCTGTCCTTCGAGGACTCGGCCGCGATGGTGATGGCGGCGCTCAAGGAGATGTGAGAGCCCCAGCTGCTACCGGGGCGGGCCGGCGGCTATTGGAGCGGGGCCGGCAGCGGCTGCGCGTGCAGCACGGTCAGGCGGGACACGGCCCTGGTGAGAGCCACATACAGGCGGTTCAGGCCGCGCGCTTCGGCAGTCGCGATCTGACTCGGCTCGTAGACGATGACCTGGTCGAACTCAAGACCCTTGGCCAGCGTCACCGGCACCAGGGTGATGACCTCGCTGCTGGCCGCGCCCTCGAGAACGGCGTGCGGCACGCCGGCGCCGGCCAGGGCCGCTTCGATCGTGCCGATCTCGTCGTCAGCGGCGATCACAGCTGCCGATCCAGGCCGGCTGAGCGCATCCGTGCAGGCCGCCGCCAGAGCCTCGCTGCGCGAGCCAGCCGGAACGCGGCGCACGACCAGCGCGCCGGGGTCCTGGCGGACGGACGTCGCCGGGTGCAGTTCCGGCGCGATGTAGCCGAGCAGCCGGCTGGCGAAGTCCAGAATCTGCCGCGGCACCCGGTACCCGGTGTCGAGCACGCGCAAGTCGGCATCCGCCTTGCCGAGGTGGGCAAGCATCTGCTCCCAGCTCGTCGTCGCCCACGCCGTCGTACCCTGCGCGATGTCGCCCAGGACAGTTGCCGAGCCGGTGGCACAGCGGCGACCGAGGGCACGGCACTGCATCGGCGACAGATCCTGTGCCTCGTCCACCACGATGTGCGCAATGCTCGGCGTCCGCTCGATCAGGTCAGCCGCCTCGTCGATCAGTACGGCGTCAGCCAGGGTCCAGCGCGCAGAACCGGGAGCGCGCGGTGGCCTGGCCCAGCTGATGGCAGCCTGCTCCCCGTCGTCGAGGATGCCGTCGGCGGCGCGCTTGAGCAGCTCTGGGTCGGAGAGCAGGCGGAACACGAGCCGGACCGGATCGGTCTTCGGCCACATCCGGGTTACTGCTCCCTGCACTTCCTTCGTCCGCCGTACCGCTTCGTGGGTGCGGTCGTCGCAGGTTTCCCCCGCCGCCTCCATCCGGGTCAGGATCACGTGCGCGATCCGGTGCGACAGCATGTCGCGCCCGGTCCCGTACCGCACGCCCCGCGCCCGCAGCTCGGCGGCCAGGCGGGCGAGCTCCTGCGCGGGCACCCGCCACCGGCGCGATCCGCGGGCGAGCATGATCGCCTCGGCAGGCTCCTGGATCTGCTCCCAGAGCGCATTGGCCAGCACGTCAGCCATTCGGGCGTCGCCCTTAACTCGCGCGACTTCCTCGGCGTCGGCCGCGCGTACCGGCACCGCTGCGGTGAGGTCAGCCACGGAGAGCTGCGCCACATCCAGTTCGCCGAGTGCGGGCAGGACGTTCTGGATGTAGGCCAGGAACGCCTTGTTCGGTCCGACAACGAGGACGCCACCGCGGCCGAGCCGCTGCGCGTGCGCATACAGCAGATACGCGACGCGGTGCAGGCCAACGGCGGTCTTGCCGGTCCCCGGCGCACCCTGGACGCAGACCGTCTGGTCCACGCCGGCGCGCACGATGTCGTCCTGGTCTGGCTGGATCGTCGCGACGATGTCGCGCATCGGCCCGGACCGCGGCCGCTCGATCTCCTCGATCAGGATCCGGCTGGTGACCGTCGCGCCGGGGGTCTGCGCCCGGGCCGCGCCGCTGACAGCGGCACCGCCGAAGAGCTCATCCTCGAAGGCGGTCAGCTCGCCGCCGGAGAAGCCGAATCTCCGGCGCCGCTCCAGGCCCATCGGATCTGCCTGGCTGGCGCGGTAGAACGGCCGGGAGACCGGAGCACGCCAGTCGATCACCACCGGTGTCCCGTGCGGATCGTGCACGTGCCGACGGCCGACGTGGAAACGCTCGCCGCCGGGCACCTCAGCGGGCTGCCCGCCGCCATCGGGGCCGGCGTCGAGGGCACCGCGGAGGTAGTCCAGCCGGCCGAAGAACAACGGCGTGTCCGGCAGGTCTTTGAGCGCCTCGGCCCGCCGGTAGAGGTCGGCCTTCAGGTACTCCTCGGAGACCGGGTCGCCGCCCATGGCGCGCAGCGACAGGACGTCCTTACGCATCAGTTGCAGGAAGTCGCGCGACTGGCGCAAATGCTCGCGCTCGGCCGCTAGTACATCGTCCGCGGCGGCATCTGGCGAACTCGCCGACGGCATGGCTGATCACCTCACTCAGGGCATGGACAAGGGGCCGGCAGCGACACTGCGCAGGCCGGCTGAGGCATGGGATCGATGCTGGGCAGAAGTAGGTGACAGAACGCTGGCGCAAGGGCACAGGATCTTAGCACCGCGCCCGACAGGCCACATCTGGTTATTTCGTCTGGCCCGCGGGGACGAGACCCGTCACCGTAATCCCCCGTGATGCCGGCCCGCCACGGCATCCGGCCGCCCTGCTACCCCTCAGGCCAGCGCGCCCGGCAGGTCAGAACAGCACGGACATGAACGTGCCTGCCTGGGTGAAGCCGACCCGGCGGTACGCGGCCCTGGCGGGCATGTTGAACTCGTTTACGTAGAGGGTCACGGTCGGGGCGATACGCAGCCCGGCCGCGACGACGGCCGCCATGCCGCGGACGGCATGCCCGCGACCGCGCGCTTCCGGCGGCACCCACACACCCTGCACCTGGCAGGCGTACGGAGTCACGGCCCCGATCTCCGCCTTGAAGAGCACGCGGCCATCCGCTTCGATCCGGGCGAAGGAGCGGCCCGCCGCGATGAGGTCTGCCTGCCGGACGCGGTAGGCAGCGCCGCCATCCCCGCCGATCGGCGACACGCCGACCTCCTCGGTGAACATGGCGATACACGACGGCAGGATGACGTCAAGCTCACGCGGCCGCACCACCCGGACCAGCGGGTCCGGCTCGATCTCGGATGGCCTGGACATGGCCAGCACCGGCTGCACCGGCCGCACTTCCCGTGGCCTGCCCCAGCTCGGCTCTAGCAGCGACCAGAGCGGACCGACTGCATCAGCCGGACCGACGATCGACGAGCAGCGCCGGCCTTGCATCCGCGCCCTCGCCGCGAACGCGGTGACCGCCTCCGGCCCGGCCTCGGCCGGCACGAGGTTGGCGCCCGAGTAGCAGATGGCGGTCAGCGGACCGCCCTCTGGGTATCCCCAGAGCTGGCCGCCGAGCCGAGACGGATCGATGCTCGTCGAGCGGATCCGGGAGCTGACGAAGACGTTGGCAACCGGGTTACGGTCGCAGAGGGCAAGTACCTCGTCGCGGTCGTGATCGGTCAGAAGCCGCAGCGACGCCGAACGCCAGGGCCGAGTGCGCAGCACTCCTCCAGAGTAGCGGTTCGGCACTTGCCAGACCGTAGCCGCGGCGGCAACGCAGCCGCGGCGGCACCCGGCGCGGCAGCACCCGGCGCGGCAGCACCGCGCCGCCACAGCTCTGCCGGAGGCCGGCTATGCCTTCGGCGCCGGGAGCGCCGGGCAGGTGGCGCTTACCAGGCCTGGCTTGCCAGGCAGGGAGCCGTTCGCCAGGTAACGGTCCAGATAGCCGTTCACGCAGGTGTTCGGCGGGTCGGCGAGCGACTGGCCGTGGTTACCGCCGCCCGCGACGACGACCATGCGCGCGCTTGGCAGCAGGCGCCGCGCGACCAGGGCGCCCTGGTACGGGGTGGCCGCGTCGAGCGTGCCCTGCAGCATGAGGATCGGCGGCAGCCCGGCACCGCGGATATGGATCGGCTTTGCCGGGCCCTTGACTGGCCAGAACGCGCAGGACGCGTTGAACCACGCGTTGCCCCATGCTTCGTACGGTGCCCTGGCGCTGATCTTCCTGGTATCTGTATTCCAGTAGGCCCAGCTGCGCGGCCAGTTCACGTCGCTGCACTCGACTGCCAGATACACCGCATACTCGTTCTCACCCTGCTTCCCGACCTGGTCGTACAGGGCAGCGAGCTCGGCGCCGGAGCCGTCCGTGACGTAGCCGGACAGGGCCGCGGCCAGATACGGCCACCAAGCGTCGTCGTAGCCGCCGATCAGCAGGGTGTCGCTCAGCTCGTCCGGCCCGACCAGCGGACCGGACGGGCCGCTGATCGGGTGCGATGTCAGCCGGCTCATCGCGGCGCCGAGCGCCGAGTTCACGGCCGCCTCGGTCGCGCCGAGGTGGTAGGTGGCGTCGTTGCTGGCGATCCACCGGAAGAACGCGGTCATCCGCGCCTGGAACGCGTAGTCCTGGTCGACGTTGTCGGTGTACCAGGCGCCGTCCGGGTCCACCACGCTGTCCAGCACCATCCGGCGGACGCGATGCGGGAACAGCGTGGCGTAGACCTGACCGAGATAGGTGCCGTAGGAGACGCCGTAGTAACTGATCTGCTGCTGCCCGAGCGCCGCCCGGATCGAGTCCATGTCGCGGGCGAGATCCTCGGTCGTCATGTACGGCAGCAGCCAGCCGAACTTCCGTTCGCAGTCATTCGCATACGCGCGGGAACGGTCGACGAGCACCTGCTCGGCGGCAGCGGTGGACGGCACGTAGGCCGGCCGCGGCCCGGTGAAGAATGACGGGTCACAACTCAAGGCCGGCACGGACGAGCCGACGCCGCGGGTGTCGAAGCCGACGACGTCGTAGTCCGCCGCGACAGTGGGTGCTAGCCCGGCTGCCGTGGTCGCCGCAAACGCCAGGCCGCTAGCGCCAGGGCCGCCCGGATTCACCAGGAGCACGCCCTGCTGTTGCGCCGCAGGCGCGGTCGCGGGTATCTCGGAGAGCGCCAGCGTGATCTTCCGGCCACCGGGATCGGCGTAGTTGAGCGGGACCTGGATGCTGGTGCAGCGCAGCCGCTTCGCGTCGGAAGCACCAGCTCCGCTAGCAGGGCAGGAATGCCAATGCAGTCTGGACGCGGTACTTACTCCGGCGGCACCCGAACTGGCCGTGGAGACGTGCGCAGACGGCTGCCCCGAGGTGCACCCGGCCGCTGCCGCCGCTGCCGCGAGGACGAATGCCGCTCCGGCGGCCGCTTTCGACCGGCGCCGACGACCGGATGTTCGCGATGAGCTACGCCGCGGTTCCGACTTCCTAGCGGATGCAGTCATTCTTGCCATCGGTTTGTACCGCTTCGTTCCGCGATAGCGCTAGGGAATCAAGACCAAGATCGCAGTCGAGCCCGCCATCGACCGAGCGCTTAGCCCTCGGCGGCCTCCGTCACGGCGGCCAGCTTCATGGCCTCTTCGATCAGCGTCTCGACGATCTGTGACTCCGGGACGGTCTTGATGACCTCGCCGCGGACGAAGATCTGTCCCTTGCCGTTGCCGGAGGCCACCCCAAGGTCCGCCTCGCGCGCCTCGCCCGGGCCGTTCACCACGCAGCCCATGACGGCGACCCGTAGCGGCACGTCCAGCCCGTCCAGCGCGGCCGTGACCTGGTCGGCAAGGGTGTAGACGTCCACCTGAGCGCGTCCGCAGGACGGGCAGGACACGATCTCCAGGCCGCGCTGGCGCAGGCCGAGCGACTCCAGGATCGAGACCCCGACCTTGACCTCCTCGACCGGCGGCGCTGACAGCGAGACGCGGATGGTGTCGCCGATGCCCTCGGCCAGCAGCGCACCGAACGCCACCGCTGACTTCACCGTGCCCTGGAAGGCAGGTCCGGCCTCGGTCACGCCGAGGTGCAGGGGATAGTCGCACTGCTGCGCGAGCAGCCGGTAGGCGTTGATCATCACGACCGGGTCGTGGTGCTTCACCGAGATCTTGATGTCGCGGAAGCCGTGCTCCTCGAACAGCGAGCACTCCCAGAGCGCTGACTCGACCAGGGCCTCCGGCGTGGCCCTGCCGTACTTGGTCATCAGCCGCTTGTCGAGCGAGCCCGCATTGACGCCGATCCTGATCGGGATGCCGGCATCCGATGCCGCCTTCGCGATCTCCGCGACCTTGTCGTCGAATGCCTTGATGTTGCCCGGGTTGACCCGCACAGCTGCGCAGCCGGCATCGATCGCGGCGAAGACGTACTTCGGCTGGAAGTGGATATCCGCGATCACCGGAATCTGGGACTTGCGGGCGATCTGCGGTAGGGCGTCCGCATCGTCCTGGGAGGGCACGGCCACCCGGACGATCTGGCAGCCGGCCGCGGTCAGCTCGGCGATCTGCTGCAGCGTCGCGTTCACGTCTGCGGTCAGCGTGGTGGTCATCGATTGCACCGAGACAGGCGCACCGCCCCCCACGGGGACTGCATGCTTGCCGTGCCCCACCATGATCTGCCGGGACTGCCGGCGCGGTGCCAGCGGCTCGGGCGGGAGCTGGGGAATGCCTAGGTCAACTGTCATGACTCGTTTCTCGCCTCACACCTGAAGGTGAACGGGATTGAAGATATCGGCAGCAATGAGCAGCGTGCCGAGGCCTACCAGCAACACGAACACAAGCAGGCTCACTGGCACCAGTTTCTGCATGTCCACTAGGCCAGGGTCGGGCCGGTGGAAGATCCGGGCGAGCCAGTACCGGATCCGCTCGAAGATCACCACCGCGAGGTGACCGCCATCCAGCGGCAGCAGCGGCAGCAGGTTGAATATCCCCACAAAGATGTTGAGGGATGCGATCAAGTACAGCACGACCAGGGCCTTGTCCTGCCACGGCAGCGCGGCCTGGACCACGTCCCCGGTCACCTCCCCGACCCCGACGACACTGCTGACCTGCCCGGCCGCCGTCTTGCTCCGGTTCCCGTTGAACAGGTCGGGGATGGCCGCCGGCAGCTTCGCGACGGCGGACGCGGACGACGTCACGGTGTTCGCGAACTGATCACCCGCGTAACCAAGGGCTCCGAAGAAGCTGCTCCGCAGGTAGACCGTGCTGTACGAGACGCCTAGGTACGGCAGGCCATGACCAGGCACGTCGGCCAGGTCGACGGTAAAGCGCACATCGCGGCCATCGCGCTCGGCGACGATCGGCACAGAGGTGCCCGCCTTCTGCGCCGCGAGCGCGGCTTTCAGCTGATTCCAGTTGCTGACCGGCCTGCCGCCGATCGAGATGATCTTGTCGCCTACCTTCAGGCCGGCGATTTCGGCGGGCGCGCGGGGCAAGCTCGACGAGGGGCACGGGTCAGTGCTCTTCAGGGCCTTTTCGCTGGTGGGCACGCAGGCGGCGATCGAACTGACCACGTTCGTGCCCGGCAGGCTCTGGTTGGTGCTCGGCTGCCCGACTCCCATGGCCAGCACGAAGAACAGGAACAGGGCGAGCACGAAATGCATAAAGGAGCCGGCACCGAGCACGATGATGCGCTGCCAGCCAGGCTGCCGCCGGAACGAGCGCGGCTCGTCCGCGACGTCCACATCCTCCATCGAGGTCATGCCAGTGATCTTGACGAACCCGCCGAACGGCAGTGCCTTGACGCCGTACTCGGTTTCCCCGCGGAAGGTCGACCACAGCGTCTTGCCGAACCCTACGAAGAACTGGGTGACCTTCATGTGGAACTTCTTGGCCGTCAGGAAGTGACCCAGCTCATGCAGCATCACCGAGAGGAGCAGGGCCACCACGAAGATCACGACGCCGAGCGTGAAGGCAAGGTGATTACGTACCAGGAAAACCAGCACAGCGATCAGGGCAAGCACGCCGAGGACGCGGAGCCACACGGGAGAGCGCAATGCCTGCCCCTTTTGCCCGTTGGGCTCCATATAGGCGGGGTCTCCTTCCCCGGCGCCGGGTCCCTGGATCACTGATTCTCCATCAGCACAGTTGGTCTCGGATCAGTCAGCGCTGAAGTTTTCTGGTCAGTCAGCGCTGTGGTGGTCGGAGTCAGCGCTGTGGTGGTCGGAGTCAGCACTGTGGTGGTCGGAGTCAGCACTGTTGGCTTCACAGTTTCCCCGTCAGCTCCCGTGCACGTTCCCTGGCCCAGCGGTCAGCGGCGAGCACGTCCGCCAGATCGACGGCAGCCCCGGCTGTCTCCCGATGTTCCGAGACTACCTGGGCCACGGTGTCGACGATTCCGGCGAACGGGATCTGGCCGGCCATGAACGCCGCGACGCAGGCCTCGTTGGCAGCGTTGTAGGTCGCCGGGGCGGTCCCGCCGGCGGCCCCCGCCTGCCGGGCCAGCGCGACAGCCGGGAACGCGGTCTCGTCCAGCGGCTCGAACGTCCAGGCGTGCGTCGCTGTCCAGTCGACGGCCGGGGCGGCGTCCGGGACCCGGTCCGGCCAGCCAAGGCCGAGGGAGATCGGGATGCGCATGTCCGGCGGGCTGGCCTGAGCGAGCGTGGAGCCGTCGGTGAACTCCACCATCGAGTGGATGACCGACTGGCGGTGCACGACGACCTCGATGGCCTCGAACGGGATGCCGAACAGCAAGTGCGCCTCGATGACCTCCAGGCCCTTGTTGACCAGCGTGGCGCTGTTGATGGTAATGACCGGGCCCATGTTCCAGGTCGGATGGGCCAGCGCCTGCTCGGGCGTGACACCGGCCAGCTCGGCCCGGCTCCGGTGCAGGAACGGGCCCCCGCTGGCAGTGACGATGAGACGCCGCACCTCGGCAGCGCGACCGCCGCGCAGGCACTGCGCAATCGCGGAGTGCTCGGAGTCGACCGGGACGATCTGACCCGGCGCGGCCAGGCCCGCGACCAGCGGCCCGCCCATGATCAGCGACTCCTTGTTGGCCAGCGCCAGCATCCGGCCGGCCCGCAGGGCTGACAGGGTCGCCGCCAGCCCGACCGCTCCGGTCACCGCGTTGAGCACGACGTCGCACGGCCGCGCGGCCAGATCGGACACGGCATCGGCGCCCGCGGTGACCTCCGGCAGTTTGCGTCTCGCGCCGTCCGCCGACCCGGCGCTGGCGAGGGCCTCCCGCACCACCGGCGCAGCCGCCTCGCTGGCCACCGCGACCACGTTGGCGCCCAGTTCGATCGCCTGCCGTGCCAGCAGCTCGGGATTGCTGCCGCCGGCCGCGATGCCGGCCAGCCTGAACCGGTCCGGGTTGCGCCGGATGATGTCGGCTGCCTGCGTGCCTATCGATCCTGTCGATCCGAGGAGGATGACGTCCCTTGATTCCACCCCGACATTCTCCACCGCCTCCCCGCGGTCGAGGTGAGTACCGTGTGGTCGCGCCGGCTGAGTACGGTGTGAGCTGTGCGTTCCCCAGTAGTGCCGGTCACGCGTCCAGCCGCCCAGCAGCCTGACTGGCCGGATCAGGACCTCGTCGAGGAGGTCGCTACCGAGCTGGCCGGGATGCCGCCGCTTGTCTTCGCCGGCGAATGCGACCAGCTCAGGGAACGGCTGGCGGCCGCTGCCCGGGGTGAGGCGTTCGTGCTCCAGGGCGGCGATTGCGCCGAGACCTTCGTGGGGGCGACGGCTGACGCGGTACGGGCGAAGCTTCAGACCATCCTGCAGATGGCAGTCGTGCTCACCTATGGCGCCAGCATCCCGGTCGTCAAGATCGGGCGGCTGGCCGGCCAGTTCGCCAAGCCGAGGTCCCGGCCGACCGAGATCAGGGACGGCCTGGAGCTGCCCGCTTACCGGGGCGATGCGGTCAACGGGTTCGAGTTCACCGAGCAGGCCCGCGCTCACGACGCCCGGCGGATGCTCCGGGCCTACCACTGCTCGGCCGTCACGCTGAATCTGATCCGGGCCTTCACCAAGGGCGGGTACGCCGACCTGCACCAGGCGCATGCCTGGAACCGGGATTTCGTCCGTACCAGTCCGTCCGGGCAGCGGTACGAGCTGCTCGCCGGGGAGATCGACCGGGCGCTGTCGTTCATGCGGGCCTGCGGTGCCGACTCCGAGGAACTTCGCACCGTCGAGTTCTACTCCAGCCACGAGGCCCTGCTACTGCCGTACGAACAGGCCCTGACCAGGATCGACTCGCGGACCGGAACGCCCTACGACGTGTCCGCTCACTTCCCCTGGATCGGCGAGCGGACCAGGAGCCTGGACGGGGCGCACGTCGAGTTCGCGGCCTCGATCAGGAACCCGATCGGCGTCAAGATCGGACCGGACGCCGACCCGGACGGTGTGCGCGCCCTCGTCCGGCGGCTGTCGCCGGATGGCGAGCCGGGCCGCCTGACGATCATCACCCGGCTTGGGGCCAGCCAGATCCGCAGCCTGCTGCCACCGCTGATCAAGGCGGTGCAGGAGGAGGACATCCCGGTCGCCTGGATCTGCGACCCGATGCACGGCAACACGTTCGAGGCGCCGAGCGGACACAAGACCCGGCGGCTGCAGGACGTACTGGACGAGGTTCAGGGCTTCTTCGACGTGCACCGCAGCCTCGGTACCCACCCGGGAGGCATTCACATCGAGTTCACCGGCGACAACGTCACCGAGTGCGTGGGCGGCGAGATCGTGCCCGAGGACCTGCACCAGCGGTACGAGACGGCCTGTGATCCGCGGCTCAACCAGTCCCAGGCGCTCGACCTGGCGTTCACGGTGGCCGGCTACTACCGCAGCCTGCCAGGCTAGGGCCGCCGGACCAGGCAGCCCAGGGCCAGGTAGCCCGGACCAGGTAGCCCGGACCAGGTAGCCCAGGCCAGGTAGCAAGGGCCAGGCAAAGCAGGCCGGCTGGCTTTCTGCGTTACCCTCGCCATCGTCATGAGCAGAACCGCATGAGCAGAACCGCATGAGCAGAACCGGATCCGCTTCCGGATGAGGCGCCCGCGGCTATCGCAGCTAGGACCTGCGCTGGAAGTCCGGGATTTCCGGCTGGCCTGGCTGGCGGCCCTCGGCATGAGCATGAGCCTTCAGATGCTCGAGGTTGCCATCGGCTGGGAGGTCTACGCCCAGCACAACAGCCCGCTCGACCTGGGCTGGATCGGGCTGGCTGAGTTCCTTCCGATGTTCCTCCTGGCCATCCCGGCCGGGCACCTCGCCGACCGGCTGCCGAGGCGCACGGTGCTTGCCCTGGCGCTGGTGCTGGGAGCCGCAGTCGCCATCGGGCTGGTCGTGCTGAGCGAGCTGTCAGTCTCCTCAGTGCTGCC
>Ga0335074_10009541_pt1 | contig 13557 bp, 10 predicted proteins | sample Lox_Sample_23_FD_206715 | JGI IMG/M metagenome (GOLD analysis project Ga0335074, IMG submission 206715) | Soil microbial communities from Loxahatchee National Wildlife Refuge, Florida, United States - Lox_Sample_2.3 | ecosystem: Environmental > Terrestrial > Soil > Wetlands | place: USA...
CTCGCGCGGGTAGATCCCGGTGTGTCGCGTGAACGATTCGAGCACGAGGCGCTCCGGGGGAAACGCCTCATCCGGGCTGGACTCGAGGATCGCGTTGAACCGCTCCTCCATCCCGTCCTTGAATTCAGGATGCGAGAGGATGAACAGGTCGTTGTTGCGTATCCCGTTGAGCACCCGCTGACCGGCCTCGAGCGGGTGCATCATCACGTTCGGGTTGAAGTTGGGGCGCCGGCGACCCGGAGGCATGTTCTGGGGCCGCTGCCGCCTCATCTCCTCGAGATAGGGATTTTCCTTGCCCGTACCGAAGTAGTTGTCGGTCGCGACACCGCCGGGACAAAAGACCGACGTGCCGATGTTGGTCCGCTCGAGCTCGATCCGCAGCGCTTCCATCATACCCACGACCGCAAATTTCATCGTCGTGTAGATGCCCGCGGTGACGGCGGGCAGCAGTCCGCTCATCGAGGAGGTCGCGACGAACTGACCGCCCTCGTTATGCTCCTTCATGTGCGGCAGCACCACGGCGACGCTGTGGGAGATCGCCATCACGTCGACATTGAACGAGTTCTGCCAATCCTCCGGGGTCGCGGTGCTCGCCATGTTCAGCGTTTTGATGCCGGCGTTGTTCACGACCGCATGCAGCTTGCCGAACCTGCCTTTGACGGCTGCGAGCATCTGCACCCAGCCATCGCGCCCGACGACATCGTGCTTGACGGGGAAAACCGCCGCGCCCTTCTTGAACAGCGGCAATGCGGCCTCGAGGCGTTTCTCATTGCGATAGCCGACCACAACGTTCATACCGGCGTCCGAGCAGGCGCGCGCGATGCCCAATCCAATTCCATCGGAGGCCGCGGTGACGTAGATGGTCTTGCATTCAACGTCCTTGAGCGGCGGCGGCTGCGAGTACTTCGGCTCCGGCAGACGCGCGGGGAAGCCGCCCGCGCCGCGCGGGGCTCCCGGCTGTGCCGACCCCCCGCCCTGCGCCGAGCCCCGTTCCTGTGCCGAAACGGCTGCGCTTGCGCCGAGCCCGGCGAGGAGTGTCGCCGCTCCAGCGCCGGCGGCGAGGGTTCCCAAAAACCTGCGCCGATCGCCCGTCGTTTCAGCGATCTCGCTCGGCCCCGCAGATGCTTGCTGCTCGCTCTTGGCTCCTTCGTCTCGCATAAAACCCTCGCCTCTTCATGGATTGTGGATGGTCGCGGGCGCGGCCGGCCGTTCGGTTTCCGGATGCGGCGCCGGGCGAGAGTATGGGCCAAAGCGGCAGGTCATGCAGCCCTGGCGGGTCAGGCGGGCTGGTACGCCTTGAAACGCAACCGCACGTAATCGGCGATCCATTTGCCGCTCGAATCGCAAAGATGCGGTCTGAGGCGCGCCCGCACACAGTCGAGATAATCGGCGCGCTCGTGCGGCGGCAGCATTGCGGTGAAAGAGCCGGAGAAGGTGGTGAGCCAGCCCATCATGTCCGCAAGCGGGGTGGGGCGCGGAATGAGGGCGATATACGGGATTTCGAATCCCGCGGCTGCCAGACGCGAACCGTAATCCTCTACGGATGGAAAGTACCACGGCACCGCGCTTTCTCCCTCATATCCGCGCCGATTGAGTTCCTCCACGAGCGCAGTCTGGATGCTCGCCACGCACCCCCGTCCCCCCATTTCCGCGACGAAGCGACCTCCCGGGCGCAAGGCGCGTGCGACTCGTGCAATCACCGCGTCCGCATCCTTCATCCAATGGAGCGCCGCATTGCTGAAGACGGCATCGAACTCGCTCTCGAACTCCATCGCCGCCGCATCGCTCTCGATCACCTCGAGTCCCGAACGTCGGGCCGCGGCGACGAGCTCCGGGCTCGAGTCGACCCCGACCACGGCGCAACCTCTTGTGACGATCTCCCGCGTCAGGGCACCGTCTCCGCAGCCCAGGTCCAAGATGCGCTCCCCGGGCTGAGGCGCGAGCAGATCGAGGACTGGATGCCCGAGCTCCGCGACGAATCGCGCGTGTCTCGCATACGCCTCGGCGCTCCAGCTCTGCGTCGCCATGGGCTGCGCCTTCGAGGCGGTCAGCGCCCTCGCTCGAGCGCCCCCTGCACGATCCGCTCCGCCTCGCGAATGACTGCATCGAGGTGCTCGGGACCGAGGAAGCTCTCGGCATAGATTTTGTAGAGATTTTCGGTGCCGGACGGACGCGCCGCGAACCAGCTGTTGCGTGCAACGACCTTCAATCCCCCGATCGGTGCGTCATTCCCCGAAGCGCGCGTGAGGCTCGCCACGATCGGCTCGCCGCCGAGCTGTGCTTCCGAGACGGCATCCGGCGCAAGCTTTCCGAGCACGGACTTCTGTTGCGGTGTCGCTGGAACGTCGATGCGCGAGTAGTACGACGCACCGAACTCATCGACTAGCGCGCGGTAATGTTCGCTCGGATCCTTTCCCGTGACGGCGGTGATCTCCGCTGCGAGCAGATCCATCACGGGGCCGTCCTTGTCCGTTGTCCAGGCCATGCCGTCCCGCTGCAGCAAACTCGCTCCGGCGCTCTCCTCTCCCCCGAAGCACAAAGAGCCGGTGAGCAACCCTTCTGCGAACCACTTGAACCCGACCGGGACCTCGAAAAGCCGCCGCTCGAGCCCCGCGACGACTCGGTCGATCATGCTGCTGCTCACGACGGTTTTGCCCACGGCACTGACTCGTTTCCATTCCGGTCGATGCCGCAGCAGATAATGAATGGCCGCCGCCAGATAGTGATTGGGATTCATCAGGCCTGCGGTGGGCGTCACGATGCCGTGCCGGTCGGCGTCCGGGTCGTTGCCGAAGGCGAGCCGAAACCGATCCTTCAGCTCGATGAGCTTGGCCATGGCATACGGACTCGAGCAGTCCATGCGAATCTTGCCGTCATGATCGACGGTCATGAATGAGAAGGTCGGATCGACTCGGGGATTCACCACCTCGATGTCGAGCCCGTACAAAGCATTGATGGGTTCCCAGCAGTAAAGCGCCGCACCACCGAGGGGGTCGACGCCAAGTTTCAGGTGGGCATTGCGGATCGCGCTCATGTCGATCACGGTACCGAGGTCCCGGACGTAGGGCGTGATGAAGTCGGTCTCGTGCGTCGTTGCCGCGCTGCGCGCCGTCGCATAAGGCACACGGCGCACCTCGCGATTACCTGCCTCGAGCAGCGCGTTGGCGCGCCGCTCGATCCAGCCGGTGACCTCTGCGCCTGCCGGCCCGCCGTGCGGGGGGTTGTATTTGAAGCCGCCATCGCTCGGCGGATTGTGGGAAGGGCTGGCGATCAGACCGTCGGCCAGCAGCGTCTTTCGTCCGCGGTTGTGGATGATGATCGCGCGGGAGATGACGGGAACGGGCGTGACGCCGTCACCCTGCGCCCGGACGCTCTCGATGCCATTCGCAGCCAGCACCTCGAGCGAGGTCCGCTCCGCCGGCCCGGAGAGCGCATGCGTATCCTTTCCGATCAGCAGAGGTCCATCGATTCCGTTCGCTCTACGGTAGTCACACACGGCCTGGGTGATCGCGAGGATATGCGCCTCGTTGAACGTGCCCTGAGTCGAGGTACCACGGTGGCCGCTCGTGCCGAATTGCACGCGTTGCGTCGGGTCGCTCGGATCGGGCTTCAGCTCATAGTAAGCGCGCTCGAGCTCGCTCACGTTGATGAGCATATCCGGCGTCGCGGGGCGGCCTGCTCGCGGGTCGATATCCATGGCGGTTCACTTTCCGTGCGCGTCGGTTACGCCCGCGGTATCGGGTTGCTCCGATCTGGCCCAGCTCGGATCGGGATCGTACGTGGTCATTGCGCGGCCGAGCGCGTCGGTCTGCTCGCCGAGGTCTTTCTGATAGACGACGCCGTCCTCACCGACGATGAACGTCATGACACCCGAGGAGCGGTACTCCGCGGGATAGGCGACGAACGCGAAGCCCGTCATCGTTTTGCCGACGAGGTAATTGCGCGCACCGCCCGGGGCGTGTGGGCCCTGGCTCGTTAGGATGTGGTAGTAATACCCGCGAAACGGCACCGGCGTTCGACTTCCGGGTCGACCCTCGTTACCCGGCGCGACGGCGGCGGCGACCAGCGGACCGATCGGGCTTTTCGCGGCGCTATCGGAGGCCTTCCAGTACAGGCCGTCGTGCGTGCCCGGGGGGCTGAAGATTCGATGAGCGTAATGACCGTGCGTCGAGCGATACTCCCGCTGTGAGGCTACGAGCTGCCCGCAGACACGGATCGCCGACAGCTCGTTGCGCCCGATGCGGCGGTAAAGGATCTCGCGCTGGGCCGCGGCTGTATCGAAGTACCAACCGGTGGCGCCCTGCACGAGCGGAATGGGCAGTGGCCAGTTCGCCGCCCCGACGTAGAGCGTAGTGGTCCCGTTCGGCTCGTTGACCGTCCGGTGCATCTGCTCGTAGCGTTGAACGAACTCGCGCTGAGCATTCCGGTCTTCGCGCGGATCGCCTGAGGAAACCAAGCGCTCCGCTCCAGCACCGAGGACATTGAGCATTGCTTGGTGATCGCCGCTGCGTGTCGCCTCGGCAAGCGCCGCGGCGGCCGCCGCAGGCGAGACGAACGTCTTCTGCCCTGGCTCCTGCGAGCGCGCCGCGGCGGAAAACATTCCCGATGCAATCAGTGCGAGGACCGCGGCGCACGCCAACGCATCGCTGTGTCGCGATTCCCATCGCCTCGAGTGATTTCTCTGCATGACGGTATCCTGCGTCATCTCGGTCTGCCGCCGCGCGGTGCACCGGCGGGTGGGCCGGCAATGCGGGGAGGGCCAAAGCTTGCGCGACCGCGCGATGAGAAGGCGCGGGTTTCGCCGCCCCGGTTATAACCGCTGAAAGCACCCGAGCGCATTCCGCTCTGCCCCGCCGGCGCAGCGTAGCCGCGCGCCGCGGGGACGCTGCCATTGAACGGTCGGGGGACAACGCCCGAACCTTGGAAAGGTCGTTCCGGGCTACCCAGTGCGCGTCCCGGATTGTCGGGGCGCGCTGGCTGCACGGGGCGTCCGCCAAACTGCGGCCTCGGGCCGCTCGGCGGCGCCTCTCCTTCGCGCCGACTGCCGGGCTGCGGCGGCCTCCCGAAGTTTTCCCGCGCGCCGTAGTAAGTGCCGCGGTTGTAGAACGTCGTGCTACGCGAGTACCAGGGTCGACCCCCGTGTACCGGGATGCGGCGGTGCCAGTCCATTCCCCACTGGGGCCAACCCCACGCGAATCCTCCGAGGAAGCCGATCGGCAAGCCGAGGCCAAAAGATACATACGGGCCTGAGAACCAGATGCCCGGATACGGAGACCACCCCGGCCAGGGATAAAGCGGTGCGCCGTAAACGGCCCATGGGTCGTAAGCCGGCACGTAGACCACGTCGGGATTGGCGGGCTGGATGCTGATATCCGAATCCTGCGTCGTGACCACCTGCTGTGGCGTGGTCTGCAGGTTTCCAGCCGCGGCGGCACGCTCGCGCATGGCCTGGACTGCCGCCATCACATCCTGGGGTTGGTTGTAATACGCATCGCCGAGCGAGGATGTCCAGGAGAGGTTCCGGTCCATGTTGCCGAGGACGTCGGGGAAAGCGGTCAGTGCTTTCACGCTGTCGTCCCAGGGCTGAGCGCTGACGGCTTGTGCGAGCGCGTCGCCGTGGAGTCCCGGATTGGCTTGCAGCCAGCGGTCGGCCTCGACCACCTGCTCTGGAAAAGTCGCCGCCGCGAGGACTTGCGCCACGAGCGAGTCCGGATAAAGGGCGATCGGCGCCACGAGTTGCTGCAACTGCTCCGGGGACTGCTGCGCGTAGGGCGGCGGGGGCGCCCCGGCACCCGGGGTCGCGCCCGATGGCGGTGCCGGCTGTTCCTGCGCCGCGAGCGGCCCGGTGAGCCCCAGGCAGAACGCGAGGACGAGAACGCAAACGAACGTGACTGATACCATCGAATCCGAGTATGCGGCCCGATGCCGGACGTTCTTGCGAGAGTTGCTGTGCCACTGCGCTGTCATGGGCCGAGCTCCTGGCGAACTGCCACGGGTACGCCCATATAGCGGTTCGACTGGAAATCAGGTTGACTTGAAGGTCGGCAGCGGGCCATACGGGTATCTACCTAGCACCGATCGGTGTCGAATCAGCTGGCGCCGCTACGGCTAGTCCGCGGGACACACGCGAGGAGAACCGACATGCCCAACACCGTACGCCTGCATCGAGTATTGGCGACGAAGCCCTCGAAAGTCTATCGCGCCTTCATCGAGCCGGACGCGATGGCCAAGTGGCTCCCGCCGAACGGATTCACCTGCACCGTCCATCAAATGGACCCGAAGCCCGGTGGCTCGTACAGAATGTCCTTTCGAAACTTCACGACTGGTCAGGGCCACGCTTTCGGCGGCCGTTACATCGAGCTGGTCCCCGATGAGCGCCTACGCTACACCGATCGGTTCGAGGATCCGAACCTGCCGGGTGACGTCGAGGTCACGGTCACGCTCCAGAAGGTCTCCCTTGGGACCGAGCTCACGATCGTGCAAGCAGGCTTGCCCGACGTGATTCCCGTCGAAGCTTGCTACCTCGGTTGGCAAGAGTCGCTGCGGAACCTGGCGCGGCTGGTCGAGCCGGAGATCAATCAATAAGCCGGCATTCGATCCCAAAGCAAGGAATGCATCGCGTCGGGTCTCACGCCTCGAGCGGGCCGGCCGCGGTGTCACAGTTTGGAACATTTTCACACGATCCCTCGGCGCGGTCCTGGCACACTGCTTAGAGGCTTGCAAGGAGCGTACGTGCACCCCGAGAAGGCGTTTACCACCACCCGCTTCGCATTCGCGGCCTGTCTGGTCGCTCTCGCCGTCTGGTTGGGCGGCTGTAACAGCAGCGACCTCTCGAACCTATTAGGCGCGTCATCCTCTTCTTCTTCCCCGAGCGGCGTCGCCTCCGCAGCGGGCATCTGGATGGGCAGCGATTCGGCGACCGGTCTGGCGATCACCGGGTTCGTCGACTCGAGCGGTCAGGCGGATTTCATTCTCTCGAATGGCATTCAATTCACCGGCGCAGTGCAGGTTGCCGGCACCTCCGTCGCCATGAGCCTCGATGGGTATCCGCAATTCGGCGCGCAGTTCTCCGATGGCTCGACTTACGGGGTGGGGACATTCAATGGCACCGTGTCGAGCGGCAGTGCGCTTACCGGCACACTGAGCTTCACGACGACCGGCGACACCGCGACCACCAGCACCTGGACCCTGACGTTCGATTCGCTCTACGACATGGCCTCTGCGCTCACCACGCTGAACGGTACGTATACGGAGAGCACCTCCGCGGTGAGCCAGGGGCTCGATCCGCTGAGCGGCGTCAATGTATCGATATCTTCAAGCGGCGTCCTCTCGGGCGAGAACACGGCGAACGGATGCGTGTTGAATGGAACCATCTCAAACAGTAACGCGAGCTACGACGTTTTCCAGGTCTCCTTTACGTACGCGAACTGCACCGGTTCTTATTCGGCCCTCGACGGCGTTCAGTTCACCGGCCTTGCCGACTACAACCCGAACGAGTCTCCATCTGGCATCGTCATCGGTGTCACCGGGCAAAGCAGCTCAGGGGCCTACTACGGAGATGTTCTGGCACTCAGCGGCACGTGACGTTGCACGATGAGGCCGCCCGCCCTCAGCTCGGCGGTCGGACCAGACTCGCGAGCCACTCGCCCAGGAAGTCGAGAAACTCCTCACGCACCTGCGCATCGTTCCGGCCACTCCGCGCCCGGACGTGAAACGAATGATCGGCACCGTCCACCAGGTGTAGCGTCGCGCGAGGCCCGAGCTGCCCTACGAGCGGTCTGAGCAGATCGAGCGCCGCGAGTTCATCGCGCGTCCCCTGAATGAACAGCATCGGGATGTCGATCTCGAACAGATGCCTGGCACGATCGGTGCCGGGTTGACTGGCTGGATGCAACGGGAAAGCGAAAAAGACGAGTCCCCGAACGTGCGGAAGCGCTGATTGGACCTGCGCCTGGGACGTCATTCGCCCACCGAACGAGCGGCCGCCGGCGACGAGTGGCAGCTCCGGCGCCAACCGGCCGGCCTCGACGACGGCCGCCCTGACCGTCGCATGACAAAGCGCGGGGGGGTCGGGTCGCCGGCTCTTCCGCTCCATGTAGGGGAACTGATAGCGCAGGGTGGCAATGCCTCGCACCGCGAGCCCGAATGCCACGGATTGCATCGACGGGTGCTCCATTCCCGCGCCGGCGCCGTGTGCGAGGATGAGCAGGGCTCGCGCGTCGCGCGGCCGATCGAATAGCGCGGACACCCGCTGCCCCGGGTCGACCTCGATTGTCCTGCGCTCGCTCGCCGAGGTACTCACTTCACATGGTCCCTCTCGCGGAACTCAATCCGCCGGCAGACCAAGCGCCTCCTTGAGCAGGCGCGCGAATTGTGGCCCGGTGCCCGCCTCTTCGTGCTTGAAATAGACAAAGACGTCCCGGCAGTGGGACGTTCTGTCCTCGATCGTGCGCGCCCAGCGCTTGATATCCGCAGGCTGGTAACCTTCGTCCCGAAGCCGGAAATACGCGCAGTCCGCGGTGATTTCGACCGGCGTCGACAGCTTCTCGCTATCTGCGACGCAGAGCGCGAGATTTCGCGCCCTCAGGCGCGCGAAGACCTCGCCATCGAACCAGGAAGGGTGCCGGAACTCGAACGTCGCACGGATCTCGGGCGGGAGCCCCGCGATGAAAGCATCGAGCACGCCGATGTCTTTCTTGAAGAACGGGGGCAGCTGAAACAGCAGCGGCCCCAGTTTTGGTCCGAGTCCCGCCGCCGTCTCGACGAAATGCCGCAGCGCCTCCCCGCAATCCCGCAGACGCGCGACGTGGGTGATGCGCTTCGGCGCCTTCAGTGCGAACTTGAACGGCGCCGGAGTCTGACCGCTCCAGCCGGCGAGAATCGCCGGCGTAGGTGAGTGATAGAAGGTGTAGTTGATCTCCACCGTCGAGAAGCGCTCCGCATAGAACGCGAGCATTTTGCGGGTGGCAAATTTCTGAGGATAGAAACTGCCGCGCCACTCCGGATAGTTGTACCCGGACGTTCCCACCCAGATGGCCATGCGCCTCGCTCGGGAGATCAGTGCTTGCTACGCGTGGTGAGCCGCCGGTATTGCCCGAGATGTCGAATGGCGTGCTGCGTCTTGCCTACCGATTCGTAGATCCGCGCGAGATTGTAGTGACAGTCGGCAAGGTCCGGGTCTTCCGAGACGGCTGCGTGGTAGGCGTCCAGCGCTGCACCCATCTCACCGAGATCCTCGAGCGCTACACCGCGATTGAAATGGAGCAGCGCGTCCGTTGCGCAACGCTCCAGGGCACGGCGATAGACCGACTCCGCCGCACGGGCATCGCCCCCCTCGTGCAGCAGTCGTCCCCAATTGATCCACGCCGCCGCGTTGTCTGGATCGGCTTCCGCACTGCGAGCGTAAGCTTCGATCGCCGCCGCCCGATCAGTCTCCTCGAGTCGCAGTCCTTCGGCAAACAACTCGTCCGCGCTCAGGGCGGGTTCGGCACGCGCCTTCTCGCCCGCTTGCGCCTGCCGATGCTCGATCATCCGGAGAGTCCCGTTCTGCACGCTCACATCGAGACCGAGAAGGTACTGACCGTCGTCAGCCTGCCAGTGGTTGGTGCCCTCGCGGACGACGACTCGATCGCCGATCGCACAGATCGCGAGCCCCGACATGGGCAAGGTCTCGGGCAAATGGCGGCGAAGCTGCGTCAGGGAGCGTCGGATTCGCTGGCGCGGAATGTTGGCCTGGATGAGCGCGCGGGCCGCACGCAGAACGATCAGGTCTTGAAAGGAGAACAGATATTTGCCGCGCGGTCCCCTGGCCGGCCTGACGAAGCCGTGTTTTACGAGACCGTGCAACGTGCTGCGCGGCAGCTGCAGGACTCGTTCCACGTCCCGCACGCTGAAGAGTTCCATCGAAATCCCCGGCGCGGCTACCGCTTGGCTGCTTTGCGAGCCGGCTTGGCTGCTTGTTCGACCCGCTTCGGCTCCTGGTCGACCCGTTTCGGCGCCTTGCGGCCGCCGAGCTGAGCCGTCGACGCGCGCGCCGCGTCCGCTTTCTCGAGGCTCGCGCGTAGCGCCTCCATGAGGTCGATGACCTTCCCCTCGCCTGGCGTAGCGAAGTCGGAAACCGAGATCTGATGACCTTCGACCTTCTGGTCGATTGCGGCCTGAATGCGCGCCCTCAGCTCGTCGGTATACGCCATCGGATCGTATTTCTCGGCGGTCTGCTGATTGATGAGCTGCTGGGCGAGTGTGAGCTCTGCAGGCTTCACCTCTTGCTTCGGAATCTCGATCTCGGCAGCCGGGCGTACGTCGGCAGAGAAATGCAGCTGTTGCATGGTGAGCATGTCGCCTACCGGTCGGAGCATGACCACGTAGGCCTTTCCCCTACTCGCCCAACGGCCGACCGCGCACCGCTTCGTCTGTTTGAGCGCTGCGGTCAGCAGGGCGTACGGCTTCGCGCCGCCCTTGTCGGGAGCGAGGTAGTACGTCTTGTCGAAATAGACCGGGTCGATCGATTCCACGGGCACGAATTCCGCGATTTCGACCGAATGGGTCCCGGCCTCCTCGAGGGCCTTGATCTCCTCGGGCTCGAAGGTGACGTACTGATCCTTCGCGAACTCGTACCCCTTCACCATGTCGTCCCGTTCGACGATGGACCCGTGCTTCAAGCAGATGTACTGCTGCTTGAGGCGCGATCCGCAGCCTTTGTGCAGAAGGTTGAAAGAGATGGCGTTCGCCGCCTGCGTCGCGCTGTAGAGCTTGACGGGGATCGCGACGAGCCCGAACGATATCGTGAGAGATCCAATCGACCTTGCGGCCATGATAGCCCCCGAGGCGAACCGCCTCAGCTAGCGATTGACGCGTCCGAGAATTCTTGACAGATTCTGTTTGATCGACTGCACATCATGCCACCGATCGCCCGTCTTTTCCAAGCGGGCGATCGCATTTCCGATCGTAAAGTCCTCCGGCCCCGCCCGTTCGAGCTCCTCCCAGGTGAGCGGCATGGATAGAGGCGCCCCGGGGCTACCCCGGGGCGAATAAGCGGCTGCCAAGGTCTTTCCGCGGACGTTCATGTTGTAGTCGATGAATATCTTCCCGGTCCGCTTCTCGACGGACCACTCCAGCGTGACCTCTTTCGGATGCTCTTTGAGAACGTGGCGCCCCACCATCTCGCAGAGCTGCCGCGCCATATCGAAGGTCACGCTCCGCTCGATGGGCACGAAGACATGCAGTCCGGTCTTTCCAGAGGTTTTCACGACGGCCCGCAATCCCATTTGATCGAGCAGCGCGCGCAACCAGAACGCGACCTTCCGTCCCATCTCGAAGCCCCTCGCGTTGAGCTCGGGCTCCGCGCCCTTCGCTTCCTTCCCTGAGTAGATGTAGGGGTCGATATCGAAGACCAGAAAATCGGGAAAGTTGAGGACCGAGGACTCGAGCGCCTCGATAGAGCTCGCATAATCGCTTCCCGCGCCGGCAGCATCCGCCTCGAGGCTCGCGCGTGAGTGCCACACGTGGAACTCGAGGGTGCCGTTCTGGCCGAGCCACAGTAGCGTCGGGAGGCTGTTCGCGAGAATGTAGCGATGCCTTCCTGCCCGGTGCTCCGAGAACACCTCGACCGTTTCGACGAATTCCGGGAGCTCCTGTTCCCAGTGCTTTTGATAGAAGCGCTCGCCCTCAATACCCTCCGGCATCCTGATCATGGTGAGCGGCCGATCCTTGAGATGAGGCAACATGAAACGCGACACGCCGGCGAGATAGCGTATGAAGTCGCGCTTGCGGATAGCCTGGGTGGCACCGGGCACCGCCGGCCAGTACACGCGATCGAGATTGGTGAGACGAAGCCGTATCCCATCCTTAAGAATGAGCTCGAGACGAGCCCCCGCCCCGGCCAGTTGCTGCAGGACGGCGTCGACCTCGTCTGGAGAAGCCGATGAGGTCTGAGGGCCGGCTGATAATCGCATATCGGTCGGCTTGCCGACCCCTTCCGGGGAGACGTCATCTCGCAGGCGCATGAAGACTGGCGCCCGCAGCAGACCCGCCGGCGTCCATTCGACGAAATTGATCTCGGCGACGAGCCGCGGCTCGAGCCAGGTCGTCGGCCTGTGGATCGGGGGCTTCTCGGCGAACGGGCAGCTCTGCCGGACAAGGCCTGGAATGCGCCGCATCAAATCAGTGATCGCCGCATCGTCGAGCCCGGAGCCGGCGTGGCCGGCGTATTTGAGCACCCCGTCCTCCCGATAGCCGAGAAGCAGAGCTCCCAGAGCCTCTCGGGAGCCCTTCCCCCGCGTGACGCCAGCGATCACGAATTCGGCCGAGCGAACCGGTTTGATCTTGAGCCAGGTCGCGGCTCTCGCGCCCGGCTCGTAGCCGCTGTCCCGACGCTTGCCGACGATGCCCTCGTAACCGCTCGCGAGCGCTGCCTGATAGAGCCCCTCGCCGTCCGCACTCGCATGAATCACCTGTATGTGATCCGAGGGGATGAGGCACTGCGACAGGTAACGCCGCCGATCTGCGTAGGGCGCGGACCGTAGGTTGACACCCGCGAAGTGCAGCAGATCGAAACACACCAGAATCGCAGGCGAATCGCGCTGCGCCTGCGCGATCTCGAGTGCGCCGCTCAGTTGCGCGCGATTCTGCAGAGCGTTGAACGACGGTCGTCCGTCCGCAGCCAATGCAACGATCTCCCCGTCGAGGATCATGTGATCGATCGATTGCGCAGCGAGCGCCGCCACGATCTCCGGAAAGCGTGAGGTGAGGTCGATCCCGCGTCGGGATTGCAGACGGGCCGTGCTCCCGGAAATGAATGCGATCACCCGGTAGCCGTCGAGCTTCGGTTCGTAAAGCCAATCGTGTTCGGACCGAACGCCATCGCCTGCCATGGCGAGCATTGGCGCAAGGGAGCTCGGCATGGACTCGATTGGCCCGCTCGGCACGAGCCCCATCGCATCGCGCCTCGCCGGCGAGTTGCCCGAGGACAGATCATCGAGCGAAAGAGCCGAGACGACGGAGCGGTCTTGCAGTGTTATATCCGTCTCGCTGACGAGCGGGTCCTTGTGTTTGATCAGCAGCCATTGATCCGCTGCCTTCGTCCTCACCAAAGCGAAGGAGCCCTTCAGCTTCTCGCCGCGCAGGAAGAAGCTGAGCTTCCCCTGCCGGATACCCGCTCGCACGCGCTCCACTGCTTCCTCTCGGGCGCCAAACGCGTACTTCCCCTCCTCATCCGGCGAATACACGCCGCAGTCCCATACGATCACACGCCCCGCGCCGTACTGCCCGTCGGGGATGATCCCCTCGAAGGAAGCGTATTCAAATGGATGGTCTTCGACCTGCACCGCCATGCGCTTGTCGGCCGGATTGAGGGAGGGTCCCTTCGGCACTGCCCACGATTTCAGAACGCCATCGAGCTCGAGTCGGAAATCGTAGTGCAGTCGCCGAGCCGCATGCTTCTGCACGACAAACAGCAGCGGCCCACGCCGCGTCGAAAGAACTCGAGGCGCGGGCTCCGGGGTGCGTTCGAAAGCGCGCTTCGCGGCATACCGTCCCAGCGCATCGTCGGACTTCGGG